>Ga0126335_1000097_pt1 | contig 39134 bp, 44 predicted proteins | sample OlaspJWI45metaG_FD_108409 | JGI IMG/M metagenome (GOLD analysis project Ga0126335, IMG submission 108409) | Marine gutless worms symbiont microbial communities from Oahu, Hawaii - Olavius sp. 1 OAHU.JWI-45 metaG | ecosystem: Host-associated > Annelida > Digestive system > Unclassified | place... | reverse complement strand
GTTCTCAAGAATGGTCATATTTAACTCCTGTAGGTGGTCGTGCACAGCCTAACATTTTTAACTGTGGGACAGGACATCCTGACTGGAATAGTAAACCCCGTGGTTACCTGTTAGTTATATAACAGACGACAAACTCGAGAATATTTTCTGTACTAGAAGACAGGTTCAAGTACGAGATCAAACGTTGCCTCGCTAACTTTATCATTGGGTACCCACTGAGTGGTCAGCTTTTGGTATCCATCTGCAGTGACCATGAAATGGATATGTGGAATCGACATGTCAGGCCACTCGGTTTCAAAACGATAGCTGCCGTCAGCCTGGGGTTTCATGTAGGCGCGTAAATGCATTTCGTAAGTGCCATTATTACCGGCCTGCCAACGTTCAATCACGGATTCAGGAACAGGTTCACAGGTGGCGGATGACAGTACACGGCCCTGCATGATGAGACCTTTGCCGACATCCACCGCTGGCTTTGCGACATTGGGCAGGTAACTATTTCCCTGGAACCGCTGTGGTGTGGGGGCGCACTGTTTATCTTCGGCCAGTGCGGTATTGCTGAATATTGAAAGCATGAAAATAACAGTAGCATATCTGATCATGATCTAATCCCCTGTAGTTAATCAATATGGTTGTTGAACATACCCAGTTTATGACAAGCGTAGTCAGGGATGGTTTAGTATTCCATCAGAGGTTCCCTAATGTCTCCATGCAGGCTCGTCACGCAAATGATGCACCGATACCGGGCAGGACTTTGCATAGGAAATCATCTTCTGTTGAAAGCCAATGTCATTTTTCATCATTAAATATACGCCTTCCATGAAATGGTTCACTTCTTCTTCGTGGGGTGAGAGCGAATCGCCTGCGGCTGGGGTAAAGAACTCAATCTGATCATCAATCAGTACAAGTGCTGCTTTTGTTGTTACCTCGCTGTTCATCATGGTCACCTTTTTTCTGCCTTTACCTGTATGGATGCATTTACTGTGCCGTCGTTTTCTGATTTGGCATATACGGTACGTTCTGTCAGATGAATGGCAACTTTAATTGAATATAATTTTAAACGGGAAAAATATGGGCGTTGCACCTGGATTATTTTGACAATTATTGTCGTCTCTATAGCAAAAATTGGCAGTAATAATAGCGAAAGATTACCCGGTTTTGTTGTGCACCAAAACGTTTGGGAAACTGAATATGGCGACGATATAAAGCAGCATGGCGAGTAGTAATACCGTAATGAAACCAAAGTGAATAGCAAGCAGGGTGGCGAGCACAGCACTAATGACGGATGCACAACCGTTGATACCCCATGCCCACGGTAACCAGTCTGGTGAGTGTTGGGCCAGCTGTGCAAGGCCAAGCGGGAATGGTATGCCCATGCAAAAGGCCAGTGGCGCAATCAGCGCAATACTGATCAGTATACGTAGGCTATCAGGTAGATGAATTAACTGCGCAAAGATTGCATCGAGGGTGAGGAGATATACCAGGCATAACAGTATGGCAATACTGATGGGTCGTGTAATGTCTGTTTGATGGGCAAGTCGTCGTGACCAGCCGCTACCCAGACCGGCAAAGAATAAAAACGCGGTGAGTGAAATAGCCACTGCATATAAAGGGTGGTGTAAAAACAGGGTGAGTTTCTGGATAAAGGCAATTTCAGTAAACAGGAATGCCATGCCGAGTGCGCCAAAGTAGATAAATATCCTGCCCGGGTTCGGTTGGTTATCGCTATCGTGGATTCTACGTTTCAACAGGAGTAGGGGTAATAGCACTAACACTACGCTTACAACAGTGGCCTGTATCAGGGTGGTGATCATGACCAGGTAACCGGTATCAATCAGGGGTACACCACCTTGCCCATAGAGCTTTAATATTTCAGGGAGACTTTTCCAACGAAAGAAATGAAAGAAGTACGGTTGATTATCTGTGGCCGGGTGCAGGTTAAATTTATAGTCGCGTAAAAATGCCTGCCGTTCTTTACCCAGTAATTGCATGGCGCCCTCATAAAAGTAGGCTTTGGGTAGTATGTTGAAACGGTTCGTTTCTGACGGTGTTATATCGGACAGATAACTCAGGTCGAAAGATCGTTGCTCACTAAAGGTCCGAATTGTATCGAGTTGTTTAGGGGTAAATGGCCCGTTTTTAATCAGCAGCGTACTGGTTTGCCAGCTGCGGATAAGTGCCAGGCGATGGGGGATATCATCATGCCCCTGTGTTTCCAGTGCTTTGATAGCGGTTGCAAAAACCTTAAGTGTGTCGCGTGGTGGCATCTTTACCCAGCGGTTAATCGCAAGTATGCCATCAGGTGCAAGATGCTGTAGATATTCATCGAATGCCTCTATGGTGTAGAGATAGTCTTCACTTAGTGCTAACAGACCGGTCGATGAAGCGCTAAAGCTATCGAGTAAAGGTAGCTGGATCAGGTCATAGCGCTGCTCCTTGTTATGCAGAAACCCGCGTGCTTCCGCATGAACGATTTGAACTCGGTCGTTGTTATATATATTGCCTGAAAAATCGACATAGTCTTGTTTGATTAAATTGATGGTTTGATAGTTTAGCTCAACGGCATCCACATGGCCTGTACTCAGTTGTAATGCCTGCAAGACGTCTGTGCCACCACCACTGCCAGGTATTAACACATGATTGGGATTGCCCAGGTGGTAAGGTAATGCAGAAGTAAGCTGATCCAGGAAGTCCAGACTGGTTTTATCGTGAAGCACATGATTAATAGCTGATGGTCCATTACCATCAATAAAAAGTCCTAGCTGCTCCGGTGGTTCACTTGATGCGTTCAGGCTGAGTCCTGGTGCATGACGGAGTGGAACACGTGGACTTTCAACAATCGATATCAACCCCAGCGGACTGGACCGTTGTTCCGTGATGTTGGTGCCCGTAATACGTAAGGTTTGACTGAGATCTTTATAGGGTGATGGAGAGAACTGTATCCAGCTCCCTGGTATGAGTATGACAGTGCTTACTAACACGGCTAAAAGTATCCAGCCAGCACGGGAACGTAGACGAGTTTCCCACGCGGCGACCAGGGCGGCTACGATACCCATAGCGGAAAGCCATTGCAGTGCCGATAGTGGAAACAGCATAAATAACAGCACGATGATCGCCAGGCTACCTACACCAGCGCCCACCAGGTCAGCGGCGTAGATACGAGGAAGCTGATCACGCGCGTTGGCCAGCGCCAAACCAATGGCGTTAGCAGTGAAAAAGAAAGGCAGGGATAACAAGATATACATCATGGTCAGGTTGCGCCACTGCCGGGCATCGAAGGCGACTTCATCCGGGTTAAAGGGGATGGACTGGACGATGAGGAAGCCGGCCAGTGTAGAGACGCCGAACAATGACATATTAGCCAGTAAGGCAAAACGAAAGTTAGCCAGTAAGGGTTTCAGCGTGAAAGCCAGAAAGGTACCGCTCGCGCCATAGCCCAGTAATGCCAGGCTGATGACCATATAGGCATAGTGATGCCACTGGATAATAGCAAACAGCCTGACCAGCAATATTTCATACGCCAGCGCTGTGGCCGATAGCAGGGCAATCGAGAAGATTGGCAATCGGGTAGTGACTTTAGTGCTCACCGGTAAGTGGTACAAAGCGAACTGGCAGTATCTGTTTGGTTGTCATGCGGCCAGATTTAGATTTACTTGCCAGTACCAGTTGCTGGGTAAGGAAGCGGCTGCCGACAGGTATCACCATGTGTCCACCAGGCTTTAGCTGCTGTATGAGTGGTGGTGGAATATGACTGGCGGTTGCGGTAACTACAATCGCATCGAAGGGTGATTCCTCCTCCCAACCGTAATAGCCGTCACCGATGCGGGTGTTGATATTTTTATAGCCGAGTCGTTCGAAGCGCTCTTTAACGGCCTCACCCAGCGGTTCGATAATCTCGATGGTGTAAACAGAGCCAGCAATCTCGGCAAGGATAGCAGCCTGGTAGCCTGAACCGGTACCAATCTCAAGCACCTTATCACCCGATTTAAGGTCAATCAGGTCAGTCATGAGGGCAACGATGTAAGGCTGCGAAATTGTTTGTCCATGACCAATCGGGAGTGGCCGGTTCTCATAGGCAGAAGCTAGTTGGCTATCTGGCACGAATTCATGACGAGGTACGGTGGCCATTGCTTTCATGACGCGTGCATCCAGCTCCTCCTTGTTGATATACAGGCTGGTTTCTCTTACATCTTGTTCAATGTCCTTGATCATATTGGCCCGTGCTGCTTTATAACCATCGGCTTCGGTTATTGTTGGCAGTATAGCCAGTACCAGAATCAATAGTGATGTGGTGATATAACGGTTCATGATACAGGCCCCCTTATATAGCTAAGTCTAGGTGAAATTTTAGTCCGTGTTCACAAGAAACGAGGTGATATTGATTCAGATTAAGTTATTCTTTGATGAATGAGTAACATAATGCCTTTTGCTGCTACATGAATGCATGCATCACGTTATGAGATAGAGAAGGGAGTTTTATGCACCTGACCATTCAAATTGAAACTAGCCAGCGCGAAGAGCTGGTGGATATTACACCGCAGGTAAAGGCTGCAGTGAAACAAAGCGGTATCAGTAACGGCCTGGTGTCGGTCTATGCCCAGGGTGCAACTGCCGCCATTATGATTCAGGAAAACTGGGACGAGAGCGTACAGGCTGACGTGGTTGACCTGTTACGAAAAATTATACCTAGAGGTGTATGGTTGCATGACCAGCAAGACGGTAATGGCGACTCACACCTCAAGTCTGGTTTGGTGGGGCCATCGGAAACCATTTCACTCATGGATGGAAAGCTAGGGTTGTCTACCTGGCAGAACATCTTCTTTTGTGAATTTGACGGGCCGCGTGCGGATCGAAAAATTATATGCACTGTGTTGGAAGATAAATAAAAGGCATTTGATGCATTAGTTATAATCCATAAAAAGGCGCTATGATTCGCCTGGAAATAAGGATAAGAACGTAGAGATATTTATGGCTTTTTCCATTCAGTTTTTTGGCGCGACCGAAGAAGTTTCAGGATCCTGTCATCTATTAACCATTGGTAAGCAACGCATCCTGTTGGATTGCGGCATGATTCAGGGTGGGCGTGAAGATGAGGTCAGTAATCGAGAGCCATTTCCTTTTGATCCGAAAAGCATTGATGCGGTAGTGCTCAGTCATGCACATATTGATCATTCGGGCCGTATACCGTTACTTATCCGAGGTGGATTCAAAGGTACGATTTTTACGCATGAGGCGAGCCGTGATTTATGTGAATTTATGCTAAAGGACGTCGCTTTTATCAGTGAGCGGGAAACGAAATGGGAGAATAAAAAACGTGCACGCAAGGGTAAGTCATTGGTTGAACCACTCTACACTATGGAAGATGTAGCCCGTGCCATGTCCTGTTTCAAGGGACTGAAATACGCCAGGAAGAAAAAGATTCTCCCCGGGGTGAAACTACGTTTATCTGATGCTGGACATATTCTGGGTTCTGCCATTGTGGAGCTGTGGATTGAATATCATGGTAATAAACGAAAGATAGTATTCAGCGGTGACCTTGGTCGTCCGCGCATGCCGGTACTTCGTGATCCCACACCGGTTCGGCAGGCTGATCTGGTGATTATGGAGAGCACCTATGGTGATCGTTTGCACCAGTCATGGCAAGATACCAAGCGTGAAATTCGCAGCGTGTTAAATGTAGCGACCAACGGTAAAGGTAATATTCTCATGCCGGCATTTTCGGTTGGACGTACGCAGGAAATTTTGTACCTGTTTGCCAAGTATTATAAAGAGTGGAGGCTCGACCGTTGGCATGTCTTTGTCGATAGTCCAATGGCGATAGATGCCATCAAGGTGTTCGCAAAACATAGTGAGTTGTTCGATGCAAAAACCTCATCATTATGGCGCCGGCATAAGAAAAATTCTCTGTTACCTAACTTGCATCTGTCCAGTACGGCAGATCAATCAATGGCAATCAATAATATTCATAAAGGCGCAATAATTATTGCTGGCAGTGGTATGTGTACTGGAGGACGAATTCGCCATCACCTGAAATACAATATATCGCGTAAAAAATGTCATGTTGTGATGACCGGATTTCAGGTGCGTGGTACCACGGGGCGTGCCCTGGTGGATGGCGCCAGGTCGATTAAACTGGAAGGGGATGATGTGCCGGTAAAGGCGAAGATACACACAATCGGTGGCCTGTCTGCACATGCCGATCAGAAAGGCTTGATGAAATGGTATGCCAATTTCAAAAAACGACCATCACTTATACTGGTGCATGGTGAAAAACAGGCGACGGCCGGGCTTTCGCATTACCTGGAAAAACAACTTGCAGTGAAGTCGCAGATTGCGACCCCCGGCAGCATACTGGACCTGACAAAAATAGACGGTAAACTTGCTAAAAGTTAATCTTGTTGTCGCTATATCGTTAATTTCCACAAAGGCGTGAAATGATTAAGGCGAGCTGATTGCTGGCCCGGTCAACTTGTTTATCAACGCCATGGCACGTTGATGATGGCTGCCTTGCCAGTAAACCTGCTGGCAAACGGGGCACTGCTTGAAGTGGTTATAGTATTTTTTTGTTTTAGGCTCAAGTAGATGGTATACGGCTTGCTTCTCTACATCGACAAGCTCACCATTGCAATTGATACAGCGTGTGAATGGTTTGATCAGGCGTGTCAGGTCAAAACGTTGTAGTACTTCTGCCACCTGAAATCGTGGCCGAACTTCCCTGACAAAATAGCCATGGGTAATTATTTTTCGTCGCAGCAGTGTGCGATCACGGGTTAACACAATGCGATGCTGTTCGCTGGCTATCGTGGCAATGGTTTTGTCATCGTATGTATTTGAGTAAAGGCAGTCGAATCCCATCATGCGCAGATAGCGTGCGAGGCGGCCAAGGTTGCTATCAATGACAAAGGTCGGGTGACGTAATGTATCTGCTCTGAGTTTGATTAGTGGAAAGACATCGATACTTTCAAAGACCGGGTAAACACTGATGTGATCACCATCTTTTACGATGGTGGAAAAGTCTACCGACTTGCCATTGATCAGGATAATCTCGACTTCGGTATGTGGAACACCAAAGGATTCGATGACATCCTTGATTGTGGTGCGACGGCTTAGTTCATGAGAGAACGTGGTTTTGCGTATTTCAATGGGCAGAAAGTCGTTAAGTTCTTCGTAAAAGCGGAGGTGAATCATCTTAGGGCCTGTTAACACTATTGGGATACCCATCGCCGGTGACCATTTTTTTGCAGAACAAGGCGCATTGAGCGATGTGTACTGTGGTACATGAGTGAAAATGCAACGCTGGACATCCCAATAGTGTTAACAGGCCCTAGATTACGGGTTGGAGTGTTTGTTCTTCAACAACCCCCTTTAGAACTTGCATTGGGCCAATTTCATGTACTCGCTGCAGGGCGGCATTATCAAACACAAAGAGTGAGCCGGCAAAACCGAGTGAATTAATTGATATGGATTCGATCTTTTCCCTTGCTCGTGGCACCAGTAACATCCATTCACGAGTAACCAGCAGGTTATAGGGTGATGACTGCCACCATGTGTCCTGCTTTTGCACAGGTGATAGACCCAGGTCGTCCAGCATGGTCAGGTATAACTTGTATAATTTATTGGCTGACGTATGAATATCCTTCGACACATCAGGCAGGGCAGCGATACGATGAGTGAAAGGTGATGCGTTGATCGACTGGGGGGAATGATCAAGCCTCGCGGTTTGAATAACGGCATCCATTGGGGTGCTGATTTCCGCGCCGCATAAAGGTAGTGGCACCAGTTGCAGGTGTTTATGGGGCTGACTGGCACCACCAACTTCACCGCCGTTATAAAAAGCCAGCGATGGAAACTCATTCATCGACCAGCAGAGCGCATAAAAATCCTGCGGCGTTAATAGTGTTTCCTGGTCAATAAAATCTTTGGTGACAATCAACAGGTGATTATTGACGACGTTAAACTTGTTCAATATTGCAACGTGATCGGGCTGAATTTCGCCGACCAGTAAATCTGTTTCAGGTGGTAGAAAAGGGTTAAAACGTTTGTTGGTTTTATTTTCTTTGGTTGTTTGACTGATTTTATCGGCCAGCTTGCGCTTGAGGTTCTTTGCTCGACGCACCATAAAACGCACGCCACCATCTTCGATAAACGAATAATCAGTTTCGATTGATATTAGCGAACCTGTTGTTAATGCTTGCCTGGTTTGCTCAGTTAAACGCTGCCACAGCTCACCAGTACTGAGCGCGTTCATGAGTAGTATCTAGTTCAATATCCTGCATAAGGGCACGCAGCTTGACGGTGTCAACCATGTGCTGTCTGGTTTGTGAGCAGTGTCCAACCAGTTATTTCCCAAGCTTCTCAATAAATGCTTCCAGCTCACTAATTAGTCCATACCAGACACCCATCGGGCCGGCATCTTCAATTTCATGGGCCGCCCATTCTTCGGCCGAACGGTTTTTGAGCTCTTCAAGATCATTAGTCAGCTCATCCCGTTTATCGTCGAAAACAGTCAAGTCATCCTGGTATTCAGGCTTGTTACCGACTTGTGTTCGGGCGGTATCTAATAGCTCGTCGACATGTTTCTGGCGAGATTCGAATTCTGTAATATGCTCATTTACAAGCTGTTCTTTTGAGTGCATTGCCTGGATCCTCTGTTACAGTTTCCTCAGTGTAAGTGTATATCAGCGGGAGTAGTAAATCGAAGCGGATAGTTGCTTTTTATCAAACTAATGCTAAATAAAACGGAAGGTGAAGCAACTGATTTCCCTGCGCACGATGATCAGGACTATGCTAAATTGCACTAAATATTGAATTGTAGAGTACCCTCGGCAACCACAAAAAGGTAATAACTATGGATGAAAAGCGAGACAGACATCGTTCCACCGTACGTGTCCCTTTTAATGTCAGTCATGAATCATTTGGCTCCGTGACCGTGCACAGTCGTGATATTTCAGTGGGTGGCATTTTTGCAGTAAACGATATCGGTATGAAAATACCGCCAGAAGGTAGCATCATCGATGTTCAGGTGGCGGGTCTGGGTGGCTATGCCGGTGATATCCAGGCAGAAGTCGTTCGTATTGACGGTGAAGGAGAAGGTTTTGGGCTGAAATTTTTGTACGTTGACTACGAGGATACGGAAGAAGGCTGAAATGCCCTTTTGCCTTACCAGATAATAGATCTAAACCATCGGTTAGTCGTTCAGGGTAGGGGTCTTTCCCTTTCTCATGTGGTTCAGTGCAGTAATTTTATCCCCGTCAGGTATCAGAAAAGCGATGCTGCTCGCATAATAATGTGATTTGATATTAGTCAATATGGCTGGCGTGACAATTGTTTATCATTAACGCCATGGATGATGGAAAAACAAATAGGGATGGATAGTGAGATGATTACCGTAGAAGAGCTAATGACCACAAACCCTCATACCTTACGAGGCTCTGACTCGATTCATGATGCATGGCAGATCATGAGCGACAAGCGTATACGCCATATTCCGATCACTGATGACGATGGTCATCTACAGGGTCTCATTACTTAGCGGGACGTGCTTGCTGCTACCCGGCCAGCATCATTATCTACAGATGATGGCGGTGAAGATGCCGTGTTATCGGATGTTATGATCAAGGATGTTAAGGTTATCCATCCATCTGACCATTTAAGACAGGCGGCATTATATATGCAGTCGCATAAACATGGTTGCCTGCCGGTTGTTTCTGATGACCGATTAGTTGGTATTATTACCGATAGTGATTTTGTTGCCACTGCTATTAATTTACTTGAGCAGGTTGAGTTACTTGAAGAGCAGGCCGATCTTGATGATTATGGTGATGACCTGCCGGCTGTTGGCGAGAACTTGTAAATCTACAATCTTCCTTAATCCAGGTTTGGACCGGGTCAGTTAGCCTGTTTGTCTGCGTATCCTGGCGACCAGGCTATAGTTGAAGTCATTCGGTATTATTCTGAATACCAGTTAATCGCAGGATACATTGTTACGGTAATATATCGTAAGCTGTCATTGTTTTTCCTGCGGGGTACATTGCCATATGCCGATAGACAAAAAATACTTGATGCTTCATGCGTTGATGCGGCTGCTTGTTATTACCGGTGTGGTGTATATCGTGTTTGGTCTGTTGCTGTATTTTGCGCAAAGTACCTTTATTTACTATCCAACACCTGTTGTACATATCAAAGGCCTGTCTGAGAAGACGATCAAGAATGATGGTGAATCCATCAAGATTCATGTATTGAATGAGTCACAGCCTCATGCGTTGATTTACTTTGGAGGTAACGCCGAGGCAGTGGCTTTTAATGCAGCAAGATTTGGGCAGACATTCCAGCAGCACGCAATTTATTTAATGAACTATCGTGGTTACGGGGGCAGTACTGGCACACCTGAAGAGCAGGCGTTATATAGTGATGCGCTTGCGTTATTCGACAAAGTTAAGGCTAGACATAAACATGTTGCTGTTATCGGTCGTAGTCTAGGCAGCGGTGTGGCAACTTATCTGGCATCAAAAAGGGATGTTAGTAAACTGATACTGGTAACACCGTTTGACAGTATCGAAAATGTGGCGGCCAGTCATTATCCGGTTTATCCCATGTCGATCATGTTGAAAGAAAAATATGATTCTATTAGTCGTGTTCCTGCGATAAAGGCACCGACATTAATATTAATTGCATTGGATGATAGCATTGTCGATGCGTCACATGCGCACCGACTGGCGGCTGCATTTCCGGATGGTCAGGTAACAAAATATGTTCTGGGCGGTAGTGGGCATAATTCTATTTCTTCCACTTCACAGTACTATGATTTAATGCGTGACTTTTTGTGATGTATCTCTGTCTTGTTGCTAGCCCGAATATTTCACAAAGGCGGACCTTATGACTAAAGTTATCTTTACATTTCATGCTGTAAGGGTGTTATTTGTGGTTATTGCTAAAATACAGTTTGTCCTGTTCGGTTTTCTGAGAAATCTGGCTTCACATCTTGAACGATTCTTCTCAAACCATAACTACGGCTATGCTTCTTCGAAGAATCATCCAACCTGTTTCGCCAGCTTTCCCAGAAATTCTGAACCCTTCATGAATTATCCGGGCTAGTGAAGTGACAGGATAACAGACGAATGCTCTATCAGATTGCCGCAGAAGTCGTTGTTGTTATTCATTTCATATTTATTTGTTTTGTTATCACCGGTGGTTTGTTGGTATTGCGCTGGCGATGGGTAGCATGGGTTCATCTTCCCGTCGTTGTCTGGGGTGCGCTGGTTGAACTGATGAGCTGGGTCTGTCCTTTAACACCTTTTGAAAACTGGCTACGACGGGCTGCCGGTGGGCAGGGTTATACCGGGGGGTATATCGAGCACTATTTGATTCCAATCATCTATCCGGCGGGTCTGACCCACGAGATTCAAATCATGCTGGGGGTATTTGTTATCATCATTAACCTGATTATCTACGCCGTGGTATTTCAGCGCTATTATCATCGCCGTCATTAAATTACTGATTTGATCTCGTTAAGAATAGGGGCAGCAGCGCCTGATAAAAGATGGTTAAATAGTAGAAGCTACCCACTATTTAGATTGGCGACTGTGTCGAGTGACTGAAAGAGTCTGATGAATAACATTTCAATACCGGGATTTGCTGAGCCATTTGGTTCAATCTCACATTTGCTCGCTGCATTTGTGTTTTTGATCTATGGGGTGAAGTTGCTTGCCCTTGCACGAGGGCATCGTGGCTGGGTATCTGCCGTTGGTGTCTTTATATTTTCGGTGGTTTTTTTGTTGTCCATGAGTGGCGTATTTCACATGCTCGAGTACGGCAGTAGTGCTCGTGCTGTTTTACAGCGCCTGGATCACGCCGGTATTTTTGTATTGATCGCGGGCACTTTTACCCCTGCACACAGTATCCTGTTCACCGGTTTCTGGCGTTGGGGTGTATTGTTGTTTATCTGGACGCTTGCCATAATGGGCATCATTCTGAAGTCCGTATTCTTTCACGAACTTGCCGAGTGGATAGGGTTGGTTCTCTATCTCGGGCTTGGCTGGGTTGGTCTTGTCACCGCTTACCTGACGTATCGACTGTATGGCTTTACAGTACTCAGCCCATTGATCTATGGCGCACTGGCCTATACGGTTGGTGCAGTCCTGGAATTCACACGATGGCCAATTATTATTCCGGGTGTTCTTGAAGCACATGAATTATTTCACATTGCTGTGATTGCTGGTATCGCGTGGCATTGGCAGTTCATACAGAATATGCTGAAGTTGAAACAGTCGCATGCTCAGGACCGGTTGAAAGACTTCTTCATGAATTAATTCTTTCACTTTCTGTTCATTTCATTATTTGATTTTGTGAGCACTCATAAATAAGTCACCAGAAGGCAATAAGTATAAGTATATTCTGATATACTGTTCTGCTTTTTGCGCTCGAATAAATTCTGGGGTCTTTGATGTTTCAGCTTGGATGCGCTAGCCGCGTATGTTTTAAAAATGAAATCCTGTCTGGTCTAACTGTTGCACTGGCATTGGTGCCTGAGGCGGTCGCCTTTGCTTTTGTGGCAGGCGTTGAACCGCTAGTGGGTCTGTATGCAGCATTCATGGTGGGCCTGCTGGCAGCGATATTTGGTGGCCGACCCGGTATGATTTCTGATGCGACCGGTGCCATGGCAGTCGTTATGGTGGCCCTGGTTGCTGAGCATGGTGTGGAATATCTGTTTGCGGCCGTGGTGTTGACAGGATTGATCCAGATCGGGGCAGGTGTACTACGACTGGGTAAGTTTATCCGCATCGTACCGCACCCCGTGATGCTGGGTTTTGTGAATGGTCTGGCGATAGTCATCTTCCTGGCTCAGTTAGAAAACTTTCAGGTGACCTCGGTTGATGGTGTCAGGCAATGGATGTCTGGGGAGCCCCTGATGATCTTCTCAGGTCTGGTCATATTGACCATGTCGATTATTTATTTTTTGCCAAAGCTGACATCCCTTTTTCCGGCGTCACTCGCTGCTATCATTGTAGTTAGCCTGCTGGTTCTGGGATTAGATATAGATACCTCGACTGTCGGCGATCTCGCCAGTATCAAAGGTGGCTTGCCCACTTTTCATATTCCAATGGTGCCGTTTAATCTAGAAACCCTAATGATTATTCTGCCCTATGCTTTCATTCTTGCGGCGGTCGGTTTGATCGAGTCCCTGCTGACAATGAGTCTGATTGATGAGGTAACCAATACACGCGGACGTGGCAATCGTGAATGTGTCGGGCAGGGTATTGCCAATACTGCAACAGGCTTGTTTGGTGGCATGGGAGGCTGTGCCATGATTGGTCAGAGTATGATCAATATCAATTCTGGAGGTCGCGAACGTCTATCAGGTATTTCTGAAGCATTATTTCTGCTGATATTTATCCTGTTTGCATCACCTCTGATAGAACGTATACCGATGGCGGCATTGGTGGGTGTCATGTTTATCGTTGTATTGGCGACCTTTGAATGGTCGAGCCTGCGTATCTTTCGCAAGATACCGGCGACCGATGCCTTTATCCTGGTGCTGGTTTCGGCAGTGACAGTTGTTACCGATCTGGCGATTGCAGTTGTGGTCGGTGTAATTGTTTCGGCACTGGTTTTTGCATGGGAACATGCCAAGCATATCAATATTAAAACTTATGATGATGAGCAGGGGTCACGCATACATGAACTCAATGGCCCATTATTTTTTGGTTCAGTGAAAAATTTTCTGGAGTTATTCAATCCAGAAGAAGATCTGGATAATGTCATTATTGAATTTCAAAACTCACGGGTTGCAGATCACTCCGCGATTGAAGCTATTGATACATTGGCGGAGCGATATATTCGGGCAGGAAAAACCTTACATCTACGACACCTGAGTGAAGAGTGTCGTCAATTATTAAAAAAGGCCGGTAATCTGGTTGAAGTGAATGTAATGGAAGATCCACGTTATCATGTGGCTGATGACCTGTTAGCCTAGTAAAACGTTAGCACTAGTGATCAAATATGATTTTCTTGTTCTAAAGTAATAAATCTTCTTTGATTGGGTGATAAGTGCTGGCGGCTTCAATAAGTGAGTTAGCTGTCAGTGCTGGTACACCATAGACTTCTGTATTGACGGCATAATCCGTTTTCATCTTCTCAAGCAATAGATCAAAGTCTCCGTCGCCGGATAGCAATACAATGGTGTCTACGTCTTTAACCGTTTCCATTACATCAATGGTAATACCGACGTCCCAGTCTCCTTTAGCTGTGCCGTCACTGCGTTGAATATAAGGCTTGAGCTTTACCGTAAAGCCAATATGCTTCAGTGCATCCTGGAATTTAAGTTGCTTGTCATCACTACGGTGTGTCGCATAGGCGGTTGCAGAAACAATCTCCCCCTGGGTACTTATTTGTTGCCAGAGTTTTCGGTAATTGAATTGGCGACCATAAGCTTGCCGTGTCGTGTAATAAATATTTTGTACATCGGCAAATATGGCAATTTTACTCACGCTGGTAAGTTATGCGGCTTATATTGAATCTTATGACGCTTTGGCTGTTGGTTGCTCCGAAGCCAGCCCGCTAAGGTATTCTTCATAAGAACCATGAAAATCAACGACGCCGTTTGGTGTTAGCTCGATAATGCGTGTTGCCAATGACGAGACAAACTCACGATCATGGCTGACAAAGAGTAAAGTACCGGGATAATTTTCCAGCGCAAGGTTAAGTGATTCAATAGATTCCATATCCAGATGGTTGGTCGGTTCATCCATTAAAATAATGTTGGGGCGTTGCAGCATGATTTTTCCAAATAACATGCGACCCTGTTCACCACCTGAGATCACATTAACAGACTTTTTTGCCTCATCCTGGGTAAATAATAATCGTCCCAGTGTGCCCCGGATGACCTGTTCATCATCACCCTCCTGCCCCCACTGACCCATCCAGTCGAACAGGGTTTTATTCTGTTCGAAGTCAGCAGCATGGTCCTGTGCGTAATAACCTAAAGCAGAATTTTCTGACCATTTGATGGTGCCACTCTCTGGTTGCAATTCTCCCACCAGGCATTTGAGTAAAGTTGACTTGCCAATACCGTTTGGGCCAATGATGGCAATACGTTCACCGACTTCTACTGTAAGGTCTAGATTCTTAAATAGTTCTTCATCAAAGCTTTTACTTAAGCCTTCTACTTCGAGTGCCAGGCGATGTAGTTTCTTGTCCTGATCAAAACGAATATAAGGGCTTTGACGACTGGATGGTTTGACTTCAGCGAGCTGTATTTTGTCAATCTGTTGGGCGCGAGATGTCGCCTGCTTGGATTTTGATGCATTGGCAGAAAAGCGGCTGACAAATGCCTTGAGCTCGGCAATCTGCGCTTTCTTTTTGGCGTTATCTGCCTGTAAGCGTTCTGCAGCCTGTGTCGACGCGGTCATGTATTCATCATAATTTCCCGGATAAACACGTAGTTCACCGTAGTCCAGGTCAGCCATGTGGGTACACACGCTGTTGAGAAAATGCCGGTCGTGCGAAATGATAATCATGGTGCAGTTACGTTCGTTTAATACACCTTCCAGCCAGCGAATGGCGTTAATATCGAGGTTGTTGGTGGGTTCGTCCAGCAGCATGATGTCAGGGTCAGAGAACAGGACCTGGGCGAGTAATACGCGCAATTTCCAGCCAGGTGCGACTTCACTCATGGGGCCATAGTGTTGTTCAATCGGGATACCAACGCCGAGCAATAATTCACCAGCTCTTGCCTCAGCGGTGTAGCCATCCATCTCAGCAAACTCGGATTCCAGTTCCGCCGCACGCATGCCATCTTCTTCGGTCATGTCAGGGTTGGCGTATATGCCGTCTTTTTCTGATTTAACGGCCCACAGTTCTTCGTGTCCCATTATTACGGTATCGATGACGCTAAATTCTTCATAAGCGAACTGATCCTGCTTCAACTTACCGATACGCTCATGTGGTTCTTTAGAAATGTTGCCTGATGTGGGTTCCAGATCGTTGCCCAGTATTTTCATAAAGGTTGATTTACCACAACCATTGGCGCCAATCAGTCCATAGCGATTACCATCGCCAAACTTGACTGACACGTCTTCGAATAGTGGCTTGGCGCCAAATTGTATAGTGATGTTTGCGGTTAGATCGCTGTTGCTGGCCTCTTCCTCGAGTGATAGGTTCGGCTTTAATTGAAGGATCGGGCTCGTAACCGTCAACGACATCCTTCGGGATTTCTCGCTTAATAAGGCGTTCAATATCTTTAAGTGATTTTAGTTCATCAACACAGACCAGAGACATGGCCTCACCCTCATTACCTGCACGGCCAGTACGTCCAATACGATGAACGTAATCTTCTGCCACGTTGGGTAATTCAAAGTTGACTACGTGAGGTAGCTGGTCAATATCCAGTCCGCGTGCAGCGATATCAGTTGCTACCAGTACACGAATCTTACCCGACTTGAATTCAGCAAGAGCACGCGTACGTGCACCCTGGCTCTTGTTACCATGAATGGCCGCTGCCGTGATGCCATCACCTGCCAGCTGCTTGGAAAGGCGGTTAGCGCCATGCTTTGTACGTGTAAACACCAGTACCTGCTGCCAGTTATTTGAACCGACCAGGTGAGAAAGCAGCTCGCGCTTACGGTTTTTATCAACGGGATGAACGACCTGTGTAACGGTTTCAGTTGCTGTATTACGCCGCGCAACCTCAACCAGCGTAGGCGATTTGAGTAGCGTATTGGCCAATTTCTTGATGTCATCAGAGAAGGTGGCCGAGAATAATAAGGTTTGTTTCTGTTTGGGAACGAGTGCCAGCACCTTACGTATATCGTGAATAAAGCCCATGTCGAGCATGCGATCGGCTTCGTCGAGCACCAGGATATCGATATTCGATAAATTCACTGATCGTTGGCCAACATGATCGAGTAATCGCCCGGGCGTGGCCACCAGAATATCGACGCCTTTAATCAGCTTCTGTTTCTGTGGATTAATACTGACACCACCAAAAACAACAGTGGATTTCAGAGGCAGGTGTCTTCCGTAGGTATCGACACTCTCGGCAACCTGTGCAGCCAGCTCGCGGGTTGGCGTTAATACCAGGGCGCGGATAGGACGGCGGCCTTTTATGGGCTTTTCAGTTGCCATTAAACGCTGCAGTAATGGCAAGGTAAAACCGGCTGTTTTTCCTGTGCCGGTTTGTGCGCCACTCATCAGGTCATGGCCTTCTAGCACGGGTGGAATCGCCTGTAATTGTATGGGGGTAGGGGTGTTGTAGCCTTTTTCAGACACAGCACGAAGTAATTCGGCCCTAAGACCGAGGGATTCAAATGACATGTTACGTTGTTCTCCAGATCGGCCTACATTTAAGCCATACGCTTTGAATGTATGGTTTAGGACGGTCCAGGCAGAAATTGCTTGTATATTTCGAGGTAAATCGAGATGTTGAAAAGGTGCAGACCGACGTGCACCTGAGTAAGGCGGCGCACTATACAGGAAAAGGGTGACAAATAGCAGTATTTTCTAATATTTTAAATATGGTGCTCACGCGAATGATGTTGACTGGATTTCAGCGTTCTTTATTTCATACTTAGTGCTATAAATTAACAAAGCGTTTTCCTGGTCATACCGGGTGGTCAGAACAGGGATTTTACGAGCAATTATGATACGCAGTTCCCGTCACAATGAAATAATTGAAAATGAGAAAGCTATTTAAAATCTTCATGGGTCTTGTGGCAGCAACTGCGACATTGGCAGTGTTTGGCGGTTTATCGTGGTGGGTCAGTACAGAAGGTAGTACCGTTGGCTATATTGCCGCAGCGCTGTTTGGCATTATGGCTGTTCTAGGTGCCATCATTGTCTATATCATGATTGTATTTGAAGATAAGACACCATCAGTCAAGGTAGATAAAGGTAAGTCTGGATCAGAGGGTGAGTTGGACGCGGGAACCGTTGCGGCTGCTATGCTAGTTGGAACATCAAACCAGTTTCATGATGATGAGTCCGTTGATGCCAGTGATGATTATTCTGATGATATGGCAGATTTTGATTAGCGGAGTGCGGGTTTTCCCAGTCTGTAAAACTGTGATCAAGATCAATTGAGTGAAAGATGTATGACGCTATAATGCACTATCTGACATAACCCACTAACACTTCAGGATGCTATGAGTCAGGGCTCTAAAAATGATGATTTGCCAGACGAGGCCACGATAGCGGGCGTGCCATCGGCTGATAGTGAGCTGAATGAAGCATCAACCCTGCCGGACGTGCCGGAAGATGGCTTCGAAAAAACCCAGGCGGTACTTCCTGGAGATGGGTATGACGCAACAATGGTGGACCCTTCTGCAATCAAGCATGAAGGTGCTGAAGATAAAACCCAGCATGTCGATACCATGGTGTTTGAAGAGCCGGATGTTGATAGCATCTTTACGCTCGAATTTCCCGAGATCAAGCCCAATACCGAAGAGGTCTTTAAAAAATGCTTCGGCCGCCTGAATAATTTTGTACCTGCGCTGATGTATTTTCAGGGAGACCATAAGGCAGGTGATCGCCTGGTTACGATGTCGTATAACGATTATCACATCCTTGGGGAAGAAGAATCTCTGTTACTGATTAATTATCTGGAGATCCTGGAAGATAAAAAGAAAACTCTTGCGCAGTACCTGACTGACCGGGGTCAGGAAATACTATGCGAGCGCATGAAGTACGGCGGATTTTCGCAGGTAGAAGAAGAACATAATCTTGATCGGCAGGGTATTGTTGGCAGTGAAAAAGAAGCCAGGATCAAACTTGGTAAATTGCCGGCAGATAAGCTTGATGCCAATATGAAAAAAATCAAGCTGCGCTTGCAGGTCAATATTTCTGTTATTGACGAACGCATCAAGAAATTACTGGAGGGACCTCTTTTTACCAATGCCTACTATGGTCAGACAGTGATCTATGACATTGTCAAAATGACGCGCAGTAAGGTTGAGAGGGATAAAAAAGGTAAAGAATACATCGCCAAGGACGAAAGTATGTTGGGCGTTGTTGTGGGTAATATATTGCATGAGCTGGCCATGCTTGATCCACGTATGAACATGGCTGAGCGCTTTCTGAAAGATGGGGTTTACTTGAATGAAACCGCGCTGTCTCATATGGATACCTACCTGCATCTTATTCATGAAAATGAATTTTTGACACCAATACAAATCAAGGAATTTATTAAGAATTTTAACTGTATTGTTCGCATTCAGCGCTCCCTGGATAATCGTGGTGATGCGCTACATAAGTGGTTTAATACATTGCTTGCTGTTGGTCAGCAACAGGAAACTAAATCTGGCGGAGGCCAGACTACGATACCACCCCAGCACCTTAGTTATGAACACAAGCTGATCTATGACACGTATAACAACAAGCTTGATGAGGTGTTAAACACCTATCTTTATCATTATTACGACCTGGAACAGTATACGAATATCCTGGCCGATATTATCGTGACGGTTCCTGATATCAATATGAAGTATGGTGTTACCCATCAGGATGAGGCTACTGACACGTTGGTTCATGTACCGCTATTTGATGGAAACGGTAAACTGAATTTCGCAGTATTTGATGCCGACGCCAGGCAAAAGTATATTCTGCCATTTTTCAAAAAGTTACTCCTCCTGGTTAAACAAAGGGATCAGCCAGGGTTTCTTTCTGGTGCAATTGAAGAGGCACTGGATAAATATAAAAGATATAACGATGAAATTCTGTGCGCAGAATACGCAAAGTCGTTGCGGGGTCTGATGGAGAATATTTCCAGCCGTGTTGAAACGCTCAAGATGATTGAAAACAGGTCGCGCGTCTATATTCAGGCAGAAGGTAAAGTGATCTTTGATACGCTATTTCATCTAAATGCGACGATTTCAGATGATGCAGAGTGTCTGGATGAAATGAAGAAATTTCTCCAGCAAGAAGAAGAAAAAATGTCGCCTGAAAATAAGGCGCGCAAGGAAGAGGAGGTTACTCGTAATTTTGAGGATGTTTACCGGCTAGCCCTGGCTAATATATCTGAAAATTCCTGGATGTCAGATCATTACGGATTTCACTTCACCAAGTACCATCGTTTTGCGGAATCGAGATTAAACAAGGTAAGAGAAATCATTGTGCCAATGCTGGCGAGGAAGTTGTATTACAGTGCAGAAGATATGTACAGCCGCTACAAGCGTCTTAAATCAAGAGAAAAAGTAGTACTCGAGGATACTAATTTTGAACTCTGGCTTGATCATTTTTTTGCGGTTTATGACAGCAAAAGCGTATCGAAAAAATTCAATTCAAAACAGTACCGTTTTTTTGATCGTCTGAAAGTTGAAGAGTTGGCCATACAAACTCCTACTGTGTGGATCAAGGATATGTTGACCCAGTTATTCCTGCTACATTCTGAAACACAGTTCAAGCAGATACTCTCTTCACGTAGTGCGGAAGAGTTTCGTGAATTTCTTGATATGACATTTGAGCGACTTAATACGATTTTGCAGAAGTCATCCGATAAGCGCCGTAAAAAGAGTGATTTTAATAAACGCCTGCAACAACGTATTGCAGAACAAAAGGATACGACTGAAGCAATCGCTCTGCAGACATTGCTTGAGTCTGAGAGCAAGCAGGCATTCTCCCAGGATATGAAAGATTCCATGCAGCAACGTATTATTGAAAATGAAGAGGGCCGACAGACTGATTACAGTGCCGACATGGAAATGAAGAAAAGCACACGCAAAAAAGAGAAAAAACCAGTTAAGGAAGAAGCAGGTATTCTGAAGAAAATATTTAGCGGCCTTTTTGGGGATTAGGGTTTGACGGATTCCGTGCAGGCGCTGAGCAAGGCGCGCAAGCTGGCAGAGGCAGGCAATAATGAAGGCGCACGTCTGTGTTTGCTGGAATTACTCAAGGAAGAGCCAGAGAACAAGACAGCATTGATCATGTTGGGTGGTACGTACTTTGTATCAGACATGTTTGCTGAAGCGGAAATGGTGTTTGAGCGGCTGGTATTGCTTTCACCAGGAGTCGGCCAGGTTTCTATCGCGCTTTTTAATACGTTATGGAAAATGGAGCGTCGTGAAGAGGCGTTAGAAGAGATCAAGCGTTTTATGCAAAATGCAGATCACGAGTTAGAGAGCGAAACAATAGAGCAGTATCATGCGTTAATGAATGCCATTGAGCGGGGTGAGTTGTGAACTTCGATACATTGCAGGCATTGGATAAACTCAAGCTGGTTATTAGCAACCGTGAGTATGAACCACAGTTGAAAAATGCATCCTGGCAGGATTATGACGTTATGGTTTGCCACCAGGAGGACGAATCAACCAAGCACTGGTGCATGTTGCCGCCAGAAGATGTTCACCATTTTCAGCATCAGGAGCCTCACCGCCGTGTGGTAGCAACTCGCTATGCTAGTGAGGTAGTGTGGTTGTTTGGTGAGTTAAAAGCCATACACGTTAATGAACTAGAGTCTCACACCTACCATGATTATTTTGCAGAGTTGGCTGATGCCGCTAACCTGTATATAGAAGAGCATAAGGCTGGCGTAACTGCGACGCGTTTGCTTGAGACCGTGCTTGATCGGGTAAGAAGGATATATCGTTAATATTATTTGGCCGCAAGCGCTACCCAAAAGCCTTTGGCTAAACCATGATTGCAGGTAAGACTGGTAGTGGAGCAGTTATTACTATAATTAGTCTATAATGTGTAAAAAACACCTTAGGTATTCCACTTATTAGCGCTGATCTGTTTATGACAACCAATGAAAAACAATATCAGGCGGAGAGCGTAAACCAGCAGGTAGATGATCCTGATACTACAGATGTAAGCCCCTATATTCCCAGGCGTCGTGCAGATGATCCCGATGCTACTGATGTTAGCCCCTATGTTCCCAAGCGCCGTGATGACAAGAACCCTGTCGCAGTTAGAGGAACCGAGAAGGGGCGAGTCAGGAAGTGGCCGTTTCGACATGACGACATTGCCAATGGTGTAGCAACACTTGGCTCATACACACTATTAGGTGTATTGGGAGGCGGTGGTACCTCTACTGTTTTTTCCGCAGAAAGTTCGGAGGGTCAGCTTGTTGCAATTAAAATGTTACATGGGGACCAGACGCTGAAAGAGGCAGTAGCTACGCAACGATTCGCGCAGGAATACAACATTCTGCGTGAACTGGATCATGACAACATAACGGCTGTTTACGATATGGGATTTACCCCGGATCATATGTATATTGTTATGGAAAAACTCAGTAACCATGATCTGGGATACCGGATTTCCTGTGGGCTTAGTCGTGATTTGAAATTCCTCTACGCCAGGCAGATTTTATCCGCCATGATTTATATGGGTAACCATGGTGTCATTCATCGTGACCTTAAACCTTCAAATATCCTGTTTCGCGATGACAGCACGGCAGTTGTGACAGATTTCGGTGCTGCAAAGCTTATAGACCATGGTAATGATTCGAGCATTACCTTATCGGGTGTCGTGATCGGTACATTAACTTACTCAAGCCCCGAGCAGATAAGCTCAGGTGAGCTCGATATGAGAAGTGATCAGTATAGTTTTGGTGTTTTGCTTTATGAATTACTCTCTGATCGTCGGATATTTCTTGGGCACAAGGCGGAAGACATTGCACATAAGCATTTGCATGAAGTTCCAGAAAAACTGCCCGAAGAATATGAGTTCCTTCAGCCGGTACTGGATCGACTACTTGACAAGAGCCAGGAGAAGCGTTTTTCCTGTTTTGAAGAGGTTAGAGATATATTTGAAGGGTATATTGAAGTTAACTCATGACTGTTAACTCTCCACTGGGGTGACAGTTATTAATTAGCAAAGCTGCAATTGATCCTTGGTAGTGGTTTTGTACTATCCCGGGTAAGTCTACGATGAATCAATACCTGCTAACTAGTATGTGTAAAAGAACAACATTGCATGATAGTGCGCAGGTATATCTCTGGTTAAAAGAGAGACTCAGAGTCACTCAATAATTAACCTATATTATAGTTTTATTATATTCTTATATATATAATGCCGTCTAATTATTGATTCTTAAGGAATTATTAAGGCGGTTTTCATTGTTTATACAGCTGAATACGTAAATGGTGTGCACTTAATAATCCTGGATTCTTGACACATGGAGTAACGTCATGAGTGAAATATTAATGCCCATTTTTATGTATATCATCATATTGCTTGGTGGAGTGGTGTTCTTTACGTCTTTTTTTATCGCGCTTTCTTCAATCTTAGGCCGCTTTCACCAGGATGAATTACCTCATCTGGAAGATACAAGTTGTAAATAAGTAAGGTTGGACAGATAGATGGGTTTTCTTAAACGTAACCATAGTAGGATCTTTGTGATTGTTCCTCTCCTTGTTGGTGTTATCACGGCAGTGGTTTTGTTCTTTTATCAAGACCCGGTGTATGGGACCGATGGAATTATCAGGTATGACAACGCACTCGACCCCCATATTTTTATTATTTATATTGTGGCGGCCATCACCGTGTCGGCGGCACTCGTGGATTTTGCTTATTGGCTTAAGGGATGGTGTGAGAAGCAGAATTTAATTGGCTGGTGCCGAGATTAGAACAAAAGCAATAATGAATGTTGTATTTTTACTATTCAAACACGTTAGCTGATTGAGTAGTTGTCTTTCAGATATTGCAGAATGCTTTTTTTATCCCCCCTGAATTGCACGCGGTCTATCTTCTTGCTTAACTGGTAGTCATACATTGGGTCGTAATAATCGACTAACAGGCTGTGTATCCACTCTTTGTGTTTTTCTGTATCGTTGTCTTTGCGGTGGTTGCTAATCGCGTCATGCATGATGGCCTTTAGTATTTTATGGCGATCACCACCCAGACGACGCTGTATTTTATCGATGGAAGCCAGCAAGTATTCAGCCCAACGGTCAAATCCCTCATCTTCACCAAACATATCCTGGTATTCTTTCAGTGCATTGGTGATGTACTCATCGTAGGTGATATCAACGCGTTCTTCATTACTGGCTTCAAGTAACAGCAGGGGTGATGTCTTAAGATGTGCGTAGAGATTTTCAGGTATTCGGCGAGAACCAATATTGGCCGATTCATCTTCAAAAACTAATCGTTTAATATCCTGATGCATGAATTTCAGCAGCGTAATGGCCAGTTGATTCTCCACATCGATCTGGCCAGGTTGAGGTGTGGCATGGATACCAAATACTGAACCGCGGTGATGGTAAATACCCTCCAGGTCAACCATGTGTTGTAATTGCTGCAGTAATACGGTTTTTCCCGTACCCGTCCGACCGCTCAAAATTACAGGCTGGATTATTTTAGTGGCGGCGTCTAGCGTATCAAGCAAGTAACGTCGCAATGCCTTGTAACCACCTTTGACTCTTGGATAGATGACACCGGTATTTTCATAGATCCATTGTTGTGTGATCTTTGATCGCATGCCGCCGCGAAAACAGTACAGGACGCCATCGGGGTGTTGCTGGGTAAATGTGGTCCAGGCAGCTATGCGTTGTTTTTTAGTTTCACCCGATACCAGTTCGTGCCCCAGTTCAATGGCGGCATCCTGTCCCTGTTCTGTATACCGGATACCAATTTCATGACGATCTTCATCATCCATTAGAGGCAGGTTTTCGGTATGGGGAAAGGCACCGTGCTCGAATTCTATGGGGGCGCGTACATCCATCATCGGTACGTCCTGTATGAAGAGTCGCTGGTAATCTTCGATTTGCGGTAATTCCATGGCGGCGATTGTAGGGGGTATTGCCTGGTAGACCAAGCATGTGTGAAGCATCCGGATATTAGCCCGCAAAATCTATACGCGAACATCTTGTCCGCTGGTAAGTTTTACGGGCTAGAATGCGCTATGTATTTTGAGGTTGCACAGTTAACGGCATCAATACCCATGTTACTGACCTGGGGTGTTCTGGTGGGCCTGGTTTATTCTACTGTTGGTGCGGCAGGCGGGATCCTGGCTTCGGTGGGGTTAATTACGGTTTTTGGTATTCAAAATCCCAATCTGGTTAAGCCAATGGCACAGGCTTTAACGCTGGTGACGCCATTAATCGCAGTGCCGTTGTATATGCGACAGTGTCGTGTGGTTTATACGCTGGCTGCATTGCTTGGCGTTGGGGGAATTCTTGGTGCCTTCATTGGCAGTGGTCTGTCGACAACCTACCTGTCTGATATGAGTTTGTTTAAGCCGGTGTTCGCCGGCCTGGTGTTTTTTATTGCCGGGCAGATGGCATGGCAGATATTCCGCAGCTCACATGGGGATGTTGAATTAACGCATACCATGCGAGCAGCGGAGTCCTTTGAACGGCATGTAAAAAGTGGTGGCGAGGAGTGTGAGCAGGGTGTGAAACGCCTGCAGGTATCTGCTTCACGTATTGTGATTGGTTTTGGAAATGAGGAATTTCCTTTTCATCCACTATTACCATTCTTTACCGGTATGGGGGTTGCAATACTCTCTTCAGCACTCGGGGTAGGCGGAGGATTTTTACTGGTGCCATTTATGAGTATTGTCATGCGCCTGCCCATGTATGTGATTGCTGGCACTTCGGCACTGGCGATTTCACTACATTCCATGACATCTATCGCAAACTATGTGCGGCTGGGTATCGAGCTGGATTATTCGCTACTTGGGTTCCTGGTAGTGGGGGTTGTTATAGGGTCAATTATTGGCCCCTGGTTGAGTCGGTTGATTCCTGAAAATGGCTTGCGTGGTTTCTTGTGTCTGGTACTGCTGGTCATTGGGCTACGTTACACAGGGCTCTTTTAATTGATGTTTAAATACCGGGACCGGGCTTTATTTAAACGCGAATTCAAACAGCTGTTTGCGCTGGCGATTCCTGTATTTTTCGCAGAATTGAGTACTGCCGCAACGGCGTTTGTCGATACGGTGATGGCAGGGCGTGCGGGTACGCATGACCTTGCAGGTGTTGCTATAAGCTCATCTCTCTGGGTAGGGCTGGCTGTTTTTATTATTGGTTTATTTCTGGCGATCAATCCCGTTGTTGCACGTTATGCCGGCGCCGGTCGTTATCACAGGATTCAGCGAGTGGTACAGCAGGGATTAAGGCTGGGGTTGATAGCTGTGGTATTGCTCCTGCTGTTGTTCACCCAGCAAAAGGCCATTTTGTCTTTTTTTATTGATGACGAGGCTGTTTTTGATGTGGCGTCGGGGTATCTCATAGGTTTGAGCTGGGGAATACCAGCTTTTGTTTTTTACGCCATTATCAGGCCATATAGTGAAGGCTTGTCCTATACCCGCGCGCACATGGTGTCAGCTATCACTGGTTTGTTGGTGAACATACCGGCCAATTATATTTTGATATTTGGCAAGCTGGGCTTCCCCGCGTTAGGCGGGGTCGGGTGTGGCTGGGCTACATCAATATCATTCTGGGTTATGTTATTGGTACTGTTATGGTTTACCCGCCGACATACAGCTTTCAGTAAAGCCAGTTTATATCGCTACCGTTTTCGCTCACATGGAAAAGATATGCGAAGGCTATTGGCGCTGGGTGTACCGATTGGCTTGACGATTTTGGTTGAAGCCAGTGTGTTTGCCTTTATCACCCTGTTTCTGGGTGGGCTTGAAGCCTATAAGATTGCCGGTCATCAGGTGGCAATGAACGTGGCCTATATGTTGTTTATGTTGCCACTCAGTGTATCGATTTCAGCGAGTATTCGGGTGGGGTTTAATATAGGCGCTGGTGATTATAGTGCTGCACGGATCGCTGGTTATGCAAGTATTGCATTGGCATTATGTTTTGCACTGATTAATGTTACCTTGCTGTTTAGTTTTCCGGGATTTATTGCAAGGTTATATACCAGTGACCAGGCCGTTATTGATCAGGCCGTGATATTATTGTTCTATGCGGGTTTGTTCCAGTTGTCTGATGCATTGGCTACACCAGCACAGGGAATTTTGCGTGGTTATCATGATACTAAAGTAGCATTAGTGTTGAATCTGCTGGCATTCTGGATCATTGCGTTGCCACTGGGGTATATGTTGGGGCTTACCGACCTGATTGTGCCTGGAATGGAGGCACGTGGTTTCTGGATTAGCCTGGTGGTTGGATTAACGGTTAATTTTATCCTTTTATTGTCGCGTTTCTGGTATATATCAAGAGAAGTCCAGCAATGATTAAGTTACATGAAGGGTTAAATACGTGAGCTGCATTCTTTTGGTAGACAATGGATCACTCCGACCAGATGCCACGTTGTGTTTACGCAATCTCGCCAAAGCAGTAAGTGAGCGCACGCAACATACGGTGCATCCAGTTTCATTACAACATGCCAGTCAGATCAATCCGGATCTTCTGGGTGGAATCCCTGCGCAGGTGTTCACTGATTTTATGCACCAACAACTAGAAGCTGGCGAGCGTGAGTTTCTTGTATTGCCTTTGTTTTTTGGAAAGAGCAGGGCGTTGACCGTATATATCCCCGATCAGGTTGATGAACTAAAAAAAGTGCACGGTGATTTCAAGTTGCAGCTAGCTGATTTGCTTTACCCATTACCTGATGGCGAACCTCTGCTGGCCGAGGTGCTGCGCGATCATGTTATTCAATTAATGCAGTCTAATGATGTTGCCAGCAAGAATGTCGTGCTGGTCGATCATGGTTCCCCCGTTGTCGAGGTAAACAGGGTCCGACAGAGCCTTGCAGAAGAATTACAGAACTTGCTAGGTGACAATATTGTTGTAGAACAGGCAGCCATGGAGCGCCGACAGGGAAAGGACTATGATTTTAATGGTGATTTACTGGAAGACTGGTTAACCATGAAGGCGGAGGAAGGGATGGCGAGCGTGATTGTTACGTTATTGTTTTTATTGCCGGGCCGCCATGCAGGCAAGGATGGAGATATTGAGAACATATGCGAAAGTGTCATGAGCAAATACCCGTCTTTCAAGATTTATATCACGCCGCTGATTAGTGACCATCAAAATTTATCTTTAATGCTGGCATCACGATTACATGCCGCATTATCGTCATAATCCATTTCTATGATTGCCCGAACCATATACCGATTAGTGGATGTTAGGGAAAACGAGCTGGTTGCTCTTGTCTGGGCTTTTTTTTATTTTTTCTTTTTACTCTGTGCATACTACATTTTAAGACCGGTACGCGACGAGATGGGTATACAGGGTGGAATAGACAACCTTCCCTGGGTTTTTACCGGCACCTTTATTGCGATGCTTGCCATGGTGCCATTATTTGGCTGGGTGAGTTCCCGTTTTCCACGGCGACGACTGCTGCCAGCCGTTTATCTGTTTTTTATTCTTAACCTGTTGTTGTTTTATTTGATGTTTCTTACAGGTTGGCAGCCAGCCGTTATTGCACGCACCTTTTTTATCTGGATTAGTGTATTTAACTTGTTTGTGGTGTCGGTCTTCTGGAGTTTTATGAATGACCTGTTTGATCAGGCACAGACCAAGCGATTGTTTGGTGTCATTGCAGCAGGAGGCACTGCCGGAGCGATTACCGGTCCCATACTTACTAGCACGCTGGCGCAATCAGTGGGTATCCATAATCTATTGCTGATTAGCATTACGTTGTTGGCAATGGCAATAGTCTGTATCTATCAATTATCTCGTTGGCATGATCAGCACACGACGCAGGCTCAACGCACTATCGTACAACAACCGATGGGAGGATCCTGGCTGGCAGGCATTACCCTGGTTACCCGATCTCCCTACCTGCTGGGTATTTGTTTGCTGATACTGCTGTACTCAACCTTGTCCACCTTTCTGTATTTGCAACAAGCCAGCATTATCCAGTCCAGCTTCAGTGATACAGCCGAACGGACAGCTGTATTTGCCAGGATCGATCTGGCCGTAAACGTGCTGACTGTGTTGATTCAGTTATTCCTTACCAGTCGTCTGATTAAATATCTAGGTCTTGCTGTTTCGCTGGCGTTAATACCTTTACTGTTGGTACTGGGGTTTATTGCGTTAGGGGTGGCGCCAATTCTCATTGTGCTGGTTATTGTGCAGGTGCTACGTCGTGCGGGAAATTACGCCATTATGCGGCCCTGCCGGGAGATGCTGTATTCGGTACTGGGGAGAGAGGAAAAATACAAGGCCAAAAACTTTATTGATACCGTTGTTTACCGGGGTGGGGATGCTGCGAGTGCCTGGGTATATGACGGTTTCCGGGTTTTTGGTCTAAGCTTGGGGCAGATAGCCATGGTTGCCGCGCCACTTGCGGGTATCTGGGCATTGATATCCTGGCGACTGGGCATTCGTCGTGAGCAGTTAGCCGTTGGGGCGGAGGGAGAAAAAAATGAGTAATGAATCAATCAATAGGCAACGCCGACAGTTAGTAAAGGCATTAGTAGCAATTGGTATTTCGGGGCCACTGTTGACTGGTATTGTTCATGCCGTACATAAGGGCATCATTACAAAGCCGATTCCATCATCTGGTGAACAACTTCCTGTGATTGGTGTGGGTTCAGCAACCACTTTTGATGCACTCGGTGACGATGAACTGATGCAACGTTTACAAGCTGTTTTGCAGGCGTTTTTTAATTACGGTGGGACATTGATAGATTCATCCCCCATGTATGGTTCAGCGCAGGAAGTTATTGGTCAGTTATTGAAACAAACCAGTGGTGGCAATGAATTATTCTCGGCAACCAAGGTCTGGATTGATGGTAAACAGGATGGCATTGATCAGATGGAACATTCACGCCAGTTGTGGGGTATTAAACGTTTTGATCTCATGCAGATTCATAACCTGGTCGATTGGCAAACACATCTCAATACAATTAACGGCATGAAAGCCGAAGGGCGTCTACGTTATACTGGTATCACAACATCACATGGGCGCTTCCATGATGAGTTGGAAACAATCCTGAAAAAGCACGCCTTTGATTTTGTTCAACTGAGTTACAACATTGATAATCGAACGGTTGAAGATCGTTTGTTACCGATAGCGAAAGATCGTGGTATTGCCGTGATCGTCAACCGGCCCTATCAGAAGGGTTCACTTTTCCGTCGTGTAAAAGGTAAATCACTTCCAGATTGGGCAGCTGAGATAGGTATACAAAGCTGGGGCCAGTATTTTCTCAAGTATGTAGTTTCCCATCCCGCAGTGACCTGTGCCATACCAGCCACCACCAAGGTTAAACACATGATAGATAATATGGGGGCGCAAACAGGTGCGCTACCTGACCAGAAAATGCGAGATGAGATGGTTCGCTACTTCCAGTCGGTTGGTTAGAGATTGTTTATCCAATATGCAAGCTTTACATTTGAGCCAGGCCGAGGATACAAACTACCATCAGCATCCCACCGATAACACGCTTGAATATTTCGTCATTTTTCAGAATCAGGTCGTGGGTTTTCAAACCTATAACATGACCAATAGCTGCGGCGGGGATCAATAGCAAGGCACTGACAAAATGTAGATCGACATTCAGAGCGGCAAAAGTCGTCATTTTGATGGTAACTATGGTGAACCAGAGGACAAACATCGTATTGCGTAGCTGAGATGCTGCAACATGGCGCATGAAAACGGCGACCATCAAGGGGGCGCCAGAAAGTGAGGTGCCTGCAACGTAGCCACCACTGACCAGTAATACCTTGTCTAGCCAGGATTTATCACTTTGAATGTTCATACTGGTAAGCCAGAGAAAGGCATAGAACAGTGTGATGCTATAAATGAATATTAGCAGCCAATCGTTTGGCAGGTTTAATAAGCCGAATACTCCGGCGAGTGCGGCAGGAATAATGAAGACACTTGAATGTTTGATATAACCCCAGTCAACATTGTTGATACGGGTTCGAAGTGTTAATGCAGAAAAAAATAGTAAGTGGAAACCTATCATGGGAAGCCAGAACAGGGGTTGGTCATGGATGAAGAGCATCAGTGGCAGACCAAGTGCCGCACCACCAAACCCAAGACCAGCGCGCTATAGATTAATTCAGTCGAACTGAATTGAAGCAGAAATGCGTGATTGCTAAGGAACTGCATGTATTAATTGATGCCATGTGACATCTGGTAATAATAGACGATGCCCCAGACAATAAACTGTCTGGGGCATGCGATCGTGATTACTCTGCAGCTGCTTCTTCGGCGGCTTCCTCCGCAGGGGCGGCTTCTTCAGCTGCTGGCTCTTCAGCCTTTGGCTCTGGTATTTTGATCAGGCCTTCGGCGGAAAGGATCCTGGCTTTATCATCACCATTAATAGCATTGCCTTTGCTATCAACCACGGCATGTCGCTTATCACGACGTTGCATGATCGTGTACTCATCGGTCTTCTTGACGACTTTCATCGAATATCTCCATAGTAAAAATTTAGGAGCGCGGATTATGGAGAAAGGCCGGGGCTACGTCCAGATCTGGCGAGATAGTTTAACTAGGGGTGAGGAAGTCTTTTATAGTTGCCTTACCATGGGGGCATCATGGTATCCATTGGGCTTTGGATGGCTCGATTCATGTGATACATGTCGGTGCTCATCATGCCAGTGTTGGTGGTCATGATCTTCATTGAGTGATTCATTTCTCCCATTGAATGATTCATTGTTCCCATTGAGCCATTCATGGCGGCCATTGACATGTTCATTTCGTTCATGCTTTTAAGCATGACGGGAATAGGTTCCATACGTGTACTGATAAGTTGAACATCGGTACGCATGGCGGTTACTTCATTTGTCATTAGTCTTATATTAGTCGACAGTGTCGTGATGTTTTGTGCAATTTCTGCCATGTTCTGTTCCATTGCTGGATCTACCCTGGATGTTAGCGAATGGATGTCTTTGGTTAAGCTATAGATGAGCCAGAATCCTGAAATGCCCAGGATCCCCAGAACAATGATTGCCGGGTAGACCATTCGTTCCCAGCGTTTGGTACTGACTTCAAGCGTCTTGATGAAGGGATATACGGCATGCTCCCACCGCTCAGCGCTTTGCTCAAACGTTTCGACAAAATGGGTTAGTGCATGTTCAAGGCTTTTTAGCTCGTTATCGGTATCAGGAACCTGTTTTTTAGCCTGTTTTTTCTTAGCTGGTGTTTTCTCCATCGGCTAAACTTAACATTTTTAATCGCATTAATCATGACTAGTATCAATAGATATATAAATATTCTAAGAGTACTATCAAGGCATGAGACCCGCTGAATTCCAGATAGGTGACTTGTGGGGCGGTATCGCTGCCGTCGCGATCATCTTGCCGCAGGCGATGGCATTTGGTGTTGCCTTGATGGCTGTTGCCGGGTTCAGTGCTTCCATGGGGGCGCTTACCGGGCTTATTGGTACTGCAGCAATATGTTTAATTAGCGGGATTGTGGGTGGTACTCGTGGTCTGGTTAGCGCGCCTACAGGCCCGATGTTGGTTATTCAAGTGGCTGCGGTAACAGCGTTACATAAGTCAGGGCTCGAAGGTGAGGCGCTGATTACCGGGTTGATGGCATTGCTGCTGGTGATGGGGTTAATCCAGTTCCTAATCGGTTTCTCAGGTGGTGGTAAGCTCATTAAGTTTCTCCCTTATCCTGTTGTTGCTGGATTTATCACCGGTTCCGGCATATTAATGATTCTGTCGCAGGTTAATCCCTTGAGTGCACCAATCAGTATTGATGACTGGCGCCCCTGGTATTGGCTGCCCATTGCGACGGCAGCGGTGACGTTCTTTTCCATGAGCGTAATTCCTGAGTTTTTCCCGCGTATACCCGGCACAGTTGGTGGGCTTGTAATTGGCACCGTGTTTTTTCAGGTCGTCGCTTTGTTTGGTCCCGCCGATTTACCTGCAGAGTGGATAATTGGCAGTTTACCAACACCGACTAATTTTGGTGGTGGCCTTGATTTACAGACATTTATAGCGCTGCCATGGAAGGTTATCGTTCCTTCAGCATTAGCATTGGCTGTACTCGCTTCTATCGATACCTTACTGACCTCTGTGGTAGCGGATGTTGAAACCAAGGTACGTCATGTAGCGCGAAAAGAATTAATTGGACAGGGCCTTGGGCAGATACTTGCTGGTTTTACTGGCGGCATGGCGGGTGCAGGCACAACCGGGGCAACGCTGGTTGCGGTTAAATCAGGTGGTAGGCGCTGGGTAGCGCTTGTATCAGCAGTGGGTATCATCGCACTGATATTTGTGGGTGGTCCGGTTGGAGAGATCTTGCCGATCAGTGTGCTGGCAGGAGTCATTTTACATGTCGCGATGGGTATGCTGGATCGCGATATATTGACCTGGTTAAGGCGACTCCAGGTCAGGATGGATGGTGTAATTGCATTACTCGTTACTGGTGTCACGATTGCCTATGATCTAATGGTTGCTGTTGCCGTAGGCGTGTTCATTGCTCTTATTATGTTTGTTCGTAATGAAGTGCGAGCTCAGGTTGTTCACCGCCGCTCTAATGCTGCGCAGTTTCATTCGGTAACCACACGTACTGAAGATGAACGGGAACTGCTGGATTACAATGCAGAACGTATCGTGATGTATGAATTACGAGGCAATCTCTTTTTTGCCACGGCAGATAGACTGTTTGAGGAGCTTTCGCCTGATCTGAATAACAACATCTATCTTATATTGCATATGCGCCGTGTCAGGCATATTGATTTAACGGCTATCAAAATCCTTCAGCAAGTGGCTGAGCGCTTACATGCTAATGGTGGTCAGTTATTGTTTTGTGAGTTGCGTTCTGGCCTGGGTCTTGGAAGGAAAATGCATAAGGCGCTAAAGAAAGTGAGTCCTAGCGCTTCTAAATGGAAAGTGAGGACTTTTCTGGGTTCCGATGAAGCATTTTCATGGGCAGAGGATCACCTGTTGAACGAGTTGGGGATCAAATCAACAGATCACAAGCGGAAGATTGATCTTGCTGATATTGATCTCTGTGAAGATATGAATAGTGACGAGATAGCCATGCTGGAACAAGCGTTCAAGCGGCGAGAGGTCGCCAAGGGCGAAGTTATCTTTTCACAGGGTGATTTTGGTGATGAGTTGTATGTTATTGAAAGTGGGCAAATCGATGTTCGACTTCCAGTGACCAAACGTCACTATAAACGATTGGCAGCGTATGGGCCGGGGACAGTTCTTGGTGAGGTTGCATTTTTTGATCCAGGCAAACGGACGGCAGATGCCGTGGCCGTCTATAAAACGGTAATATTAACCCTGGATCATGATGGGATGGCATACTTGCGTGAGAACAGTCCAACTACAGTGTCTTCACTATACCGCGCACTAGGAAGGATCCTGAGTGATAATTTGCGCTGGTCTGCCCGTGAGATAAAGCGACTTTCACAATGGTGAGTAATCTCAAGCTCAATATTTCAAAGACTTAATGTATTAGGTAAACACGTACAACAGGATATGGGGATAGCCAGCCTCGTTATTTGGTTGTTGCCCATCTAAAAATTCTCCAAAGTAATATTTCCATTATTAGCTTTTTACGTTAATCCTGCACAATACTATTATTTTCTTGACTGGTGTAACGTCTATGAAAGGCTATACTGATATGTAATATCCAGTGTGTATGTCTGGTTATTTGCAGGGGATTATATGGCCACGATACTCATCGTTGATGACTCGAAGACCGATGCCTATGTGCATGCGGGTATGCTGAAAGACCTTGGGCATGAAATTTCTTTTGCAGAAGATGGTGAGAAAGGTCTGGAAATGGCTACTTCCACCAGGCCGGACTTGATCCTCATGGATATCATTATGCCAGGGCAGAACGGCTTTCAGGTCACTCGAAAATTATCGAAGAATCCGGAGACTGCGGATATTCCTATTATTATCATCTCTAGCAAGCACGATGAAACAGACAAAATTTACGGTCAGCGCCAGGGTGCGGTTGAATATCTGGTGAAGCCTGTAGAAGCAGATGCTTTGGTGGCTGCGGTAAATAAGGCGCTCAGTTAACTTGAACTTTTAATGATAAAAATAATATGAGTATCAAGAATAGAATACAGGAATGCCCCACCTGTCGAGCGATACCGTTAAAAGAATCGGAGAGAAAGTTATATCAGGGTACGGGCTGGATGCTGGCACGTTTTATTGATGACACGCTCATTGAGATATTTAATCCACTTGAAAGTGCTGCATGTAATGTAACTATAGATGAGGCGCATGAGGCCGCAGTGGCGGCAGCAAGGGATTGGCTTGAAAATGACGAAGGGGAGGTCTATCAGGTGTTATGCAGTTGCCTCAGCTTGTGTGATCCTGAACCCTGTAATTTGTCTGATGAATCATTTGATCGATTTACACAGCGCATACATTCAACTATTGCTGCCTTCAGGAGAGTACCGGCATAAACTGGACCCTGAGAGCTAGCCTATCGTTCGCCATTCTGGTTAATACAAGCTGTCAATTAGCATTTTGAATTTTGCCCGGGCCGTCAGGCGAGGGCGTGAATAGATATTATCACCCTGATTGAGCAGGGTATTACATATTTGTAGTCCGCCACTGATAATGGCCCTGATTTCCATACCAAAGCGCCCTTTAAGTCGTTTTCCCAGACTAGACCCTTCAAGCATGATGGCGCGCGCTCGTTTTGTTTGTTGATGTACAAATGCAACAACATGGGGTTCCGTGCTTTGGTTCTTCAGGTCATCAATTGTTATGCCTGCTGCCTTCATCTCTGATTGAGGAAAATAGATGCGGCTATTTTCAGTCAGGTCCTGTTGTATGTCCTGCATGAAGTTGATCAACTGTAGCGCGCTACAGATTTTGTCTGAGTCCTGGTTATTTTGCTCGTTCGATTCATTGAATAGCTGTAACATCAGGCGGCCAACCGGGTTGGCAGAACGACGACAATAATCCAGCACTTCGTTAAAGTCCTTGTAACGAGTTTTGGTAACGTCCTGTTTGAATGCACTAAGCAGGTCATGAAACAGTGCAGGATCTAGTTTATGTTGCTGGATAGTATTGGCAAGTGCAACAAACAAGTAATCATCACTGTGTTGATTATTTAAACAATTATCCAGTGCCTTGCCCATATGCTCTAGTGCGGCGATTCTTTCTTCTGCTTTGGCATTACCTTCATCAGCAAAATCATCGGCCCGGCGGGCAAAGTTATATATGGCGGCAACATGGATGCGTAGATGCTTTGGTACTAGCCATGAAGCAACCGGGAAGTTTTCATAATGTGAACGTGCAACCTGCAGACATTGCTCGTAAGCAGATGTTAACTCGTCATTCATCTTTAGCTAACAGATGGTCGGCTGACCTTGGGGTGTCTTCCAGTGATCTGGGTTCCCCCAGTTGTTTTTTTGACTGAATACCCAGTTCCTCAAATTTTCGGGCACCAGGCAAGACCTGTCGTTCAAGTGAACCAATGGCATCGTTATAGGCATTCACACTGCTGTTCAGATTCTTACCGACCCTGGTGAGATGTTCCACAAAGGTAGAGACTCGTTTGTATAATTGTTCTCCGAGTTCCTGGATTTTTTCTGCATTTTCAGTAACGGCAATCTGTCGCCACCCAAAAGCTACGGCGCGTAACAGGGCGATAATAGTAGTGGGTGTTGCCAGTACCACGCGGTTTTGTAGTGCATCTTCCAGTAGCTTGCCATCCTGTTCTAGTGCAGCAGTAAGGAACTGTTCGCCTGGAATAAATAGCACGACATAGTCGGGTGAGTTCTTGAATTGTGACCAGTAAGCCTTCTTTGATAGTTCATCGACACGTTTACGGACATTCCTGGCATGTTGCACTAAATACTGTTCGCGTTGAGTAGTATCCTCGCATTCAACTGCACTCAAATAAGCATCTAGTGGTGTTTTGGCATCGACTATTAGTTCTCGTTCATCTGGCATGCGAACAATCATATCTGGACGAGAGGCCTTACCATCTTCAACGACCTGTTCCTGTTCGACAAAATCACAGTACTCCACCCATGCCTGCCAGTTCGGCGAGGCGTTTAAGTGTGAGTTCACCCCATTGACCACGTACTTCCGGACGACGCAGGGCTGTTACCAGGTTTCTTGTTTCTGATTGTAGTTGATGGTTGGATTCATGTATCAGCTTGATCTGTGACGACAGTGAACCAAAGGCTTCATGACGTGATTTCTCTATGCTCTGTATCTGTTCCTCGGTTTTCTTTAGTGCTTCAGCAATAGGCTTAATCAGTGTCGATATGGATTGCTCACGCTGTTTGAGTAACTGGTCAGTATGTTCCTGCTGTTGCTTAAAAGAGGCAGATGCCTGCTGGCGAAACTCTTCACTGTTGTTCTTTAGTACATCACTGGATAGTGCTTTGAAGTGTTCGGTCATGGCTTCTTCAGCCATCTTTAAGCCGCGGATATGTTCTTCCGCAACGCGCTTTTCATTTTCGACAGATGCCTTGAGCGCATTGATCTTTTCCTCGGTAACGCGCTGATCTGCCTCATGGCGGTTCTGTTCAGTGATCAGTCGCTCGTGCAGGTTTTGTAATTGTTTATCCTTGATGATCCAGATAAGTATGCCAATAAATAATGGCAGCAGAATCATGCCAGCAATAGCGTACTCGGTAGGGATAATAAAATTCATGCGGCAACGGTATTGGTTTGCTGTTCTACCCACTGTAACAGTTCAGCGGTAGTATCCATGACAATTTCCGCGCCCCAGTCATCCGGGTTGTGGCCACGGCGAATATAACCACAGCGCATGGCAATACAAGGCATGCCGGCGTTGTGTGCAGCTTCAACATCACGTTGGTCGTCACCGACATACATCACATCTTTTGGATCTGCGCTTACTTCAATACAGGCATCAAGCATGGGTTTTGGGTCAGGTTTGGAAACCCCAGCCGTATCTGCACAGACGATTGATGCGGCACGATCTTTAAGCTGCATCGATTCCAGCAAAGGTAGTGTTAGCCAGGAAGGTTTGTTGGTGACGATACCCCAGGGAACGTTGCGAGATTCAAGTGTCGTTAGGATTTCATCCATTCCCGGGAAGAGGGAGGTTTCGACATGTATGTTTTCCATGTAGATATCCAGAAAACGTTGTCTTAATCGCTCAAAGTTATCGCTGCCCTCCGGATCATCGAATGCCAGAACAATCATGGCGCGTGCACCATGCGAGACTTCGCTGCGAATCAAATCGTAATCCAGGCGTGCTAGATTCTCTTCATCCATTAACTGGTTCAAGGCGCGCGCCATATCTCTGGCGGTGTCGATGAGCGTGCCATCGAGATCAAAGAGTACGGCTTTTGTCATTCGTTATTGTCGGGGCGTTGAAAACACATGAGATAATTCACATCAACAGAACGAGTTAGTGAGGCGCCTCTAAGAACAGGGTTGTAATCCATACCAGCTTCTTCGATCAGATTGAGTTGGGCGTCTCTCGCCCAGCGAGCCAGCTCTGATGGCTTGATGAATTTTTCATAGTCATGCGTACCCCTGGGTAGCAGGCGCATGATGTACTCTGCGCCGATGACGGCCAGTGCATAGGCCTTGGGGTTACGATTGATCGTAGAGAAGAACACGTAGCCTCCAGGTTTGACCATTTGTGCGCAGGCATTAATCAGGCTGGATGGATCAGGGACGTGTTCCAGTAATTCGAGACAGGTGACGACATCGTAATGATCAGTATGTTCCTTCGCATGATCTTCTGTCATTTCATTTTCATAATTGAGTTCAATACCGGCTTCCATGGCATGTAGTTTGGCAACGGTTAATGCTTTTTGTGCTGCATCAATGCCGGTGACGTTTGCGCCTGCACGTGCCATCGATTCACTTAATATACCGCCACCACAGCCGACATCCAGTACTTGCTTGCCAACGATATCCGCATGCTGCTGAATAAAACGTAGCCTGACCGGGTTCAGATCATGCAGGGGACGAAATTCACCATCGGTGTCCCACCAGCGCGCTGCCATACTGTCAAATTTATTGACTTCAGCTTCATCGACATTTGTCGTTAAGGTCTCACTCATGATGTTCTTTCAGTTTTTCCTGCCAGCTATCGGCGTTATTTAATAATTTATCCATATCTAGTGTCTGTAATTCACGATCTTTGAGTAGTGTCTTACCGTTACACCAGACATGGGTGACTTGCTGGCGATCAGCGGCATAAACAATCTGTGACACCGGATTATACAATGGCCGGGTTTCCAGTTGGCTCAAATCAATCGCCGTGATGTCAGCAGCCTTGCCGACAGCCAGTGAGCCGGTGATGTCATCAATGCCGAGTGCTTTTGCGCCATTGATGGTTGCCATTTCGAGTGCCGTCTCGGCCGAGACGGC
>Ga0126335_1000096_pt1 | contig 39224 bp, 32 predicted proteins | sample OlaspJWI45metaG_FD_108409 | JGI IMG/M metagenome (GOLD analysis project Ga0126335, IMG submission 108409) | Marine gutless worms symbiont microbial communities from Oahu, Hawaii - Olavius sp. 1 OAHU.JWI-45 metaG | ecosystem: Host-associated > Annelida > Digestive system > Unclassified | place... | reverse complement strand
CAAATACCATGCCAACCGTGTTTTAGGGGAAATATCTGTAGAGTATGGCAAGAACGTCCTTGCCATACTCTACAGATATTTCCCCTAAAACACGGTTGGCATGGTATTTGCTTTCTATTCTCTAAACTATACGGAGGTAAACAATGGGAGTTTTTAGTAGACTGGGTGACATCATCAATTCCAATATCAATGCGATGCTTGATAAAGCAGAGGACCCCGAGAAGATGATCCGCCTTATGATTCAGGAGATGGAGGACACATTGGTAGATTTGAAATCTTCGTGTGCCAAAAAGATGGCGACTCGGGCCGAGATGGAGCGCGATCGCGACGATCTCTCTGAGAAGACTGAGCGCTGGGGAACGCGGGCGATACTTGCTGTTGAGAAGAAGCGAGATGACTTGGCCAAGGAGGCCCTACTCGAAAAAAAACAGTGCCAAACTCAACTGGAATTTGCACAAAGAGATTTAGAAGGCTATAATCGTCTTATAGAGGAGTGCAGAACTAACATTGGTCAGCTCGAATCAAAACTCGATGAGGTGACAATGAGGCACAAAATGCTGATTCAGCGCGGCATCCATGCCGCTGAGAAAAGAAAAGCTAGAAACCTTGTGTCCAGCGCAAACGGCACGCAAGCCATGGTGCGTTTCGGAGAGTTGGAAAACCGCATCGAAAGAATAGAAGCCGATGCCGACTTGGCAGGTAGATCTAACGATCTTGAGAAAGAATTTAACGAATTGGAATCCAATGGGGCTATAGAGAAGGAACTGGAGGAGTTGAAGAAATCCCTGGACAAAACAAGCAGGAAAACTACGACTATCAAGAGTCAGAGTGTTGGAAACGACGCGTAAAGTGAGGAGTTAGAGAATGTCCCTTAGGAAGAAGTTCAAATTGAACAAATTGAACCGATCGCGAGATGGCCTGTTATTGGGTGTGTGTAAGGGGATCGCCGAATGGAGAGAGCTTCCAGTCGAGCTTATTCGCTTGGCATTTATCCTACTGGTTGTATTTGCGGGGATGTCCATTTGGGTATATTTCATCATGGCTCTGGTCTTGCCCTTGGAACCAAGGTATGGAGAGGATAGGCGCCGCAATGGACGAACAACGGATGAGGAATATGAGGAACTAAAAAAGAATTATCGGAGAATGGCCGACGACATAAACAAGGAACGGGATTGGGAGAGCCGTTTCACCAAGGGAAGATCTAAAAAATAGCAATGGGGTCTATAGCCTCGAAAATCCGCGTGAAAATGATCCAATTTGCCGATAAAACGTGGTATGAGGCTATTTACCCTTTTTTTTGGCCTTTGCCTCTGCTTGAAACTGAGCGCGCTTCCCGTGCCCATCGGGCAGGTGGAAATCGGATTGGATAGTTTCGATGGATACCAAGAAGGTGTGGCCTATATCAGCACTGATGAGGATGGAAACATGCTGGAAATCTTCATCAACTATAAGGGCTTTGGTTTAGACAATGTCACATGGACTCTTACTTCCGAGGATTTACTTACGCTTCGCGAGATTTCGGCGAACGCCGCCTGGTGGCGTTCTCGTCTGCTGGAAATGAATATCGAGCAGACGGTTGAAAATGAAGTAGCGCTTATGAAGCCCAACCTGGTTTATTTCTATCGCAATAGATCCTATACCTTCGACGGCGCCGAGCACCTTGTTAGATTCGTTCGACAGGGTTATGATTACGCTCTAACTGTCACCGAAACCTCACCTGGAGCTGAAACTAAGAGATCGGGAGAAAAGACCCTTCCTGTGCTCACACTTCATTTCGCGGGTGCGCAATTACCCATACTTAGAGACATTGTCTCTCTGGGAAACATGAATATTCTGATAAACGAATACGCCGTAGAAAAGTCGAGAATTCAGGCGATTTTAGAAAGCGGAGTTAGCGAGGGCTAATAGCTGCGTTCACCGCGAAGCACACCTAAAAGTTCTATCTTGGAACGAACCGAGAGTTTCTTATAAAAATTAGACACATGGTTGCGCACGGTGTTTGGACTTATGCCGAGGTTTGCGGCAATTTCGACATGAGTCAGGCCCTGCGTGAGAGATTGCGCAATATCACGCTCACGTACAGTGAGAGGTAGATTTGACGGAATGCCCTGCTTGGCAATCGACAGTCGAGCATCGGAACTCATCTCCCTTATGTAGAAAACAACTCCCACTGCTGCCATCCAAAAATAATACAACGACAAAAACAGAAAACGTATGGAACGACTCGCTATTGGAATTCCACTGCTTTCTCCTAGTAGCCTGCTTGCCATAACAAGCGGCAAGAAAATGAACGTCAAGAACGTGATTAACAGGACGGTTATCCTAGGTGAATTCCCTTTTATATAAGATACGCTTAGAGCTATATCCACCAAGATTACGAGAAGCGCAAGAAAGTATAGAACTCCGGCCGAGATTGAAATGGGACGCAGGAAACCTGTAAACAAATACACCACGCCCAGGGCAAAATAAATTGTACATGCAGTAATTGATGCAATCCTCCGCAACCAGCTCCAACTTCGGCCAATTATGTTGTTTACCACTGCAGGCAAGTAGTATAGCAGTAGCGCATAACCAGCAAATTCGGCCATACCAGTTCCTATCGTCACACCCCTGCCGCCGCCAAGGAGCTCTTCCCAGTAGAATCGCACTCCCGCGAGCAAAAGAAGTATGGCCAAATAGGAAATAAACAGCAATGTGTTCAGTCGGCCCGAATTGCGCAGCCGCAGCCAATAAAGCAAGCTCATAGACAATGCGGAAAATGTTGCTCCAACGGCGAATATGTAGATGAACAAAAAAATATGATCAATCATTTTCTTTGCACTCAAATCTCAAAGTCAACTCGCTTTCATAGCTTCCATTTCAAGGGACTTCGATATTCTCATCTTTGTTTTTTGACATGATGAAAATACACGAAAGAAGCATTGCACCATTTATCCATTCCAGATATATCTAACTTAAACTATGTTGTGTTTTTCGTTTCATTTTTGTTGTTAGCATTGGCTTTATCTGTTATATGTTTTTGCAATATTTTTGTCTAGGGAAAACCCAAGGAGTCGTTATGGAAAGACATGAACTTGCGGGCTATATAGACCACACGTTGTTAAAGGGCGGTACAAGCAGAAGTCGGATTCAGAAGTTGTGCCTGGAGGCGAAAGAATATGGTTTTAAGTCGGTTTGTGTTAACAGCTGCTGGACCTCGTTTTGTTCGGAGCTTCTTAGAAATACTGATGTTGTTGTATGTGTGGTGGTTGGTTTTCCACTGGGAGCGATGGAAACCATGGCTAAAGCTTATGAGGCTAGAAGAGCCGTGGAATTAGGCGCTCAGGAAATAGATATGGTGATGAATGTCGGAGCCCTTAAATCGAACGATTATAATCTGGCTAAAGAGGATATTGCCGCGGTTGTGGATGCCGCCGGCGATGCGACCGTCAAAACGATTATAGAGGCCTGCCTGCTTACGGATAAAGAGAAGATAAGAGCCTGCCAGATGGCCAAGGAAGTAGGGGCCGGTTTCGTAAAAACTTCGACTGGCTTCAGTGAACATGGAGCTACTGTCAGAGATGTTATCCTGATGCGAAAAACTGTCGGAGAAGATATGGGTGTGAAGGCCGCCGGTGGGATACGCACCGCTGATGATGCTATTTCGATGATCAGAGCCGGGGCTACGCGAATAGGAACCAGCGTTGGAATCAGCATTACTGAGGGTGAGAAGGTGTTATCCTCTTATTATTAGCGACCGATGCGATGAGTGAGGCGAAATCTCTTTTCATACTTTAGCCATAATCACTAGTCATGGTTTTGCACAAAGATTATTGACCAATGTCAGAGCTGTCGAATAACATGGATCGACGCTCTCTATAGGAGCGTCTTCATTTACTCTGGGAGAGGAGCAATGGCGAAAAGCACTAAGGCTCGTGGAAAAATCGTCCGCCGACTTGGCGCCAACATATACGGCAACAGTAAATATGATAGATTGCTTAAAAAAAAGCCGCAGATGCCAGGAAAGGAAAGGGATTTTAGGGGTAGGATCAAGTTTAGCGACTACGGTCGCCAGCTACTTGAGAAGCAGAAGCTTCGACTGTCCTATGCTCTGAGCGAAAGGCAATTCTTCAACACCTTCATAAAAGCAAAAAAGCTTCGCGGGCTTACTGGAGACAACATGATGATTTTGTTGGAACGGCGCCTGGATAACACGATTTATCGTCTTGGTTTGGCAACTACGCGAGCACAGGCTAGACAGTTTGTTAGCCACGGCCATATCCGTCTGAATAACAGGCGCGCGAATGTACCTTCAATGATTGTTCGGGCAGGAGACAGCATTCAAGTAAAAGAATCGGAATCTAGTAAGAAGCTTCTTCGCGAAAGCTTGGCTCGTAGCAATCAGGTTATGCCGGATTGGTTGTCAATCGATGGAGATGCCCTCGTGGGATCGGTTGAACGCCTGCCTGACCGAGCCGATATATCATCGATTGCAAATGAGCAGATGGTAGTGGAGTTTTATTCAAAATAGAAGACTCATAGTAGGTGGGGTTCTGGATTTGCAGAAAAGCGCCGTTTGAAACCCGCTTGAAACTGATTATCTGGAGCCCGGCGCCCCCCATCTTGAAATCACCACATCGCCAATCCCATCACCTATCATTCCCGCCCCAAAGTAACCAGAATCACCGCGATATCGGAAGAGCGCACTCCTGATATCCGAGATGCCTGGCCAACACTCATGGGCCTGATTCTTCTGAGCTTCTCTCTCGATTCCGCAGAAAGACCCGGCACTTTTTCCCAGTTCATCTCGCTTGGGATTGCAACACCTTCCATTTTGCGAAAACGCTGCACATGACGTTCTTCCCGCCGCAAATATCCCTCGTATTTGATATCAAGTTCGATTTGCCGAAGCCAATCGATATTCACTTCCCTGGCTATTTCGGGCTCAAGCTCGATTAAATCCCCAATGGAAACATACGGGTCTCTAAGTAAATGCTCGAAATTCTCGCCCTCTCGGCATGCGGTATCGATGAAGTTATCCCGACTCACGGCCGCTTCTTCAGAAGGAGATGTTTCTATGTAACCCGCTGCCTTCTGCCCCAATCTCTTTTTGGCCCCAAGTTCGCCCTCTTTTAGAGTTCTCTTTCGAAGCAGATCGCGGATTTCTTCAATCTTCGAACATTTAGCCTCAAAACGTTCGATATCTCCTGGATTGTAGAGACCTGCCTCCTTCCTTCGAGCAAAGAGCCTTCTATCGGCATTATCATGTCTAAGCGCAATGCGATATTCCGCCCTACTAGTGAACATACGATACGGTTCTTTGGTTCCAAGGGTAACCAAATCATCAATAAGGACGCCTATATAGGCCTCCGACCTATCTAGCACCAACGGTTTCTCACCCCTCAGGCTCCGACCCGCATTTATCCCCGCCATCAAACCCTGAGCGGCTGCCTCCTCATAACCACTAGTTCCATTAGTCTGACCCGCTATAAACAAATTTCGAATCCTCTTCGATTCCAAACTTGCCATCAAATCTATAGGATTCAAATAGTCGTACTCAACCGCATACCCCGGCCTTATTATCTGCGCGCACTCGAGCCCGAAGATGGTCCTAACAAACTCTCTTTGGGAATCCTCCGGCAAACTAGTGGAAAGTCCATTTAGATAAATCTCCTGACTCTCAATTCCTTCGGGCTCCACGAAAACATGATGTCTCTCTCTATCTGGGAATTTGACAACCTTATCCTCGATTGAAGGGCAGTAGCGAGGACCAACACCGGCAATTCTGCCTGAAAACAAGGGCGAACGGCCAAGATGTCTGCGGATAATCTCATGGGTTCTCCAATTCGTATAGGTTATGTAACAGGGCAGCATCGGTCTGTTTATCGCATCTCCACCGAAACTGAAGCCGAAGATATCTTCATCTCCGAACTGGATTTCCATTCGATCGACATCGAGTGAACGCCGGTGAATTCTCGCTGGAGTTCCGGTTTTCATCCGTCCAACATCGAATCCTATCTCCCGGAGTCGATCTCCCAGTCCCAAGGCGGCCGGTTCGCCAATCCGTCCTCCTGCTCCCTCCCAATCACCGATAAAAATCTTGCCATTCATAAAGGTTCCCGTTGTAAGAACGATAACCTTCGCTCCAATACTGCCTCCTCTCTCGGTCACCACTCCCTCTACAGTAGTCGCCCTTCCATTTTTAAGAATGAAATCCACAACAGTATCTTGATATAGATACAGATTGGCCTCTGCCTCAAGAGCTTTCCTCGCCCTAAGTCGATAGGCCATTTTATCAGCCTGAGCCCTTGGCGCCTGAACTGCCGGCCCTCTGCTGCGATTTAGAACTCGAAACTGAATCATCGTCTTATCGATGTTCCGTCCCATCTCACCGCCTAAGGCATCAATTTCCCTAACTATATTTCCCTTCGCTAAACCTCCAATCGCCGGATTGCACGAGAGCTGTCCAATCGTATCCAGATTTTGCGTAACAAGCATCGTCGAATGGCCAAGCCTACTAAGCGCCAAGGAAGCCTCAATTCCGGCATGCCCCCCTCCGACAACAAGCGCATCATAATCCATAAGCTATAATCTATCTCCAAGATCCATCTTCTAAATGAATCTAAAGTCCTAGCATCGCCAAACTAACTGAAGACGCGCAAGTTCTAATCGGCCTGAACCATATCCCTCATAGTAGGCGGATCCGCTCCCCTTCTGGCGCAGTTCAAACTCGATGCCTTTATCGCGAACTCCAAGGAATCGAGCGCCTCCATTCGGGTTAAAAAATTCGCGCATTGCGCCGAAAGTCTACGCAACTGACTCAGCCGAACAAGAAGCGCGCCATGAAAGCTATCACCGGCACCAACTGTATCGATAACTTCAACTGGATACTCCCCCGACTTCACACGGAAACCTGGCGTCAATATAAACCCCCCCTCCTTTCCTAGAGTAACAACCACGATTCCAGCGCCAGCTCTTAGCCAATAACGAGCGCTATCTTCCACACCCCTTCCAGGATAGAGCCACTCCAAATCCGCGCTGCTAACCTTAACTATCGTAGCCAAAGTCGCCATCTCTTCCACTTCCTTTCTAAACGCATTGACATCGCTTACCATCATGGAACGAATATTCGGATCGTAAGAAATGGCCCGCTGTCCCAACTCCCTCCGGATCAAATTCTTGATGGTCTGTGCCCCTGGTTCCAGTAGAAGCGAAATCGAACCGAATTCCAAGCACTCCACTTCATGCGAAAAACTGCCGGGAACATCAATCTCACTTAGATTCCTATCAGCCGAATTGTTCGCATAGAAGGTATATCTTGGTTCCTTTCCCTGCTCTATCCCAACAAAGGCCAAGGTGCTAAGCAGATCTGAGCGACAAGTGAATCTCGTATCGACACCCTCCGCAAGCAGTCGGTTAAAAAGAAAATTACCAAAAAAATCGTCCGATATCTTGCCGAGGAAACCCGCCTTCTCGCCCAAACGCGACACGGCAATAGCCAGATTATAAGGCGAGCCTCCAGTGCATGGCGTATATGCCATCTCGCCTCCCCCCCGTGGAACAAAATCAATTAGCGCTTCACCACAACTAACAATCACAAGTATCTCCTTGTCAAACTCTGAAATTATTCTGCCCGTCTGGTCCCTCGCTTTCAATTTCAGCGCTGAAGTTCGAGAAATCAACTCGCAAAACAGCCCGAAAATCACCCCAACTTCTGGCAATGGTGAGAACTGCATCTTTCTCGTTCAAACTCACATCCATCTTCTGGGAATCATAGCCATTTAAGCTGGGTTTCAGATTGTTCGAATCAATCTTCGCACCCACGGGCGTTCTTCCAATGCCGAAGGCTTCAAATTTGTTGCGAAACTCCATCAGGCGAAGAAGTCGTTTCACAACCGGACGCTCCAATTGGGCATTCGCCTCCTCCAAGCTGTATCCATGCCTGTTGATATCCCTTCCATGTCGGGTTCTATGGACGAAATCAATATCGTTTGAGCCCGCTAACAGCCCAACATAGTAAACTTGCGGAATGCCGGGCGCAAAAAACTGCAGCGCCCGCGCCGCCATATAGGCGTCGTCGTTCTCTCCAAGCGCCGAATAATAAGTGCAATTAATCTGATAGATATCCAGATTCCCGAATTTCGCCGTCGAATACCTTCTATTAACATTGGAACCCTTCTCGTAGAGTTCGTTAACCGTGAACTCAATCTGTTTTGAACTAAGCAGATCCGCCACATCCACAATCCCAATCCCATCGTGGGTGTCCAAGGTGGTTACGCAGTTTTCAGGACGGCAAAGCAGCCAATCTCTAAGTGGTGCGGCGTTGCCCGAATAGCACGCGTATAGCAGAAGCATCGGCAGCGCAAAATCGTATATCATCACCCCTCCCCAAGCAGAGAGCCGTTTCTGGTAACTGAAATGCTCATGTACCTCCGGCAGCAGGGTTACTCCGTGACGTTCGGCAATACTCACGCAGCGCGCCAAAAGCTCTACAACCTCCGGTTCTTCGAAGAAAAACCTTGTACCACGTTTCTTAGTCGCATAGCCAATAGCATCGAGCCGAATCGTGCCTATCCCCCTTCTTGCGCAGAGTTCTCCTAGTTCCGTTTCCAGCCAGCGTCTGCCGACTTCTGAGAACACATCGATATCAATCTGCTCCTTAAAAAAGGTGCACCAGACATCACGTACACTCCCATCCCCAAACATCACCGGCACCCAGGGATCCCTAGGTTTACGGGTGTAGATAAGAGCGCGCTCGTCCTTCGGAATCCCATCCGGGAAAAGTCTATCAACCGGAATAAACAGATTCACCCACCGCGAATCATCCCCCTTCTCTAGCCAGTCCTGAAAAAAAATCGATTGCGCTGAGATATGATTCATCATGAAATCAGCCGTCAACTCGAAATCGCTACCTAGCGCCTCAACATCTTCCCAGTTTCCAAAAGCGCTATCAACCTCACGATACGTAGTCGGTGCAAAGCCCCTATCTGCCGTCGAAGGGAAAAACGGCAGCACATGTACACCTGCCACTGAATTCGAAAGCTTCTTTTTCATGAAACTGTGTAATTCCGAAATATTTTGGCCCAGACTATCCGGATAACTAATCAAATGAACCCCATTAATCATTCACGGCTCCTTGCCCCCATAGGATATTTCATTATCTGCCCTTAAGAAACATCCCCGCGGATTCTAAGCGGATACGAATTCTTATAATGAGAATAGACTTGAGATTTTCAGAGTTGAGCCTTGCCCGGCTAGTTCAATTTCAGAAAGTATGAATATCAGCATGAAGATAGTAACACCTGGCAGAGCCAGAAATAGTTTTCATGCATGCCAAAGCTAAAAAAGCGATATGTGGGGTATCCCGGGTATCCTCAAATTGCACATAAACAAGCTTCCGCATTTCTAACAAGATATATCAGTCGTTGACATTCTTGGCAACGAAGAGCTATGGTTTTTGCAAAAAAAGACGGGCTGTAGCGCAGGGGTTTAGCGTACATGTCTGGGGGACATGGGGTCGGCGGTTCAAATCCGCCCAGCCCGAATTTGCCACCTGGTTTCTTGATGAAACTGCAGACTCCAATCGCAAAAGGGACAGAATACCAGAAAACTCAACATCCCAAAAAACAGCCTCATCATCTGTAGGCCAACCTCAGAGAGAACCAGCGGGGGGAGGACTCATGAGAATCGAAGAGTGTAAATATCTGAAATAAGCCTATTATGATACTAGCCTTTCAATTTCATTGTACTAGTAAGGCTCATGTTCATGTATAATTAGATTATGATAAAAAATCTCTATACTACTATGATTTTAATGCTGGTTGTTCTTCTTCTTGCTGGCTGCAAGGAAGCCGAGAATGCCAACTTGGTTATCGCTGGCGATCTAAGCTGGGAATCCATTGCAATCTCTTCAGATGGATCCAAAATGGCCGCGGTTGTGGGTTACGACCACCTCTATACCTCCACGGACGGGGGGGAAACGTGGATAGATCGCAGTATCCCCGGCTCGCCAATCGAGGGAGATAGAAATTGGCAATCCGTTGCAATTTCTTCAGATGGATCCAAAATGGCCGCGGTGGACGAATTCAACAATGGTCTCTATACGTCCGCGGATGGAGGGGAAACATGGATAGACCACAGTACCCCCGGCTCACCAATCGAGGGAGAAAAACAGTGGAAATCCATAGCGATGACTCCAGATGGATCAAAACTGACCGCGGTTGCGGGTTTCAACCACATCTATACCTCCGCGGACGGGGGGGGAACATGGATAGATCACAGTACCCCCGGCTCACCAATCGAAGGGAATAAATGGTGGAACTCAGTTGCAATATCCTCTGACGGACTCAGGATCGCAGCGGTTGAGTATTTCGACTATCTGTATATCTCCACGGATGGGGGAGAAACATGGGAAGTTCGCAAAGCTACCGATGCCGTGACTACAAGAGAAGTATCCTGGAAATCCATAGCGATGTCTCCAGATGGATCTAAACTGGCTGCGGTTGTGTATGGTGGCCACATCTATACCTCCACGGACGGGGGGGAAACATGGACAAACCGCAGTACTCTTGGCACTTCAATCGGGGGAGAAAAACAATGGCAATCTATAGCGATGTCTTCTGATGGGTCCAAGCTCGCGGCGGCGGCGGATTACGACCATCTTTACATCTCCACCGACGGGGGGGAAACATGGGTAGACCACAGTACTTCCAGCTCCGTGATAGAGGGAGATAGGAACTGGCGATCCATAGCGATGTCTCCAGATGGGTCTAAACTGGCCGCGGTTGTGTATAGCGGCCATCTGTATACCTCCGCTGACGGGGGAATTACCTGGATAGATCGCAGTGAGTAGAATGGACTGGTTCAGAGCTTCGTGCGAGCCTTATAAGAGACTTCAAGTAATCATGCCGCAATGAAACTAGCACGATAGAATCATAACGAAGCAGTTTTCTTCGAGTTTGCCAAAATTATAAATGGAGCCTTTTCTTAAGAAGCCTGCTTTATGGAATGATATTTGACAAAAAAACATCCTCTTCTTAAAATCAAGAGCAAAGGAGTTACTTATATGGCGAAGTTTCTTTTTATCTACAGCGGACCTTATACCGATATGGATGATTTTGACGAGGAAGCGGCCAAGAAAGAGATGGATGAATGGTCGAGATGGATGGGTGAGAATAAGGGAATGTTTATAGATGACGGGGGGCCAGTGGGTGAACCGGAGGTAGTTGTCGATGATGGCAGCAGTAAAAAACCGCTTGAAATTCTAGGCTACTCGCTTGTTGAAGCAGCAGATATGCATGCGGCAAAAAAAATAACCAAAAACTGCCCGATGTTAAGAGAGAAAACAGGCAAATACGCGGTTGAAATCTTCAAGTTGCTCCCGATGTAGTGGAATAGGCGAATCCAACTTATCACCTAAGGGCTCTCCGGCGATGGTTAATGCGCCCTAAAAACAGTCTGATACCCAAGATGACGCAACGCCCCGGGCTTAGGCTTTCTCGCTCTTGATTTTGAGAATGCACTTTCGGGAAGTGCTAAGCGCCGGATGGCGTTATTAATGCTCCGGGCAAGCAATGCTTCAGGAAATCTCATAACGTGTAGCTCACCCTCGATCAAGAACTGATCCGCAATCGACGAATTACTCCCCAATTCCCCCCCCCCCTGGAAATCGCTAGAATAGGGGATTTATGCTTAAAGAGGCTTAAGATGAGTCCCCAAAACAAGTTCCCAGCGAACGAGCATGCAGAATCAACGGATGTTCTTTAGGGATTACTTTAATCTTGCCTGCCACATCCGAGAGAGGGATTCCCACCAGTTTGTACCCCTTGTAAGCGGCCATTTTGCCATAGTCGGCTCTGTGAATCATCTCGGCGGCATAGGCTCCGAATTCAGTTGCCGCTATTCTGTCCCGAGCAGTTGGACTACCGCCTCTCTGAATATAGCCAAGGATTGTTTCACGGGTTTCCAAACCCGTTCTCTTGAGAATCTGATTGGCGATATATGCGCCCGCGGGCACATTGCGGGAAGTACCGTTTTTCTTATCAGGTAGTTCTATTCCTTCTGCAACAACGACAATTGAATAGGGTTTACCCTCCTCGAAACGCCGAATCAGATACTCGGAAATCACCTTGTTCTTGTATGGGATTTCGGGCATCAGTATTACATCCCCCCCTCCAGCCACGCCCGCATGCAAAGCGAGCCATCCCGCGGTATGTCCCATAACCTCCACCACCATAATTCGCTTATGAGAATTCGCAGTACTATGCAACCTATCAATAGCTTCAGCGGCAATGCTTACCGCCGAGTCGAATCCGAAAGTCAAATCGGTTCCCCAAACATCATTATCTATCGTTTTCGGAATTCCAACTACGTTTAGTCCTAGCTTACTAAGTCGGTAGGCTGTTTTCTGGGTGCCGTTCCCACCAATGCACACAAGACAATTCAAGCCGAGGTTTTTGTAATTATCCCGTATAATCTCCGGTTTGCTCTTTATATAATCGTCGTATTCGTTTTGCTTAAATGGTTTCTCTCTGGAACTACCTAGTATTGTCCCTCCGACAGTCAGGATGCCACTGAGTGCTAATTCGTCCAATCGTTTGTATTCGTTCCTGATTAATCCAAGAAAACCCGAGGAAAACCCGATAATCTCGTGCCCGTATTTCAGTAAAGCCGTTTTGCCAACACCTCGAATCGCGGCATTTAGCCCCGGACAATCACCTCCGGCTGTAACAATACCTATTCTCATTCTCGCCTTAGCCATACCTTTCATACCTCCATTAGAGAAATTACACCATAGAATGCGGAACGCCAATTAAGCAACTCGGACAAAAAGGGGGCGAATACACCGTATCCGCCCCAACAAGAGAGAAAAGGAAAAACCAGAATACTGAAAACCGCTACTTCGAGCTTAGAATGTCCTACTTGTTTAGTATAAACTCTAATTCATCCCCCATGCGATTGATTTTTAACTCAACACGGTCTTCCGAGTTCAAAAGCAAGTAGAAGTGCTTTAAATCTCGCACATTCTTCCTATTAACTGCCTTTATTACGTCCCCGCTGCGAAGTCCCAAACTTGCAGCGGAACTTCCTTCAACTACGCTCCCAATGAGTACATTGCCGATATTACGAGAAATTCTCAACTGCTCACGAAGCTGAGATGTTATCGGGATTACCGAGAACCCAGGCCATACATCGATTTTAGTTTCTCGCTCTATAGTACGTAGCGCAAGTTTAAGGTTGAGATTCACTGTTGAGCCTTGCCTAATCAGGGAAAGCGGAACGCCCTCGCCGGGCGCCAGAGACGCTACCGCCTTGCTTAGATCGCTAGATCCCTCAATGGAACGCCTGGCAAACTTGACTATCAGATCGCCGGGGCGAATGTCAGCCTTCATTGCCGGAGATTTCTCATAGACGTTGTAAACAAATGCTCCTTTTTTACCTTCCAAATCCATTTCATCTTCCAGAACTTCACTCAAATCACTCATATTCACACCCAACCAAGCATATTCAACGCTGCCTTTTTCAATGAAATCGTCGATCGCTTTTCTGGCATTATTGATTGGAATAGCAAAATTAAGCCCGATACTCCCACCGCTTTGTGAAGCAATGAAAGTATTGATTCCGATAACCTCGCCATCCAGGTTTGCAAGCGCCCCCCCAGAGTTGCCCCTATTGATAGAGGCATCAGTCTGTAGATAATCGGTGAAATTCTGACCGGTGCTGCTTCTGCCCTTGGCACTGATGATACCTGCTGTAACAGTGGACTCGAGACCCCATGGATTTCCAATAGCCAGTACCCAATCTCCAACCCTAACATCTTCAGAATCACCTAAAACAGCTAATGGAATCTCGTCTCGAGTCTCAAAAGAAACTAAGGCTAAATCACGGAGGGGATCACCCCCAACAAGTTCACCATTGAAGGTGCGACCATCATGCAAATTTATCTCGATTTCATCTGCATTCTCCACAACATGGTTATTAGTCAGGACATACACCCTGTTATCCCGCCTTTCGACAAGAACACCAGAGCCCAAGCCTTCCTGCCTAAATGGCCTCCACCCGGGAGTCTCGGACTGATCCGGCCTGCCAGGAAATCGGAAAAAAAACTCGAAGGGGTTAGTAGCTCGCCTCTTGATAACATTTACCGTATTCACCTGAACAACCACAGGTCGAACATTCGATGAAATTTCCCTGAATGTATTTTGTAAATCCTTGGCGGTACTTCGTGACTGAGCCAATGCGACTGTAGCGGGAGCAAGGGCAACTATCACTAGAAGAATCATTTTGAACAGCCTAATTCGATTCTTTTCGAAGTATTTCATATACGTTTACTCCTTGATGCAAGTAAAGCTAACATATGAACCTTACATGAATATTGCAAAATGCTTACTAAACTGAAAGGTTTGCGTTTTTTGGAAGCACAACCTTGAAGCAAGCGCCTCGCTTATTGACATCTGCCAGAAAAACAGATCCACCATGCGCTTCCACTAAGGCCTTCACCATGCTAAGTCCAAGACCTAGCCCGCGAGAAGCACGACTTCTATCCCCTCTGTAGAAACGTTCGAAAACACGATGCTTCTCGCCATCTGCAACGCCCGGACCCTCATCTATCACCTCAAACCAACAATCATCGCCATCTTCACCGCAGAGCACATCGATCTTGCTTTCGCCAGGGGAGTATTTAACCGCGTTATCAACAAGATTCCCGAATATCTGCCTAAGCCTGGTAGGATCGCCCATTAGCTTCAAAGTTTCGGGCGCCTCGAAACTTATACTTATTCCCTTCTCATCCGCGATAAATCCATACATTTCGCATACTTCGGCCGCCAGGGCGCTCAAGTTACAGGGAACTATATCGAAATGAAGCATACCCTGCTCCGCTTCAGCTATATCCATGATGGCCGAAAGCAGCGCTACCGCCTGGTCTGTTTGCTCAACTACCACGGCAAGGGCTTCCTCGTACTCATCCGGGTTATTCTTTCTCAACGCCATTTCTGCATGTCCCCGCAACCTGGTAAGAGGAGTACGCAAATCGTGAGCAACTGCATCCAAAGTATCCCGCATCCCGCTTATTAGCAGTTCTACCCTATCGAGTAAGCGGTTGTATCTGCTGATCAGTATGTCAAATGAATCTCCGGTACCCGGACTGTCAAGCCGCCTTCCCAACTCCCCGGTAACGATGATTCTATCGATTTCCTCGTTGAGTTCGCCAATCGGCATAAGCAGCCTTCGTGATGAAAAAATCCCAACGATAAGTCCTGCAAGAACAATGGCCGCAATGGTCCACGGATAGTATCTCTGATACATTCTCACTAGAAACTGACGATTCTCGGTGCTCACGCCCACAAGCAATCTCGATCCATCATCGAGAACTGTCCCGGTTACAAGAAGCGCGTATTGCATCCCCTCGCTTCTTAGAGTTGCATAGGTTCCTGGAGAAAGCTGCCCTAATTCTACATCCATAAGTTCAAAATTTCCCCAAGCGCCGGGGATGAGAGCCCCTAGCATCTCCCCTTCCGGACCGCTAAGAGTCAATAAGAAGGGACGTCCGCCATGTTCTTCCATATCCGTCGAAGCCTGGCTAAACACCGCCTCCGCTCTCCCATACTGCCAGGCCGCCCAATAGGATAGCAATCTAGAATCTAACTCGGCCCGATCTTGGCCTCCAAAACCAATGAAGAGAACTCCTAGAAATATCCCGTATACCAGGACAGAGGACAGCGCTGCACTAAAAGTAACTACTAAAGCAAGGCGAATATGAATCTTGCGAACTGCCTTAATCGGGATTCTCAAATATATATCCTACACCCCGAACAGTTCTTAGTAGTTTAACCGGGTAATCATTGTCTATTCGACTCCTGAGCCTAGAAACCAAAACGTCTACAACATTGGTTTGAGGATCGAAGTCGTAACCCCAAACCTTTTCCAATATCAGTGTTTTTGTTACAATCGTGCCTGCGTTTCTCATCAGAAATTCCAGAAGAGCATATTCCCTGGGCTGTAGTTCTATTGTGTTCTCCCCTCTTGTTACACGTCTGGTAAGGGGATCGAGCGTTAAATCCGCCACGTGCAGTCCCTGTGCGGCAGTAGCCCGGTTCCCACGTCTAATAAGGGCTTCAATCCGTACAAGGAGCTCGGCAAATACAAAGGGCTTCACAAGATAATCATCGCCTCCCGCCTTCAATCCCCTTATTCTGTCATCTACATTGCGCCGCGCACTTAGAAATAGAACAGGAGTTTGAACATCTCGGTTCCTAAGCCCAGTGATAATTGCAAACCCATCCTTGCCTGGCAACATAAGATCCAATACCACTAAATCATATAAACCGGAGCTGGCGAATTCCAGTCCCAAATCGCCATCCTTGGCGACATCTACAGAATATCCGGCCTCTTTCAATCCTTTGGAAATAAATAACGCGATGTCAGAATCATCCTCCACCAAGAGCACTTTCATAGCATCCTCGTCCATAATTCTGCTCTGGCTGATTTATTGGGTCAAGTGGGATTAACTCAACATCAAATCATCTATATCATATGAACCAAAAAGGCAGGCTGTGGAATTTGAGGAAGCTTAGCAAACCAGAACGATCTTGGGTTTTATACGATTGGGCAAATTCCGTTCACTCCACCGTTATCTCCACCGCAATTTTCCCGCTGTGGTTCGGACAAGTGGCCAAAACAGGCAGCTTATCGGATACACAAATATCCTTCGGGCTTGGAACAGCCAATACCTTATATGCGGCCTTCATAAGCTTGATTGCCGTGGTAATCGGCACTCTCTCCGATTTTCGAGGTTATCGGAAAAAACTCTTCTTCATCTTCTGGCTCGTAGGAATTGTTTCGGTAGGGGCCTTGGCTTTGGTTGGAAACGATGACTGGATAGGCTTGTTAGTTCTATACATCCTCGGCTTCATTGGATTTGGGGGCTCGAATATATTTTACGATGCATCGCTTCCCGATGTCACAACGCCAAACAGAATGGATCTAATCTCCTCTTTTGGTTATGGTTATGGCTATATCGGCGGCAGCACGATTCCGTTTGTTCTGAGCCTGATAATCATCGCTGTTCTTGCAGGTATGGACTTTTCGAAGGGACTTCCAGCAATTGGTGTAAAAATCAGTTTCTTGATTACCGCCCTATGGTGGCTCTTCTTCTCCCTTCCTTATTTGAATAACGTGAAGCAAAAATATGGAATAGACTCGGTAAGCTCACCCATCGCTGAGAGCTTCAGGAGATTGGCAAAAACCTTTCTGGAAATCAAGAAGTACAAGAAAGTGTTTCTGTTTCTTCTTGCATACTTCTTCTATATCGATGGGGTTAACACTATCATAAAAATGGCAACTAACTTCGCATCAAGTATCGGCGTGGGATTGATGGTGCTGCTGGGCACCATAATCGGTATCCAAATCCTCGCCTTCCCTTTCACGTTGCTCTACGGTAGATTGGCCCAGCGGTTCGGCTCGCGGCCTCTTCTATTCGTTGGGATTGGAGTGTATGTATTGATAACCGCACTTGGCACGATAATGCCGCTTCTGCCCACGGCAAATGTATTAGTGGCTTTCATCCTGGTTGCATTTTTAATATCGACAAGCCAGGGTGGAATACAGGCACTAAGCCGTTCTTACTATGCATCGATTCTTCCGAACCAGAATTTCGCGGGAGAATTTTTTGGCTTTTACAATACCATGGGTAGGTTTGCGGCAATACTTGGCCCCTTCTTGATGGGCGCTTTACCGAGAATCGCCTACCTGAGCGGAGTAACGGATGAGCGAGTGGCATATAGCTATGGTGTTGGTGCGGTATTCATTCTATTTGTTATTGGCGGCGTTTTACTTATGGTGACAGAGAAAACCAGCAACAACTAGAATTAGGATTTATGTTAAAATCAGATTTCTGCTTGCAAGAACTTTCTGGGTTCTGCTTGGGCGTATATGGAGGGGGGCTTACTAAAAGAACCCCTGAGGGGCTACATGCGGAAGGCCGAGGAACTAATCGTCGAGGTGTACAGGCAGCTAGTAGAAGCCCGAAGTAGAGGAATCGAACCCCAAAGAGTGGTGATGCCTCCTAGCTTCTGGGCCAGCATTGAGAATTATCGGCGTTCCCTTGGCATTCTAAACGGTCTACTGCCGGACTACTTGTCGAATAATGAGCTATTTGGTTTAGAAGTATGGTACGGCGATGAATCTGGAATCCGGGTTTTATGAGGTTAGATATGGGCATTTCTATTGGTTTCATTGGCGCTGGCAATATGGGTGGGGCTATAATTAAGGGACTGCTTTCCTCTGGGTCATATTCTCCCTCGGATCTGATCGTTTCCGATTATAACGAAAGCGTAATTCAAGACCTAAACAGAAGGTTCCCCGGCATTAGAACCAGCTCAAACAATGTGAACCCGGCCGCAGCTTCCATTATTATACTCGCCATAAAACCCCAAGTCTATGAACATGTAGTTCAAGAGATTAAACATTTAGTCCAACCTGGGGCCATTGTGGTTACAATCGCGGCCGGTATGTCAATTGGGAGAATAGCCAATTGGTTTAGCCGCGATGTGAAAATAGTAAGGGCGATGCCAAATATGCCGGCATTGGTGTTGGAGGGAATGACGGCTCTTTGCCGCAATCGGGCAGTAAACGATGCGGAATTCCAAAAAGTCCGAAGTATATTCGATGCGGTTGGGAAGTGCATTATTCTCCCGGAGAAGCTAATGGAAGCTTATACGGCCCTGGCAGCATCCAGCCCGGCCTGGATTTTCATTCTAATCGAATCACTTGCAGATGGAGCGGTTCGAGAGGGGATTTCAAGATCTGTGGCATACGAGGTTGCCGCGCAAGTGCTTGCTGGATCTGCGAGATTGATGTCTGAATCGGCCTTGCATCCGTCCGTTCTCAAGGATCAAATCTGCTCTCCTGGTGGCACAACAATCGAAGCGGTAGCTGTTCTTGAAGCCGAAGGTTTCCGCTCTGCCATTATCCAAGCCGTATCCGTCTGCACGGAGAGAGCTAAAGAGATAAGCAATGGATGATGCTTCAAGAACCGATGTAGAAATGATATTTTCTGTTAGAGAGCTAACAGAACCATTTCTCCATAGCCAAGACATACGGGGTTTTCTCTCACGAGTAGTGCACGTTGTAAGTGAACACATGCAAACCGATGTTTGCTCGATATTCCTTTATAACGAAGAAGAAGGCCATTTAGTTCTAGAGGCGACGGTGGGATTGAATACTCAGATGGTCGGAATTCTGAAACTTGAATTGGGAGAGGGATTGACGGGATTGGCACTTAGGGAGCTAAGGCCAATACGCGAGGGCCGGGGCATTGATAACCCGTATTTCAAATTCGTTCCGGAAAGTGGCGAGGGCAAATACGAATCGTTTCTCGCGGTACCCATAATCCGAGGTATACACCGTGTGGGTGTAATGGTGTTGCAAGATGCGAAAAGTTCGAGATTTAGCAAATCGGATGTCCGGGCGCTTCAAGCAATAGCAACCCAGTTAGCTGCAACCTTAGAAGATGCGATGCTTCTTATATCCCTGCCGGAAAAAAAGAAGTTACCCAAGGGCAAACCACTGGCGAGCAAGCTCATCAGGGGTACACAGGTAATTGAGGGTGTGGCAATAGGCCGAGCATACCAAGTTCAGGAATCGCTTTTAAGCGATGATCACTCTGACACCCAGGATAATCTCTACGGAAAGACAATAGACGACTTCAAAAATGCTATTGCCCAAACCGAGAAGCAACTAGAAGAACTGCAGAAACGTCTTGAAGAGGAATTGGCCGATGTCGCTTCTTTGATATTCAGCGCACATCTTCTGATGCTAAGGGACACGGGCTTTTCAGGAGAAATGACGAATCTGATCAACAACGGGCTAGCTCCAAGTCAGGCCGTGAAACAGGTTAGCGACAACTACATAGAAATTTTCGCATCAAGTGGTAATCCTCGAATGAGAGAAAAAATTCTGGACATAAAGGATTTAAGGCACAGAATACTCGAGAACCTTCTATCCGATAAGAGCACTAATGGGGGAGGTTATCACGATCAGATAGTAATCACGAACGAACTACTGCCCTCTGAATTATTGAAACTCGCCACGCAGAATGCCGGAGGTTTAGTTCTGTATGGCAGCAGCGTTACCGCCCACATAAGCGTCCTGGCCAGTTCCCTGCGAATCCCAATTATATGCACAAACGACGAGAGTGTGCTTCTGATTCCTTCAAATACACCCCTGATACTAGATGCGATACAGGGCACTTTGATAGTTCAACCGGACAAATCGGCCACCAGCCGCGTACGGCAACTTATCGAAGGTTCGAAAGGAATTAAGGAACTTGAGAAATACGTAAAACCTGAAACACGAAGCCTTGATGGCCAGCGAATCTATCTAAGAGCCACGGTGAATCTGCTTTCAGATCTAGTTCTATCTAAGCGTTTCAAGGCAGAAGGGATAGGACTCTACAGAAGTGAATTCCCTTTTTTAGTTCGCAGCGATTTCCCTTCGGAAGAAGAGCAATATCGAATATACAAGCAGGTTGTGAATGGTTTAGACAACCCAATAGTAACCTTACGAACACTTGATGTTGGCGGTGATAAAATTCTGAGCTACATTCCTGATTCCGATGAGGCCAATCCCTTTCTGGGCCTCAGATCCATACGCTTTCTCCTGGAAAACAAGAAGGTATTCATAGGTCAATTGAAAGCTATGATTCGGGCAAGTATGAACAAGAGCATTCGCATTCTATTTCCCTTAATCTCATCGGTTGATGATTTCATAAATGCGAAGAAGATGGTTCTAAAAAGCCTGGCATTTTTAAAACGCGATGGTTTGAAAGTTTCCCTACCTCCCGAACTTGGGGCACTGATAGAATTACCCTCCGCCGTGGAAATGGCGCCTGAATTAGCAAAAGTATCCGATTTTCTTTCCTTGGGAACCAACGACCTAGTACAGTATACTCTGGGAGTCGATCGAACCAATGAAAAAGTTGCCGATCTCTTTGATATCAGACATCCGGCGGTTCTTCGAGCGGTAAAAAGAGTATACGACGCTGCGGAGAAAGCCTCTTGCCCGCTGTCAGTATGTGGCATAATGACCAAGGATCCACGGACTGTCTACTATATGATTGGTCTTGGAATCAGAGATTTCACGATGGAACCCGGCGCAATTCCAGGCATGCAGAAAGCGGTTTCCGAAATGGATACTCGTAAAGCGAAGGAAGACGCGAAGAAACTCTCTAAACTTGGAACTATCCGGGAAATACATGAATTCACGAACAGCCTGAAATTGACTCTGCCCAATTTCACTGGGAAATAGTTGTTTAACTTGAGGGTAGGACGAATTTATTGATAATTCAGCACCTATGGCTGCAGAACGAACTTCCGCACTCCAACCTTTTGTATCAACTGTAATAAAAAACCCCGCCCTGATAACATCAAGGGCGGGGGAATGAGTATTTTTATGAATGTTCAGTAATGACCTATGCTGAATATTTTGTCAAGTAAGGAAATTTTTTTTTAGATCTAAAAATCCAAATTGAGCTGTTATGAATAAGCATCACAGAAGAAAAGTTAAGGTTATCCGGCCGACCCCGGCAGATGACTCCTTCAATTACGACATCGAACGATATTTCTGCCAAAACCAAACGGCTTATCAGAGCACATCTTCTAGATTGCCGGTTATTGCAACAAGTTCTGCTCTCATCTCATATTCAAAAGGCTCTAGCCGCAATTCGATTTAAACGAGTAGTGAAACCCATGGGATCCTTGAGCGCTACTCCTTCAACCAGCAAGGCCTGTTCATATAGAAGATGTGCTAAATCATTTACCAAATCCTTATCGGATGCTTCAGCCAATCCCTTAACCACCGGGTGATCGGGGTTTATTTCCAGTATGAAGGTAGCCTCGGGGATATCCTTCTGGCCCATCGCTTGTAGAATTTGCCGCAACTGGGCTGAAGGGTCACCTTCGTCCGAAACCAAACAACTTGGCGCATCGGACAAGCGAGTTGAGGCAACGACATTTTTAACGGACTCTCCTAGAATCTTCTTGATTTTCTTAAGTACAGGTTCAGCGGTTTTCTCCTTTTTCTTATCAGCCTCAGTTTTCAAATCGTCTAGCGTTCCGGAGCGGTTTATTGCCTTCATTTCCAGTCCCTTGTATGGGCCAATTATTGGAGTTACTATTTCATCGATCTCATCGGACATGATAAGGACTTCAAGACCCTTCTCCTTGTAAGCCGATAATAGAGGAGATTTTCGAAGCGCATCCTCGTTTCCCCCAATCAAGTAATAGATGGCTTTCTGATTCTCAGACATTCTGTTCTTGTAGTCTTCAAGACTGGTCCAACCCTCAACCGCGGTAGATTTATACCTGACAAGTTCAAGAAGATTGTCCTTATGAACCCAATCCGAGTAGAGTCCTTCTTTAAGAGGACGATTATACTGCTCGATGAATTCGGCATATTTCTTCTCATCCTCAGAAAGCCTCTTAAATTCACCCAGTAGTTTCTTCACCGAAGCCTCTTTAATATTCACCATAACTTTGTTCTTCTGAAGCGTTTCCCTGCTGATATTCAACGGGAGATCCTCAGAATCAATCACACCGCGTAAGAACCTCAGATATACAGGAAGGAGTTCTTTATTGTCATCCGTGATGAAAACCCTTTTCAAATAGAGCTTCACGCCGGGTTTATAATCCGCTTGAAACATATCTATAGGAGCCCTTTTCGGCACGAAAAACAGAATTGTGTATTCCAGAGTTCCCTCTGCCTGTAAATGAATACGAAGCAGGGGGTCTTCAGAATCATGTGAAATCGTCTTGTAGAATTCATTGTAGTCTTCATTTTTCAGCTCTGATTTAGGCCTCTTCCACAGTGCACTGGCTGAATTGACAAGTTCATTTTTTTCCTCGTCCCGCTTGTCGGCTTTCTCTGTCCAATTAAGGTGAATCGGGAAGGCAATGTGATCTGAGTATTTTTTTATGATAGACCTTACCTTCCATTCAGAATCATATTCTTTGCCCGCTTCATTGAGCTCCAATGTAACCCTAGTGCCCTGAGTCTCCCTTTCGGCCTCCTCAATGGTGAATCCGGATTTACCATCGCTTATCCACTTCCATGCCCTATCATCTCCAGCCCTACTGGAAACTACTTCAACAGAATTCGCCACCATAAAACAGGAATAGAAACCGACACCAAACCTACCAATCAAGTTAGAATCCTTTTTTGCATCGCCGGTCAATTTTTCCATGAAATTCTTGGTGCCGGAACGAGCGATAGTGCCAAGTGAATCTACCAAATCCGACTCGTTCATTCCGATTCCATTATCTTCAACAGAGAGGCTGTTCTCACCGATTCGGATGTCGATTCGAGGAGTGAAATCCAACCCTTTCAGAGCATCATCGGTTAAGGTCAAATACTTGAGCCTATCAAGTGCATCTGATGAATTTGATATTAATTCCCTAAGAAAAATCTCATTATGAGTATAAAGAGAATGTACAAGCAGATTGAGGAGTTGGCTAACCTCTGTTTTAAATTTCTTCATTTGAATTCCTTTGGAAGAACGGAGCTTTTCGCCTGATAAAATACTAAGAGCCCCCACCATCGGCAAGTATTAGCTAGCATATCTCAATTCCAACTAAACGTGAGGTTCTCTGCAAACGGATAATATCATCTCTTGCTGATTTGCGATATTGTGACGATGATGGGAAATATGAGACAGTTGAGTTCAATCACTCATTTCTGATGATAGAAACCGATTTATTCTGGCTGATCTTTTTTCTTATAATACTCCTGATACTATCCGCATACTTCTCATCGGTGGAAACAGCGTTCACCTCGCTTACTTTGGGCCAGATCAATTACATGGCAGAGAATCGCGGCAAACGTGGTCGTTTGGTGAAAAAGCTTTCTGAGCGAAATGGTATCTTGCTAACTACACTCCTGATTGGAAATAATCTGGCTAATCTAGGCGCGTCCGCGCTAACAACCACGATAACGATTAGGCTCTTTGGTGACATCTATGTCGCTTTAGCCACGGGATTACTAACTTTGACTGTTCTGGTTTTCTGTGAGGTTTCACCGAAGCAGATTGCGCTGGTAGCCAACGATACCCTCTCTCTAGTAAGCGCGCGTCTGGTAAATTTTCTTTCGGTAATCCTAAGGCCACTTATCTGGATAGTGTCATCCGTGAGTCGAGGCATAACACTGCTATTTGTGGGGAGAAAGCAAAGAGAGCTTACGCTTGAACAGCTTCTGCACCATGTGAAAGTGGCAGAAAGCCAAGGGATAGTGGAATCCTACGAAGAAGAGATGGTTAAAAACGTTTTCCGAATCAATGTCACGCCTGTCAAGGCCATTATGACACACAGAACTGATTTGTTCGCAATTGACGAAAACACAACCGTTCAAGAGGCAGCCGATCTCTTTGTAGATTCTGGACATACAAGAGCACCTGTGTTAAGCGTTGATTCAGAACATGTATCGGGTATTGTAACCCTATTCGATTTAATCGACGCTCTTAAAAAGCGGCCCCATACCCCGCTCAAAGAGATTTCCAAATTGCCCTATCTAGTTCCCGGAACCATGAAGGCCCATGAACTATACTTTCGTTTGAAGTCTGAACCAATTCAAATGGCAGTAGTGCTCGATGAATACGGTGGCCTTGACGGCATCGTGACAAGAGAGGATATCATCGAAGAAATTTTCGGTAAATTCCTTGATGAGAAAACAAGACAAAATACCGATCCAATCAGCGAGCAGCCGGACGGTTCCTGGATTATCCCGGGGGATGCAGATTTTTATGACCTAAGCGACACACTAGGACTGGAATTGAAACACGACAGTCGAACTCACACCATAGGAGGTTACCTGCTGGAAAAAAGTGGCAGCATACCCGCGCAGGGTACTGTAATCGAACTCGAAGAGGGTCTATACACTATTTTGAAAATCCAGAATAAAAGAATAGTTTCGGTTCTTTTCAAGCCATCAAATCATCCGGAAGACTAAATGAATGCCGAAGGAAGCTGAATCTGGATATACAAACGGAATAAGTTTTTTACGAACCGAAAGCGTCCGTTGCATCAATAACAGGCGCCAATTATCAGAAACTTAATTAGAAGAGACATTCTCCCTATAGTTGCCTTCCGCAAAGCAGATCGTTAACTTACCCTACATATGATAAGAAAACCCTTAACGCTCGAACATCAGGGGATAATCAGAGAAAAAATCGATGCCATCGGGATACGGCTTTCCGAATTCTCTTATCCGAATCTATACCTTTTCCGCGACAGACACGAGTATCATACGATAGAAACCCGAAATGGTTTCTTCATCTCCGGCATAACCTACGACAGAAAAAAATACCTGATGCCGATGGCCAGTCCGGAAAAAACCGACGAAAGATGCTTCAAGGAACTGAAAGAACTACTCTACACCCGCAATTGGGATTTCCTATTTCCGATTCCTCAAGCCTGGCTTGATTGTTTCGACAAAAATGAGTTCTCCCTAAGTAGCAGTCCCGACGACGCTGACTACCTTTACACTACCGAGAAATTTAAAACCTACCCGGGTAAGTCCATGCATAGGAAAAAGAACCTACTCAACCAATTTGTTAAGAACAATGAAACCAAACTCGTTCCCCTAAGTAGCGATTTAGAGCAGCATGCCAGGATAGTTCTAGAACAATGGCAGAAGAACACCTCACAAGAATTCTATCGAAACGACTATACTCAGTGCGAGGAATCCATAGAAAAATATCAAATTCTCAATCTAACCGCCGCCCTGGCTTATGCTAACGAGAAACCAATCGGATTAATCATCGGCGAGCCACTAAATGAAGACACCTTCATAATTCATTTTGCTAAAGCTGACATTGAAGTCAAAGGCGCCTATCAATATCTGTTTAGCCAATTCGCGCGCGATTTCTGCTCAGATTACCAATACATAAACCTTGAGCAGGATCTTGGCATTGATGGCCTTAGAAAAACGAAAATTTCTTACCGTCCCGATTTGATGAGTCACAAATTCCGAGTGAGTATCAAATAGAATCCTGATGAGGGCTTCCATCCATTCACAGCCCCAAAAAGTAGCGCTCACTCCAGTTCTCTAAAACACCTTTTCTAAACAGGCACCAAGCTCAATCTTTATCATCAGTGTAGGAGCCCTATCCGGCATAAACTTCGATATCAGTATCCAAAGCGAATCTAAAACCGCGAATATTTTAACTTCCACATCGTCAATAACTGCTCTTTATATTGGCAATCCAACAAAACCCTAAGCGCAAATTGATTTGAACTTCAGCATAATTAAGTAATCATCTAATTGTGAATCATATTTATTTTCGTATTAACCCAAATCCCAATTGGCAAGAAAAACGTTGACTCTGTTCACACTGACTGTTAAAGTTAATCTTGATTAATTTTGTTTACCTAGCAAACTATTATGGATTTTGCCTAATAAGGATCAGAGGCAATACGGGAATTCGAAATGGGGCTGACAGAAATAGGCAAAGGCAGAGATGCCATTGTATTGGGAATCGAAGGTGATAGGAAATATCGTGAAAATTTGATGAGCTTAGGCATCATCCCCGGCGTATCTGTAACGATAATTCGCAGGGCGGGTTGGAATCCTATGCTCATTGCAGTAATGGATCGCCAGGTGATTCTCGGACATGACATCGCGAGAAAAGTGATAGTTAATCAATTGTCTCTCACGAATCGTGAGTAAGCTTTTATTAGCGCTAGTAGGCAATCCAAACAGCGGCAAAACCACTTTATTCAACGGTTTGACGGGCGGTAAACAGCATGTGGGAAACTGGCCCAGATTAACCGTAGAAAAGAAATCCGGCCTGCTTCTGGGAAATGAAGGGGTTGAGGTGGTCGATCTTCCGGGTATTTACTCGCTTAACACAAGCAGCGAAGATGAAAGAGTGGCCAGGGATTTCATGCTCTCAAATGAATCCAGCTTCATAATCAATGTAGTCGATTCCTCGAATCTGGAAAGAAATCTCCTCCTGACTCTTACGCTAATTGAGATAGAAAAACCCATGTTGCTGGTTCTCAATATGATAGACATTGCGATAAGACACGGAATCAAGATCGATGCCGATGGTTTATCAAATGAACTTGGCATTCCTGTTATCGCGGTCAATTCGCTTAGAAGTACAGATATGAGAGATCTTCGTAGAGCCATAAGGAGATGCTTATCGAATCCTAGAATTCCCGAATCGAAAACAGAGTATCCATGGGCCATTGAAGAAATAATTAGAAAATGGTCTTCAAAACTGAGTAGTAACAGCAGATTCAATTCGCTTCGCCTGCTCGAAGAGGATTACGAGACAAAGAAGAGAACTATTCTCGAGGGTCGTCTCAGTCCAGTTGAAATCGAGTCAGCAGTGAACAGTATCAAAGAAGCCTGCACGGACACTCCAGATACAGTTATCGCCAAAAGCAAGCATACTCGAATTCTGAATCTGATTAAGCTTAGAGTTAAGCAAAATCGATCTGCTAAGTCAGTCTCTGAAAGAATCGATAGAATCATACTAAATAGCTGGCTAGGTATCCCGATTTTTTTAACTGTTATCTACATTCTTTTCTGGGTGGTAATCCATGTTGGAGGAGCCTTCATCGATTTCTTCGATATTATCTTCGGCTCTATTTTCGTAGATGGCCTAGCTCTTCTGCTGATGCGGCTAGGGGCGCCGGATTGGCTCGAGTTCATTTTGGCAGTCGGACTCGGGAGTGGCATTCAAACAGTTGCAACGTTTATACCCATCATTTTTTCCATGTTCTTCATGCTCTCCCTATTAGAAGAATCCGGATATATAACTCGCGCATCTTATGTTATGGACAGATTTATGCGATCGATCGGCTTACCCGGGAAGGCATTTGTACCGATGCTTGTGGGATTTGGATGTACCGTACCCGCCATAATAGCAACCAGAGTACTGGAAAACAAGAAAGATCGTTATCTCACCGTATTTATGGTCCCGTTCATGTCCTGCAGCGCACGCCTACCGGTCTATGCTCTATTTGGAGCCGCATTTTTTGGCAGCCAGGCCGGGCTGATGATTGTGAGTATCTATCTTTTTGGCATATTGCTAGCCGTGATAACCGGCTTCATGCTGAAAAACACCCTTTTCAAGGGATCGATAACATCCCTTGCCGTGGTATTGCCGCCTTATCATCTTCCAAAGATAGGACCCATTCTTCGAAGAACCAGAATCAGATTGCAAGATTTTGTACTGCGAGCCGGCAAGTTTATTATAATATCCGTTCTATTCCTTTCATTTCTCAATTCGATAGGCACAGATGGCAGTTTCGGCAACGAGAATAATCGCATTTCGATACTATCTGCCATTGGCAGGAAAATTACTCCGGTTTTTGCGCCAATGGGTCTTGAACAGGAGAATTGGCCGGCCGCGGTAGGGCTCCTAACAGGAATCTTCGCGAAGGAGGCCATAGTTGGTACGATAAACAGTCTTTATGAGCAAACCGCCGCCGGCGAGGGAAAAGCGACTGATGGCGGCAAAGAGGAATTTCTCCAATCCATTGGAAATGCTTTTAAATCGATTCCCAAGGGTTTATCTAACGCCATTGGGACCTTTGGCAAGCCCAGCAGGGCGCTCGGCGAGAACGAAGAGTCAATAGCCAGGGGATTCGGGGCTTCCACCGGCACTTTCTCAGCCCTGCGCCGCTCTTTTGGAAGCGACTGGGCCAGAGCCTACTCTTATCTACTCTTTGTAATGATCTATTTCCCCTGTGTTGCTGCAATAGGAGCGGCGATAAGAGAAATAGGCATCAAGTTTGGAATCCTCTCGGTCTGCTATCTAACAGTTTTAGCCTGGAGTGTCGCCACACTATTTTTCCAAATAGTCAGGGGTCACAGTGTACCAATGATGATTCTGGCATTCGCCCTTTTACTTGCCTTTGTGCTGATATTCAATCTATTTAGAGTTTGTAACCGATCAATGTAAAACGCCCGTAAAACTGCTAAGACAGTATGCCCGTAGCATGTTGAAGAGCTTTTTGGAGGTGATAGATCTTCACTGGAATTCCGGCTCGTGCTAGATTCCGCATATGGCTGATTTCAAGAGAACCGCAAATTGCGGACAACTTGGCATTGAAGATGCGGGAAGAACGGTTACCCTAAATGGCTGGGTTCACAGAATACGCAACCACGGCGGCATATATTTCATAAACCTGCGCGATCGCTACGGAAATGTGCAATTGGTTATTGATGAGCAGTCTCCAGAAGAAGTTAGAGCGATCAGCGAAGAACTGAAAATGGAATTTTGCATCGCCGTAAGAGGAACGGTGCGCCCACGACCGCAGGACATGGTGAATAAGGATATGCGAAGCGGCGCAATCGAATTGATGCCTACAGAGTTGAAGGTTCTAAACAGCTGCCCGTCACTGCCCTTTATGCTAGATGGCGAAGATGAGGCGAATGAAAATCTGCGCCTTCAGTATCGCTACCTCGATCTTAGAAGCCGTGGCATGCAACAGAGACTCAAACTGAGGCACGAGTGCACCTGGGCGCTAAGAAAGCATCTTAACGAATGTGATTTTTGGGAGATAGAAACACCTACCCTGATCCGATCTACGCCTGAAGGCGCCAGAGACTATCTTGTCCCTTCGCGCATCAATCCGGGCCGTTTCTATGCCCTACCCCAGTCTCCCCAGCTCTACAAGCAGATATTAATGGCAGGCGGAGTCGAACGCTACTATCAATTGGCCCGTTGCTACCGGGATGAAGATGCCCGCGGAGATAGGCAACCGGAGTTCACCCAAGTAGATCTGGAAATGAGTTTCGTTGAACGAGATGATGTGCTTAGAGTCGTTGAAGGTATGATGGCCAGAATATTTAAGGATACCTTGGATATCGTAATTCCGATTCCTTTCAAAAGACTCTCCTGGCAAGAAGCAATGGAAAGGTATGGAACAGATAAGCCGGAACTCCGCTTTGGCCTGGAATTCATTGATTTCTCCAGTTTTGTCCCAGCCTCGGATTTCAGCGTATTTAAGAAGGTTCTGAACTCAGGCGGCATAGTGAAGGCCATATTGGCGCCTGATGCGACAATGAGCTATTCACGAAAAAAAATTGCTGAAATCGAAAAAATAGCCGTCTCCCAGGGCGCCGGCGGTTTGGCATGGATGAGAGTTAACAGCGGAGGCATCGAAGGCGGTGTATCGAAATTCTTCTCTGGACAAGCATCGAGGATAATAGCGCAGCTTGGCGCCAAAGCCGGCGATCTTATTTTTATCATTGGCTCCGAGCGAGAAACTGCTCTTAGAGCCTTGTGCGAGATTCGCAATAGTCTCGGCTCCAATCTAAATTTAATCGACAAGAGCAAGTACAAATTCTGCTGGATTGTAGATTTCCCTCTCTTCGAAAGAAATCCGGATAACTACACCTGGAAACCAACACATCACATCTTCTCCAAACCCCAAGATAGATTTCTCGATAGAATTGAAGATAGCCCCGGAGAAATCATAGGAGATCTATACGATCTGGTTCTGAACGGAAACGAAATTGCATCGGGTTCTGTCAGGATACACGAAATGGAGCTACAGGAACGCGTATTGAAACTGCTTGGTTTCCCGGAATCTCGAGCGCGTGAGAGATTTGGCTTCCTGCTAGACGCTCTTAGCTATGGCGCGCCGCCACACGCGGGTATAGCCATTGGATTTGACAGACTGATAATGATAATGGCTCAGAAAGCCACCATTCGTGAGGTTATTGCCTTCCCAAAAAACACACAGGGAATCAGCCCTATGGACAGCAGTCCCTCAAGGATCGATGATAAGCAGTTAACCGAACTCCACCTCTCAGTAATTCCGAACGGAAACCCCGCTCGCGATACTCTCATTTGAGCGCACTAGTTTTTGCGCCAGAATCTTCAAGAGAAATATTGAATACTGAGGATATTCCTTTATCACTTCGGCAAAGTTTTTACGTGGAATTCTGATTACTTGACCGGCAGACTTTGCCACCACCGTGGCGGTTCTAATATTGCCTAGAAGAAAGGCCATCTCACCCATAAATACATCGGCCGCCGTGATAAGTCCCACGGGATTGTCCAGATGGTAAACAGTGTATTCACCGCTGGAAATATAGTAGATGCAATCCGCATGTTCGCCCGCGCGCATCAAGGTGTCACCCTTTTGCACCTTTATCAACTCCTGATCTGAGAAACCAAGCGGCGTTGGTTTCTCAATTGACTTCTCCAGACCCACCTTCATAGTAACCTGATTGCCCTTCTTACTGTAAATCAGCTTGTTCCCACCAAGCTGTGCCATCAAAATCCCACGGCCATGCAGGCGATCATGGGATTCTCTTTCAATCTCCTTGTAATACGCCAAGACATCGAAGCCCTTTCCTTCATCGCTTATCGTAAAACTACATGTTTTCTCGCCTGCCTCCCAACTAAGTAAAACCTTTTTCGCAGCGATTTCCGGATTCTTGCAACGTTCTTCAATCAGCTCATTTATGCCTTCGCCTGTTGCAAGCCATTCGGATTTTTCCTGGTAAGTAATGCCGCAGTTGCCATGTTCGATGGAATTCAACAACAACTCGCTTAGGGCCATCTGAATTCTGAAACGATCTTGCAATGCGATCTTGCAATGCCTCACAAGAAAATTGGCAAGGATGCCTCCGTATATTGAAACTAATAGATAATCTCTGTTGTTAATCTCGAATTTCCCAGTCATTCGGTTGACAAGCTTATCGGCAAGGAAGCCTTGGAATATAATCTTGCGATTATTATCGAAAATCTCAAGACACTTGCCCAAATGACTATTTATCCGACCGAAATCAACCAGGGTTAATAAATTGATATCTCTATTTTCTTCAATTATTATTTCCTCCCTGTCTTTTCCGATATCGTATAAGCCGATAATTCCAAAATCATGTAACCAGGAATCCTGCATTATCGAGTTCCTGATCTTCGCGCTATCGAATTCTGAATCCGAGAAATTCACTATGAGCAATTCCGGGGTTTCGAAATCCAGTATTTCGAGAATTTCCTCTTCTGTTGGTAGAAAGCGGAGGAAAAATTTCGTCTTGAAGTCTTTATCTATGACATCCTGAATCTTCCTGGCTATTTCTTGATTCGAACAAGATACGACAACTTCTTCCATAATAGTAACGGCCTTATCAAAAGGTTAGTTTCTAGTTCGATAAAAACAACTCCATTCTAGCAAGAATCAGAACTATTGACGATATGCTTCTGCCGTTATACCAATAATCTGGAGGAAATACCACGATGTTCAACATCAAAGTACACGATAATATCGATTCGTTCGGACTTAAGCAATTCGACTCTGAAAACTACAGAATGGGCGTCAATCCGAGATTCCCCGATGCAATTCTTCTCCGGAGTCATGAACTCTCTCCAATTGAAATTGAACCGAGCGTGTTGGCAATTGCCAGAGCCGGCGTCGGAGTAAACAATATTCCAATCGACATATGCACCAAAAGAGGTGTTGTCGTTTTCAATACCCCGGGCGCCAATGCAAATAGCGTAAAAGAATTGGTTGTCGCGGCCCTGATTCTCTCCTCAAGACGCATTTGCGATGGAATAAACTGGCTTTCCTCCCAAAACAATGTCTCAAAGCTTAAAGAAAACATAGAAAGAAAGAAATCCTTCTTTGCTGGTTCGGAGATAAGAGGCAAAGAACTTGGAGTTATTGGCCTTGGATCCATTGGAGTTCTAGTGGCGAATGCCGCCGAACAACTTGGCATGAAGGTGAGCGGTTACGATCCCTTCATCTCCGTGAACGCCGCATGGGGCCTGTCAAGCGGAGTAAAACGCTGCGAGAGCCTTGAGCAACTAATGGCGAATAGCGACTATATCAGTCTCCATGTTCCCCTAACAAAGGATACTGAAAGCTTACTAGACAAAAAATCCCTGAAGAGGGCCAGAACCGGTCTTCATCTACTCAATTTCGCGCGCGATGAACTTGTGAATCCCGATGAGGTTAAAAAGGCTTTGAAAAATGGAACGCTATCGTGCTATGTTACGGATTTTCCCGTTCCCGAACTATTAGGCGAAAAAGGCGTAATCTCCATACCCCATCTTGGGGCATCAACAACGGAGGCCGAGAAGAATTGCGCCACCATGGCCGCGGGTCAGCTCAAGGATTTCCTGGAAAACGGCAATATCAGAAATTCAGTCAACTTTCCAAGCTGTGCTCTGGAGCCAACTGGCAACTTGCGCCTGGTAGTCGCGAACCAGAACGTACCGAATATGCTCAGTCAGATACTGTCGGTTTTGGCGCAGGTAAATCTAAACATCGAAGACATGGTGAACAGACATCAGGGACAAGTTGCATATAACATAATTGAGCTTTCAGCACCCGGCCTGAGCCGCGATTCCATGAGGCAATTGAATTCGATTGAAGGGGTGATAATGACCAGGCAAATATGCCGCAGCGCACTTGTCTAGAACAGGCAAAACTCTTATCCTGATTAGACTAGAAAACAATTTTGAGGGGAACAATCATGAGTCTTCACATAGGAGCCAGTGAAAACGAAATCGCACCCAGAATTCTTCTTCCCGGAGATCCTCTAAGAGCCAAATTTATCGCGGAAAACTACCTTGAAGACGCAAGGCTGTATAATGAAATAAGAGGTATGTACGGTTACACGGGAACTTACAAGGGCAAAGAAATATCAGTTCAGGGCACCGGAATGGGAATGCCATCACACTCAATCTACGTACATGAACTAATCAATTTCTACGGCGTAAAAACGCTGATTCGCGTCGGTTCATGCGGTTCGATGCAGCCGAATATTGTGCTACGGGACATTGTACTCGCCATAAGCGCATCAACTGACTCGGCCATTACAAGCCGGCTCTTAAATGGCATGAATTTCGCGCCCACGGCGGATTGGGAGCTTATAGCCACTGCCGCCAAGAACGCCCGGAATCTCGGTATTGATATAAAAGCTGGCAGTGTACTTACCACGGATGTATTTTACAAAGAGGATTCGGAATCCTGGAAAAACTGGTCAAAGTACGGGGTTCTAGCTGTTGAAATGGAAGCCGCCGCGCTCTATGCGTTAGCATCACGATTCGGAGTAAAGGCGCTTTGCATCCTTACAGTTAGCGACAGCCTTGTCTCTCGTGAAGAAACAAGCGCCATGGAAAGGGAAAAAACCTTCACCCAGATGATGAAGCTGGCCCTTGAAACTGCCATCGAAATCGATACGCCGTAGCACCCTGATTCCCCGAAGTTCATGAAACCCTAGAGATGTTTATTTTCGGCCGCCTTGCTCAAGACAGCTATTGAAATAGCCTGTATACTGATTCAAGTCTCCTATGGAGGACACGAAATGCATCAACTAGTCCAACGAAGCCTGAGGCTCTTTCTAGTTCTCGCCATGCCAATTGCCAGCATTGCATCGTGTTCCGAAAGTGATATTGAGCTCAAGAACGGTCTTTACGCCGATATAAGCAGTGAAAAGGGCAGAGTAATTGTTGAACTTTTCCCCGATAAGGCACCTCTTACAGTTATGAATTTCGTTGGACTTGCCGAGGGTAATCTGGATTTCGCCAGCAGGGAAGGAGCATTTTACAATGGGCTTACTTTTCACCGGGTAATAGAGGAATTCATGATACAGGGTGGTGATCCTGAAGGGGATGGCACCGGGGGTCCTGGATATACATTTCTAGATGAAACTGACAACGGCCTTGTTTTTGACAGTCCAGGAATTCTGGCAATGGCCAATGCCGGTCCCGACACAAACGGAAGCCAATTCTTTATCACACATGTATCAACCGAGTATCTTAACGGAATGCATACTATCTTTGGGAAAGTAGTGAGAGGACAGGAGATTGTAGATTCAATCGAAAAAGGCGACATCATCAAGAAACTCAAGATACTGCGCGTGGGCCCGAAGGCTAAGGAATACAAGGCCAGCTCCTCAGCTTTCAAAAAAATCGAAGAGAAACTGATCACAGCACGCAATGCGGAAGAAGAGGTACGAAAAAAAGCCGCGATGAACGAGATTGCCAGCAAGTGGCCGAACGCGGTGCGCGATGATGAAACTGGAATTTTCAAGGTGATCAAAGTAGAGGGCGTCGGTGATGAACCTACCATGGGCACGAAGGTTAGCGTTCACTACATTGGAAGTTTGATTGACGGCACTCAATTCGACAGCTCCAGGGATCGAAACGAGGCAATCGAATTTGTCCTTGGGATCGGTCAAGTTATACCGGGATGGGATATCTCTATTATGGGTATGAAAAAAAACGAGCGAAGCACGATAATAATACCCCCTGAAATGGGTTACGGATCGCGAGCTTATGGCCCTATCCCTCCCGATTCCTGGCTCATATTCGATATCGAACTGCTTAGCTTTTAGGATTTCCGATGAGAAAGCGTTTCATTGCAGTTTTATTGATAATTCCTGCCATTCTCCGGGCTTCCGGCTCAGAAGAAGAACTACCTCCTGGACTCTACGCCGAAATCACTACAAATCGAGGTGTGATGGTTTTCATGCTCACTCTGGATGAAACACCGCTGACAGTTACAAATTTCTGTGGCCTGGCAGAAGGAACCATATCCAACAAAGTTCTTGATTTGGGAATACCGTATTTTGACGGCCTCTCATTCTATCGCGAAGCACCGGGCTACGCTGTTTTTTCCGGAGATCCTCTTGAAGATGGAACAGGCGGCCCTGGATATACCATGCCCAGAGAAACGCAGACTCGAATCAGTGCCTCGGCTCCCGGCATATTGCTAATGGACGGATATGCAACCGAATCCGCGGGCAGCCGTTTTCTGATAACGCTGCAAGGCGATAGCTACTTGAATACCAGATACACAGCATTCGGAAAATTGATTTCAGGAAAGAGGACCCTGAGGAAAATTCGCAAGGACGATTTCATAGAATCGATACGGATACTGAGAATCGGCTATACCGGCAGTTTCGACGATACTATGTTTGAAGAGCTATATGATGCAGCCAGAATTGCCGAAATTGAAAATCTGAAAGTAACCAACTCGAGTCTGGCAGAGGCAATCATCAATCTGGGTGATGAAAGAGAAAAAACTCCAACAGGAATATACTTCTCCGTTAAGGCTGAGGGTAATGGCGATAAGCCCATTGCAGGTTCCAGAGTAACCGTGCATTACACCGGATTCCTGCTTGATGGTGCTGTTTTCGATAGCACCAGAGCAAGAGATCAGCCTTTCGACTTCACATTGGGCAAAGACGGAGTTATTCCCGGTTGGATTGAAATGATAACAGATATGAGTCCGGGTGAGATAAGGCAGGTTATTATTCCACCACAGCTAGCCTACGGCGATAAGGGTTATGGGCCCATAGAACCCGATAGTTGGCTGCTCTTCGAAATGGAACTGGTTAGCTTCTTCCAGGAGGAGGGCGGTTAGAAGAAATAGGGCTAGCTCCCGGCAATAGAGGTTAACCAGGGAATCGCGATAAAGGTTCCCACGCTGCTACCGATCGAACTCAAAAAGAATACCATCAAAATGCGGGTAATTCGATTTCTGTACCAACCCTTGATCCCAAGAATATCAGTCTTCAGATTTTCCATATCAGAAACCCGCGGTGTGCGAAACATATATTCAAGGAGCCCGGCCACCATGCCGACTCCGATCGTAGGATTTAGCGAAGTAAATGGCGCTCCTACAAAGCTTATTAGAATGGTCAGGGGATGTGCCAACGCTATCAAAGCTCCCAATGAAGCTAACACACCGTTGAAAAGAACCCAGATTTTACCCATTTCAAGTATCTTGCCGAAACCAGATCGGTAGACTCCAAATGCAAAAAGTCCAACAATCAAAGAAGGTATTATCCATGGGAGGGCTTTGCCATACCATCTTCGTGGTGGAGTTGTTTCCAAATTCCTAGTTTCAGATCCGCGTTCGCCAGCAACTATTTCACCCATAAGCTTTATTATTCCCGGTGCATGAGCCGCCCCGACAACAGCCAGAATCTTTGTTCCAGGAGAATGGACTATCTTCGATGCCAAATAGAAGTCTCTTTCATCTATCAGCACCGTCTTGACAGCAGGAAGATAGCTTGCCAATTCATTCATCATATTTTGCATCGCATCGGCTTCTTTGAGTTTTTCTATTTCCTCGGGTTTAGCGCTCTCGTTTGTCAGTACAGAAGCGAAAAGAGAAGAAATAAGTTTCAGTTTGGACCAAAAACTGCTTAGCCTCCACGCACGGCTCAGAGTTACCTGTATCGATCTGTCACAGCAGGAAAAGGCTATGTTTCTTTCTCTGGCCGCATCGACAGCAGCCTTCATTTCAGCTCCGGGTTGAACGCCTGTACTCAAACCCATGCGTCTTTGAAAAGATGAAAGCGCTAAATTGGCCATTAGCATGAAACCCTGGCCTCTTTTCAGAACATTCCTGATATCCGTACTGGACCACTTGCCTTTATCGTCCAGATTTCTTAAACGGCCCTCATCCATCTCCACGCAAACATGATTCGGAGCCACGGTATCTAGGGCTTTTTCAACTTCGGTTTGACTCCTGGAAGAAACATGAGCCGTGCCAAGTAACACTATCTCCTTCTCATCAACCCTTATCAGAGTCATAGTTTCCGAAATTTTTTCGACTCCGAATTTTCTCATCTATCTCTCATCTTCTTAAGCGCGGCCCAAGCTAAATCGTATTCCATTTCTCCCGTTCGCATTTCCAAACGTTTATAAACGGCTATTGCTGCCGAAGCGCTGTTTTCAGTTTCATATATCGCACCCATGTAATACCACAGTCTTTCACGGAGCGGTTCGTTAGTCTCTCTGTTCAAAGAGTTCACCGCATAGTAATCCGAATTTCGTTCGGCGCAAAATCTAACAACCTCGTATGCTGTCTTCCCCTTCTCAAGGTTTTGCAAAATTTGCAGGAAAAGCCTATTTGCCTCGTCTACTTTGCCCAAACGGAATTTTGACAATGCAAGCATCAACCGCAAAGTATAGTCTTCGGTATCCTGCTCAGCCGCTTTTGCAAACCACTTCTCAGACTCCGAGTATTCGCCGACTATCCATTCCAATTTCCCAAGAGGCATATAGGCCCAGAAGTATTCCGGACGCAATTCAACAACCCTAAGATAGTAATCCCTAGCTTTCGAAAAACGGCGCTGCTCATCATGAAGTCCGGCAAGATAAACCAGTGCAAAGAAGTTAACCGGGTTCAGCTCCTCAACTCTCTCTAAATCAGTCAGAGCGCCGTCGTAGTCCATAAGATGTCGAAGCCGAATCCTAGCTCTATCCAGATAGTGCCATTGAACATTCGGCTCCAGCTCTATCGCCTTATCTAAATCGCGCTCAGCAGTACTATAGTTGCCCAGAGCTACATTGATTCTGGATCTATCCACGCGAGCGTAGGTATATTCAGCATCTAATTCCACCGCCCTGTCTAACAACCTCAAGGCCTCCTCCATCTGCCCTAACTTCGCCTTAACCCAGGCCATTGCGGTTAGCGCCTCGACATACTCGGGATCAATCTCCAAGGCTCTATTTAGATATGTGGCTGCTTCTTCCCAATTTGAATCCTCTTTGGCCAATGTCCCACGAAGTGCCCATACTTCCGCTCTGCTATCATCCAATTCGATAGCCGCCTCAAGAGCAAGATCTCTCATTTGGGTATTTCCAGCAACGTTTTCCAGTAAGGCGAGATTGTACCATGCCTTGAAATTCGATTTATCTTTTTCGATCAGTGTTTTCAACTGAGTTCTAGATTCCTCATATCGTCCCAGATTGCTAAGTAGTATCGAGTAAATTAAACGGGAATCATCATCAAGGGAGTCATTTGCCTCAAATTCCAGAATAAGCCTATCAGGATCATAGGCCGGTTCGGTCGCAGAATATTCTGGTTCTGTTGATGCACATGAGCAAACAAGAAGTGGTAAAAAACTCACGAAGAAGGCCAGCAACATCAAAGGAAGGCGAAACATAGAAACTCCCAGAGCCAATGATAGCCTTCCTGTGAATGCGCGAGCAAGCTTGTCGAATGATTTAATCGTCATTAACATTGTAACCGATGAGTCGAGCGCTTCCTTGGAGGACACTTCTCCCTTCAGCCTACATATTGCTGGCAACCGGGTTTCTAACCTTACATTTTGCCAGGGAAAAGCCTTTCAGCGCCTTAGTCGGCGAAATTGAAGTTAGAGGAAAATCCACCATCGGCACTTTGCTTTCTCCACCCAAAATCAGGAAGCTGACAGTGAAAGCTGCCGGATTGGAATTGCTTTTCAGCAAATTGAATGCAACCATT
>Ga0126335_1000095_pt1 | contig 39267 bp, 39 predicted proteins | sample OlaspJWI45metaG_FD_108409 | JGI IMG/M metagenome (GOLD analysis project Ga0126335, IMG submission 108409) | Marine gutless worms symbiont microbial communities from Oahu, Hawaii - Olavius sp. 1 OAHU.JWI-45 metaG | ecosystem: Host-associated > Annelida > Digestive system > Unclassified | place... | reverse complement strand
TACCCGAAATTGCCGGCATCGTTTTACTTTCTGAGAGTGAAACAGAGCTTCCAAGGAAGGTTATTGAAATTCAGAGAGCTTCGGAAAACTACCCTTTTGCCTCGATACGAGTAATACGCAGATTGAGCTGGAACGACAAAGTTCTAATCGAAGCCTTGGAGATAGCCTCTCAAGAGACTATTGGTCCGGACAAAAAGAAAATCATTCCTAACGCGCTCTTCTACGTCTGGGGCGATTGCCCCCTGATGGATCCTAAGTTGACTATGAAACTCTGGAGTTTGCACTACAAATACAATGCCGATTATACATTTGCAGATGGTTACCCGTTAGGGGTGGCTCCAGAAATTCTGGCATCCACCCTCCCCAAGAAATTAGTTCCCTATGCGGAAAACGTACATCTGTCCCCGGCTCGCGATAGCATCTTCGAAGTGCTAAGAAAGGATATCAACTCCTTCAACGTTGAAACCCACCTCTCCGAAAAAGATTTCAGGATGAATCGAATCTCCATAACCTGTGATACGCGGCGCAATCTGAACATAGCCAATAAGCTCTACAGTCAAGGAGCCACGGACGCCGAGTCCCTATGCGAAGTAATTCCTAGAAGTCAGTTATTACTCCGTGATATTCCCGCATTTTTTCCCGTTCAGATAACGAATCACTGTCCGCAGTCCTGCTCATACTGCCCATTTCCCAAGGCTTATGGCGATCCAAGAAAGGGCAGCAAGCATATTGAGTCCGATGAATTCAGCTTGCTGTGCGAAAAGATTGTAGAATTCGCGGAAGATGCGGTAATCGGATTATCGCTTTGGGGTGAACCGGCTTCTCACCCCGATATAGGAAAGCTAATTGATATCGCGTTAGGTCCGGTTAATTCCCGAACTCGACTTCTAATCGAAACTTCGGCTATCGGTTGGTCTGATGAGTTATTGAAGGACATAGCCCTCAAAGTCGATAAGAGGCGAATTATGTGGATAATCTCTCTGGATGCCACGGATACGGCTCTTTATGGGAAGCTCCGGGGAGAGGGTTATAAAGAGGCCAAAGCTACAGCTGAGCTTATTATCAGCCTTTTTGGAAATAGTAGCTGGGTTCAGGCTGTCCGGATGAAAGACAACGAAGAGCATCTTAGAGAGTTCCATCAAAGCTGGAAGAATAAAAACGCACAGACAATCATACAGAAGTATAACAGCTTCGCAGCATACCTGCCCGAACTACAACCCTCAGATCTCTCACCTCTCCGGCGCTTTCCCTGCTGGCATCTTAAGAGGGACATGCCCATACTCCTTGATGGAACCGTAACTATCTGCCGTGAGGATGTGCGGAAAAAGCACGTCTTAGGCAACGTTTTCGAGGACGATATCAAGAGGATTTGGGATTCAGGCGACGTTCTATATAGTGAACATGTTGCAGGAAACTACCCGGAGCCTTGCGCTAGTTGCGATGAGTACTATACCTTCAATTTCTGAACCAGTGGGAAATAACGGGGGCCCGTATACGGTAGTTGGAGGCGGAGTTCAAAGACACCGTGCATACTCGTCTAGCTGGCCAGGTTTGGCCATACTCCTTCTCAACCGAGGCCCCCGTCAATACCGCAGCACAGTTTTTCAGGAGCTATGCTCACTTGGTTCAGTGGAGGTTCTATCCCTAGAACAGAGTCCGCCTCCCCATAATCTGGAAACCTTGAGCAGACAGTATGCAAACCTCAAATTCCTGGTATTTGCTCAGAAATCCACGATTGGCGCTCAAATAAACGCCGCTATAAGAGAGTCCAGCAGTGAATATATCTATGTTTTGCAAGGAGATATGAGAGCAAATACGTTCACGTCGCTCTCAAGGCTTGCTGAGATACTCTGCACCACCCCGGTATTCATGGATAATCAGGGGAAAACAATTCCCACATCAATGGGCCCCATCGTTGGGGCTAAGCGTATTTTTGATACACAGCCTAGACTTCCCGAGAAGAACGGAACCCCGAGCCTGACTCCCTGGGACTACACCGGCATATACAACAAGAGAAGGCACCAGAGCATTGGAGGGTTCGATCCTCAAATAGAGGAAAGCTGGTGGCAGAAATTGGACTATGGAATGCGAGCCTGGCTGTGGGGTGAAGAAATAAGAACTAATCTGTCACTGAAAATCTTTTATCTGGATGAATTGCCCATGGAGGACATGAGTCCGGGCATCGGATATTCACGTTTTTATTTGAAAAACCTTGCAATCAGAAGAGATGGGGATTATGCAAAATTGCCGACCCGTCTGATATGGCAATTGTTGTTTTCAGCGGGTTTGAGTCTGAGAGCTGTTCGTAGGCAAATACGCGAGCTGCGAGGCTGGGTGCGGGCAAATCGATATCGATTCAAGAAAGATGCAGTTGAGCTCACCGAACTCTGGGATTGGAGTGACTAAGAGAACTCCTGGAGAGGCTTCCATATTTCTTCAGGTGCACCTTGGTTCTGCCCGCCTTCCTCAGAAGGCATTGCTCAGTTTGGCAGGACTTAGCGTAATAGAACACTCGATGCGCGCCCTGGATGCGGTTCCAGCTAAGAATCGGGTTCTGCTTACTACCAGTAACTCTAAGATGAAGCTTTTGCCGATTGCACAGAATGCCGGATGGGAATTATTTATCGGGCCTGAGAAAGATGTTCTAGCCCGCTTCGTACTTGCCGCGAGGTGCTACCAGAGCAAGCTCATTCTTCGTGCCACCGGAGACAATCCCCTGGTTTCCACTATGATAGCCACGGCTTCACTCGAACATGCCCTGAGAACTGGTGCTGATTACACCGGCTTCACTCGAATCCCTATAGGCGCTGGAGTGGAAGTACTCGGGGCTCAAGCTCTAGAAGATGCTCATCGCGAAACCTCTGACGCATTTGAGCGTGAACACGTGGCGCCATTTATTTACAGACGCCCCCAGAGGTATAAGATTCAGACTCCACCCGCGCGGCCTGAATACCAGGACTCCACTCGAATCACTCTCGACACTCAGGAAGATTATATCTTCCTTGAAACTGTCTTTGACGAGCTCTATAAGGGCCAACCTATAGATCTAGACATACTCGTCCCTTACTTGCGTGAAAGGAAGAGAGATGCCTGCTGATGCCTTCATTTTCCTCCCACTGAGTCGTCACAAAAAGGGATCGGGCCATATGAGGCGTACATGCGAAATAGTGGCCAAGATTGATTCCCCAAGCGCGATAATTATCGACGAGAGCTATCTTGATGTCAAAAAACCCCAAGAATGGGCGCGAGAAATTCCTGAATTCCCCGGTTCAAAGGTATTCCTGACTTCCAAGTTATCCAGCGCGAGCATTTATTCCATCCTGAAGGTTGAAAAGCCCAAGTTCGAAGCTCTGTATTCCAAACAATTCCCGGGCATCCTCGCCATCTTCGATCAACTTGAAAGTACGGTGGAAACACTGACCTTTTGGGCCCAAAGGGGCATCACGCCCCTTCTATTAGACGATTCCGGCCCGGCTCGCAAGGTTGCTCCCTTCGTGTTAGATGCCATTCCCGGACCCAGAGGCACTGAAGCGAATCAAAGCTCAATTAACTTCCTCAACCTTCCTCCCCGCTGCAATGATTTAGAACCTGGGAGGCCCATTCTGATAAGCTTCGGCTCTGACGATCCTGCAAGACTCAGCGTTAGAGTCGCCTCTGGAATCATAGACGAAATTGGAATAAACCCTTCAGAATTACAAGTAACTCTTCCCGGCAATGTGCCCAAGGAGAGTTTTCATCAAGACATGGGCATCCTTTACCATCCGAACAATCTCAAATTGCGGCTCGCTGAATACTCTCTGCTTATCTGTTCCTACGGACTTACAATGTGGGAGGCTATTTCTGTTGGCATTCCGGTTATCACGGTTGAACCAACTAAGTACCATGCCAAGCTCTCAAGGAAGTTGAAGATTCCAAGCATCGGCTTTATAGAACCTGGTTCTCTCTCCCTGCCGAGGCGAAAAATCGTACAACTTAGGCGGCTTATGAATTCACCATCTGAGCTTCGCGGCATTGTGAGCGCAATTGGTGATAAGTATATCGATCGAAGCCTCGGTTACGGCATTGATAGATTGCTAAACTTACTTGAAGTGCCGACTTCCCGCTGCTGTGCCTGTGAAGCTCTCCTTCCACCCGTAATCGCAAGATTTCCTTATAAAACCTACTACTACTGCCCTAGATGCCATGTAACCGGGCTCTACAGTTTCATCTCAGCTCCGAAGTATACATCCGAATACTTTGGAAGGCAGTATAAGAAGCAATATGGCAGAAGCTATCTGGAGGATTTCGAATACATTAAAACTCTGGCTATCCCGAGACTTCAAAACATCTCTCTTCGGGCAAAGAAAGGCGCGAATCTTCTGGATATTGGCTGTGCATACGGGAGCTTTCTAATGGCCGCCCAGGAGACCGGCTATCGGCCTTACGGAACGGATATCTCAGAAGATGCTATAAGCTATATCAGAGAGAATTTGGGCATGGGAGCCCGGGCGGGAATCTTCCCAAGCGAAGAGTTGATTACTGCACTCCCGCTTAGTCAGTACGAAATTATCACCCTATGGTACATGGCCGAGCATTTCCCTGATTTGAGGGAAGCCTTGAGGGCAATAAACCGACTTCTGCCGATTGGTGGCATCCTCGCGCTTTCAACTCCAAACGGCAAGGGCGTATCCGGTCGCCTTTCTCCAAGAAGATTTCTAGAGAATAGTCCCGTGGATCACTATAGCATCTGGGATCCCGGATTTGCGCGTCGCCTTCTGGCGAAACACGGTTTTAGAACATATAAAATCCGTATCACCGGACATCACCCCGAGCGCATACTGCCCTGCTTAAGGCCAAACAGCCTCTTATTCAGAATTATCCACCTGCTAAGTCGTCTATTACGTCTCGGCGACACATTTGAGATCTACGCTACAAAGGAGCGCGCCGATGCCTAAGACAATACTCATACTAGGCTGCGGCCGAATGCAAATTCCAGCTCTGGAAATAGCTCACTCCATGGGTCTGTATGTAATTGCCGCGGATGGCAATCCTCATGCTGAAGGATGTGATATACCCCACCAGTTTCTTAACATAAGCTTATCAGATAGCAATGCTCTTCTACTGGCAGCTCATAGAATTCACAAAGAACGGCGGCTTGATGCGGTATTTACAGTTGGAACAGACTTCTCCATAACCGTTGCGCTCATCGCCGATGCCCTTGGGCTCCCGGGTCACAGTCCGGCGGCCGCCAGACTTGCCAGCGACAAGGCGCTGATGCGAAGGAGCTTCGAGATTCATCAGATACCCTCGCCCCCATTTGTGGAAATAAAACCTTCCGACAGCATTGCCGAAAAAATTCGGTATGTACCCTCGCCCTGGGTAGTGAAACCGGTAGACAACATGGGGGCGAGGGGTGTCCAGCGCGTAGATGAATTCGAGGAACTTCAGGGAGCCTTAGAATTTGCTAGGAAGCATTCTAGAGCCAAACGTGTACTTGTGGAGAACCTAATCGAGGGTCCGGAATTCAGCCTCGATGCCCTAGTGGAAAACGGCAAGTTAATTCCTTGCGGCATTGCCGATAGGCATATTTACTATCCACCGCATTTTATCGAAATGGGTCACACCATTCCTTCGAGACTCCCCGCGCGCAAACAGAATGCCTTATGGGATATCTTCGGAAAAGGCATAAGAGTTTTGGGGCTAAGTCACGGCGGCGCCAAGGGAGATATAAAGCTTAGTTCCGAAGGACCGGTAGTTTGCGAGATAGCTGCCAGACTTTCGGGGGGTTTCATGTCAGGCTACACTTATCCCTACTCGAGTGGCATTCATCCAATCAGAAGCGCCATCCGCCTCGCTCTTGGCATGCAAGCCGATATCCCCGAACCGAGTTCAAAGCTAATCTGTGCCGAGCGTGCTTTAGTTTCAATTAACGGAACAATAAGTGGAATTGAAGGAATGGAAGAAGCGATCCGACTTCCAGGGATAAAAGAGATTTTCTTCAGAGTCAAAAAAGGCGATAAGGTTGGTTTTCCGCGGAACAATGTCGAGAAAGTAGGCAACGTGATAGCCACAGGAGAAAGTTATGATCAGGCTAACGAGCGATCTCTAAGCGCTCTTAGAACAATTCGAATCAAGCTGAGCCAAGAAAATTCAAGCACTTGCCACTATCTCGATCAGGAAACCAGTTTCCCGCCAGATGCCTTCGACTTAAGTCAAGATAGGCCGGGCATTCTTTCAAAATACCTAAGAGAGCTTTGGCATGAGATTCCTCCTCGGCCCTCAAGAGGAAGCCCCAACTCTCCACTCACAATATGCCTCCCCCCCCCATCTTCGCTCAAAGATTATACAGGCCGCAGCATTTCCGAAATCCTGATGATACTCGCCCGTGAGAATAAAATTGTGATATTGCCTCTTTCCTCAGAATCCATATCCAGAAGCGACATCATATCCGATTTCTGGAAAGCACTCGTCAGAGGCGGTTTATGCGGGGTAAGCTGGTATCTTGAAAAGCGCCGCTAGAAAAAGAATTCCCCTTCGAACCGCATTTCTTTTCTCGGCTCTGCTTGCACTCGTCCCGCCGTTCATGGGTGCTCAGCAAGTTTCCCTAGAAAATCTTATCCGCCATACCGGTGTCATTCTACGCTGGAACCCACACCTGGGTCAGGGTCTCTTAAGTCGCGGCGAGATTACAGTGGCCTTTCGACCCGGGTTGCCCTGGATAGTTCTAAACGGGGAAGAAATCATCGAAATAGGAGTAATAGAGGAAACCCAGGGACGAGTGCTTTTTTCTGCCAAAGCCGCCAAAGCAATTTCTGATATCTTCGGCATTCTCGCCCAGAGAAAAAGCGGCTACTATCTAAGCACCATCTTAATCGATCCCGGCCATGGCGGGCGCGATAGCGGAGCTAAGCATAGCTGGCCCGTTGACGGCATAGAATATCCTCTTAGTGAAAAAGACATCGTGCTGGAAATCAGCTTGCACGTGAAAGAGGCTCTGGAAAAGGAATATCCTGATAAGAGAGTGATGCTCACCCGAAATTCCGATGTATACCCTTCCTTGGAAAAACGTGTCGCCCTTGCCAATGGGATTGAACTTGGGATTCAAGAAGGCATGATATACTTGTCAATACACGCAAATGCCTCTCTAAATCCCCGCGCCGAGGGCTATGAGGTGTGGTATCTGCCACAAGACTATCGTAGAACACTCGTGGATCCCAAATCCCTCGGAGGCAGGGAAAACGAAATATTACCGATAATCAACGTCCTCTGGGAAGATGAATTCACTCACGAGAGCATAAGACTGGCAGATATGATACTAAACCGCTTCACATCCGAGTTAGGTCCAGCCATTCCCAACCGCGGTAAGCGAGAGGAAAGCTGGTTTGTTGTAAGAAATGCTAAAATGGCATCGATTCTGGTGGAAGTGGGCTTTATAACCCATAGGGCCGAGGCTAATAGACTGAGGCGGCCTGAGTACTTGAGGAAGATATCGAATGCTATCTATAATGGTATAGTTGATTTTATAAACTACTTTGAAGATAGGGATATTGCATTCTGATTGGTAAGCAACGTCGAAGCTCAATTAGACTTTTCAGCCTGATTGCAATCTTACTGATATCTTTCACACTTTCAGCAATCGTATATAAGCTGTTTCGCCCGTCATATGAAGGAAGGGTTTTCTACTATCCGGATAACACAGGCAAGGAAATCGGCGTAGAGCGTAGAGGCGTTCCCATGAGAGAGGATATCGAAGGGCAATTGTCGGTTTTCCTAGAGGAACTTCTTCTTGGGCCAATAAGTCTCGAGCTTACTAAGACGCTTGCTAGAGGAACCAAAATCAGAAACGTGTCGATCATAGGGAGAAATGCCTACGTAGATTTCAGTCGTGAGATACTGAATACCGAGAAAGATCTCCCGATAAGTTATGATGAGGCTTTCGATAACATAAGGTACAATATAGAATTCAATTTTCCGCGAATTGAGGAGGTCATTTTCACTATAGAAGGTCAGCAGGTTAATAAATCACTATATATTATAAAAACCGATGTCGATCATTGAGAAAGATTAGAAGCGCGGGAAAAGCTAAAAAACCGGATTATTCTTATTGAAAAGATTTTCCCGTACCTAGTATAGTTTTTTGTACTAGTTATAAACGAATGCAAAGGAGCCTCAAATGAGAGAGTTTTTCATTTTCCTGGCTGTTGTTTTAATCGCAACCGGAGCGGTCTTCGCCGAGGAAAACGTTCTGATAGATTTCAACGATCTAGTGGACGACTATCAGGGACAGCATCAGGCAACACTATTGGATTACAGTTCGATTGCGGGAACTAGGTTCTCCGAAGAACAGAGGGCCACGATGGCCACCTCACTATACGTTCCAAATTGGGATGTGAATTTTTCCAGTTCCTCCAGTACTGTTACGACTGAACGCTTTTCCGAAGTAATTCCTGCAACAGTTGGAGACAACTCGCAGCAGTTTGCCGGCGCTCAGGTGATGGGAGTTCGCGTGCATTATCCAATGGGCACATTCAATTCTTATGCATGGGTGAAACCTCCGTTTGAGATTCCCATATATGCCACCAGTGATTTAACGGATGATGCGCCCAGAGGCGAGAAGTTTGTCGGTTTTGGAGTGCTTCACAACGTGGGTGTTATAAAAGATATCAAGGTTAACGTATACGGATTGAATTATCCGATGGGAATGGCTGTTGTTCTAAGAAATGAGAATCGGGAAACCCAGAACTATTCACTTGGCCAACTTGAATTCACGGGTTGGAGAGAGCTTTCCTGGGTGAATCCGAACTACGTCACTGATGTTAGAAATAGAGAAGTCAGAAAGTATCCGCTCTATCCTAGAAGTGCACCATCTTTAGCTCTAGACAGCATACAGTTCTACCGAGATGCTGAGCAGGAGGGAGGCGATTTCCTGGTATATGTAAAGGACATAGTAGTTACCTATGATCAGGCCGTACTAGAGGAGTTCGATACCGACTTAGATCATGAGGGTATTTGGGGCATCATAGAGCAGAGAGAGGGAGATAGGTTCAAGGCAGAAATGTTGCGAGCGGGCGATAGGCAGTTGCTATATTATATTGAAGAGCAGAAGCAACACAAAGACGCCGAAGAAGGATTGTAACAGGGACAAAGGCCCGGCAAAAGCTTGGGCCTGCCACTCTGCTTGTTTAGAATTTCTCCATATCAGGGCGGCTAGCTCAGTTGGTTAGAGTACGTGCTTGACATGCACGGGGTCACTGGTTCGAGTCCGGTGCCGCCCATAAGCAGGTATGGATTCTCATCTCACTCGCTTTTTGCCTGTTGATATCTCGCTGTTCATAGCTAGATGCCCTCTCTTTGAATTATCCAAAGTCTGGTTTTTGACGGCTCTGTCTTTGTGGATATACTGATATTTATCTTGTGCAATCGCGCTTCAATGAGTATCATTGGCGTCAAAAAAACCGTAAGGGGGCCACTTATGGGCCAACGGGGTGAACTCTATAGCACCAGAATATTCATAGATGATGGTCAGAAAACATTCTTTTTCAATGTTAAGGAAAATCGCTATAATGACCGTTACTTGAATATCGTCGAGAGCAGGAAGACTGACCGAGGATTCAAACGCTCATCGTTAGTGGTGTTCGATACCGACATCAATAAATTCTTAGTGGTTCTTGAGAGGACGATGGAGGATTTCCGCAGTGGAACGGGGAGTTCCGAGGTAACCTTCACAGTGGGCAGCGGTAGGCGAGAATACTTGCTGCATCTGCTTTCAAAGGGCAGACCGGCATTGCATCTAATCGAAAAAAGGGAGGATGCCACGGGATCTCGGCGCGAATCCTTGATTCTGCCAGCCGATTCATTTGATGCATTCCTTGAAGCTTTGAAGAAGGCAGTTTCAATGATAGATGTAGTTTAGTCGAGTTCTAATCAAACAGGATTTACACTTAGTATGGATCGATACGAGGGAGGGGTGTTTCTCAAGCGCATTGAAATGCTCGGCTTCAAGTCCTTTGCTAGTCGAACTTCCATAGAGTTTGTGGACGGCATAACTGCCCTGCTAGGTCCAAATGGCTGCGGGAAGAGCAATATAGTTGATGCTTTTAAGTGGGTTATGGGTGAGCAATCGGTTCGAAATATGCGGGCCGAACGCATGGAGGATGTCATCTTCAGTGGCAGCGAGAGGCGCAAGGCCCTAAGCGCGGCAGAGGTTACAATTACTATTGCCAATGATGAAGGTCTGCTTGAGAGTGAGCGGCCGGAGATTGCTATAAAACGTCGAATATTCCGAGATGGTGAGAGTGAATACTTCCTAAATGGAATGCTTACAAGACTCAAGGAACTTCGGGAACTTTTCCATGATACTGGAATAGGCAAATCCGTGTACTCTGTAATTGAACAGGGTAGAATTGATCAAATTTTGTCCAGCAAACCAGGGGACTTACGTTGTCTTTTTGAGGAGGCCGCGGGAATAAGCAGGTATCGCGCACGAGGCATCGAGGCTGAACGGAAGTTGAACAGAACAGAGGAGAACATGCGGCAGGTGGAGGGTATCCTGCGCGAGGTGGGACGAAATTATGAGTCGCTTAAAAAACAGAGCGATAAGGTTCAGGAGTATCGTCGGTTACAAAAGATAGTCTTCTCCCTCGAGAGAAACCTGAAACTGATCAAGTTGCGGGAACTCGAGTCGGGGCGAGAGAAGAAGAAGAAAAAATTTCAATCACACCAAAAAAAGTATTCGAAATTGATAGGGAAAATCGATGAGATGAAAGCCGCTCTGGTTAATGAACTTGCTTCTGTAAAGGAGATGAAATCAAAATTAGTCGAATATCAGAAGATGCTCTACGGGATGGATTTGAAAAAGGAAAACCAGGAGAGTCTGATTCACGGCTTTAGAGAGCAGATAGACGAGGCCGAGGGGAATTTCGATTCCATCAAAATTCGGAGGCAAAAACTACTCGATGTAGTTCACTCACTTGAAAAACTGAAGAAAAGCAGAGAGAACGAGCTTAGCTCTTCTCACGAGAGATTCGATAGGATGAAAATAAGTATAGATGATTTAGTGAGGATTATCGAATCCGCAAAGCGTCATCTTAAGGAAAATTCCTATGAGATAAAGAAAACTAGTGAAAGATTGAGCGCAGAGGAGCGATGTGGAGAGGAACTTGGAGAGGAACTTAGGGCGATAACCGACGAGATAGTATCCGAACTCGATCGTGTACTAGGAGAGTCGGGCTATGATGGGAACAAGAGATTTGGATTGGGGGGTTCAATTTCCGAGCTGATAAGCAAATTACGAATTCGCGCTGAAGATAGCAGTAGATTGTTTATCGACAAGAAGAATCCAGCCAGTTCTGCAGAAACCTTGGAGCTACTAAGACGCGGGGCCAAGAATTCTCTGGTTCTAAAACAATCCGCGGAGGAATTAAGCCGCCTATTTAGTGAATACAGGCAGTCAGATTTTCTGGAGGAATTCCTGGCGCCAGAGGGAGTTATTACAAGAAAAAGAAATTTGGATGAGAGAATTGTCGCTTCGGTGAGTCGGTTAAGAGAATTAAGAGGAAAGTTGGATTCTCTTTCTAAAGGGAGAATCGGTTTAGAGACGGAGATTGCCAAGCGTCTTGGTGAACTTGAAGAACTTAGGGTGGCTCAGGCGCGCATAGATGCTCAAGCGGCCGCCGCCAGGGATTCGCTTTTTTCTCTTGCCCGGGAATCTGATTCGGAGAACGCTCGCCTGAAAGAGATTCAACTACTTTTTGAGTCCGAGAAGACTCGCATCCAAAGTTTGGATATGAAGTTGTCAGTTATCCTGTCGCAAGGGGAAGAATTGAAAAGTGAGAAAACTGAATTGCGGCGCGAGATAGTCAAGCTTGAGGAAGGGATAAACACGAAAAACAAGAAGGTGTCAAATTGGGAAAACAGCTTAGAGCAACTCAATATCCGGGGGGGTAAGACACAACTGGAAGGTGAAAAACTCCGGATGGAAATAGATTACAGAGATGAAGAAATAAAAATCCTGCTTAAGGATTTCAGAGACCGATATTCAAGGGATTTAACGGACTTAGCCAATATCGTTATTACAAAATCTCCGGGGGAAATCAAAGAGGCTCTATTGGCCTCGAAGGTGGAATTAAAAGAGCTTGGACAGGTCAATCTGATGGCCCCTGAGGATTTCGCCGAGGTATCCGAGCGCTATGATTTTCTTAGTTGTCAACTTAAGGACCTGGGGAAGGCAAAAAACGATCTTGCCGTGGTTACCGAGAAGTTGAGAGAGGAATCGGTGAATCTCTTTCTTCAAACCTACAGAGATATATGGAGGCACTTTCATGAAATATTCCGTCTGCTATTTGGTGGGGGGAGAGCTGAGATTCGCTTGATTAATCGCGAAGATCCGCTCAATTCGGGATTGGAAATCTATGTCCAACCGCCCGGCAAGAAACTTGGAAACATTTCATTGCTGTCGGGCGGCGAGCGTTCGCTCTGCGGCATTGCCCTTATGTTTGCTATATTTCAGGTGAAACCATCGCCGGTTTACATATTGGATGAGATAGATGCGTCACTAGACGAGGCAAATATACAGCGTTTTTTGAACCTGTTGCTTGATTCTGGAAGGGGAAATCAATTCCTACTTATTACTCACAATAAGAAAACCATATCCTGTGCCGCTAATCTTCTGGGTGTTACAATGCAGGAACCGGGTGTTTCAAGTATTGTAGGTTTAAAACTAGAGGGACAGGAGCGCAAAATAGATGAAGAACCCATTGCGGTTGGTCAGTAGAAAGAGTTTTAAGAGGATACTCCTCGGCTTTATCTTGCTTACGCTCGTCTCGGTAATATTTATTATTTTGGTAGTATTCGGAAGAGAGCGGAAGATTCTGAGGGAGAATGCCGAACTTCAGGAGAGAATGGATAAAGCACTGTCAGAGAGCATGGGATTTGGGATGGAAGATTTCTACCTTGAGAACCAGATTACGCAAGATGAAATAATCTATCCGCTTAGGCGTCCGCGACGTTTTTGGACCAGGGGAATGGTAGACTCATATTGGATCGACCCTGCCGAGGCAGGTTTGCAAACACTTTCGGAAGATAACGACATGCTGATACTCGAATCTTTAGGTGCATTGGAAGGCAAGCAGCCTTGAGTCGAAATTCAAAACCTTTTCTATACCGAATCTTCTTCAAAGAAGTGCTGCGACTGCTCTTCTTCGCGCTTATCATCTTAATTGCTCTTCTTTCCTGTTCGTCGCGCAAACCAGATAAATCTGGCGCCGAGGCTTCGGGCAATACTCCCGCGGCACTTGGTGCTGTTTCTGAGGCTGGCGGCAAAGAATCAGGCGTCACGGACTCAGGTTCTTCTAAGATTCCATCTCCCAGGGGGCCCGCCGCTAGTGATAATGGCATTGCCTTCGACTTTGATGATACCGGTTTGGAAGATGCTGACCCCAACCCCGAGGCTTCGGGCGATACTCCCGCGGCGATCTCAGCCAATCCAGATAGGCAATCAGAGGCTGAGAATCCTCTACTGTTTGCGGATGTGCCGTCGCCTGACTCGAGGGAAGCATATGAGACTCAAGATGCGGATCTGGGCTTAGCCAGCTCTGAAATAACCCCCCCCGCTGTCGAGTTTGATCCCAAAGAGTTTAATCAACCAAGTGAAGAACCGGGCGCCACGGACTCAGGTTCTTCTGAGATTCCATCTCCCAGGGGGCCCGCCGCTAGTGATAGTGACATTGCCCTCGACTTTGATGATACCGGTTTGGAAGATACTGACCCCAACCCCGAGGCTTCGGGCGATACTCCCGCGGCAATCTCAGCCAATCCAGATAGGCAATCAGAGGCTGAGAATCCTCTACTGTTTGCAGATATGCCGTCGCCTGACTCGAGGGAAGCATATGAGACTCAAGATGCGGATCTCGGCTTAGCCAGCTCTGAAATAACCCCCCCCGCTGTCGAGTTTGATCCCAGAGAGTTTAATCAACCAAGTGAAGAACCAGGCATCCCGCCCCCCTCGACAGCAGCCTCAACACATCTTCTTGAGAAGTCCGGAGAGCTGATGATTACCCTAGATGGCATCGGTTGGATATTTCGGTCGGATCGTTCCACTCCGGGCGCTTGGCGTTTTTTAGGTAGGGACATTGTCGGCGGTTCAAGCAATTTCCATTTCCTGTTCAGCGGAATCGGCAATTGGAATCTTGTATTCGAGCAGCAAAATCTTTCTAGTGGAGAAAGCGAAGAGATAATAAGGAAAGTTAAAGTGGACGAAGTCGATGGCCTGCCGAGCTTGGTGGATAATCTGGATTTAGCGGAATCCTCAGACACCCTTTCTGGCACAAGCTCTGCGGACGCGGATACCAGATATACGGATGCGCTTGCTGCTTCCGCTGCAGGCAAAATCGATGAGGCGATGAAGTACTTCGAGCAGGATGCCTCTCGAGGCGACTCAGTCGGCGAGCGAGCGCGGGGGGCCATAGTGGAAACTGCCGCAAAATTCGGTGTGGTTGGACCCTTGTTGACCTGGCTTCCGCGCTATTTGGAAGAGAACCCTAGCATCGAGGTTCTCCGTTCGGCGCTGGAAGTTTTTACTGGCGAAATGGGCTACGATGACCAGATTCGAGAGATACTGGAGAAGTTGGTGGAATTGGATGAGAAGAATCCCGAATGGAATTACCGTCTTGCGGTTATCCTGGAAAAACCAGGAGAAAAAAGAGATTTAGACCGTTCCGCACAACTGTATCAAGAGGTGATAAACCGTTGGCCTCTGAGCGAGTGGCGAAATCTCAGCGAGGAAAGATTGCTTTGGTTGCAGCGCCACTATTTCCGTGTTAGATAGGTTTGCGCCCAGCCTCATATCCGAATACCCCGGATTTAGATGGCAATGGCGATATAGATATCCGAAATGATTTCGGATTTGAGCGATTTTATCGATGAAGAGATGGAATGAAGCTGGAAGAAACGATATCAATGGCCTTGGAAGAAAGCCAGAATTACCATATAATCGGCCCGTCCTTATGAGGAAAGGCAAATGGAAACTCTGAAGAATTACGATAAGTTTGATAATAAGTTGCGGGAAGCGAGATTTCGCGGTGATAGTTCATGAATGGCGCGACTACTTCTCCTAGTCGCAACAATTTTAGGAGAACAATTTGTGAGTGTTAAAATCAGACTGAAACGAATGGGCACCAAGAAGCGTCCGTATTATCGAATCGTTATAATGGATTCCCGAGCACCCCGCGATGGTCGTACTATCGAGGAGCTTGGTTATTATCATCCCATAGAACCTCATGACAAGCAGATTCTCGTGAAGGCGGATAGAGTGAGAGAATGGCTAGACAGAGGTGCGCGGCCAACTTCTACGGTTAAACGACTTCTCAATAAGAGTAGTATTACTATTAGGTAGTCTAAATGGAAAAGGAAATGATTGAATTCATTGCGCGATCCTTGGTTATGGAGCCTGATAAGGTGGAAGTCATGACGATTGAAGGTGACAAGTCCACCATCCTGGAGCTCAAGGTGGCCGAAAAGGATATCGGCAAGGTGATTGGTAAACATGGCCGAATTGCAAAGGCAATGCGCAGTATTCTCAGCGCCGCATCCAACAACTCAAAAAAGCGCTTTGTTCTGGAAATTCTGGACTAATTAGCCTTTTGGCCCCAATTTGTGACATGGATTTGGTGGTTATAGGCATAGTCAGAAAAATCCGGGGGGTTAGGGGTTGGCTGAAACTCCACAGCTTCTCAGGCGAATGGGATCACTTCTATAGGCTCAAATCCCTATCACTTAGATCGAAAAATCGGTTATGGAAGGAAGAATATCAAGTAGAGGCATTTAAATTAGTGCATGGAATTGGAACCATCAAGCTTCTTGGAATCGATACCCCAGAGGATGGGAAACGCCTAAGTGGTTGTGAAATACTGGTTCCCAAGGATCAAGGAGCGCTCTTAAAGGAAAATCAATGGTATCTGTGTGATCTTGTTGGGCTCGAAGTCTTAGATACCAATGGAAAGGTGCTAGGGGAAATTGTCAGTATGTTTGAATCATCAGATGATATCATGGAGGTTCGTAAGCCGGATGGAACGAATTTCATGATACCGTTCCGCTCGAATTTTGTTCGGGAGCCCGATCCGGGGAGCCGTACTATAGTGCTTACCGCAGATTGGCTACATAACTAGTAGTGAAGATTACAATACTCAGCCTATTCCCCGGTATACTCAAGGGGTACTTCGATGATTCGATTATGTCTAGAGCTATTGGCAAAGGCCTGGTTGACTATGAACTTGTCAACATCAGAGACTACGCGTATGATAAGCACCGCGTCTGCGACGATAGTCCCTACGGCGGGGGTGCTGGTATGGTTCTCAAGGCAGAACCCCTGGCGAATTCTCTTGATTCGATTGGAGTGCATGGGAAAAGAGTAGTATATCCTACGCCTTCTGGGCGGATTTTCTCGCAGGACCTTGCCAGGGAACTTGCCGCAGAAAAGGAGCTTGTTTTCATTTGTGGTCGCTATGAGGGAATCGATCAGCGCATAATAGATTTATATGTCGATGACGAGATATCCATAGGCGATTACGTAATCTCTTCAGGAGAAATTTCGACGCTAGTGCTTGTAGATGCGATGTATAGGTTGATAGAAGGAGTTATTACCCAGGATTCATTGGAGGAGGAGAGCTTCACCCAGTCGCTTCTTGAATATCCGCATTACACCAGACCGGAGGTTTTCAGAAATCTTGAGGTTCCAAGAGTTTTGCTAGGGGGAAATCACGCTGAAATTGAAGCTTGGCGCCTAAGAAAGAGGGTAGAGAAAACTTTCAATATCCGGCCGGATTTACTAAGAGAGGAGAAATCTGGTAAGGACGCGTTGAGAATTCGCGATGAATTGCTAGATAAATAGGATGGGATGATGGGTTTAATAAGAGATCTTGAATTGGAACAGATTAAGGATGAAGCGGAAAAATTTCACATTGGAGATACTGTAAAGGTACACTATCGTATCGTGGAAGGAAAAAGCGAACGAATTCAGATTTACGAGGGTCTTGTAATAGCCATAAATAATTCTGGCATAAGGCGCAGCGTCACGGTTCGCAAAATTTCTTATGGAGTGAGTGTTGAGCGTATTTTCCCGGTTAATTCTCCAAGAGTCGAAAAAATCGAAGTTGTAAGACATGGCAGGGTTCGTCGTGCCAAGTTGTATTACATTCGCAATCGAGTCGGGAAGAAGGCCGCCAAAGTAAAAGAGCTTATTAAGAGAAGCAGCTAACATATTGGAAAAATGAGTGTTCTCCCATCGGGCAGATTAGAACTCTTAAAAGTTACCACGAGATTTGGTTTTCGAACAGGCGATCTTGTCACCGCCCGAATTAAATCCGTTCTGCCCAACGGAAGATATAGGTTGATTCTGGATGGGCGTACTGTAATAGCCAGAAGCAATATTGCTTTCAAAGAAGGCCAAAAAATCCACGCAAGATTCGCTAGAAGGGAGGATGGGATATATCTTCACTTGCTGGAGCCCAAACCCTATCTACCAAATTCGAACATTGCTGGTAGATCGGCTGGAGCTATGCTCTCGGCCGCTCTTATAAGAGCGGGATTACCGCTTCCCGGGGAGATTGAAGGAGCTAGAAGAGCCGCCTTACTCAAGCGGACAAAGGGCATCGGAAAGAGGATGGCCCGGCTTTACGCCGAATTGCTAGCCAAGGGCGCCGATCCAAAAGCCGACTTTCTCGAAATGATCGATCGATCATTCTCCGAAGGGGGTAAAAGACGGCAGGGGAAATGGCTTGTTCCACTTAAGGGTCAACAACTCTCGGAAGAATTTCGCAATTCAGATATCGGCCTCGATCCTCTCTTCAACCTTCTGGCCTACGATAGCAGGGGAAATGCCGGTTGGAAGTTTGTTCGGTTGAAAAAAATGCTCGGCGATCGTGAAATCCGAATGATGTGGAAAATTCGCGGGGGGATCGATCCGGCTCTTGCATTAACCATTCAAGATGGAGAGCGAAATTTCGAATTCCTTATGGAGGGACTCGAAAAAACTCGGATGTCCGTGTTCTCAGATTCAGAAGCAGGGATAGACTCCAAGATTTGGAACTCATTTCGCAAAACTCTGGCTTCATTGGGCATAGAAGTAGATGATACTGTTTTGGAATTAAGTAAGAGCGATGGCTTCACACCTTGAGAATTTTGCGTTTGCCGGCGGTTTGGAGGAGTATCAGTGGAAGAAAAAAGAACGGCCGCGCTAGGCTATGAATTAGGGGATTATGCGCCGAGAGTCCTGGCCAAGGGGAAAGGATCTATTGCCGACACAATCTGTCGGATTGCACAGGAAAATCGTATTCCCATAGTCAAATCCCCACATCTGGCGTATTCCCTCTTTGAAACTAGTACTTCTGATTATATTCCCGAGAAGTATTGGATAGCGGTGGCAGAAATCTTGGGATTCGTCTATGAAACCCGTGGGGGCGATGAACAGTATAAGAGTTGATGAATCAAAGGCCGGCTAGATATTTTCCCATCCGATATATCCTTCACAGAATTGTCAAAGTAAGAACTGCAGTTGTCGGATGAAACGCACGGGTTCTTCTTCAATATCATGAGATGTGGAATGGCAAAGGATATCCAAGGGGCCTCAAGAGCACCGGTATATTGTTGAATTCGCGAATTATTGCCGCTTTGGGTGTATATTTTGGAGCGTATATGTGGCGCAAGTCCGTGATTGGGCACGAGGCCATGAAAATGACAATTGGAGATAATCAGCGAGAATTCGATCCGGGAGTTGTTAAGCTGATTATTGGAGCTTTGGGAATCTATCCGATAGGAAGTTTGGTTCAGCTTTCTGATGGCGGTATTGGTCGAATTTGCGGTGCTAGCGAGAATAAATCCATACGCCCGAGGGTGCCCATTCTAATTGATAATTTAGCTACAGAATTTCAAAAGGATACGGGTCTGATTACTGATTTGAATAGCGATAAAGGTATGTTCATTGCCCACGCGATAGATGCTAATGGTGGCGAAATAGACGTTCGAGAATGAGAAACAAGGGGTTGGAAGGGGAGTATAGAGTCTCAGAGTATTTCATAGACAAAGGGTACGAAATTCTGGAAAGACGATTCAGATTAGGACCGGGTGAAGTCGATATTATAGTGAAGAAGGGGGATACAGTTGCTTTCGTAGAGGTCAAAACCTGGGATGCGCTGGGTATGGAGAGCCTGGAGAATTCGGTTGGTGATCGAAAACGCAGCAAAATACGAGAGACGGCGTCCTACTTCCTAGTATGTCATCCTGAACTCGAGTCTTGTCGAGTTCGTTTCGATCTGGTTTTTCTATCAAGGAGGATGAAGAAGCTGGATCATTGGGAAAATGCTTTTTAGGGAGAAGGAGCTCCGATAGTGCGAATCGCAAAGCGAACCAATTCCGCTAAGTTGGAGGAATTGAAAGTTAAGATAAACGATCAAGAATATCTTCAAGTTGCTATTGATCGGATTGCCATCAAATTGTCAAACGAGATAATCAATCGAAGAGGAAAACAAAATGAGTCCAACATCTAGAAGTAAGCGCCGTCGCGGTCGCAAAAGAGGTGGTTCTTCTTCTATGAGATCCAGAGGACCCATGCCATCCTGTGAAGTCTGCAAAGAGCCTATATACGATATGCTTATTGCGATTGCAAAGCCCGATAGCAATTCACCTATTCATTTTGAATGTGCTTTGAATATAGTGAGAAAGGAACTGAATTCAGGTGAGGATGAGAAAATCATATATCTTGGCAATGGGAGTTTTGCGGTGGTTAATCTAGAGGATTACCAGCACAAGAGACTGGCCATCAGACGCCAAATCAATTGGGAGGACGTTGAAAAAAGAGACGATTGGCGAATGGAACTAAGAACAGATATAAATTGAAACTCTTCTGATCTTAATCCGAAAAGTCGTGATATCCGCTCACGGACACCTTCCCTACAGTCTATGACACAGGCCGATCCGCATAGTTTGCCTCTTCTTATAAGAAGAGCTTAGGTTCTAGTTAGCTCTAAGTAAGGCTATTTCATACTGTGATGCTAAATGCATGATTAGGTTATAGGCTAGAGTTCCCGGATATTGCGAAGCAGTTCACTTGCTTGTTTTCTTACAGCTTGGCTATATCCGCTACGTGCTTCGGCTATTCGCACTACTTCGGCCATTATCGAAGGACTGATTTTGTTTCCGTCTTGTTGAATTAACATTTCCACCGATCGAAGAAAAGTGGAAGCGAAGAGATTGTCTTTTGTAAGTGCGCTCTGCCTCTGAATCGCCTTTGATATCAACCGATCTCTAAATGCACTCTCTTCGATATCTATTGATGAGATAGCAAGAATCGCTTCAGAGGTTACCATTGGCTCTGGATCGTTAAGAAGAACTTTTCCCAATTCGTAAACGGCCCTCCTTGATCCGATCAAACCTAGCAGGCGCACCGACTCTCGCCTAATCTCGGGATAATCGTTTAGAACATAGCCTTGTTCTATTGATATATTGCTTACGCTCTCACCCGCTAAATAAATGAGGATATCCATGATTTGCTCATTATCCGATGCCGACCCATCCTCAATCATATTCTCTATGCTCTTTAGGGCGGACATTTTGAAGTCTCTATCCCGGGATTCCGCCTCCGCTTTCACCATAATAGTTTTTATATCGCCCTGAAGGTACAATTCTTCTATGGTCTGTTCGGTCTCCTGCGCGGCTAGTGATTGACAAAGAAAAAATGCCCCCAGAAGCAAGCTAATTGTGCGAGTTTTCATACTTGAGCTCCATTCGACTTAAGAATCCAAATTATATCCTACTATATCGGCGGTTTTCATGTATATCCACAAATCATTTCCATATAGTGATTTTCCACTCGCCGCGGATTTTTTCCAGCTCATAGAGTCTAGCTATACTTCCCTTGTACTTGCAGTATGCGATGGCCCTGTTTCCTTCGGTAATCTCGATATACTTCAACTCGGTTTCGTAGCGGCTGGGCATTACTACCCACTTATAGTAACTTCTTAGATCCGTCAAAATTATACCTCTATTCTTAAGGCGGGGGGAAAGACTGATTTCATTTAAAATCTCGTTCGAGTTGTAGTTATCTATGTAATCGATGCTCAGATATGATAGCCATTTCTCATATTCGTCTTTGGATATGTCCGAATTTATCCTTAGAACCAGGGCCTTAAGTTCCTTTTCAATCTCTTTGCGACTATCAGTTGGGGTTCCCTTGGAGTTTTCTTCGGAGAATTCGCTCTCCGATTCTAAGTAGAGGTTCGTGCTTTGACAGGAGAAAATCGTTAGAGTGAGAGCCATTATCAAGGGAGATCGAATTCCCTTCATTCAACAATGATATTTTCTGTTGAAAACGGAGTCAAACGCAAATAAATTTTTTTTATGAGACCTGACTTTTCAAAGCTAGCTGTCTAGTCTATGCGAGCATCAAGATTGACGAAATCGATTTCAATTGGAGACGCTAAGAAGCCAAAATCAGTCTACTATCCATGTTCTGAGGCCAAGGCTAATCCCAAAATGTTCATACTGCCTTTGACCCTAATAGCCTACCGAACTATTATCCTAGAAGCATGATCAAAGCGATTTTCCCCGGTTCTTTCGATCCCCCGACCCTAGGGCATCTCAACATCATCAGCAGAGGAGCGTTTCTTTTTGATTCACTTGATGTGGTGGTTGCGGCCAATGCAAGGAAAACTCCCCTGTTAAAGCCTAAGCAGATTGGAATTCTTTTAGAGGAGCAGATAAAGAACCTGAAACTACCTTCGGTCAAAGTTGTCGTTCATAATGGTCTGATAGGTGACTACTGCCGTTCGATAAACGCGAGCGTTCTACTAAGAGGTGTGCGTTCATCATCTGATTTCGATTATGAGTTCGAACTTTCGATTCTAAATAAGCAGCTAGGCGGTGGAATAGAAACGGTATTTCTTCCAACGGAAACAAAGTATCTTGTATTTCGCTCAAGCACGATAAGAGAAATACTGAAGTATCGGGGAGACATATCGCAGATGGTTCCACCCGAGGTGGAGAGAGCGCTCCTTGAATCCTTATAGGAACATCGATGGCGTTATATTGCGTTCTTTATGGTGTCAAATAGAATCTGCACTCCCTCTGTGAGATCATCATCACTTATCACCAGTGGCGGGGCCAGTCGAAACACGTCCAAACCGGATTTCAGTACTATCAGGCCGGCATCGAGCGCATTCCTAATCACCCCCTCGCACCATGAGGAATCGTATTTCTCGTCCCTTAGGCGAAGTCCGCGCAGCATTCCAAAACCTCGAATTTCCCCCCGAACGCCTAGGCCTTTGAAACCTTCGCTTAGCAGCGATTCTAGCAGCAGACTCTTGCGATTAACTTCTTTCATAAGTGTGGGGTCTCTTAGCAAATCCCATGTCGCGGATGCGATAGCTGTTGTAAGCGGCCCACCGCCGAAGGTGGTGGCATGGAGGCCCGGTTTAAGAAGTTGGTTGATCTTGGATGGGATTAGTACCGCTGATAGCGGAAGTCCGGCGGCTAGAGGCTTGGCGAGCGTTATGATATCTGGCTTCAAGCCAACAAGACTGCTGGCATATAGCTCGCCACAGCGGCCCAGTCCGCTTTGAATCTCATCCGCTATCAGCAGAACATCGTACTGTCTGCAAAGCGAATTCAGTGTTCTAACGAAGCTCTTCTCAGGCTTCTGCAGACCCCCCTCGCCCTGAATCGGTTCGATTATAACAGCCGAAAAGCTCTCATTTAAGGTATTCAACAGCTCCTGCTCGTCGTTTAGAGGGAGTATCTTGGCGCCTGGAATAAGCGGACTGAAAGGCAGCCGATGTTGGGGATTCGCCGTAAGACTTAAGGCGCCCATGGTACGTCCGTGAAATCCGCCTGAAAATGCGAGTAGCAAGTGGTGGCCTTCATCCCGTTTGCTTCTCGCATACAACCGCGCATATTTCAGAGCGGTCTCATTGGCCTCTGAACCGGAATTGCCGAAGTGAACGGCTTCGAATTTCAAATTCGATCCCTTGGGCGGTCCCGCGGCAATAATCTTTTCCGCGAGTTCTACTGCCGGTGCAGTGGTAAACAGGTTTGAGACATGAATCAATTTGCGCATCTGCTTGGCAGCTATCTCCGCCAAATCCAGACGCCCATAACCTAGCGAGTTAACCGCTATTCCAGAGCCCATATCAAGGTATTCGAATCCACTTCGATCGCTGATTCGACATCCATGACCCTCTTCCATCACGAGCAGGTTTTCAGCATACTGCCGTGGCAAAGGTGGTTTTCTCACATAGCTGTCCTTCAATTAATACCTCCAATAGCGGTTCCTTTCTGATGTGAGAGTATTCTCTCCAAATCTCCATATTCCAGGTAATCACCGATAAAGACAGCTTTCACACCACCCTCCAGAGCCTTAATTGCCGATCGAACCTTGGGTATCATTCCTCCCCATATACTGCCATCGGCAATCTTCTTCTCCGCTGACAGTGCATCGAGTCGTCTAATCGGCTTCTCTTCTAAGAGCACACCCGGGATATCTGATATAAATATCAAATTTTGCGCCTTCAGATTCAGAGCTAGAGCCAAAGACACTTCATCCGCATTAACGTTCAGACCCCGCCCCCGCGCATCGCTCGCCGGAGGAGCCAATACCGGCAGATAGCCGTTTTCCCAGAGTATTCTAAGCGGCCGAGCATCGATTGAAGCCACTCTGCCAGTTCTATTGCCAGGTTTCTCAGTTTCGGTTTTCTCTCCTAGGATGAGCCCCCCGTCAACTCCGGAGAGTCCCCAGGCATCCAATCCTTTGCGCCTTATCAATCTAACAAGGCGTTTATTGACCGCGCCTGCCAGAGCCATATCCACAAGGGGCATAGTTTCAAAGCTTGTCTCCCTCAGGCCATTTACGAAGGTAGATTCATAACCCCATCTATTTCCCAATTCACTTATCGTTGAACCGCCACCATGAATCAGCAGAATCGAACCTCTGTTCTTTAGAACAAGTAGCTCTGAGGCCAAACTTGAAACAAGTTCATCGTTCTCTGCAAAGTCACCGCCTGTTTTTATCACCGTAGGTCCCATGTCCTAAACCTCCCCGCGGAGCGGGAGCCCACAGTCCTGTGAAAAACCGAAACGAATATTGAAGTTCTGAACTGCCTGACCACTTGCGCCCTTTAGTAAATTGTCGATAACACTGAAAAGAAACAGCATCGAAGCGCCATCTCCCCCTCTTTCCACTATCCAGCCAATATCGCAGCGGTTTGAACCAATAACATCCCGTGTTGCTGGAATCCTATTGGCGGTAAGATTGATGAAAGGTTTATCCTCATAGGCTTCTAGAAAAGTTTTCTCAACACTCATCGAAATTTCTTCAGGTTCACCGGCAAGAGGAATGCTGATAGTCGAGAATATTCCGCGGCGCATGGGAACAAGATGAGGGGTGAAAAATAGATTGCCGTCAATACCCGCAAGTCTGATTTCCTGAATCATTTCCGGGTAATGGCGATGCCTGAGGCCCGGACTATATGCAACAGCATTCTCCGAGCGTTCAACAAACATTGAGGCTCTTTTTTCAGATCTGCCGGCACCGGAGATTCCACTTAGTGCATTTATAGTTATTGAAGAGGAGATATCAAAGGCCTGTGCCAGCGGCAATATCGGAAGAAGCGAACACGTGGGATAGCAGCCCGGTACAGAAATCAGATCGGTCTTGCGTATATCACTCTCGTATAGCTCTGAGAGACCATAAACCGAGCTTTGTCTTAGCCCCTTCATCGGCGGCTCTGCTCCATAGGAGAGTCTGTGCGCCTCTTCGTTCTTGAGCCTGAAATCTGCCGACAGATCGAACACCACCGAATCCGAGAAAAAAGGCTCGCAGTAACGCGCGGATATCCCATGAGGTAGAGCCGAGAAGACAGCATCCGGTTTGGCTTGGAACGCCTGATCGCGATCTAAAAGCAAACGCCCACCGGGTAATTTCCCTCCTGCATCCGCGCCTAAACCCCAGTCTCCCTCGTCGACAGGTTTGCCCATGGCTGTTGAAGATACAGGAAGAAGTTCTCTAACCCCGGGGTGATCTAGAAGCAGTCGCATCAGAATAGCACCGGCATAACCAGAAGCGCCAAGGATGCAGATTCTCATTCGCGCCCCCGCTTGTCCGTCAGTTCTTGCAATCTCAGGTTGTATTTAGCCACTTCTGATTCCATAGACATATCGCATGCTGTCTCTAGATAGAGCCTCAAAATAGGTATGCCTTAGTTTAGTCGGCTTGAATTCGATCCGTTTGGGCTTAAGAAGCAAGGGTAGATTCAGATTTTCAGTGCTCTGCGATGAACTATTCTTGGAACTCACCGCATATGTATATACATAGCCGTGCACAAATATTCAAGAGGTCGAAATCAATGCCTTCTTCCAAATTTCATTAAATGCTTTTCGTTTACTTTGGATGGCAGTTTATAATTCGGATATGCTTCCCATCTCGGTTTTCTACAAGGCAGCGACAGAATCCACAATGGATGATGCGCGCGAAGCGGTTCTCTTAGGCCACGGTCATGGAACGCTCTGTATTGCCTTAAGGCAGAACTCGGGCAGGGGTAGGCTTTCGGGCAGAAAGTGGGAGGATGGTGGAGAGGGAGCCTTGCTGTTCACACTCGTAATTCACGAGGATAAATGCAGAATCACATATCCACTTACCCAGCTTCTTGCTCTCTCGGTTTGTAATTGGCTGGAGAATCGTCATGAATTGCAGCCCCAAATCAAGTGGCCGAACGATGTGTGTTTCTCGAAGGCCAAAATTGCGGGTATACTTGTTGAAAAAGAAGGCCCTTTTTTCTTGGCTGGGATAGGGATAAATCTTTGGCAGACTAGCTTCCCGGAAACCTTTCGTCAGCCTGCCACTAGTCTCACCCTTCTTAAGGGCATTCATAGGAGCAATCTACCCTCCTTTTTCAGAGACTCTGAATTATACGCTCTTCTGGCTGAAATCGAACGAAACCTTGGCTTAAGTCCTCCCATAGAGGAAATTTCTCGCCGATTAATGGGAATCGGCGCCGAGATGAAACTCCATCTGGGCGATCCCGCTCAAAAGGAAGAACTGCGGGGGAACGCGCTGGGACTTCAAGCGGATGGGGCCCTTTTGATTAAAATGAAATCCGGCAAAACCGTTGCGGTTCACAGTGGAGAGATCAGGGAAGTTGAAGTCACTTAAAATGAGTTAAAGAAAAGTCTTGATAATAAGGACTACTTTTTAGTATTTTCATAGCGGGAAAAGCGCCATGCATCGGCGCGGTATCTCCCAAATAAAAACAAAATACCGGAAGGGAGTTTTTCGTAATGGCCAAACAATTGAAGTTCGATGAGGACGCTCGCAAAAATCTACTTAGTGGCGTTCAGAAATTGTCCGATGCCGTAAAGGTCACACTGGGCCCTACGGGGCGCAACGTATTACTCGATAAAAAATTCGGCGCACCAACTGTAACCAAAGACGGTGTTTCAGTGGCTCGTGAAGTCGAACTCGAGGATCCGTTTGAAAACATGGGGGCCCAGCTTCTTAAAGAAGTGGCGACAAAAACCAACGATGTTGCCGGCGACGGAACCACAACTGCTACTGTACTAGCTTATTCAATAATCAAAGAAGGTTTGAAATCCGTTGCCGCCGGGATAAACCCGATGGGAATCAAGCGAGGAATTGATAAGGCCGTGGTTGTTGCCGTGGAGGACATTCGTAAGAATAAGAAGATTATCAAGGACAGGGAGGAGATTTCACAGGTTGCAGCGATTTCCGCCAATAACGACCATGAAATTGGCGAGGAAATTGCGAATGCTATGGAAAAGGTAGGTAAGGATGGAGTAATAACGGTTGAAGAGTCTAAAACCATAGAAACAAGCACCGACTTTGTTGAGGGAATGCAATTCGATCGCGGTTATCTTTCTCCCTATTTTGCAACTAACAGGGACAACATGACCACCGTAATGGAGAATCCATATATTCTGATTTTCGATAAGAAGATTAGCAGTATGAAGGATCTTCTGCCTATACTTGAGAAGGTAGCCCAAGCTGGAAAACCTATTCTCATTATCTCCGAAGATGTCGAGGGCGAAGCTCTTGCCACTCTTGTTGTCAACACAATCCGCGGGGCCCTCAATGTATGCGCTGTAAAAGCCCCGGGCTTCGGCGATCGACGCAAAGCAATGCTGGAGGATATCGCCACTCTCACGGGAGGGCAGGTTATCTCTGAAGAAGTGGGTCTTAAACTGGAGAATACCGAGATTAGTCAACTTGGCCAGGCAGTCACTATCAAGGTGGAAAAGGAGAACACCACCATCATTAACGGCGCCGGCAAGGAGAGCGATATCAAGGCTCGAATATCTCAGATCAAAACCCAGATTGAAGATACAACTTCAGACTACGATCGAGAAAAGCTTCAGGAGCGCCTCGCCAAGCTCGCGGGAGGCGTTGCTGTTATCAACGTAGGGGCTCCCACGGAGGTTGAGCTAAAAGAGAAAAAACACAGGGTTGAGGATGCACTTTCGGCAACCCGTGCGGCAGTTGAAGAAGGAATTGTAACTGGGGGCGGTCTTACTCTTATACAGGCTGGGAACGCCTTGAATAAGGTGGATCAGAAGGCACTCCCGGAGGATGAGAGAGTTGGCTTTAATATCGTAAAGAGGGCCCTTGAAGAGCCTATAAGGCAGATTGCCGAGAATTCCGGCGTAGATGGCTCCATAGTTGCTGAGAAAGCCAAGAACGAGAAGAAGGGCATTGGATTCGATGCGAATACTTTTGGATGGGTGGATCTAGTAGCCTCTGGTATTATCGATCCCGCCAAAGTAGCTCGAAGCGCTCTGCAAAATGCCTCTTCGATTGCAGGACTTCTATTGACTACAGAATGCACCGTTACCGATCTTCCCGAGAAGGAGCCACCTGCTCCTCCCGCGGGAGGAGGCCCTGGAATGGGCGGTATGATGTAGTAAGCACCAGAATACCAGAGTCGACCTGAGATAAAGGCCGACTCTGGCATTACTCTCTTTCTAGTAATCTCCTTTTTGTAAGAATGTTAAAGCGAAAAGACTATATATTTACCATCGGTTACGATGGCGATAAGGCGATTGTTGATAAGCGCTCTAAATCCCGTTTCGGTAAACTGAGCGCGAGAGAACTTGCCGATAAGGGCATGTTCCGGGCTGCCTATCTTGCGGCTACCTACGATGCAGATAACGCCGCGGCTGAGTATGTTTTGAAGAAATTTAATTCTGTAAGCCCGCACAAGATCGAAGCGGGAATTGATAGAATTCTGGGAATTCAACCGCCATCAGAGAGTATTACTGGCACTCGCACAATCTGAGAATCCTAATTGACGAGCCGTAGGCGTCGTGCTACGGTGTCCTAGTTTTATTTGAAAGGTGGACCCCATGCTAAGCAATCTTACTTTTTTATCAGGAATCCAGGCGCCTAATGGCGCGGAAGGAGGTTCTGGAGGTTATATACAGGTACTGCTGATAGTAGGTATTTTCGCTATATTCTACTTCCTGATTATCCGTCCTCAACGCAAAAAGCAAAAAGACACGAAGAGAATGATTGAGGCTGTCAAGAAAGGCGACAAGGTTACCACGGTTGGAGGAATTCGGGGTGTGATAGAAAATGTGATGGAGAATTCGGTAATCATTGAAGTGGATAACAAGGGAACAAAGTTGGAATTCCTGAAAACTTCCATAGGTTCGGTGGATTCAGAGATTCCCGTGAAGCCATCTAAGAACATAGGGAATCAGAAATCATAGCAATCTCATCCGGAGATAATAATGACCAAATTGATGCGCGCGCTCTTAGTTATGATACTGCTTATACTAGGCAGCGTTTTCCTTTATCCGACGATAAAATGGTACTTCTTGATCGATGCGGAGATGAGGGATCTTGCCAATGGAACCTCTGTTGAGATTCGAAGTTGGTCGATAGATCAGTCCAATAGAGTTGTCGATGAGCTTGAGCGGATCAGTCAGGATTTAGAGGTGATTCAGAAGCCGATACCAGAAGAATATGAATTCCTGGTAAAGGCGGCTAGAAATAATTATCGCTTGGAAAATAGGGATATGCCTCAAGATTGGACACTTGATGCTGTTCTAAATGGTTTTCGCGATTTCAATGACTTGCGCAACTCCGCCGAGAATTATTATCGCCAAGGCATACTTGATCTAAAGGAGATGAAGGGTCGCATATTGGCCCTTGGTTTGGATCTTTCGGGGGGACTCAGCGTTGTTCTCGAGCCGGATTTTGCATCCCTGGAGGCAGCTAGCACGGAAGTGCTCTCTTCTGCCGATCGTGATGAGGCCCTGGAAACTGCCATAGAGATTGTTAATTATAGAATCGATACATTTGGCGTAACAGAACCACAGATACGAAGGCAGTTAGACAACTCGATACTTATAGACATTCCCGGGGAAGCTGATCCTGAGCGAGTAAATTCGTTTCTCATGGGTCGTGGTTCGCTGGGTTTTCATATTGTTGATGATGAGCTGACGCAGGCGGTGCGCGAATATGTAGATTCAGGAGGTAAGATAGTAAATGGCAGGCCCGAGGATGATGGAATCCTCGCGGAGGGACTGGTTGCCCTTGGGTATTATACTAAGGACGCCTACAATGTCGATCAGTTCAACGGCTGGATAGCGGTTCCGGAAGAGGCCGGCCTCGATGGTTCTCATATCCGCGAGGCCAAGACGGAAACCGATCCAGATAATCTTAAGCCAATTGTAACTTTCCGACTCGATTCGGAGGGTGCAACCATATTCCAGCGCCTTACCTCGGAGAATGCAGGTAAAAACATGGCAGTCGTGCTGGATGACAAGATTAAGGCTTATGCATATATCACCAAGGCCATACCTGGTGGCTCAGCAAGTGTTAGTGGCTTCAACTACCGAGATGCCAATGACCTGGCAGTAGTGCTACGCACTGGCTCCCTGCCAGTACAACTAGATATTCGCTCACTTCAGTCGGTTGGCGCTTCCCTTGGCAAAGACACTATAGATGCGGGATTGCAGGCCATACTTATCGGTTTTGGACTGGTGTTCTTTTTCATGTCGATTTGGTATAGAGGAGCTGGCGTTATTGCCGATATCGCGTTGGTTATAAACCTGTTCCTGCTCACCGCTATCCTATCGAGTTTCAATTTCACCCTCACTATGACAAGCATTGCCGGACTGATTCTGACAGTTGGAATGTCTGTAGATGCGAATGTCATCATCTTTGAGCGAATCAAGGAGGAACGAAGATTAGGCAAGAATAGAGCAATGGCCATCGACACGGGTTTCAAGAAAGCCTTCTGGACCATCATGGATGCTCAAATAACAACTCTGATTGCGGCACTCTTTCTTTCCCAATTGGGGAAAGGACCGGTTCAAGGATTCGCCATAACACTGGCCTGGGGCATTGGTTGTTCGCTTTTTACGGCTCTTTTTGTTTCCCGGCTGATGTTTGATATAGGAACCGACAGCTTCAAGCGCCAAAAGCTCAATATCGCGTGGAGAATCAAGTGAAATTTTATAATTTTACTCGCTATCGCATCCTCGCGCTCGTTATCTCAGGTTTTTCTATCTTAGTTTTTTGGGCTTATACAATACTCAATAATGACGGTTTCAATTTTGGCATTGATTTCAAAGCCGGACTAAACATCCTCATCGAAATATCCGAAACGGTAAACGAACAGGAGCTTCGCGAGGCTCTTGCCGAATTTAACCCACAGATCCAAACAGCTGGAGATGAAAATGGCCGCTTTATCATCCGAATCGCGGATAATTCGGGAATTGAAGACTTTCAGCAAGTAACCATGCAATCGATTCTTGATATCCTCAGAGCTGAGTTTGCATCGATTGCAGTTGTGTCCGAGGAGTACATAGATACAAGTTTCGCGGCGAATCTAGCAACACAAACCATCTGGTTGACGCTAATCGCTTTGGGATTGATTCTTCTTTATGTTTGGATTCGCTTCAAACTGAACTACGCGGTATCCGCGGTGGTTGCCGTTTTTCACGACGTCCTGTTTTTACTAGGATTCATAGGGGCCTTTCAGCTTGAATTCTCAACCGCTACAATCGCCGCTATACTTACTATAATTGGATATTCTCTGAACGACACCATAGTTATATTCGATCGGATTAGAGAAAACGCGAGAACTGCAAAGCATATGGACTTCAAGGAGATAATCAACCAGTCAATTTCTCAGTCTTTGAGTCGAACTTTGATTACCTCATTTACCACGCTGCTTGCGGTGATTGCGATTCTGATTTTTGCTACCGGCACAATCCAAACTTTCGCGATCAGTCTTGTGGTAGGAATAGTAGTGGGGACATACTCCTCTATCTTCGTGGCTTCGCCGATCCTACTTAGCTGGCACGATAGGAAACAGCGGAAGGCGCATATCACCGCCTTAAGAAGCGAGGTCCGATTGCCGGCTAAAACGATTTCAAACAGCAGAGTGAGATTGGAGGTGCCAAGGCGGCAGAGTGCCGAGGAGATTGCCGCGGCAACTCTTCGTCGAGCCAAATCGAGGGCAAAAAAGAAAAAAAAGAAGTGATTGTGTGCCTTTGTGAAACCCATTGTCCTGTGTTTCCCTATATTGTTTGCCATGTCGGTTATCCGCCTTAGCGCGGAGTCCGAAGCTGTATTCTGGCTTTATACTATTGATCGCTATAATCGATCGACTCTCAAAAACCCCATCGAAGTGCCGAATGGAAAGGAGCCTTATGCGTTTATAGCAAATGAGCTTGGCTATGAGGATTGGATAATTCGCAGGGAAGGCGATGTTGTATTCCTGTCGGAGATAAGCAGCTTTGGCAGGGTTCCCGTGCTCTGTTTTCATCGATTGGGCAAGAAGCAGAAATACGAATTGACGCCTGACAGATTTCGAAATTTGGTTAAGTATATCAAAGACAACAAGTGGTATCTTGTATCGGATCATCAATACATAAACGGAGACTTATCTAGGGTACCAAACGGTTTCAAGCCTATAGTGATGGGCTCTGATGATGCCTCCTATAACACTTTTATCTATCAAACCGATGGAGAGAGCCTCTACGGTGCCATTAAGCGCAGGGCCGGCAAACCTCTTCTGGACAGTAATTCGATGGTTTCAATACTCGAGAGCCATGCGCCAAGGGAGGAGGAGAGGATAAACTTCACCTTTTACATCTCCTTTGACGCGGTACCTTTTCGCCAGTTAGGAGGCTATCGGAGCCCGGGATTTCCCTATAAGGGAATTCCCCTGGTAGCGGAAAAAATCAAATACCTTGATGAAAGATTTATCATTGGAATTCATTCCCTAAGCCATATTCATGCAAACGATATGGGACCCGAAGCCTTCGCCAGTGATGTGCTTAGAGCTTGGGAGCTGATAGATGAATACGCCGGTGGGGAAGCTCTAACCCTTAGGACACTCTCATTTCCCTTCGGAATAGATGAACTCACTCCTTCCATGCGAAAGGAACTAATCTCCCTAACTCGTAATGGGCGCTTTCTGAGCGGCGCCTTCGATTTTGATGATAAACTCGCTCCCGCCCCGGGAGCCCTTGGCGACGCCTTTGATATCTCGCGGTATAATGTAGATAATAGAACCTGGAATCGCATTTTGGAAAACCTTGAGTCCACGGATGTAGTGGTTGCACGCCGGGAGGTCATCTGGGAAGTGGATACAAAGAAACTCCCTGAGAGTCGACATTCGTTAGGTGCAAGCGAATCGGATACTGTTTGGGTGTTAATTCGTTTCTTGAAGCCCATCAATCCACTTCAATTCTAGTAGCCGTTAAATTTCAAAGCCAGTGCTTCTAAAAACAGAAGAAACGGCAACTAGGCAAAGTATAAAAATCAGGTTTTTTAAGTAGAAAGGCATTACATTATAGATTATAGCAATGAATTCAAGACGGCGGTTTCTTAGATATTTCGCGGTAATTATACTTCTGAGTGTTGGAATGAAGCTGCGAGCGGAGATTGACGATGAGCTGGAGAAGTCGATTGCACCTATTTTTCAAAAAAACCAATCATGGTGCTTGATTGTCCCTTATCTGCAGCAAAGCGAAGTGGAGGAATCGATCGGTTTACTTCCACGGGAAAGCGAATCAGGATGGTGGATTGGCCCAACAAGTGGGATTATTTGGGGCATGGCCAGGGAAATTGTCTTCCATAGCAAAATTTTCCGAAAGGACGCACAAAACGAAAATGACTATTTGAGCGAATTGAAGTGGGAATTGAACCAGGCATTTGTAGTTGGTGTCGAGTCGTTTTGGCGAGGGAAAAAATCGGATGGCCTAAAAATAAAATTCAGCTTTGCAATCCCGAATATTCCTGTAGGTAAAATGGACGATTATGATTGGTATTACAAAGATAGAGATTGGAGCCATTGGTCTCAAAGCAGCATAAAGCTAAGATGGGGATTCATCTTCGATTTCTTGTACGAGGAGGTGCTAGTCAGATCAAATCATTTCAAGCTCAAAGTCGGAGCTGGATATCACATGGACTGGTGGGCATGGAAAGATAAAGGGGAAGATTCACTTTACTCTACTACTGGGGGCGGAAAGGATCGCCAATTCCCGGACAAATTCAGTCCAGAGAAGGGTGATAAGTTTCGTGACAGGCCCGGTATAGTGTCGGTGGGGGAAAATGGAATTAATTACTGGGCCATGTATCATGTACCTCTAGTATCTCTGCGCGGCAATTTCGAATGGGATTACATTTTCTTCAGCATCCTTGCCCGCATCGGTCCGATACTGGGAATTGCCAAGGATCATCATCTGCTGAGATATGAATACGGTCCAAATGGAGTTTATTTCTACGATTTGGGCCTTGGTGGTCCTTGGATTGACACCAGCCTCGAAGTTGGACTTAAAATCACTGATCGACTTCTGTTTTTGCTCCAGGGAGAATTTGCCTGGTTATTCGAAACGCGGGCTATATCAATAAGTGTTGGCACCAAAGAAAAAAGAGAAGTCTCTGTCGGTTCAGGAGGTCTTGCTTTTAAGAGAATTGGAGCTAACCTCCTTGTCTTGTGGAAAATCTGAAATCAGATTTCAAGAAGTTTCATTCTATCCCTTATTAGTCACCCTTAGAGAATGCCGGGCATGTTGCTAAGTGTCCTCTCATCCTAGTCTGCTCAGCTTGGAGTGTTATTGGCGGCTTGACAGAAAACACAAAGACACCGATATTCCGATAGAGCATGAGCACGGAAGAAGATAGATTTGCACGGATGCGTCATTCCATGGCGCATGTGATGGCCTCGGGAGTTCTTGCAATGTTTCCCGATGCTAAGATAGCTATCGGTCCCGCGATAGAAAATGGATTTTACTACGATTTTGAACTACCTCGAAAACTAGAACCAGAAGATCTCCAGGTAATCGAATCTCATATGAAAGAGATAATTTCGGAAGATTACCCCTTTGAGCGGGAATCGATTAGCCGTGTTGATGCTTTAGAGCTATTTTTCAACCAGCCCTATAAAAAAGAGCTAATTAATGACTTGCCGGAAGAAGAGGAACTTAGCATCTATCGCATGGGCAATTTCACCGATCTTTGCCGAGGGCCCCATGTGAAGTCGACCGGGAAGCTCTGTATTGAGGGTTTTAAGTTGATTGGCATCGCGGGCGCCTATTGGAGGGGCAGCGAAGAACGGCCCATGCTACAGCGAATCTACGGAACCGCTTGGCAAAGTTCCAAGGCCCTTAGAGCGCATCTTGCACATCTAAAGGAACTTGAAAAACGGGATCATCGCCGTATAGGCAGGGATCTGGATCTTTTTTCGCTTCATGAACAGGTTGGTGCCGGACTTGTCCATTGGCACCCTAAAGGTGCACGAATTCGAGTGATCGTCGAAGATTTTTGGCGCGCTGAACACTATAAGAATGGCTATGAGATGGTATTCACCCCCCATGTGGGAAAGAGCTGGCTATGGGAAACATCGGGTCATCTGGATTTCTTTACGGAGAGCATGTATCCGAGCATTAAGATGGATAAGAGCGATTACTACATTAAACCGATGAATTGCCCCTTCCATGTGATGATTTACAAAAGTGGCAAGCATTCCTATAGGAATCTACCCTATCGCTGGGCGGAATTGGGAACCGTATATCGCTACGAACGTTCCGGAACTCTGCATGGTTTACTGAGGGTTAGAGGTTTTACTCAGGATGATGCTCATTTGATTTGCACGCCGGATCAGATGCAGGATGAAATAAGGGAGGTGCTCCGGTTCAGCCTCTATATGCTGCGCTCTTTTGGATTTCAGGAAATTGCGGCATATCTCTCCACAATGCCGGAAAAGGCTGTTGGCGAACGCAAAAGATGGGAGGCGGCCCAGAACTCTCTGAGAGAGGCTGTCGAATTGGAAAAACTGAAATATGAGGTTGATGAGGGTGGAGGGGCATTCTATGGACCAAAAATAGATTTGAAGGTAAAGGACGTGCTGGGAAGAATCTGGCAGTTGTCTACTATACAGTTTGATTTCAACCTTCCAGACAGTTTCGATATGACATTTACCGATAGCGATGGTTTAGAAAAACGCCCCTATATGATACACAGGGCTCTATTTGGGAGTATGGAACGTTTCTTCGGGGTAATGATAGAAAATTACGGAGGCGCGTTTCCCGTTTGGCTCTCACCCATTCAGGCTGTTCTCATCCCGGTAGCTCCTAGCTTTGACGACTATGCCGAAGAGGTTGTCCGTAAGATGAGGCTGCAGGGCATTCGAGTTGAAACCGATTTAGGGAATGACAGATTAAATGCGAAGATTAGAAACCATCAGATTCAAAAGGTTCCATACATGCTGATAGTTGGTGAGAGGGAACGCGAAAAGCGATCGGTAAATATCAGAACTCGTGAGGGTAGAAAATGGGACTTGTCGATTGAAGAGGCAATAGAAATGATTCAGAAGAAGATAATCGCCAAGGAAGTATCTTAGTTTCAAGCATGCCTATGGATTCGAACGCCAATCACATAAACTTAGTTTCTAGTATTTGATGGTATATTTGTCTATTATAGACTTTTATGCCGGAATTTTCATTGGGCGATGAAGCCTTGGATATCCAACTGGAAATGGTTCGAGATTTCTTGAATAACGAAGCTAAGAAATCGCAGGATTATGTGAGCCTTGAGATATCCCGGACACTTAAGAGCAAGGGTAAATTGCTTAGGCCAGCTCTTGTACTTATCTCGAGCAAATTGGGTAATAATCTTGTGACTGATATAGTGGAGCTCGCCGCGGCCATGGAGATGATTCATCTTGCAACTCTGATACACGATGATGTGATTGATGACTCGCTTCATCGTCGCGGAGAACGAGCTTTACATGCTAGGATAGGGGTAGCAAAAGCTGTACTTGCGGGAGATTGGCTTCTTGCACGCGCACTCTCCATCGCCGTTAGACACCACGATGCGAGCTTGCTTCTGTTTCTTAACGAAAGAATTGAGGAGCTTTGCGAGGCCGAAATCAAACAGGATGCCTCAAGCGGCAAGCTTGTGATATCAAGAGAAGAGTACTTGCAACGAGTGGATGGTAAAACGGCCGCTCTCTTACGACTCTCCTGCCGTGCCGGCTCCAGCGCGGCCGGCGTTGACTTGCAAATCTTGGAAATACTCGATAAATGGGCTCTAATTGTCGGACGCGCGTTTCAGATGGATAATGATGCGTTTGATTATCAGGAGCCGCAGAAAAACTCGGCCAAGGGTATTTCCTCCGATATTCGTGCCGGACTTAGCACTTTGCCGCTAATCATCGCTTGGGAAAGCGGCGATAGCAAAATCAGGAAGCTAACTAGAAATGGCATCCCTTCATCATCGCGGAAACGCTGTCAAATCAGAAAGAGAGTTGTTGAATTAGGAGCCGTGGGGTTAGCTCGAAGGGAGGCTGCGGCGCTATATCGAAAAGCACAGGATCAAGCTCTCCTGCTACCCTCCTCGGGTTCACGAGATTTTAGTATCATAGTCGATAGACTTATGGACAGAGACTTTTAGGAGATAGTTCAAAGTGAGTGAAAGCAGAAATTATCTTTTGCGCATGAAAAAATTAGATGCGGATATTATCAGATTAGACAACATTGAGGCCCTCCTTGAATGGGACCAAGAAACCTACATGCCCAGAAGTGCACAAAATGGACGCGCTGCCCAGCTAGCGCTACTTGCCGCATTGCGCCAAGAGAGGATAATTAGTTCCGAATGGGAGACTCTCTTTGGAAAAATTGGTTATGATTCTTCGGCAGTCGAATCTGAGGAAATCAGATTCAAAAATGAAGAATTCAACGAGATGGACAGAGCCTTTCTGCGCGAAGTCCATAGACGCTGGTTAAGAAACAAGCTTCTCCCAGTGAAACTGGTGAAAGCAGTCGCGAGTGAGATTTCGCTTGCTCAATCCGCCTGGGCAGAGGCTCGCAGTGCTAATGATTTCCAGTTATTCGCTCCTCATCTTGAAAAAGTAATCAATCTGAAACGCGAGTATGCGTTAACGATTGCACCCGATGCGGAACCCTACGACACCCTTCTTGATGAGTACGAGCCTGGCGCAGACGTAGCACAAATCTCGGATATATTTGATGAGCTAGGCGCGGGCATTCAAAGACTGATGGATAAAATAAAAGGGAGCACGGACGGATTGAACTCGCCCATGCCACCTTTTCTTGACCGAAAATACAGTGTTGAGAAGCAGGACTCTTTTGGTAGAAGAATTCAATCTCACATGGGCTTCGATACCAATCGGGGCCGCCTTGATCAAAGCTTACATCCATTTGCTACCTCCATCGGTTTGAACGATATACGACTAACCACGTGCTATGACGAGAAAAAGGTTCTTTCTGCCCTCTTTAGCAACATCCATGAAGCGGGACATGGTCTTTATGAACAGGGAATGGATGAAAACCTTCGCCAGACAATCCTGGGAGATGGCGCTAGCTTTGGCATTCATGAATCTCAATCCAGTTTTTGGGATAGCATTGTTGGAAAGTCCCATGCTTTCTGGAGTTTCTGGTATCCTGAATTTCAGAAGCTCTTCTCTGAGAACCTTGTCGATGTAGAACTTGAAGAGTTCTATCGTGCTATCAATATAGTAAAACCTTCTCTCATCCGGGTGGATTCCGACGAGATTACCTACTCCCTTCATATCGTGATTCGCTTCCAACTCGAACAAGCTCTAATTTCTGGCGAACTTGAGGTATCTGATCTTCCAGGCGCCTGGAACCAGTCATACAGGGAACTTATAGGTGTAAGTTCCGATAACGATAGCGAGGGATGTATGCAGGATATACATTGGTCCGGGGGATCATTCGGCTATTTCCCAACCTATACCCTAGGCAAGCTGTACTCTGCTCAGTTCATCAGTCCCATGGAAAAAGAAGTAGGCTTTTTGGCGGATATCCTTAAAAGAGGTGAACTGGATGTGATTCTGCAATGGTTAAGAGAGAATATCCACCGTCATGGCCGTGTTTATAGACCGACTGATCTCTGCCATCGTCTGTCTAATAAGAGTCTAGGCTCATCCGATTTTCTAAGTTATCTAGATTCAAAGTACAAAGAGATATATCGCTTCTAGATTTCAATTGATCTGGTTTCATTGACTTTCTATGGTCTTCATCATGTTTTTTCAGTTAACAAGCTGATCAGTTTCTGTTCTGCTCCAGCGGCTTCCTAATTGCTTCCCGATTGAATTAAACTTCTAAACCCCCCTCATCTGGGAACCATAATACTCTTTTGGGCATTGTTTTTCAGCGCGTTGACTGACATTTCAGACAGCCATCTTGCAGGAGGGAAAAAATAGTTGACCGACCTTAGGGATCTGGTGATCCACTTTCTTATATGCCTGGTTACCTACTTCTGTTTTCTCATCTTAATGTCGCTGAGCATTAGGGCTTGATTCTGTGGCGGGAGTCCACAATTGTGCTCATCTTGCTGGCCTCTAACAAGTAGGCTCAGAGTGCCAGTTCCACCGGGAAATTAAAAAGCATTCTATTTGTAAGTAAAAATAGGCAGCCTTACAGAGTTAGCTGTTCGCGCTTGGTTTTCATAGCCTTCTTCAAGCTAATTGAATTCATAAGCGAGGCATTTCTATCTTAATAGTCGCGGTTTCTGCCACACTGTCTCACTAATAGACTATTCTCGAAGATATCTTTTGAAAAAACAGATTCGAGGCAACTTGATGATATATGGCTAATAGTATCCCAGGCGCTTGACATTTATAGTTGTAAGTAGATAATGTTTTTTGGATATGCGCTGGTGATAGTTCGGCGCTTTTTTGATCTTTAAGTAAGCTAGGGAAGGGAAGGGAGAGACCACGATTTGGGAATATG
>Ga0126335_1000094_pt1 | contig 39377 bp, 32 predicted proteins | sample OlaspJWI45metaG_FD_108409 | JGI IMG/M metagenome (GOLD analysis project Ga0126335, IMG submission 108409) | Marine gutless worms symbiont microbial communities from Oahu, Hawaii - Olavius sp. 1 OAHU.JWI-45 metaG | ecosystem: Host-associated > Annelida > Digestive system > Unclassified | place... | reverse complement strand
TCTCTAGGCTATATATATAGAGATGTGTGGATTCGGCAATTTCAATTATATATATAGGAGTTAAAATTAATTCCGCCGTGAAAGAGTTAAGGACAGGTCACGTGACTGAGGTTAGGCTGCTCGACTTGCTTTTGCATTTATAGACTGTAGTCTTCGTATAGAGTATGCTCACCAAATTTGAAGTCTGTAGCTGTAGCTGTAGCCATTCCGGAAAGGTGGACGAAATTCCAAAATTTAAAAGTAGGTCAATGTGACTTAAATTATATCCCATTTATGACCTAGTTTTGTACTGCTGATTTTCTACTCCTTACAGTGTATCTACGTGCTCGATTTGAAGCCTGTAGCTTTATCCATTTAAGAGTTATTCATAGGTGTCTGCAAATCCACGTGACCTGGTTTTCGACTCCAGTGACGTAGTTCTGCACTCGTTGATAGTGTAGGCAATGTGTGCACCAGACTTGAAGTCTGTAGCTGTAATCAGTACATAAATGTGGAAGAAATGCCAAAAATCTAAACGGAGGTCATTGTGACAGACTATGTACTGCTCATTTTATTATGCTTGCGGTGAGATGTACATGCGTCAGTTGTAGGCCTATAATTTCTGTGTATTCAAAAACACTTGATTAAAAACCTTTAAATATGGAGATAATAAACGGTCAATCATTCTTCTGTCAGATTATTAACACAACTTACCGCAAGAAAAGTTTTTATTTGAGCATTTTGTTGAAGTTTGCACTATCGCACAATATAAACAAATGATAGGGACATTATGAAGTGGGGGGAATATTGCAAATGTAGTACCTAAGCAAACACGACTGGAAAACCATTTTTTAAGAAAACGTTCTTTGGTTTTAAGGTTTTTAAAAGAATTTTAAGGTTTTTAGGTGACTCTGCTTTAAGGTACGAAGGGACAAGGCTTCCTGAGTTCAAGAAAAATGCCTGCAACAATCTCCCTCACTTGGGTTAGACTACATGCTATTACCAGCTCACGGCCTAGGTAAACATATGGTGCCATTGTTGTGTACACAATGCAGTCTATCGTCAGTGTGTCCTTAACAACTATCGCTAGGAGGGGACTGGAGAGCAGAGTGTTAAATAATCCGCACCCGCAGCAAATGATCGTGTCAGCACGTCGTGCCAAGAAAAATAGGAGGCTTGTAGTGGTGCAGTTTACAGCTGTGACCAGATCGACAGCTGCTGCTTGCAATCTTATTATATGCTGCCAAAATTGATATTTGGTTTTAACTTCGAACATTGAATCTTAGAAGTTCGTTTTACATCCCTACCTTTGACTTTGTTTTTGCATGCAGTCAGAACTACACGTCGTAGTCGATGCGCACACCAAATTTGAAGTCTTCAGCTTTTGCTGTTTCAGAGTTATTCACAGTGGTGGTGTAGCCATGTGACCTAGTATGCAACCCCTGTGACCTAGTTTTGCGATTGTGGATGGTACTCTCTGTAAGCATAGTGCACACCAAAGTTGAAGTCTGTAGCTGGAGCCATTTCGGAATAATGGACAAAATTCCAGTACTTAAAAATAGGTCATTGTGACCTAGATGTATCCCTCTTTGACCTATTATTTGTCTCTTATTTTCTACTCCTTACAATCTATCTATGTGCATTGTGCAAAATTTGAACCCTATAGCTTTAGCTGTTCGAGAGATATTAACAGGGGTCCATAAAATCAAAATCTAGGTCACTTAAACTGGGTCATGGCCCCTTTGACCTAGTTTTTGCATGTTATCGAAATTACTCCTCGTAGTCGATGCCCACACCAAATTTGTAGCCTGTAACTTTAGCCATTCAAAGATCTCGGGGCCCGTATATTAAAAATTTGGGCGTCGTCCGCCATCTTGGATTCAAGCCTAAGTGGGTTTTGACAATTCTGCAGCTTCCATAGTGCCACGGATTACCACCTTGAGAAATTTGAATGCAATCTGTCCACATGCGGCTGAGTTAGAGCAATGTAACTGCTTTTTCAGTTGTTGCACTTTAGGGGCCCTCAATTGGGCAAATGGATCTGCGTTGGTGGGGCCCTCAGACATCGGTGCCATAAGTTATTGTTTTAGATTTTTGAATTTTTGCCCCATTTTAAAATTATAGTGCTCAGAATGCAAGTGGGGTCGAAAAATGTGGCAAAATTTTGCACTTTTTCACCCCCTGTGAAAAATAGGGGAGGGCTGGTGCAGATGTCTATATGAATTATTCATGCTACACATAGGTTCTAAGCACCAGTATACTTTTTACCCAGCAGTCTGGGTTACGCGTGACGGTTGGCTAAAAAAGATGAAACATTGGTAAAACATATAGCCTCTGACAACTTTGTTGCCGGCAGCTAAATTACATTTTTATGCCCTACTAGATGGGGATAGCACCATTGACCATAGTGAATTAGCAAATGATGTCATTGTCATCACCTGTATTGTGGCATATGTCTTCCTTGTCTACTCATCTGTTCTCATATGAGTAGGTTGAGAGTTTTCTTATGAGACACTAGTCAACGTTCAAATTAGGCTTATCTTTACGTAACTCATAGGACCGTAAAAGTTAGATTATGCAGTGTATTAATTTCTATTAAGTGTTGTATATCAGTTGTTTCGTTTTGTTAACAGGGTATTCGCATTATCTTTGAAGACGGGTCAAGGATAGTCTACCGGCTAAGTGGGACTGGAAGTGCTGGTGCCACTATTCGCATGTACGTCGACAGTTACGAATCCGACAAAGACAGCATCCTCGGAGATGCTCAGGTTTTCTTTTAGTTTTTCTTTATAAAAAGCAATTGTATTTGGAATTCTGAAGTTATATTTAGCTAAGTTGAAAAGAATTATCATTATTAGGCTGCATCATTTGGGTGGCTCGGTGGCCGAATGGTTAGCGTGCCGGACTCAGGCTCGGAAGAGCACGGGTTCGAATCGCAGTCGCGACGCTGTCGAGTAGCAGTCTTAGGCAAACTGTTCGCACCCAGTGTGCTTAGGTCAACTCAGCCTTGCATCCCTTTGGGGTCATTAAATCGAGTACCAGCTTCGGCTGGGGTAAAGACGGGAAAGTCACCTCTGCCGGGTGGCAGGTAACACTGTGTGATCCCATATGGTAAGTGATTTCCCGTAGCGGTGTAGGTGTTTACACAAACTGCTATACACTTACATTTACCTTTTATCAAATGCATGAAGCAGACTATTGTTACCGATGTTCGCGGTGTCTGTCAGTCTGTCATGCGGCTTAATTCAGCTTCGTTGCAAAAACGGCTGAACAGATCAAGATCCTGTTTGAGGTGAACACTCTTGGGGGCCCAAGGAACATTGTGTTAGACGGGGATCCTGGTCCCCCACAGCAAGGGGGATTTGATGCAGCCTCTGCCTTTGGCCTCTTTGTTTTGATTTTGCTCCATATCAAAACCTCGCGTAAAGTGTTATAATGTCATTTTCTCTGTTGAGAGTTGAATTTGTATAAAGGTACAGGTAGATGACTTTAGATATAGAGCCAACCCCATCACAGAAGCACTCAGGTATGGCACGAGTTTTTAAGGATCACACAATTTTACCTGCCTAAATTTACTTACCTAAATTAGCTACCCGTCAGTAAGGATCACCTCATTGTTACAGTTATGTCTATCAGCTATCAGTTCTTGAGATGCTAGTTGGGCCCTAACAGTACGCCATGGTGTTGCAATGTGTAGGAAATGTTAAAGCCGCTTGTTGAAATTGCACTGCAAATCTCACAGCTACGTGAACTAACTGGCCGCAATGAACCAAATGTCATCACTTAAACACTCAAGTACATCTTCCACTCGTGTTGTCGTCATCGCATTCTGTTTTTTGGATTTATCGTTCTCATTGTTTCGTTGCTGTCCAGTCTTTATGGCTAAGTTGGCTTTACCAGCAGCAACTGATTTAAGACCATGCTTTTGTTTCATTTGTATTGTGTAACGTCTCAGTACTGACTTGTTTGCCTCGCGTGCTTGCACGTCAGCTCAGCTGCTGTTTTTCAGCTTAAAAATGGTTATAAAATTGTCCACTTTTACAGTACATTCACACTCTTGTTAATCTGATTAGGCCAAGAATTGTCATTGATAATGTGGCATAAAATGCACCTTACTTTTACGTAACACTTGTGGTATGTAACTCAATTTGTCATGTTTTGTTGCATATATTTTGTTACAGTTCTGGTATTTAGATAGCTGCTAGATGTTTGTTTTGTAAAGCCGCATTGTTTTGGAATGAAGTATTTCCCGTAGCTGGCGATGTCCTTAGTGTTTGTTGTTGTTTTTCACAAAGTTGCTTTACAATCATGTTTAATGTTTTTTGATCATTTAATGTTTAAATTATTATAGCTGTTGTTTGAGAGATGTATTGTCTATAGTTGGAGTATGACATGAGCCTGTACTGAATTGTGATACCGGAATGTTTGCTACAGACATACGAGTTTATCATTCATTTTCTTTTCCTTGAGTTGAGTTTGTTGCATCAACAGCTGTTGAAAGTGCCATTGAGACCTAACTGGTCTGTGCACATCAAATGATTATGTCGAGATTGCTTTGTTAGTAACTTTAGAATAAAAATTTGCTCTACAAGTTTCTTTCATTTTTTGCTTCACTTAATATGTAGCATCTTTTCTATGCAACAAAATATTTGTGTGAATGTGAAACACAACACATTTTCATTAATATTAACATTCATTAAGCATGTAAACAACTGTTTAAAGTTGACTCTATATTCAAAGAATTACTGCTGTTAAACTTTTGCTCTTCATTTGTGCTGTTAAGTATGTAGCATGTGAAATTGTTGGTACTCCACATAGAGATTTGTAATAGCAGTAATAGTATATAGCATGATTTACCTCAAACTGCCTGACTGAACAAATAACTTGTTTCCACTGTACTGTCAGAAGACCTCATTTAATTTTAAGTAAACCAAGATGCAGCATAAATTTCACTGATACCACAATAAAAATACTCATAAGGTATAAAATAGCTCTCATTGCTCAAAGGTTTCAACATCATACAGCCAACTGAATTACTTCTAGGGTTCACCATAACGCGTCTAGTTAGAACTTTAATCAGTAGTTTTTATACCTGATTCACCAGGTACTAACTGGGCCCAGCATTGATTAACTTTTTCGATCAGACCAACATCGCTAACCAGTGTACTATGCTGCCACTAGGTGACTGTGATGCAACCATATGAGTCTTCAGGACTTGACCCAAGTCTTTTAATAGTACACCTACTACAGTCTGCAGAATACTACCACTACGTAGTTTTCACCATGGTAAACAGTTCAGTACTACCAAGGCCATAGACTTGTGCTGCTTGCTTACTCATTCCTTTAGGTACATTAAATGAAATACATGTAAACATTCAATGAGTAAGGGATACGGCAACAAATGTTGCACATTAAAAGCTGTCAACAACAGTTAACTGTGACATAAGTCAGCTAAATCTTGTGCGCTTGGTTGAGCCTTGGTCATCACCATAAAATGCAGCCAGTGCTTCATTCATTGTATCAGGTGCAGCACGTTTCTGGCCAGGAGTTGAATAGCTCTCCTAATAATTCACACAACATGCACTTAAAACTTTCAAGTTACACACAAAAATGCCACTTATTCCTCAGTGCAGAGCTGCACTGAGGTTCACAGAAGGACAAAATAAGCTGGGTGTCTGGGTGACTGTTTTTTCTCCAAACAACATCTCAGGACTGATTAGGCCTAAGAACGTCAATTTTGGCACAGGTGACATCTAGTACGAGGATGATGCTGGCACTTAAATTTCTGGAAAAAGTTTTTTAATTGTGGCAAACTTTGTAGAAAAAATGCAAAAAAACAGTTTTACAAAAACACTCGCACAATGGCGCCATGTATATGCAGAAACAGCATATAAGTGGCGCCACTGTGCGAGTGGATTCTCAACACACTACCTCAGACACTGCGGAGCACTGAGGACCCTGTGACGATAGTCGCCTTGCTTGTTTCCTAAGTAGGGTTGCACCGAATAAGACTATTAGGCCAAATACAAATAATTAAAACTATTATTTGGCCGAATACAAACAGAATATGAATAGTTGCTTTGAACTCAAAGCAATGTCATTGTCATTCACCATTGTTAATGTTAACATCGTTATACTAGACAGTCATTCACGTTCAGCATCATCACTTCATTAGTATGAGTCTAAAATACATATGTACCATAAAAATTCAACTATAATACACATGATTTGTACCAAAAGTAGAGGCCTTCTAGTCGGGGTGCTTATTGTACTTGTAAACTAAAAAATCATAATAATCCAAAACAGTTTCGATGTATAATATATCTATATTCAGCCATACAGAAACGATTATTCTCGCCAAACAATATTGGGGTACCAAATATATGCCTTTTGTTACACATTCTTATATTATTTTTCCATGAACAAACAATGTGCCAGCTCACCATAACAAATCTGCATAACACCGGAATGGACCGAGTAAAAGCATCCCTAAGTAAGTAAGTAGTAAGTCCAGCGTCTTGTATAACAGCGCCGGATGTTGTTCATCAAGCCAATACAATGTGGTAGCAATAAGCTATGCTAAACATTCACCTGTTTCATTTAAATAAATAGTAAATTAAACGATTCGTGCATCCCTAATTGACAGCAGGCGGGAAGCATCACTTAAGTCCATTGTTTCTAAACACAATACTGATTAAATAAAAGTGAAATACTTCAGTAAATTTTTGTAGTTTTTATGAAAAAATGTACAATGGAATGAGTTAAACTTGCTAAGTAAAGCACTCTGCATCAGTAAATAAATTTGAATCGGGTGTAGAATGGGTGTATATTGTACAAATCAACGTAGCTTTCCCACGATTTTCCCCTCAAAGTCGGGGTGCGTATAATACAAGTATGCATATTATAATCAAATTTTTACGGTACTCAGTCATTACACTCGCTAAAAACTAATTCAAAGTCACAGTGTACAGTAGAGATGAGATCACAAATAGTTGCTTTGAAGACAGCTGCTGCTACTGACTGGTCACTGTCGCGGCTAACCGGCGTTACTGCGGTGCAAATAAATGAATATTCATATTCGGTCTACTTTTAGTAGTATTATTCGGCCGAATACAAATACACTATCAGGCCTACTAATTGGCCCAAACAGAATATTCAGTACAACTGTACTCCTAAGTGTAACTTCACAAACCACAAGAACATGAAATGCATCATGTCATGCAACCTGTACCATACCGAAGGACACAGCATCTGCTCTCCAATCACACTGTCCTTTATAGCTTTGTATGCTTAGAAGATACAGAAACTGTCAAATACAAATGCTGCTGCATCCACAATTTTCCTTTGCTGATAAAGAGTATTAATGCAGACATGAACTAAAATTCAATGCTGTTAGCTCAGTCTTCTTGGGAAAAAAAGATGCACAGCAACCTAAAACTCGAACTGCAAATCATTTCCAAACTAATGCATGTAATGACATGCATACAACAAGAGTAACATCCTTACACAGTGCACTGGCTGGCTGGCTGCTGCATCCACAAAGTTAATATTAAAATGCAATTTACTTCCTTACTACAGTGACAACACTATGGCTACACTACACTACTGTTGTATCCAGCAGCAGATGCATTTGACCAAATATATTTCTGTAGCAAAAAATTTTCCACTTTGTTATTTATTAATTCCTCAAAATTTATTTCCACTGCAACCAGAGCTTTCCACACTAACATGTTGACAAAATAATGCTCATCATTCTAAGGAATATCTATGATCTGTTAGACTGCACCATCAGAAACCAGAAACCATAGTTATGCTAACCACATTGGAATAAGCATTCGCTGGTGGTGGCTGACACATGGCCCCAACGTTCTTTTGCTGCTGCTCAGCTCCAGCTGTTGGCATCACCTAAAACCAAATCATTCACCACATACTAGAGTGCAACAAACCAAGACACAATTTATGGCATGCCAAACACACAAACAATACACAAGGGCAGAGATGTTGAGAATTTAGAGCAAATAATGTCACACATTAGAGTGGGGACATAGTCACATGGAAATGAAGATAAGAATAAGCAATGTATAAATATGGAACGCCAGGCTTGAAGAAACAAACAACAAAGCCTGTAGAAAAGAACTGAAGTAAGTACAAAAACCAAGAATATTTGAAAAACATGTCAATGGCTATAGACTATAAAAAGGAAACGTGAATCATCTACGATCTATACAACAATACACCGTGGTCCAAAAAAATGTCCACTTTTTTGTTCTACTGTAGTTTCAACAAACGTTGGCCGATTTCTATAATATATGGGTACAGTATACAGAAGAAATTTGCAACATAATAAACATTCATTTGTCCACCTCATCTACATACTGTTGTCACTGTACTTTGGGAAATATATGAACTGTGCAATAGTGACTTTAACAACCAAAGTTACACATTATCACTGCACAAACGAAAAATTATCCAGTTTTTCTGTGCAGTAGAGTCCTAGTATTACAGCAAATGTTCAAAATGGCTTTCCTGTTCATTCACTAAGGCCTGAAGTCTCTTATGACATTCATCAATTGCATCGTCCACAATGCTTTGCAAGAAGTAACTCCAAGTGTCAATCAAGCATTGTCTCAGATTGGCCATGTCTTGGATTGGTGTCTGATACACAGGATCTTGCATCATGCCCCATATGCGATAATTAGCAGGATTAAGATCGGGTCTATTGGGTGTCACACAAGTCCAGACCGATGAACTTCGGAGTTTCATGCACCAGTAACTCAATTGTCTGACGTGCATGATGTGCTGGCTAGAAGATGTCAGTGTCATGACGGCAATGGCACCAGTGGATGACAGTATCTCTTGCATCAGTATCAGGACAATATCATAATAATATGCAACAGTAACAATCTTTCATTGGTCATACTTTATCCTCAAGTTTTGAAGTTCATTTAACAGCTCTACTGACAGTGCAAATTGTCCAGAATGGTCCCAAAACCACAATTTATTTTTCTCAAGGTAGTGTAACAACATTATGCAGGTGAAGTGGACCTATCAACAATTGTTGTGTTGCAAGTTTATGCAAATCGGTCAATGTTTGTAGAAAATGCAGTAGAACAAAAAATGTGGACATTTTTTGGACCACAGTGTATGTGCATGTGTGACTCAAACCAACCATTGACGAAGAAATCTTGTTTGCTATTCATTCTACGAATACGAAATACAATTTGGACAAAGACACGTAAGCTCTACCTGGCTGCCATAGTACTGCTCATACATCTGTGTGTAGCTGTTATACATGGAACTCATATCGTATCCTCCCATGTTATAACCACTGCCAGTGTTGCCAGGCCAAGCATTTGTGCCATAGGAACCGTAACTATCTGTAGCTACATTTCCCGATGAACTGGTGGCAACTGAAGTGTTTGTACTGCCCGACTGCAATGCAGACAAAAAAAGTCGGCGGCCAAAAAATACAATACGCACTGTTGTACATAACTGAACACATTGTCATATGTGAATCACTATCACCACTGCGGAGAAAGCTGCAAGTGATCAGTGTAGCCGTGGCTCACATCCGCTGAAAGGACAGGAATGCAGACCTGAGGGAATTCAGATATAAACAGATTCAGGAAAAATCAAGCAGGCACAGAAATATGAAGAACAGCATGAAAAATGTAAGATATTACAAAGAATAAGATTTTCCAGTTATTTTTCTGTCGTCGTTGTTTTTGCCATCCAATCATCCATCAACCCTTAGGCGATGATGAGGTTGGACCAAGATTTTCTCCCATCTTGCTCTGTCTCTTGCTAGGTCAACTGCTATTTCTGTACTTGCAGTTAAATCATATGAAGATGGAAACTGTCCAAACATCTGATGGCTTCGTTTGTTCGAAAATGAAAAATGATACAAACACACATCAGAGATACCGGTATGTAACCAAAGGCACTATCATCAGCATGTAGTAACATGAATATATTTTTGAACATATTTACATTTACTGTCCAAAATATCTGCACAATAGTAGTGATCCTCCATGCTACCAGAAACACAAATCCTCATCAACAGAACGTGATATATGTTTCCAAATAACTCTAAATGTTGTAAACAGTCAAATTTAGTCTCCCACACTTCTCCATATACAGCTGTTTCTTTATTCATCGAAGTTTAAATTCAAATTTGCAATTAGATTTTCCCCTAATAGTTTCTTTTTAGGACTTTCGGATTAACACTTGGACATCACGATGTATTTGATAGACGGATAGTTAAGATACATGTACACAGAAAGCAAGAACGTAATAACATGACCAACAGCATGGGTAAAAAAGCAAAGAAAACTATATAAAACAAAAAGTATTCAGATAATCAGGAAAAGAGTCAAGATTGGTGAAGCTCTCAAAAGATTTGTAACAGTGGAAGCTGAAAGCTGCAGACAGGTAAAGAAAGTATGAAAAAGTTACAGTGAATAAAGACCAGAAGAGGATAATTATTGGCAATAATGGAAAATGTAGACATAAACTAACTAAGTGCCTGTTGAGACAAATTTGGCATACAAGTAAACATCTCTGAGCCTCCAGAAAGCGCCAACTCAATCACTGGCATCACACTCCTTTCAGCCCACCTAAAATATGACGAGAACATAATGTTCCTAACAATACCTGCATATGCTACATATTCTGAATACAACAACCAGTTACAAATGTCTTATTAATATGCTCAATATACAATACAGACAAAACTCATTAAGAAAAGATGAATGGAACAGTCTGCAAAACTCTGACAACCACCCACACAAACAATGCAATAATATTATGCATTCTAATATGTGCTGAAATAACTGTAAAGGAGTTTTCAAAAGCAACCAACATCTAGACTAATCACACAAGTACACACAAAAAGGTAAATAATTTCTTAGATCCAATATTTTGATATTTGATTAACAGAAAAGTAGAGCTTGGTTCACACCATATGGCATTTGTGCTTTTACCAGTTCAATTTCTATAAAACAAAATCATCTATTTAGTATTCACCTCATTTGCAGAATTAATTTATCAACTGCATATATTATATGCATATAAAATTTTGATTTCTACAACAATAAATTTTGTTTTACATAAAATATAACATTACAGTCGATTTCTTCCACTCTGATCTCACAATGTGGAAGAAGACCATTCCCTAAAACGCCTATGACATGCTGATTGGAACAGTGAACTTCTACTCTACTCACTAACTCACTCACACACTCTTACAATGTGCACAATACTATAAGTGTATCAATTCCCAACACTCAATGATATGCACATCAGATCAGCATGGATAAATAGCATACCGCATACTGAAGAGGTTGAGATGATGGCCACTGGCCCTGACTCTGTGGCCAAGACCACTGTGACTGACTCGGCCACTGGCTTGCTGAAGTATTATTATCCCAACTATATGCATTGCCACTAGACGTGCTGGACTGCTGTGTAACTTGACTGGACGATGAGTTCTGCTGCTGATATCCTGATGCTGTGCTTTGGTTAGCTAAAAACTGACTTGGTGCAGAAAACGTCCCAGAAGACTGACTTGTAAATGGTGCACTGTTCTGCTGGTTTGACTGTTGCCACGGCACAGCTGCAGAACTACTGGTATCAGACCAGTCTTCAGCACCGGTCGTGTAAGAAGAATAGACACCGGGCTGGTTAGGTTGCCAACCTGAAGGATCTTTAGAATACTGTGACCAAGGTCCTGAGGAAGGCATTGAGATAGATTGTGGAGGTGGTGGTCTATTGAACCTTGGCATCTGAAAAGTCAGCATTTATAGTTATTATCAAAAAAAGAAGTATAACCCTTTAAAGCATTAGTTAAGGTACTGTTAGGCAACATTTGCCAAATAACATAAATAAATCTAAATTTTCCAATGTCCCTTGTCCACTTTAAAGTCAAAACCATTCTCACATATTTTAACAGCTCTGCAAGCCCTACAGACAGCACAATTGCCTACAGTATATTCATAAGCCAAAACTGGAAAAGGCATGAAATTCCTAAAAAACACAGAACCACATGATGCTCAGTCAGGCCAACTTCACACAAAGTGGCACATTGAACCATTTGGTCACAATTCAGTTCACCAGTGTCAACATCAAACTAACCATGGACTACATCATTAGAGACACTGACATTTTACACTCTCTGATATGGACTGCTCATAATAAGCTCTATTCGTCCGAATGAATTGACACTTTATCAAACTGTGAACAATGCATCAAGCAATGACAAACATTTGCCATACCTGTGGGGGTTTCTCATGCATACTGGGAGGAGCAGACTGTCCAACAGGTGGTCTGTGAGGGGGAGTCATCAAGTTACCTGCAGGTCTCACACTAGACTGTCTACTGTATGAAGCCCAGTCTGGCTGAGATCCAGTGTCCCACTGCTGACCTTTACTAACATTATCAGCTGGTTCATTGGTCCACCGCCAGCATGCTCCAGACTTGTTACTACTACTGTTCCAGCTACCAGTCCATTGGCTTTGTCCATCACGTTGACCTGCCATAGCTGACACCATGTCTGCACGAGGCCTCGGCCAATTACTTGCACCAGCAAAGTTTCTGCCCATAAATGGACGAACAGCTGGGCCTCGAAAACGTTCGGCATTACCACTGATTCCACGTGGAGCCATCGGTCCTTGAAATCGAGGAACAGGCGGTCTGCCTAAAATACCATCACCAGGTGCAGCCAATGGAGCTGTCGAAGTGGACACTGGTTTCACGTCAGCCTGTGATGAATCAGATGACTGTTCAGCAGCACTTTTCTGCATCGACTTGGCAACAAGTGGTCGAATCAACGGCAGATCAAAGAGACTCACAACACTACCCAACGATGCAATAGGCAGTCGAGCTTCCGGAGGTACGGGCTCATCACGGGGAGGCATAGATATTTTCTGCAGCAACTGTGCCTGAATGTGAGAAGCAAGAAGATGATTGAAGGCAAAGACTGAATGGCTGCTTGACTGATGCGGCTTACAGGACATTAATGGTGGTGGTCCAAGAATGCCTGACTGCTCTGAAGAACTTGTGCCATCAGCCTCAGCTGAAGACGTTTCTGAGTTCTGGTTGTCAGTCATCTGACTGCACAATGCTTTATGCATCGTAGTTAATAACTTTGTAATATCCACAAGCGTGCCAATACCACCAGGCAAACTGCCCAACATCTGTATCAGACTTCTTGACTTTCTACCCTGATGCATAGCCATCAAATCAGCATCGTCATAGTCTTCCGACACCAGCGGCGTGCTGATGGGATAGATAACTGGTTGCAAATCACTCTCATTTTCACCCTTACAGAAGGATACAAGTGAATACATGGTGCACGATGCCTGCATGATCATCGGATTGTACATCAATGCTTTCACGTTGCAGTCTGGCTGTAAAAACCAACATAAACAATTTAATGGTAGAAAGCCAATAAATATTGTCAAATTTTAATGCCAAGTCAATGCAAGTCAAACAGCTCAAGCTGACATAAATATAATATTTAAAAAATGTTTCATCATTGCTACTTGCACAGCAGTGTGAGGTCATTCAAAAAGTTTGTCGTATGACATAGAAAATGATAACATATTTACACCAAAATTTGTCACTACTTAGAATATTCCTCTGCAGCTGATATGCACCAAGTCCAGCATTTCTCCAACGTGCATATTCCGTTGTACCAGAAAGTTTCTTCCTGCTCTTCCAGCCAAACATCTGACGTGCATGTGATTTCTTTTTCATTGAGATATTTGCATCCCTGTAAGTATTATTTCATGTTTGGAAAGACACAGAAACTTACTTGATGCCTAACCTACAACGTACAATGGATGAAACCTGGAATTCCTGATGACAGCCACTACTTAGATAGTGTGAGCTGGTGCACTTCCTGGCGCAGCAGCATCCCACATCCTAGCATAAGTTACTGCATCTCTTCTCTTTTAGTGCAGAGAGAACTTTTTTGATTAGTTCAGTGTATTAGGTTCCTATGAGAGTGCTGCTGTGTTCTAGGTCGTCAATCAGTACAGTTCTTTTAGCATCTGAGAATACTGTCACCATAATTATGCAAGCCATAGGTAAAAACAACATTTTGGAGAAGAAGGTGCATGTTTCCAGGCCATACATTGCATATTGCTTTTAGGATTACAGTGGTAAAACCAGGTCTAATCTACAACTAAAAATCATGAAAAAATTATTTGGAATTTTTATAACCCGTTAGGAAACCTAAACTCCGGGCGCTCGCCGGGAAAGTGGAGCTCATTGGAAGCGACGTAGAGATGAGCCGGTGCTTCTGTTAGCGCTGCGCGCCCATCTTTAGTATCATTATTACAAATTTCACATTATCGAACAATACATTCAATTTGTTTACTATTTACCTTTCGATTCTGCAGTGCACTATTTACAATCACATTGCTATAGTGTTTCCGCCGTTGCCCCTTTTAGATACACACAACCGTCTGTTTCGCCGACCTTCGGCAGCATATAACCCTGTCAATCCTGGCTCATTTTCAAAATGGAGACCAGCAAAAGACGTCAAATACCGATGACAAACGCGTGTCCAAATTTCAGCTTCAGATGCCTTCACAAAAAAAAATTTTCGTTACGCTTTTTCGTGACGGATTTCGTGACTACTTCCGTCACGCTTATAAATTGCACACTAGTCTGCGGCGATCCAGTACGCACACGGGCGAGTTTACTATGGCTGCAGCCGGCCGGGCCTCCGGCCCGACCCGGGCTGTGCCCGGAATTATACTGGCAGAGCAAATGTGTCAATGTAATCAAGCTGCTGTCCATTCTAAATGTCAGTCCGCAGCACCAATCTTGGAGATACCTTTCTCAGCAAGTACTGAAATGCCCAAAATTAAAAAATAATAATAAAGTAATAAAATTAACTGATAGTCGCTGATCATCCACTACAGGTTTGTGAAATTTTTCTAGTTTCTTCATCCAACGGGGTTTACAGATGCCTGAGACATCGCAAAGAATTGTCCCTTGCTGAAATTCAGCACGCCACTTTGCAACTGTAAAATAATCAAAGGCAGAGTCCCCGAATGTGTACATCATATCATTGAAAAATTCTAGTTACATTAATTTCTTGAAATATAAAATCTTATTTATAGCACGTACTTAACGTTTGTCTATTTAGACATCGTCTGCTGACCATGCAATGGAAAACATCTGCGCAAGAAGGTGGGCAAATGTAGCCCAATTATAATATAGGCATTGCTAATGTAATAAGATATACTAAATATTGGCAAAGTGTTATCTGCATTCATCGTCTCCTTCTATGTCATACTATGAACTTTTTGAACAACCCTCATTTGCTGACAGAACTTCTTTATCAAATTTAACACAGACAACAGCTAGAGTTTTGTAAACTGTTTGTTAGACAAACAGAATAGAAGACTGTAGTCAGTGTGCACATAGTAATAGGAGAAAAACTGTTGACATCAACTTACTGGCAGCAGCTGCAACAACAGTGGAGTGGAAACACATGGAATCATCTACAGAATTACAAAAAAAACACTGCAAGATGCAAATATATGCACAAAGGATAACACTTATTCAAATTACACCACAAATATGTAATCAGAGCAAATGCAATGTAGCCATATAAATACAGGAAAAAAACATACTGATATCTGACACTACAATACACAGGTAATTAATAAAACATTAGCAACAATACCTGATCTGTATATTACACATTTTAATGTTTTTAAGAACAGAGTGTAATGTCAGTCACCTGCTGTGCAACGGCAGCAAGATAAACACTCAGTACAGCACACTGCACATTCAACTGAGCATATACAGATGGTTTGTCCCATGGAACAACACCAAGTAAACCTGCAAGACATGATAATTGTAAATAATAATAAATTATTATTAACAACAAGGTAAAGCAAACCATCAGTCAGCAGTCCCATCTCACAGCTCTGGAATACAGGTGCAGTGCTCATCTGTGTTTCAAAGATCTTGAGTCAGCAGTGGCTAACACTCAGTGCTATGGATGACAGACTACACTTCTTTCACAACCTGCTGATAACTTCCCAGTTTTTATACTGGTGCACATTTTGACTACCCTGAAAGAATAACAATGCTGAGTTGGCTAGGCAAATGTGATTCAAACTTGTGAACGCTACAAATATCAGTAAATGGGACTAATGAAGGGAAACAATAATGATCAAGACCAACACAAGCAAAGCACAAAACCAACAGTCACAGTAACAAACAGAAAGAATTATCCAAAACATCAGACAACACTTGTCAAACAGCAATTTAGTACATAAATCAGTCTATTATAACATCAACTCGTGCAGCCATCAGCCTGACAGCCATTGGTATACATTGTTTTATACATCAGCAACCAACATATCTAGATACGCCTATAGGTCAGTATAACAACCTGGCTCATCTGCTATATCAGACATGATCCGATGCTGCTCATACAACTGACACTGCTCAAGTCTCATCAACAACTTCTTGAAGTTATTGAGCACTGCAACAAACCATACAGCACAATACAGCTGTTCCAATCTAGCGCCTAAAAAGATCAAACGGGAAGAAATAAGATATTCTTCTATTTATAACAAAATTGCATAAAACACAATCGGTACAAAATACATTGGATCAATTACAACAAACACATATATCTTTTCAGGTTACCTGTGTTCCTTGATATTCTACTACATTCGTTTCATATATAAGTATTTTCTCACAAGGCCAAATTCTTCCTATTCTCAGTGACATCATTCCATCAAGTTTTTGACAAACGAGAGGTTTCCTGTTAGAACTGAAATGGGAGGGCAGATGTAAGTTATGTGAGTTGTCAGTCATCTGACACTTGGCAGCAAAGATGTGTCTGACATTATTGAAGCTTCAAGCAAAGTTATATGAAAATGGACACGGCATGTGCACAAACAAATGGATATTTAGCTTTCCATAAAAACGGAACATACATCAAAAAACTCTCTGAATAACTGAAATCCAAACTGAAACACAATGAGCAGAAAGGTTTCCAGCGCCTCTGAAGTTACGACCTTACGGCGCTATACAAATCTGTTTATTATTATTAATTCATGGCCGATTACTTTTTAGTAGTATAAAGTTAGGTAGGGTCTGAAGTAGACCATCAAGTGTCACTGTGGGTGGCAGCCACAAGTGTGTGGGGGAGCAGATGCTGGTGGTCATTAGCTTCTATGAAACCATCTGGACTGTGGAACATAAAGACAACAGGTCAACACCATACAAAGCTGGAGGCAGATAAAACCATAATAATAATTACAACATGATACTCCATAACTGTAATAAAGTTCAAAATCAAAATTCATATGCAGCCTTACTTGAAACGGAGTTTTCTTTCAGAAATGGGAGTAACTTTGGATCCACAACTGGAGTCTTGCAAGGAACATTATACAACTTTGACGGTAGTCGTTTCATTACTCGTGCATGTACTGTCTTTGTACTTTTCTGACAGCATAACCAAATGTTATTTAACAGTTCAGCTAAATGTTTCACTGACTCACAAACTGTGATTTTTATACAGGTTAGTCCAAACCAGTAATGCAAAGCCAATACTCTTTCCAGCCCTGGCATAATCAGAGTATGTTAATAAATGCGAAAAATATGCCGCAAATTAAAGAACTTGATATAAAAACACAATAGCCTTTTATTCTTGAATAAGCTCATCCACTGATACAAACATGTAAAATTATGATTTTATTATTAACAAAAAAACCTGCAATGGCAAAACGTCAGCCGAAGTCAATGTGAAAAAGGCAATGGCTGCTGTCAAAATGTCACTAAATATTGTGAATAATGCTGCTGTTGTTTGTAACAGTGATAAAGTTGTAATCAGGGATGCTAAACAAGCTATGTCCGAGTATAAAACAGAGGATCGATTTTGCCAACAAATAATTGATAGATTGCAAGTAGCAGCTCTTTGTCTGGTAGTTAGCTGCTATGTAAGCATGCCTACGTCCCATCACCGGCAGTAAAAAGTGGTATTGACCTTGTGCATGTCAGTCTGTACGTAACATTTGATTTAACTTCCTCCTCCCCTTTCCCCCAGTCTCATTAGTGCTTGTTACCGGCACCTTGGTGCCAGAATGGTACGCTATCACATCTGACAAGGTCATTCGATGCAATGGTCTCAGTACAGAGAGCCGGCAGCGAAATAGAGGTATTAATAGGCCTATAACTGCATGTCTAAAAGCCTACTAGTTTAGATCATCGATTATTATTTGATTATTATACAATGATCATCAATTATTAAAAAAAAATTCGACTTTAACCTCCCTAGCTGTAACTGTGCAACAGCCTTGTTTTCTATTAACACATCTAAACTGACAGAGACTATCAATGAGCTAATAACAAAGACCACAGGCGACCGAATGGACTTACGAGGAGTGACATTTGCCTACTGAAAGCCTCTGGAACAGTATGTCCTGGTACACACATCTCCAGCTCAACCTGCTGACCTCCTATTATCAAATTTTCCAACAATCTGCAAGTTCGATCAGCAGTAGCACCATCGGCAAATTCAACAATAGCAAAGCCAACAGGTTTCTCATCCTTTCGAGCAACCTACATGTACACATAAAAACCAAAAACATGGCACACAAGCATGTTTACAATAAAAAAGTAAGTCTATGGTGTACAATGTATGTCTACAAAAAGCGACATGCACCAAACATTTTGCAATAGTAACAACAGCAAACTTTTTTCATGGACAGTACATAGCTGTCATTCTAATAATAACTGATGATAAATAATGTGCATGTTCAATTCTTAATGCAGATGACATACACTTCCACACACATAATAAACATATAAGCAGCACGCATAAAACTATGGAGAAAATAGAAAATGTTTTAAGTAATTGTGAATGACTCCAGTGGCCAGTGCCCACCTGCCACAGGCTCACATCACACTGTAGTCAAAAATCGTAACTGGCCAGTGGCCACAGTATATGTTGCAAGTTTTCACTCAGTCTACACTCAACAACATAAATGTCTTGTCAACGCCAGTGTAGTTTTGAGACATCACGTCAGACAGACAGAATCACAATCTGGATTATGTTATTGCCGTGTTGAGATGTCAGCTAACTCCGGATATTTTGATAACTTTATTCGTCGTTTTTACGCTGTTTATCACACCTGATATGGTGGTGACCTACTCACGTGACTGGCTGTTGTCATTAAGAAACCACACGGCGCTACTTAACCAAGGTCAACGTTCACTGGCATCACAGCTCGGCCTACGTCGACTAGGCTGCCGCGCCGGAGCCCACTGCCAGCGTCGTCTACAGGCTGCCCACAGCGTGACGTCATCCACTACTTGCACAGGGACATCGTTAACGTCGTCGTTCCAGACGTTCGAGGACGCACATATCGGTCATCGCACGTGCGAAGAGCTAACATTGCTGCCGCGTGCAGATGATGCCTGTGTGCGTACGATTACGTCGGTCTGAGTACTTCATCGTACGACACCTTTCGTTCAGCGTCTCGTGTTCGGCGCACTCAACGTCCAGTCAACTAACAACAAGATCGACGAGATCATGGATGTTCGCCGTGAACACGCCCTTGACGTTATGCTATTGTCCGAGACGTGGCACGACGATGACTCGGTTAGCATCCGTCGCCTATGAGCTGAGGGACTGCAGGTTCTTGAGCATGCTCGCCCGTGCACACGACTGGCGTCACTTCGGGTCAACCACAGTGGCGTCGCCATCGCAGCAGAACCAGGCGTGCATATGTCCTCCGTGTCCTTGGCTGGCGGGCAGCGCGTCTCGAGTTTCGAGCACCTGTGTGCGCGGCTAGTGGTACGAGGTTCAGCGTGTACAGTGCTTCTTGTCTACCGTCCCAGATCTGTCGCCGTCGACTCGACGTTCTTCGAAGAACTATCATTGCTGTTTGACGAGCTGGTGACGTGCTCTGAACCTCTGATCGTGGCTGGCGACTTCAACTTCAGGCTGGATCGACCTGATGACTACCACAGCACACACCTGCTCGATGTCCTCAGTGATCACGGCTTGCAATGTCGCATCAACTCACCAACCCATGATCGTGGCGGAATTCTTGACATCGTAGCGACTCGAGCCGACCTGACTGCACCCGAGGTCAGTGCACTGGAGGTCGGCATCTCCGACCATAGGCTACACCCAAACACATAATCCCTCTGGCTCCTATCTAGGCCATGGAGGAATAAACAAGATACATAATAAAACTGGAAACTTCTATATATTTCTTGACTAAAAAGTTTACTTACGCGACAATAAAGAGGCTTTGCAATAACACTGAACTTCTCCTGCAGTAAACTGTCATCAGTGAAGTCTGGTGGCAAATGTTTTACATAGAGACAAGAGGCATACAACTGCTCAAAGTCTACAACGCTGGCTAATACGACATCACACACAACTTCTGTTCCTGACTTCAATATCTTTCCATCCAGCTGACGGCATATTTCATTAATTTCATCTGTCTTTGAAAATTCAACAAATCCATTTTGTTTGCTGGCTCCTTGTGGTACAAACATTCAACACATTCAGTCACAGTTTAGTATGTTCAGGTAAATGTTATTCATAAGGCATTTTCTATTCATCAAAACACCTGAATACTGTAAGCAAAAGCTAAGTGCAAAAAAATTAAAGTAATCAACATAAAGTATCTTAAAATAAGTACTGAATCACTATAATATTCACAATCACCACAGTCACTGTCCATAAGTCCTGTCCATGTCCCCATATGTTAACTGCACTTTGTACCATCTGAAACCATTACAGTTTATTTATAGCTATTCTGCTGAATGCTGACAGTGAATAGCTGAGTGCTGACAGTGACCTGTTGTCAAATTTAAGATAACTTCATATTCTTTTTGCTTAAAAGTGTTTTAACAGCTTTTTTCACCTCTTCGATCTTTAGGGCATCAACAGACGGACTCAAATTTTTGATGTCCTAATGAGGCTGATATATATCACTGTGATTACGCTGTCAACCTATTGAGACTAGAAGATCACTATTATAAGTATTGTCAATTTGTCAACATCACTCAAACTAACAACTGCAAATTATGAATACTGAATACGTGTTTTAAATAATGATGTAAATATATATAGTCAGTATTACGCTTACCAATATTATGCATTAAAAAACAGCGATCCACTGGTCCATATGACTGAACAAGAGCCTGAAAATCCGCACGTTGCATGCTGGCTGGTAAATTTCCCACACAAAGTAATCTATTGCATGGGTTGAACTTCACTTCAACTTTACAGTTGTGGAAGCTTTTCCCGTTCAATGCTGCTACGGCTGCTTCAGATGCTGTTTCATCTTTCAGAGTAACCACAGCTGTTGTGAAAACGCAAACACGATAAACAAAGCTATATCACACAAAAATCCAGAAAAGAGTATAACAACTCACAACACAAGTACATTACTGATCGTGTTCATCTCATGAGTTATATATACACATATACATATATAATGTAGCTGACTTCCAAACAAACACCAGCAACCACAGCAGCAGTCAAACTGAAATCATACCATGCTTAAACTTCTTGCTGATGAGAATGTTCTTAGCTTTGTATTCACCAAGAAACTCCTTTACTTCCTGTATAATGCAAGGACAAAAAGTAAAAACAATATGTCACAGATCTGACCAAATGTCATTTACAGAGATATATGCAAATATGACCTTTCTGTAGAAATAAAAACAACTTCACAAAATAAACTTTAAAAACTTAGTAAGTTTAGGTCAATTTTCACGATAAATAATGTACACAAATGGCTAAGCTGCCAAGAAAATATCATAGAAGATAATGCAACAACAAAAAAGTTAAATCTAGCATTAATATGCAAACAAAAGCTGATAAGCAGCCAGTATAGTCTATCGCACTATATCAAAATATAAATTTAAAAAAATAAAAACTACACCAACAAAACAGTGAACAAAAATCCAAACAGCAGCAAGTCCATCAGTAAACCATATTAGAATTTTTATGCTGTGCACTGTCTATATATGCAGCAAAATATGTAAAGAAAATTAACGTCACTAGCAATACTGCCAGATATTACAAGACTGAAAAGTAATTAAATAAACCTGTCTAATGACGGCGACAGGGTTATGTAACATCTAGCAGGGCTATTTAACATTTGGAAAGATATAAACTAATAAAAGGTACACAACATGGTTTTGTAATAAATAACTCTTGTCTTACCAATTTGTTAATTTTTATAGAAGTTAATAATTATATTGAAAAATGGCCACCCAGTAGATGTTATATATCCAGATTTCCAAAAGGCTTTTGACAAGGTCCCACATAGACAATTGTTTAGGAAGTCGGATGCACATGGAATTGTTGGCAATGTATTAAGTGGACTGAAAAATAGTTGTCAAATAGAAAACAATGAGTTATACTAAATGGATGTTTTTCAGAGTGGACAGATGTAATGAGTGCAGTACCGCAAGGTTCAGTTTTAAGTCCACTTCTGTTTTTATCTATAAAAATGACACTGACAATTGTGTGCCAGGTAAAATTCTTAAATTTGCAGACAACACCAAAATTTACCGAACAGTGATCTCAGCAGAAGATGTTAGTGCTTTGCAGTCTGACTTGAGTAACCTCATTTTATGGTCCAAAGAATGGCAAATGCTTTTCAATGTCGATAAATTTAGGTAATGCATATGGGATACAACAATGTACAAGCTGAGTATGTTATGAATGATGGGAAACTGGAATGTGTCTCAAATGAAAAAGACTTGGGAGTGATCGTAAGTAATGATCTAAAGAGCAAGAAGCAAAGTAGTGAGACAGTGAAGAAAGCTAACAGAATACTTAGGATGATAAAACGAAATTTCACTGACAGACCTAAAGAAACAATCATTTCTTTATACAAAACTCAGACTGCACCTAGATTATTGTAGCAAAATATGGAGTTCTCAGTATAATAAAGACATTCAGCTAATTGAGAGTGTACAGCAAAGAGCTACCGAACTTGTCACTGGTATGCAAGGCTTGCAATATAATGAGAGACTGAAACAGTTAGGTTTAATGCGATTAAATAAATGAAGAGTGAGAAGTGATCTAATTGAAACTTTTAAGATTATGACTTTCAGCTTGATAAAGATGGTAGAAGAAAACATGATCAGAAACTGTTCAAGAGAAGATTCAGACTTGATATTAGAAAGTACTCTTTTTGTAACAAAGTTATTGATAACTGGAACTCATTATTCGCAGGTTACATTAACTGTAATACTATTAACACGTTTAAGAAGTATCTCTTGCCTGAACTGGAATGGGGAGCTGTACGGTTTTTACAGTTACTCATTTGAAACAGTAGGCAGTATACGGTGAAAGCCTGTGCTTACTCATGCCAGCATTGTCTGTGAATTCAGAAGGGGCAGTGGTAAAACACGGAAAACCAGCAACAGGTGACTGGTGGAATTTTCAGTGGAATCATTCCACATTTTATCCGTTGTCAATTTTCCGCATTCCACATTCTGCATATTGATAACATAACGGATGGGTGCACTCCACGTTTAGTTTGACCAGTCTTTATGTTGCATGTTTTTGGTGATGTAACTAAGTCCCTTTCTTAATTATGTAAATAACTAAAGTTGCAGACATAGTTTGCAAATTACGTCTATTTTTGACATCACTGACTGTGTATGACGTAGGGATGCAAAACGAACTCCAAAGATTCGATGTTCGAAAATAAAACCAAGAGTTGATTTTGGCGGCATATATTGCAAGCAGCAGCTCTCGATCTGGTCACAGCTGTAAACTGCACCGCTACAAGCCTCCTATTGTTCACAGCATGACGTGCCAACACATAAAGCCTTTGATTAGCTGTCACAATCATCTGCTGCAGGTGGGTCATTTAAGCACTCTGCTCTCCAGTCTCCTCCTAGTGATGATTGTTAAAAGCACACTGCCAACAAACCACATTGTGTACACAACAATGGTGCCGTCTGTTTACCTAGGCCATGAGCCGATAATAGCATATGGTCTAACCCAGGTGGGGGATTGTTGCAGGCATTTTTCTTGCACTCGGGAAGCCTTGTCCCTTCGTATCTTAAAACACAGTAACCTAGAAACCTTAAAATTCTTTTCAAAACCTCACACCAAAAAACATTTTAACGTCTTTCCTGTCCTGTTTGCTTCAATACTACATTTGCAACATTCCCCCCGACGGTATGACCCACTTCATAATGGCCCTATGGTTTGTTTATATTGTGCGACAGCGCGAAAAAAAACTTTGAAGAAAACGCTCAAATAAAAACTTTTCTTGCTGTAAGTTGTGTTAATATTCTTATAGAAGAATGAATGACTGTTTACTAGCTCCACATTTAGAGGTTTTCTATCCGCGTTTTTTGACTCGTCCTCGCAAATTACCCGTTGCCGATTTCCGTATTCCGCATTTTACCATCGCCCTTCGGAAGGAATCTAGACTGCAGAAGAATAAACTGACAGCCAACTTTCGTGCTCTTCGTTACCTCAATAGTGATTCCAGGTACATTCCTGAGAACAATCTTTCGATTTCTGTTAAATTCCTTTCGCGACAATGCAACATCACTCTGTGAAGCATCCATCACACTTTCTTCAGGCTTTTCTGTTCATAAAATTACCAATTTTTACCAAATATTTGACAAATATACCTTCTAACGCCACGCAGAATATTTAACTACTGCTTTACTAATCCCACTAACAGACCGCAACTTCCAGCTTGGTCATGGCTCGGTAGTTACTAGTTGGTGCTATTGTATTTGAGTTCGTACCGTTAATACCGTACTTGGCAATGCAGATATTTCATATTCAGTTATTCACGGTCAATAATTTCCGAGATGATAAAGACACTGACATCGCTAAAATGTAGAATTTTATAAGTTACAGCATCCTCGACTTAAAATACCGCAACCGGTACTCGAATAACTATTTCCTAATTCCTAGTACCGGTAGCTATCTTTAGGAAGGCCGGATTACTATAAAACTCTACATGGTGGGCCAAATTAAACGTGGCCACGCATTTCAGCTAATAACTTTAGAATTGCTGCTCGGGTCTTCACTATTTTTGACAGAAGATCGAGGCCACTTAATTCTTAACATGACAACATAATCTGCATACATGGCGCCATTTGGTGAATGAAAGGCATGGTAATAAATAACGATCAGCCATCGTCTTTCGTTATGTTAATCAAAGCTCTAAAAAGTAAAAAAATCACAGTTAATTTAACAAATAAAAACAATGACTGACATCATTGTGAGGTAGTTAATTACCAGTACTACCACCACTGGTATCAAAAATTTAAGTAAGTAAGAACGTACTTTTGGTGTTTGTGCGGTTTAATATGGGCAGAAAATGTTTTCATGGTTATTTTCATTCGCTAAATGGCGCAGCGGCATTTTCTTAAATTAATAGCTAAAATGACAGATTTGTGACGGGACGTGATTGTAGGTCTCTTCTTTTCTGATTAGACAGTCAGGACAGGTTAACTCTTGTAAGCGCCGCCCATACGTTGGTGCCTAAGTGATGTCGTATGCATGCACGACAGACGTTGTCTAGTTCACGTATAGATCACAGCTCGTCTAGTATTATCGTATATTATAAACCGTACTGTACAGTACGTCACAAGATGTCGTATCGTCGTAAAAGTGAACCTGTATACTAAGTTATGGCGACTGCGATAAACTACCGAGTTCCTGATCCGTTGCGTGTTACCGGCAGTAACATAGCAGACGACTGGCGTCGTTTTCGCGAACAGTGCGAAAACTATGACTACAGAGACAGCTGCTAACTTGGCTGACAAAAGCCAGGAAAAGCGTGCGGTCGTGTTTCTGATTTGCGTCGGAAATGAAGCTTACAACGTCTACCGCGTTATGGATTTCGAGAACGCGGACGATCGAAAGAAACTGGATCCGGTCATCGCGGCATTTGAGAAATGCTGTATCGGTGCTGTGACTGTTAAATACGAGCGCTACGTATTCAACCGGCGTGTCTCGGAAGGGGCGAACGTTTCGAAAATTTACCGCCATCGAAGAATCGATGATCCGGGACAGGATTGTCGTAGGAATTCGAAATGAAACGACGCGCCATAAACTGCTTCAGGTACGTGACCTGTCGCTGTCGAAGCGATCGACATTTGTAAAGCTAGCGAGGCAGCAAGTCGACAGCTGAAATAAATTTCGGGAGCTGACTACGCTTTTCCCGGCTTTTCTGCAGTCATCGAAATATGACATGGAGCCCGTTGTCGTGGTCGTGGTCGTGGCCGTCCATCCCGAGCTGATTTGCAGTATAGTCGACAGAGAAGTCGATGGAAAACCTGTAAAATACGCCTTCAGAGCATTGACAGCTAGTGAACAGACTTTTGCGATGTGTTCATGAAAAAGAGCTTCTAGCTACGATTTTCGCCATTTCATTATTACGTGTACGCGTACGGGCGTGACGTAATCGTTGAGTATGATCACAGGCCGTTAATAGCGATCGTGAAGAAGTTAATATCGTCAACGCCGAAGCGCCTGCAAAGGATGTTGCTCAGAATACAGCGGTACAATTTTCAACTCGTTTACCGGCCCGTAAGCCAGTTTGTCTTGGCAGATACATTATCGGGAGTCATTCGTACAGATAACGGCGATGACGGGTTCTCACCCTTTACGCCACCTTCGACGAGCGCGTCAAGATCTGACAACCGTCAGCGTCCACCTATCGATCAGAACGCAAGCATCAATAAACACAGCCTGCTACAGGACAGACAGTTAACACTCCACATACTCCATCAGAACGTGTTATATTAGACTACTTGCGCGTTACAGAGACTCAGTGGTCGAGCTTCTGTACATTAGAGACATGGCAACAAATTAGAGTATTCTGTTGAGCTTCGATATATTTTACTTAAAAAGGGGATGTGACGGGACGTGATTGTAGACATAGTCTCTTCTGATTGGACAGTCAGGACTTTTTTGACAGGTTAACTCTGTTAGCGCCGCCTATACATTGGTGCCTAACTGATTCGTATTCATGCATGACAGACGTCTGCTCTACGGGTGTATTTATCGGCCGCATGCACTACGTGTATAGGCGTGGGCTACTAAGTTTAGTATACCGTTACAGACGTTTAGTTCTCGTATAGATCAAACTCGTCTAGTATTATCGTATATTATAAACCGTACCATACAGTAGGCCTACGTCACAAGATTCTGATTAAGAACGAAATGATGTTGAAGTTTGCCAAGAGTGGTTTAGATCTGATCAGTATATCTAAAATTACAAGCTGTTGAAATGAGTGGTCCCGTTTAATTTGACCCACCATGTACATAAAACGTTTCCTTCTTGAAGAGCCAATATATTTTCGTTGTTGAACTTGTTGTGATGGAGTAACAGTAACTAGACCACTAGTTGAACTTCAACTTGAAGTTCAGGCTCGTATTGGTAACCCCGGGTTTACATCAATCGTCGACGCACGTAACGCAACGCAACCGTACCGTAACGCATGAGTCAGGGTATTCTTAACGTAAAAAAATTCTGTAAGCAGCCACAGACATATACGGCGTGTTGCGGCGTCGTTATGGTACGTTACTGACTTTTTACGCAAGGATTACGCAAGGCCGTGAGGTCTTGCGTTGCGTTGCGTTACGGTACGATGGAAATCAGGGATAAGTCACAACTTTTTACGGCCTGCTAGTAAACACATTCATTGAATTATGTACTCTATGTCCGAGCGATATTAGAGTTGTTTACGAACGAATAAAGATTGCGCTTCGCAGTGGTGTTTCATTAAACAATGGTGAGAATGAAAACATATTTGTACATACATTTTGCACTGTACATATTGCATGTACAGTGCAAAATACCTGAATACATTTTGCATAACAAAGGAAAAACGCTGGTATTTTTAAGCTCAGTGATAGTGTCAGATCGGTGATCTGACAGTAATCAAGTAAATAATTGATAGGATCAGATGTAGAGAAACTGGCGCTAAAGTGTCATATACATTGATGGCTTCATGTCGGCAATTTCTGTCACAGAATTAACAATTAAGTCCTTAAAACGTCATGATGTTTTTGAACATTTTTTACTTGCTGATGTATATTATACTGAGAGTATAAAAATGTAGTAAGATTTTGTTATTAATTACTTGAGTGTAAGTTTAGACTATTTTCATCGTCATAAGATACGTTAAAGATGACCACAGCTTAAGCTGCGATAAGGTAGGTCTTAAAATCACTGCCAAGAAAACAAAGGAGGCTCTAATGCAGATCTGCAGGGGACAAGTGACAGACCCGATCACTGTGGGAGGACGTATCGATGATGTGGTTTGGTTCACCTATTTTGGCAGCGTATTGACATGCGAGGTCAATTGCAGAATCGGCAAAGTGGCATCAGCTTTCCAGCACAATATGACCAATAATTATGACATTGTCTTTGATCAGTGTTATTAGTAGATGATGGTGAGAATTATGCGTAAGCTGATTGCAGTTTACCAGTGCCATCTCAGGAAGATACCAGGCCTGTGGTTCATATTGCTTTCAGAAAACTTGCAAAGCAAATATTGTGACAGTGTGCAGTACTGTATGTCTGGTTAACATGTGATATGCTTAACAATTCATTTCACCACTGAAAGCCAGTAACACCAGAGCAGGAAAGTTCCATTAAAAGCACCATAACATGAGATATACAATTCAGTTGCAACTTTGCAAGCACAGCATATACGTGGCATCACTTATTTGAGATCACCGATCTGAGACTATCAATTTATAAGACAGTTTGGCTTCAGATCACCATGATCTGACTCTATCAGTTCTTGACTTACTGTTAGATCACTGATCTGAACCTATAATTTTTGATTTTTAACATGTCGTGCTAAGGGTGCCAGTCAGCTCGTCAGTAATATATCTTGTAATATACCATGTGCAGCCTCACTGGCAGATAATCTAACCAGTAAGGCATAGGGCTCAGCGGACTAGTCCACAAAAAAGCCCATCCAGTTGTCCTTAAATAATACTGATTGATCGAGTCGTCCCCAAGTCAACTCATCCCTAGCTCAACTCATCCCTAACTCAACTTGTTAGAACTCGTTCAGGTTGAAGTTAGGGTTAGGATTAGGGCAGGGTTAGAGTAAGGATTATCGTTAGGTTTAGGGTTATGGCCAGAGTTAGATTAGTCTTGGGGATGCATTGGCAGGGGACGAGTTGACAGTAAACCATGCAATATGTGCGAAAACGATATTGGCCTGTGTCTTTCCAAGATGTTGTAATGGTCTGTTCGTCTTTTAGAACGAGTTGATTGAAGGGGTAGTTTTGTACTGGACTTTCAGGACACAAGTACCATTACGTGAGAAAGTGAGACAAACGTCTGGAATTAACTAGAAAATGCATTCAAGTGACTCATATGCCTTTGCCCATGTTTGTTTCCACTGGGGATTTCCATATTTGTCCGTAAAAAGAAGAGTGGGCCATCCAGACAACTTGGAATTGCAAGCACAGACAGAAAGTCAGAATCACAGAGTTACCAAGAGACAGCATGGCTGAAATGCATAATGCCTCTAGCACTTGTGTATATGGGCAGAGGCATAAAAATAGCCTAAGTAAAACATAATGATTGCACTATAGACAGCCTCAAGTGCCAGTACAGTTTTCATTAATTGGCATATTTTTTAGTCATTCTTTGTTATGCACAACAGCAGCAGGGATTGCATGACAGTCATATGGCAGAGAATTATTAAAGCTTAAAGTAAAATTAGTTCACAGTATTTGAAACATATTGTAAGTTTGCAACATGTTTTGAGTTTTTGATTACATTTTGTTGTGCTGTGTGTCTGTTGCAGGCTCGAAATTCGGAAAAGGCTATGTGAGTATCTTTTATTCTTCGTTTTTCTAGAATTAAGCAACATAAAAGTCGGAACTGTTGTTATTTATCTGGAAATTGTTTGTGGTTTATGTTTTAGTCACATACTGTACTGTAGAATGCAGTGTTGGAAATGTATTATGTTTGTGATAGTTTGATTATAATGGTGTGTTGTTTATGATCACTAGTTGTACAAGTTATGATCTTCTTGATGTGGTTATAATGAATTGATCATTTTAGGACAGCCTTAGCTAGATGGAGGGCTGCACATCTCGAGACTTCAAAGGAAAAAGTAAGAGACTGTGTATACCTGGCAGTTGTAACATGTTGATTTTTTGCCAACTTGTAGTGCGATGTTTATTTTTTATCGTTGCTTCCAATTTGCTGAGCTATGCTTCTGTACTTCATCTTACTGTAGATACCTAATCTGTTCATTGTTTCGGATATATACTTTTCTGTTTTGTTTACTTCTTTTGTTTTTTGATGGCCTATTGTGTTGAATTAATAGTCTTATCATATTATTGATAACAAATGGCAATGCTACAGCTACATGCTTCATATATTGTGTTTGATTTTTTTGATGTAAGCTGTTCAGTACTGCCCTGTTTGTTAGTGAGATGTGTGGCACTGCTTGCATACTGTTACACAGGAACGTCGACCATTTCTGGCTACAGAATGCGATGATCTCCAGAAGGCTGAGAAATTTCGACGACAGATTATTGGAGAAGTTTCACGCAAAGTTGCACAGATTCAGAATGGTAACCTATATGCATTTTTCACATCAGTGTTTTTAAATGCTTTGAACTCAAAGCTTTACTGCTTGAATGCTACTTTGCTACTATATCATCAATTTTTCATCATATTATGCCCAATTTTGTTAAGAGAATCCATAATTTGTTTTAAAAATGACACCGGAGCTCTGAAACTGCAAAACTGATTGTGACAGCCATAAAATCTATAATGCAGTTAAATAATGAAGCAGATGGCTAACACCACTGACTCAGTGTTGGACAAATGTCAGAAGTAACAGCTGTGGGCACAACAGCTGAAATCTGTGGTGGCCTTGTGACCTGAACATAGCTGGTTGCAGCACAGGAGTCTGCTTTAGCAGATCCTCTGCCTGCATCAGGGCATTCAGAAGTAAAGGTGACAGATGCAGAAAGATGAGAAGGAAAGGGCTTTCACCAATTTGAAATGATTGTGTAATGTGTGCTGTGTTAAATTTACAGCTGGTCTTGGGGAGTTCAAGATTCGTGATCTCAATGATGAAATAAACAAACTTCTGCGAGAGAAAGGACATTGGCAGGACCGGATAAAGGAACTTGGAGGTCCTGATTACTGGGTACGACTGCATGAGTTTTGTCAAGTTTTGTGACATAGAATCTCATCATGTCATATACGAGTGAAAGTAGTTCTTAGCTTACATGATAGAGCTGTTAGTTCTGCACCTCAGATTCATGGACCCTTACTACAGTGTGCCAGAACATTTTATATACTGTAATACATAATGCAGATATGACAGAAACATTAAATATTGCATGACTTTGTAGCAGATTTCATACTCTTGCTAGCAGTGAAATAGTTTTAGTGTCGATTACAAAGTAGGAAGTTTTTCTGAGTCACAGTATATATGACTTGTTGCATATGGTGATATATCACGATTTTATTTCTGTGGTTTATATGCAGAAAATTGGACCTAAAATGTTGGACCAGGAGGGAAAAGAAGTACCAGGAAACAGAGGTTACAAGTGAGTATTTGCTGTAATAATTGTAATGTTTACTGTAATGTTTGGCCGTGTTATTACAGTTGCTGCTGATGTACTTTTGCTGTTTTGCTAGCACATATGCACATATGAAATTTTTCTGTGCTTGCTTTGCTTGTGCTGTTGTTGAAGTCATTGCCCTACAGATAGCTAGTAGCCGCTAGATTGTTGTAATGTAACACGTTTTATGTCATATATGGAGAGAATGTAACAGATGCATAGAAGCAGCAATCAATGTGTCTGCTATGCCATTAGTGTTGGAAGTTGCTGTAGCTGTGGCATTATAGGCACTTTATGTTTATTCCTGCCATTCTACATGCTCGTGTTTTTTATGTTATGTCTTTGTTGTCATTTTCTTCAGCTTCATTATTGGGAGTGAACAAGCTACCGTCTTTTATACCTTAACCATAGTAATCAACGTTGATATTGTGTTACTGATTAATCAGGCTGTTTGTCCATTTTTAATCACATACTGATATTATGTGTCACATTATTGATGTCTATGACATGTACTACAGATATTTTGGAGCGGCTAAAGACTTGCCTGGTGTTCGCGAACTTTTTGATCAAGAACGTTAGTAACAGCTTGAGTGCTTGTATGTTTTGTTGACAAGTACATGTGGTACAGTGATGACTTGGCTGAAGTTAAACATGCAAATAACACCATGTGATGTTTAACTAGCCAGTCATGCTTTACGTCACATAAAATGATAGAGTATAACAAAGTTGGAAGTGAAATATTTTACTGCGCTACTTGCACCATTGATATATGACCATTGCAAGAGCTGTTTTCAATGTTTGCTCGTTCTTTAGAGTGTTACGAGTCTCTGATATGAATTTTGCAGACTGATTACGTGTTTTCTGCTCATGCAGAGTTGTTAATGATGCTCTGAAATAGTTGGCGTATAATAAAATGTTTTTGACAGCACCAAAACCACCACGGAAAACTCGAGCTGAGATGATGAAAGACATCGATGCCGATTACTATGGGTACCGTGATGAAGATGATGGTAGATTGTTGCCTCTTGAGAAAGATGCTGAGGAAACTGGTAAATTTGTCTGTTTCGGTCATTAATGATCTATTACATGCTTAACAACATTTGGCTACAGTAATGTAGTAATGTCTGCATTGTAGAGCCATCTGGTGAACACTCGCCGAACAGTCACCTGTGTGATGGACAGACTGATGGACTGATGGCATGATCATCGATTGCAATAGGCCACATCTCTTGTATTGGATACACCTAATAATGACAAAATTTAATATAATAATAATATAATTAATAGTAATATATGCATTTCTCTCCTGCCATAAGCTTGTAACTTCAAGGCAGCAGTGGTCATCATCAAACCCATTGGCTGTTTGAGAAGTTTATCCCAAAGCTTGCATGCTACTAGTGTTATGAGACAAAGATATTTCTTTCCAAACCCATATACTTGGAGTTGAGCTTGGGCTTTGGTATTAACTTGTTCTGGTAGTGCTCACTCGGTTGAGCCACTAGAACAAGATATTGGTTCTAATGATTTGTTTATTATTTAATAATTTACTTTCACTCGTTGGCTTTTCTCAACAGTTTACGAGTGATGTACATTGTGTGGTTACAGCAAGGGCTCAGAAAGTTGCAGAATGGAAGGATAGAAAAGAAGCGATATTACGTGGTGAAGTCTCTGCAACAGAAGAAACTACAGATACTGGCATTGATAGCATATACGACGTTCAGGAAGAGGTTCGTGGCATTTTGCACATTTCTTATAATCGTCTACTGTGTGATTAAAACGATTGTTGTTTTTAAGTATTTAAGCTTTGTATGTCATAGTTTGGAAAACAGTAAAGTTAGTTAGTAATGGTTTCATGGCTGAAATATGCGGTAAAATTTATAGCATTGAGGTAGGTTGCAATATTGCTTATGTTAGTTGAAACTTACTTGCAAAGTTTGTTGTGATGTGAACTTGCATGTTAAAAATATGTTACTTTGCACATATTTCTATAATTTTGCCTATACAGAAACTAATTGTGTATGCAGGTGCACAGTTTGGTAGCCAGCTGAGTTATAACTGGACTAAACAAACATCATGAATACTGTTAATATGTTGCTGAGTTGTTCTGTCAGTGGTGTAAGTCAGCAGATATAATGCTGTGAAGCTTGTCCCAGTACATACAGTATGCTGTCCATTCTTGACATCACAACATTGATATTAATATTAATATTATTTGTGACTAATACTAAGGCTGCTATTATGTTGTCCAAAAATAGTGTTGTGTGTTGTTTGCAATTCATTGGCTGCTGTGCATTTAACAGTGTACACCTCACCCGTGTACAGATAGTGAGTAAGAATCAAACTAGCAACCTCTCAGTTGCATGCAAGACATGCAAAATACACTTTGTCTCAAAAAACGTCCCGCATGTTGTCAGCTGTAACTCTGTCAAACATTAACCGATTCTCAAAATTTTCATTATGTAAGAATTGTGGTCATAATGTTTTTCAGCTGTGTAAATTACATGCTTTGTTCTGTTCCTTTGTGGGGACCGTGACATCTAGCTAGGTTTTATGGTAGCCACAGTCAGCACTGAGGCTGGCTCTAAATCTAGGTTCAGTGTGGAACCCACTAAATTGAGTGTTGATTTAGTGTGATTGTTTTCAGATTGGCGAGGAACCAGCAATGAGTGAAATGGTTGAAAGTACAATAACGAGCCATACGTATGTTGCACACGTTCCAGTACCGTCTCAGAAAGAGGTAACTTACTCCCACTACATGTGTACTTCTGTCTGGACATTGTCATTGGCTTGTGTAGCAAGTAGAGTTCAGTCACAGTTTCAATTTTCTGTTGGTCCATAGCCTTAGTCAGTTTCGTATCAGCTGCTTGCATTCTGCAACTTCATTTAGATGCAGTGGTGGATCTACGGGAAGGAGGGGGCAACCCCCCTAGAGCCAAGTCGGCGGAGTTTTTAGGCCGTCTGCACTCGCTTTGTTAAATTTAATGAACAGTAGGAACAGTCGCATTATGCCAAGTTTTGTGCCAGTGCACAAGGTGCCATGGGGGCGGGAGGGCAGGTACTGTGTGGCGGTGATGCGTGTGTAAATTGATCAACGTCATTGTCAGATGAGGCAGCTGAGGTCAAGGGGACCAAGTGCTGCACAAGTATTATCATGACTAGCTGTCATGAACTCGGTATGGTTTGGTGGAGCTGGTGCGTTGTCAGCATCCCCCTCCTCGCCATCTGAGGCAGTGGTCGTTGGGAAAGAGACCAGACCAGCCAGTGTACAGCTGCTTTAATAACCAGATGTTTCAGAGGCCAGCGGGCTGAAGATGGCAGTGTAACAACATCAAGCGTTCCAGAGACTACAATTAAGCCCAGTGCAAGCCATGTAAATTAGTCTTCGTGCGAGAGTCGGAGATAGTTGCATGCACTAGCAGTAGAACCGTGTGTGTCCTGTAGGCGTAATCTTTAGTTCGTTGCATTTGGCAAAACTGGAATATACAAATGTCTTCGTTGGGTCACTGAAACTGAAACAAATGCATTTGTTGTGTTGAGAAAGTCAGTCCAAGGTGAGATCAAAGACTGGGTTGTTCAGTATAGGCAGGTCATTTTCTCGCCTATGTCCCCAGCCAAAAAGCAGACACTTAATGCCCCCCGATGGCAGGATGCTACATACTGCAGCACAGATGGCTCTAAAATGAGCAAATGCTATATATTTTCATTTTGTATTGATACACAAGTTTTTTTACAGCACTTGTGCCACAAAATTGAGAGATAACTGATTTGTTTGAAAATGCATGTCCGGAATTGACATAATACAGTGTTTCAGTTTGTCTACATGGTGCATCCCGTAATAAGTCTATACACTTAGTGTGGTTACAAGCTTTTAGCAATGTCACTGGTATGTGTTTTTAGCAGCAGATCCAGACATATTGTGGCCTGGTTGGTCAGCCACATGTAAATGTTTGTATGTGGTCATATACAGTGCATGTGAGTTACTTTTTATCTGACAATTATTTGTCATTTGTGCAGGTTGAAGAAGCACTAGTACAGCGCAAAAAACAAGAACTGCTTGAACGTTACACAAGTGATGCATTACAGACACAGGTTGAAGAATCAAAGAAACTGGCTGGATTATGAACTTAGTAGATCAGGCTTAAAGACCGCTGGAATGTCAGTACTGTCACTCGGTGGATGGCACTTTTCTTTCTGCACATGTGGACAGTTGCAAGTTGTCGTCTGCCATATGCAGCTACCTTCCAGTGGACAATGTTGCATACTTGAAAATAGCAGGCTGTCATTTGACGGCTTTCACGTGCTTTCAGCATTTGCATTATATGTAAATGTGCAACTGTTATTAGCTGGCCTGCCACAATGTGGGGGCCAGCTGTAGTAATGGTCTGCATTGTCCGTCTGTCTGTCACACGCGAGTATCTCCGAAACTAAGTGAGATAGACATATGGTTACTCTAATAGGAAACCAGGCTTCCCGCCTCAGAATTTGCCATCAAATTCACAACTGTAAGTATGTTCCGCCATTTTGGGTGTTTCTGGGTTGGCACTTCACCCATTCAGACAGAAATGGGCCGGTTGGGCTAGTGAATGTAGTGAATGGATCAGTGGGAACAGTCAACAGTTGGCACCACACTGGGCACTGTGGTGGGCCAGCTATTATCACGTCCCATAACGGATGATACCTTGTTGAGATTATGCCTCATAATTGTCATGACATGCACATGCGGTAGATTCTCTTTCACAGACCAAAACTTATACAGTGTTTATTGCTACAGTGTGCATTGCATGCTTCCCAGTCTTTCTAAAAACTAAATTTGATGACATTCCAGGATTATTAGTTTTCAAAGAGCACCAAAGTAAACGCAAAAATACAAAAGTAATTTCCCCACAATTTTCAGACGTGCCCAGTGCAAGGAACTATGGGTTGAATCCAAAAGTTTGGGAGGGTGCCAGAAATAGCCCAAACATCATCTGTCCGCCTGTAAAATGTCACAGGGATCGTCGGACACGTCGTGACAGATGAAGTTTTCTTCAAAATTCTTGTGTCAAATTCCAAATCAGACCTCTGCGAGTAGCTCTGAAAGCTGGTTGATGGTCGTACATTTGTGCGGAAGGAAATCGGTCGAAAGTGTACATTTTCAAACCAATTTTTGATGATGCTAACACATGAGAAGGAATAGTTGTAACACATTAAAGTTTTTCAGCTTGTCTCCTGGTGGAGTGGTGGTGGCATTGTAAACTAACTACATTGAAGATGCGGATTGTCTGAAATTTTGGGAACATATTTTTCTGCATTTTTGGCACACCCTGTAGCAATGTTGAATGTAGGCAAAAAATCATTTAAAGTATATACAGGGTGCAGCATAAAAAAATCCCCTATTTAACTTAGATTAATAAAATTTGCGTATTTTAATTTCGATAGATATTACTATAGATTCTGAAAATTTCGTTCATTTAGTCAGTAGGAAACAGAAGTTATACCTGTCTGAAGTGAAAACTGCGATTTTGCAACTGAACATCTGTATTTCTGTAACTGTTGTAAAAAAGTGGATAAAACTTTCCATTTCTACTCGACTTCGTTGAGGAGAAAAAAGTTACGTGCATAATATATCCAAGATGTGGTCCAACCTGGTTAATAATAGCATTGCTGTGCCAGTTTTCGTCTTTTGATCTGGTCTGCCACAAGGACAAAATGATCAAGCATGTACTGTCATTTCATAAAAGGCTTCAGTCATGCATTAAAACATGCATTTGACATTTCGCACATGCTCTGTGAACTGACAGTGGCGGTATGTTGTCACTTCTGTCAACTTTGCTTTACAATGGAAACAGTTATTCAGTTACTTGCTGGCCTACTAGAGTTGTTCACTTGTTCACTTAATGAAGTGCACTATTGGATTCTCAATGCCATAGTTTTACTTTTTTGACAGAATATTTTGTTGAAATTTACAGGTATGGTAGGTAGGTACTTCTACATTAAACACTGAAAAAGACACCAAAATATGTCCCGTAGTTTTTGAGAAATTTAATTTTTCTTAGGTCATTCTTTTTTAATGCTGCACCCTGTATGTTAAGTGATTCAGTACTGTAAAACTATTGCAATGACACTGAAAAAAAACAATGTGTTTAGTGCATCTTTTTGAACAGCTGTTTGCATTAATGTCATTTTTCATACTTCTATCAATGAAAGGTTAAGCAATCGCTAAAATGACACACGAAGAATAGTGGCTATATTTATGAAACCATAACAAAAAAATAATGAAAACAGTCCACAGTTTGCCATATTCACAGTGAAAACACCTATCACAATGGAAAGACCCCTTCTCAAACACATCAAACTGTGTACTGCAATACAATATTATAATGTAAAGGGGAACATAACTTTTAGATCATGATCATTGATACAATACAAGCTGCAACAGTAACATTAATAAATTCTATAACCATTAATGCCAGTTAGTTTATGTTGTATATGTATAACTATATAACTCAGTTTACCAAATTATACATCCTCTTGTGGCAAGTTTTTTCAGATTCAAGCATAAAAACAATTATATGATACTCTCTGTAAATACTTTTATTGCAAACTGTAAATACAAAGTGCTCTATAAAAACATGGCCTTCTATATTTAACTATGCTAATCTTAACCAATTTCTGTTATTTGTGGATAATTTTAATCATTAATAAATGATGCATGCCACCGAAGTTAATTCAAGAACACCTTTACAGTTAAAAACAATACCACTGGTTTTACATTTGTGTAAAGCAAAACAAAGCAATCATCAATGGCAATCAAAGTATTTGCAGTTCTATCAGTTTTGTATATTATCAGTGATGGTGCACTCGTGAAACCAGTGAGCGGACAATTTTACTATGGTTATATGTGCCACTCACTCACAATGAAACCATACAACAATTATAAAAATTTGTTGAGATTAGCCAAAGTTATGGTGTAATGCAGATGGCCACCAACACTACATACATGAATGCCAGTGAATTTACAAAATTATACATCTGTGGCGATATTTTGCCAAACTATCAGATACATCTTCACAACAATAGTTCAGTGAAAAAACAGATAACTGGCAGCAACAAAAATATGGTATAGTAACACATCCACAACTACTATGCTTCCATTAGAAAGTATCACAATAATCTTAGCTAATTTTTAAAGTTTAGCAAAAAAATAAGTTTCACAAATGACACCGATAATCTCAGTTGAATATGACGGTGTAATATAAAGCTACTACAGTGCAGTAGTACAGTATGTGCTACAACACACAGTAATTAAGCTTAGTTTGCAGCAGTAAAAATCACTTCTTGGCTGTCATTGTTTTCAGTAGAACAAATTTTGTCCCCCAAAACCATCACATGATATCATCAGTTTCACCAGCATTCTGCTGCCATGCAAGAATTATCTGCAAAACGTCTTCCAGTTCGACAACAGGTGTCATGTGCATTTTTGGATCTTGCCATACATCAGAGTCAATAACAACCGAATACATCATCGCTGATGCCGAGTCGTCTGCGGCTGAGTCGACACCGAAAGAAACTCGTATTTTCTTTCTCGCTGGCTCACCTGCATCGGAAAATGATTCACTTTCACTGGCATATTCATCGTCACATGCATCTGACTCATTGGACTGTCCTGAATAATAGAAATCGTCATTTTCGCTGTCAGACATTTCGGATGAATCCAGCGAATCAACTTCAGCCGAATATAAGTCACTAGCAGCTTCAATTTTCACCTGAGGGTTGCCATTATTCTTAGGCTGTACATAGGTGC
>Ga0126335_1000093_pt1 | contig 39477 bp, 30 predicted proteins | sample OlaspJWI45metaG_FD_108409 | JGI IMG/M metagenome (GOLD analysis project Ga0126335, IMG submission 108409) | Marine gutless worms symbiont microbial communities from Oahu, Hawaii - Olavius sp. 1 OAHU.JWI-45 metaG | ecosystem: Host-associated > Annelida > Digestive system > Unclassified | place... | reverse complement strand
AACTTGGGCACTGGATAGAGGTGCTCATCCTGACGCGAAATGGGTAGCATGGCCTGCCTCCTATATTTGGGGTTGTTCCGTAGTATTGCAGGCCATTACTTAAAAATCAAGTAATAATTGATACAAGTTTCGTTGTAGGGATAATTTCCCTCAAACCTTGGACCTTTTACCTTGTACCATTTACCGATACATCATTTCCCTCAGACCATAAACCTTTTACCTTTCACCTTGTACCCTGTACCTTATGCCTTATACCTTGTACCATTTCCCGAACCACCTGAATCCAGTATCTATTATCAAGTATCCAGTATCCGGCATCTTTTACTGACCACGGACCACGGACCACGGACAACCGACAACGGACGGCGCCGAAGGCGCCCTTCCAGCTTGACATTTAAGCCCATATTTGATATATCTATCTGAATTAAATACAAATATTGATTTTATTGTGAGAGTGCCCTCAAGTTTTACGGTCTGAAACCGAAAATCTGTTCAGTTTTGGATGTTGCGGCACCAAGAACGGTGCCGGCAAAAAATTGGATCACCACCGGCGTCTGCGGAGCAGGTAAATGGGATATATCGATCAGATAAAACAGTTTTATTTTGAACATATCGAAGGCGCAGTGCTTGAAAAAGCCTATCTGAAAGCCCCCTGCCCGTTTTGCGCAAAACTCGGACGCGCAAAACCCGGGGTTCTGGTGGTCTATTTGAATCCGGAAAGCTACTTTGCCGGATATTTTCGTTGTTTGAGCCGCTGCCGTCCGGGCGGCTTCCCATTGTACTTCGCCCGCCTCCAGGGCATCGATCCCAAAACAGTGCCCGGATATGATCCGGACCGTGAGCCTTTTGTCCGCGACATGATATTTCCGGTTAAAAATCTGAAGGCCGATATGGCCAAGTTCACCACCCTGATGTCCGGGAACGAACATGCCTATTTTCAGGATTTCGGCGTTTCCAAAGCCGTTTTGAAAGAAATGCAGATCGGCTACAACGGCCGGTATATGGTTTATCCATATTACCTCGAGGACAATCACAGTTACGCGGCCCGCTGTGTGTTGCCGAATAAAACCAATGATAATTTCTGGCACGGCAACGAAAAGTTTTTTGCCAAAGAGTTTCAGATTTTCGATTTGCCCGAAATTGATCGCTGTGAAGACGGCGCGCTGTTCATCACCACCGGTGAAGACAACCTGCTGACGCTCAAAGAACTCGGTTTTCCCGGGATTGCCGTCCCATCGGCGGCAGACCTGGAGATAATCGAACCGGAGCGACTGGCCTACGTCAAAAACGTCTTCATTATTACCGAGAATACACCCGAAGCCTATTTGTCGGCCAGAGAACTGGCATCCCGACTCGGTTTCAAAGTCAAAATTTTACAGTGGTCGTCTCAGTTGGAACGCGGGTATACCCTGTGTGATCTGGCCCGCGAAAAAGGCAAGGATTTTCGTGCGGCCATTTCCGGAATGATCCAGTCGGCCAAGTCTTTTTCACCGTTTACGCCACCTGATTCGGAACACCGCAAATTTTTCCAGGTACTCGAAAAAGATCTGGGCAAAGAAATGATCGGCCTGACGACCGGTTTTGAAAAAATGGATGCCGCCCTCAGCGGTATCCGCGGCATAAATATCATGGGGGGGCCTCCCAAAGCGGGCAAATCCTGTTTTTACATGCAGGTTTCGACCGAAATGGCCCGGCGCCGGATACCGGTCATTTATTATGATTTTGAAAACGGGCGCCAGAAAATATATGCCCGAACCCTGAGCAGAATCAGCCGTTTGAGCGAAAAAGATATCCGCATCCGGCAGGACGACCCTGAAGTGGTCCAGCAGTTGCAAAAAGCCAGGGCCGAGTTCCAGGATATGCTTAAATATTTCCGGGTTGTTACCGATCGCAAGCTCAATCCGGAAATTATGCGGCGCCAGATCGATTTTTTGCAGAATGAAACCCGAACGGACGCCAATGTCGTGGTCGTCGACAGTCTGCATAAATTGCCCTTTAAAAACCTGTCCGATCGCCGCACCGGTATCGATTCATGGTTGCGCCACATGGAGGCCATCCGGGACGAGCAGAACGTTTCCTTTTTCGTGATTTCCGAACTTTCCCGGGGTGACGGCAACCGCTATGCCAAAAAGCCGGATCTGGGATCCTTCAAAGGATCGGGCGACATAGAATACAGTGCCGATAACGCAATGATACTGATTCCGGACTGGGATCCGGTGGATCCCATCTCTTCCTCCGAACGTATCAGCACGCTCTGGCTGGTGGCCAGCCGCGAAAACAACCCCGGCAAGATCGCTGAATATGGCCTGGAATTTCCGTTCTGGGGATTTCGGGAAATGTAAATACCTGTGTACCGGGGCATGATCGAAAGGCGGTAATTATATAGGGAGTTTCGACAATGATAACTGAAACCGATGCCAAACAGAAGGTTTGGGTCATGAACCTGTTGTTTGGATTGCTCATTCTGATTGGACTTGCCGGCTGTGCTGCCCGGCAGACAACCGAAGAGGCGCTGCCGGCGGCTGCCAGTCCGCCGACCGGCCGTCTGCAGCCGGGCGCTGTGGACCCGCCGGCCGCTGACATGCAAAAGTCCGGTCCGGCCAAAGACGCCGGACTTGAAAAGAGCGCATTTTTGGCCATGCAGCGCGGTGAGATTGAAACCGGTATCCGGCTCTATGAAAAGGTCGTCGCGAAGGGGCCCGGCAACGGTCGCGCACACTACCATCTGGGATATGGTTACGGCCAAATCGGTGAAATTGAAAAAGAGATCGTCTATTATCGCAAAGCCATCTCTCTGGGCTACCGAACAGCCGAGGTATACCGTAATCTGGGCAATGCCTACCGGTGGTCTGATCAGTCCCTGCATGCATTGGAAGCACTTCAAACGGCCCTTTCGCTCCAGCCCGATAATGCCGATAATCACATGCAGCTGGGTTTGGTATACGAAGATCTCGATCGGAACGAAAATGCCGAACGTCGATTTTACAGGGCGATCGAGTTAGATCCCGCAGAGATCGGCTTTCGCGAGTACCTGGCATTGTTTTACGAAAGAGCCGACCGGCTCGTCGAGGCGGCCATGCAATATGAGCAGATACTGGAGATCGATCCCGGTCACAGGGGGGCCAGGCTGCAGTTGGAACAAATTACAAGGAAAATTGATCCGCAGGCACCTGCCGCCACCGGAACCGGTGGGAATTGAGACGGGGTGACGGGGTGACAGGGAGACTGGGTGACGGGGAGAGGGAAAAGCTGACTGGGAGACGGGGCGACTGAGTGACGGGGAGAGGGAAACATTGCAGGCGGGAAACTGGATGACGCGCCTGCGGCGCAAGTTCATAGCTGATAGCGAATAGTTAAAAATTGAAAACCGGATGCTGGAAATATCTCACGCAAAGCCGCAAAGAATTTAAAAATCAGATAGAATTCCATTCCCCAGTTTCCAATTTCTAATTTTTGACAGCGCGCCAGCGCTTCCATAACCTATCACCTATTACCTTTAACCTTTATCCTGTCACCTGTCGGTCATCGCTGGTCCGGCCCAATAAATCCGCATTCCGCAATCCAAATTCCTAAATGTTAATTATTCTTTTTTGAGCACATCTATCATCGTATACACTTTTCCGCTGGCGCCCTGCTGTAATTTTTGGTGCAGGTAAACCGCTGCATCCAGGGTGCCCTGCGCATATATTTCTCTTCCGTTCACATTGTGGGTGAATTCAAATTTAACCGTTTCGTCGGCTGATGTTAACGTATAGGTGTGCCATCCGTGACCGGTCAGATCTGCTTCGGGAATGCCCCAGCGGTTTTTCTGGATTTCCGGATCACGCTCTTTTTCAATATCGGTTTCTTCAAATTGCAGCCCCAATTTTTTGAAACAGGTTACCATGGCTTTGGCCGTGCCGCTGGTATCGGCTTTGCCGGCCTGGTGACTTTCTCTAATTTCCAGTCGATAATCACTGAACAGGTCGGGAAACGATTCAGCACCGTAAGCCATCATGGCCTGGAATCCGACAATCTGTTTGGCCATATTGGGAGCGATAACGGCAGCCGTTTTGGATGTTGATACCGTATCCACCAGCTTTTGACGGTCGCCGCCGGTGGTACCCATCACAAAAGGCATCTGGTTGCGACAGTAAAAGTCCGCATTGTCATTAACAGCCGAGGGGTGGGTGTAGTCGATGCAGATCAATTGGCCGGTATCATCTAAAATGGATTGAATCTGTCGTTGGCGTTCATCCGGGCGAATGAGCCGGATCGCGATATTTTCCAGCGAAAAATCCCGATCCGTAATTTCCGGCCCGGTCAGGGAATAGGGCCTGAGGTTGAATCGATCATCCGCACTGACATGGCGGGCTGCAACAGCGGCCATGTTGCCCGGCAACCCGTTCACCATTACCTGAATTGGGTTCATATTTTCCTCCTCTTTGATTGTCTGAAAGCCTGACCCGGATATTGCATCAAACCGAGACTTTCATGCAATGTTCGGGCTGACCGGATTCCCTGCCAATAGCAGATTTGTTCTGATGGCACAAGACACCGGGCGCAGGGCCGTCGTTTCAGGCGATCCGATTTACGAGGATTCGAAGCTGAGGCAGGCTTTTACCTTCATCGCTGTCGAGCAATCGTGTCAGGGATCTAATGGCCGCTGGAATATAGCTCTCAAATTCGGTATTGCCTTTAACCTGGCTAAGGTGGGCAAAAGCGCCCAGTATCTGGAGATTGCGGGTCAGGCGACAGTACCTGAAACCGGTTTTGAAGCGGGTTTTGTCGACGGGTCTGACAGACATTACTTCAGAGATGGCAAATTCAAACAGGCGCTGCCGGACGTCCGGTTCGAGTTGCACGTAGGGGTCAATCAGAAGGCTGGCCAGGTCGTATTGAACAGGACCCAGGCGGCCGCCTTGAAAATCGATGAAAAATATCCGCCCGTTTTTGACCATTATGTTACGGGACTGAAAATCACGGTGCAGGAACGCGGGTTCGCCAAACTGCAGAGTCTTTTCGGCCAGTTCCTCAAACTCAGCCGCATAGGTCTCATAGGGCACATCCAGGTTTAAATAACCCTGTATGAAGGCTTCCATAAAATAACGGCATTCATTGTCCAGGATGAGTTTTTTGTCGTAGGCCGGCGTCTGCCAGGTCCAGGTCGGATCGAAGTTTTGCTGGCCATCGATGGCCATTTTGATCAGTAAACCGATCACCTGCCGGTAAATCGCGATCGTCGCTGTTTGGCTGTCTTTCCTGATTACCGCCTGCTGCAGGTGTTCATCACCCAGATCTTCTACGAAAACCATTCCGCTGAATGTATCGGCATGGTAGATCTTTGGAACCGGGGCACCGCATCGGTGCAGATGGGTTCCGATGGCCACAAAAGCATCGGCCTCTGTGGTTCCCGGGTTGGACCGGATGCCGTGGTCGACCATGACCATTTGATGATTTCCGCTTTTCAGCCGGTACCACTTGCGATCCGAACCGTCTCCCTGGAGCAGTTTTTTTTCGATTCCCGTGCTGGTGGTCACTCCGAATCCGTGTCGGAAAGCCGCCGGTGCGAGGTGATCAAATACGGCGCGGTGATAGTTGTCCGGCGTGCCGATATCCTGCCAGTAATGGTTTTGATTCACGTACGCACAAATTTTTTGCCCCCGCTTGATAATTTTTTTGAAGGCATCGATGCTGCTGTAGAATCTTCCTGCCGGTATGTCGTCCAGAACAACCGGATCCACGACCTGGATGCCGGTAAAGGTCAGCACAGCTTTGTTCGGCGTCTGCCGGTCGGCGTCGGCCCCAAATCCGTTCACAAAACCTGCGGCGTCAATACCCACCGAGTTAAACTGCGGATCATCATGCAGCACAAGGGTAACCGGATGGGTGTGGCGGCAATGGAAGTCGTAGACACTGCGCAGGTCGATATCGGTCACGACATCGCTGTTGATGACCATAAAAGGGGTTTCATCCCAGAAGTTGACCAGGTTTTTGATGGCTCCGCCGGTGCCCAGTATGACCGGTTCATGACTCAGATGAACGGGGATCGGATAGGTTTGGCGCTTGAGGTAGTCTGCAATTTGAAGATGCAGATGGTGCGTGTTGACCACCAGGGCCCGGCAGCCGGCCCTGTAAAGCCGTTGGATATGAATATCCAACAGGGGCCGGCCATCGATGGGGAACAGGGGCTTGGGGACGGTTTCGGTATAGGGCCGCAATCGGTTGCCATAACCGGCGGCCAGAATCAGTGCTTTCATCTGCGGCTATTGTGCCTTGTGTATTCCAGATTATGAAACCGGGTCTCAGGGGCCCGGTTTTTTGACGTTGAAACTGCTGCCGGTTCCCGGGTGGACAGCATCACTGCATCATTTTCATATACGGCCGCATGGATTCGACATATGTGTTGATGTCTTCGAAATCATCGGAACTTTTTACACCGTGGCTGGTGAAATAGTCGACGGCATTCTGATAGGTCACTTTGGACAAGGCCTCACTGCGGTCAACCTCGTTGCGCTTGAACATGCGGTGCCCGAGGGATTCGATTTTTTTCAGGCGCTCTTTGGGATTGAGCGAGTTTTTGTTGTAGCGCATAAAAAAGTTCAAAACGATCCAGTACGATTCGAAATATGTTTTCAAAAACCGCGAATACAAATGCAGCCTTCTGAAACCGGACGAGGTAATGTTATACGTGTCCGGCAATGTCTGGTGGGGCATCAGGATCGCATCATCGATAAACGTTTTCAGGCTTTTACGAACATAATACTCCGAAGTCATTTCGACGTCGTAGGGGAAGTCGTTTTTAAAAAATTTTTGCAGAAAACCATAACCCGAATGCAGGTCGGTTGCCGAAAACTGAAATGCATCGCGCTCTAAAATAACCGCTGCAGTGTATGCCGCCGGTATGAAGAAAGCCACGCAATTGTTTTTATAGTATTCGATACTGGCCCGTCTGCTTTGGTTGACTCTGTAGGCGATTTCCTCGCTCGGGTCGTCTTTGTCCTTTTGCTCGACTTCGACAAATTTACGCTGCACAAAAGTTTCAAATGCATTTCTTATGGCATGTTCCTGGTCGATAATCAGCGTATCGGCCAATTTGACGCTGATCGTGTTCAGGTAGCGCATATATGTGTCCACCTGGGTTTCCATGTGGCGATAGACAAAACGCTTTTTGGCAAAGTTGAGCAATGCACAGGCAACCAGTCCGTGGGCGGTCACCACGGTCGAATCGTTAATGGCGTTGATTACCCTGAAACCCAGTTCGCGGCAAAACAGGTTCTTTTCTTTGGGGGTCAGCGACTGTGCTTTTTTGCCCATTTTTCGATACAGGTCGTCAAGTGAAAATGCTTCGTGAAACTGAATATATATTTTACCGTATCGTTTTTTCAAGAATCGATGGGCCTTGAAAACCTGCCACATGTTTTCAGGTTCCTTCTGCCCGCCGCCCAATTCATGCAGGTAGGCGCTTTCCTCCAGGACCCGGTCATAACCCACATAGATGGGGACGAATATCAGATCATCACAGGCTCCGTTTTTATGCGCATCCAGCAGCATGGACAGCAATCCGAGTTTGGGCAATATGAGTTTACCGGTGCGACTGCGGGTGCCTTCGATGAAAAACTCGATGTTGAACCCGTCATGTAACAGTTTGTACAGATATTCGATAAATACCCGCGAATACAATTTGGCGCCCCGGAACTGGCGTCGAATGAAAAAAGCGCCGCCGCGCCTGAACAACGGTCCTATGGGCCAGAAGGAAAGATTTTTACCGGCCGCTATGTGGGGGCACGGCATGTTGTTGTGATACATAATGTATGACAGGATAAGATAGTCGATATGGCTCTTATGGTTGGGGATGAGAACCAGGGGTCCCTTCTGGGAAAGGGTTTTTATCTGGACCAGATCGTCGCTGTTGACCACCAGACCGTCAAACATGGTGTTGGTGATCCAGCGCACGACGTAGTAGCCGATTTTGATCAGACCGGGGCTGTATCGGGCTGCGATTTCCTCCAGGTAGGCATCGGATTTTTTGCGAACTTCTTGCAGCGGAATCTTGCGTGCAGCCGCATGTTTCTCCATAAACTGCTGAAACCGGTCGCTGGTCAGGATGCTTTCTTTTAGTTCTTCTCGGGTTTTGAGCATCGGCCCCGTGATGCTTTGCCGGTGCCGGTTAATCTGAAGTAACAGGTTGCGTCTCAGGTACAGTGTCTTGTGCTCGCTGCTGTTGGCACGGTTTTCTTCTCGATTTATGAAATCCTGCAAGTTCAGGGGCACGGAAACTTCAACAAAAACTTTACCGGGTCTTTTAAAAAGGGTAAACAGCCTGCGAAATAAACCGGGTCTGCTTTCCGGGCCGAAAAACATATCAATCAGTGTCGGATTGGACCGGTGGGGATCCTTGCTGAAAAATATGATCTGCGGTATCAGGTAGATCGGGCGTTTGATGGTCTGCTGCAGATCGATCAGGTATTGTACCGGGTCAATTTTTGCTTTGACAAAACGACGGTGGAATCCGCCTTTTTCAACCAGCGATAAAAATGCCGTCCGTCCATTGAGCAATTCTTCGCGGATGTACCCACTGTTGTAAGCATTAGAGAGTCGAAAGTTTTTAAGGAAATAGGCCGTGTGGGCCAATGGTATCTTGAAGATGCGTGCCAGTGGCTGCCAGAGGGCAAAAGCATAATCCAGGCCGATTTCGGGTGCGGGCAGATCCCGCATGCGATAACGGGTATGATAGAATAGAAAATCGAACTTACTTTTGTATTTATTGACATAAATGATAACCGCATTGTCAGGTATATTTCGAATAACGTCCATCTGGACATCTTCGATGCGGATGCCCGAATAAAAAACCTTAAGAATCCAGGAAGTAAAGCGGCCTGTTTTCTCTGGCAGATAGCAGAAAAAATGATTGTAGGTACCATCCAGGAAACGGATTAATCGACCGGGGCCTTTGTCGGGCGTTTTTCCAGCATTTGAACTTTTGGAATCCGTCATGCCTTAAGTCCATTTTACGGGTGACAGATTGGTCAGAAACTGATCATTTTGAACGGCCAGAGACAGGGGCGCACAGGGTGCGGCAATTGCTGAACAATAGACGCGTAAGTGTTCATAATTTTTGAGAGATTAACAGAAATGCCCCTGCTTTGCAATATCAATTATCATTGCCGTTGAATATGTGTGCCCTCGGTGAGCGGGGCCGCTTGTCCGGTAAGGCCCATCAACGCCATACCGGTCGGCGCCAAGCATCCGAGACATTCAGAGGCGGAATTTTGAAAGCTAAAAAAAACACTTGATCAAGAGTTGTTTTTTCAATTATGAGAGACATGCCGGACACCAGATTTTAAATGGGTACCTGCCGGCCATAAAATCCAAATGGCGCTTGTATTCACCGACAAGTTATGTTATTGCCCGGGTGGGATAAATTGGCCGGTGGTCAGTATATGGCCGAATCAACTCTGTTTTTAAAATGTATGCAGTAGTGTCAGACATGCATTGATTGGATTTGTGAAAGCCCGATTTGAGCCGTTGAAAAAAATAGACGGTTTTGTGGCTGAAAAAACTTTTCACTTATGAATAAAGGAGGACGGATTCGATGAAAACCTTAATCGGAGGTGCGATCGCAGCCGCATTGGGTCTTATCGGTTTAGGCATTTGGTGGGCGGAATTTTTGATGGTTCTTGCTGGCGTTATTCCGATTATGCTGTTGCTCGGCGGTGGTTTGGCCATTTATCTGGGTTTTGACGAATTAAAAGACAGCTTCAAAAAAGATCAGGCCTATGATGTGCCTGAACAAAATGATGAAGTGGAAAAATACAAACGCGAAATTGATGAACTGAAAGAAGAAATACAGACGCTCAAGACCGATTAACAAAGCGTCCCGAAGATAACATTTTCCTGTTACCCAATGCACGCCCCGAAAGGTTTTTAGGCTCCGACCGGCGTATACCCGTTCTGAATGGAACGCGGAATATCTACAGCCAGAGATCGGAATAAACGGGGCGTGTGTTTGTGGTTTTAGGACGGCGCCGAACGTTGCCCGACCTTGCTGGCAGGGCAAACCGTCATCCGATGCCAATGCGCCGACTATACCTGACGGGTGTCTTTCTCCGCAACTCCGAACTTTAGCTCACTCCGAACTTGTTCTATCCACCATCCAGCCTGAGGAACCTGATCCGGATGGCCTGAATATCCTATCTATCGGCGGCTACCGGTACAAGAGGTGGTTTTCACGCAGGTTGCGGAACGAATCGAGTTCTTTTTGCCAGGATGCTTCTATCGCTTCGAAATGCTCTTGATTTTCAAGCCGTTTGCGCACCCGTTTGCTGCCGATGATCAGGTCTATGGGCTGACGCTCGAATGCGTATTCATAAGGCGGCGGCTTCCATGCAAATTCGTCTGCAAAAAGATCACAGATGGCCTGCAGCAGTATTAAGGACAACCGGTATGGACGATATTCGGAACGAGCCGTGACATGAATCTGAAATCCTGAACACGGGTTGGCCTGCCATTTGCCGGCTACCGGTTCGAAAGCCACCGGCCGCAGGACACATCCGTGTATTTCGGCGCGCACCCTTTCCAGCAGCAGCTGTGGATCGACATAGGGCGCCCCGAATAGTTCAAAGGGTTGGGTCGTGCCCCGTCCCTCTGACACATTGGTTCCCTCCCAGATCACCTGTCCGGGATATACCACCGCCGCTGCGGGCGTCGGCAGATTGGGTGACGGCGGTATCCAGGGCAGATCGGTTTGATCGAAATACAGCGCGCGCTGCCAGCCTTTCAAAGCGACCACCTGCAGATCGCAACCGATGCCGTAATGCGCGTTGAACAACTGCGCCAGTTCGCCGATGGTCAAACCGTGCCGCATGGGTATGGGATAGCGGCCAACAAAAGAGCGGCAATCGTCGTCCACACAATTACCTTCGATGTCGATGCCGTTGATCGGGTTGGGTCGGTCCAGAACGATTATTTTTTTGTCAAACCGCGCGGCGGCTTCCATGCAATATGAGAGGGTGTAGATAAATGTGTATACCCGTGTGCCGGCATCCTGGAGGTCCACCAGCAGCGTATCGATATGGGCCAACATTTCCTCTGTGGGTTCGCGGGTCGTGCCGTACAGACTGAATGCCGGCAGGCCGAGCAGCGGATCGATCGTATCGGCCGATTCGATCATATTGTCCTGCTTTTCGGCAAAAAAGCCGTGCTGGGGCGAAAACAGGGCCCGCAGACGCCCCGGCAGCTGCCGGTCTATCAGTACGCGGGCATGGCGGAAATCGCGGCCGGTTGAGGCCGGGTTGCACAGCAAGCCCAGGCGTTCCTTACCGACCCAGCGTGACGGTTGCTCCAGAAAATGCTCCAAACCAGTATTTACTTCAGCCATTTTGGAAGGCCACCCTTTCAACGCAGTGTAGAAATAGATCCGGTTGCCAATATCTAAATTTTGACAACGCGTTAGCGTTTCCTTTACTTTCAATCACGCCACGGCGTGACTCACTGCGAACCTGTACGTTCCCACATCCTGGTCTTTTCCCATGAACCATAAGCTATGAGTTAACACCGCCGGCGCGTCCTCCCGAATAAACCGGCAACAACTGACCACGGACAACTGACAACGGACGGCGCCGAAGGTGCTTTGCATCATATCACCTCGGCCGGGCCAGTCAAGCCCGGTGACAGATGCTTCAAGGCTTGACAAAGAATATGATTCACAATACAAATACTATTTGTGCCTATAACCGGGCCTGCAGTTGCGGTGCGAATTTCAAATATACAGAGAGCAGTTGAATTGGGAATCGAACTTGAAGGCATTATCGTTATTGTCGGCAATTACGGCAGCGGAAAAACAGAAGTTGCCATTAACCTGGCGGTAGACCGAAAACGGTCCGGATGTGAGGTCAGTGTGGCTGATCTCGATCTGGTCAACCCTTATTTCCGGACCAGGGAAGCCCGGCATACGCTCACACAGCTGGGTATTGAAATTATTATACCGCCGGAGCAATACATGCAGGCGGATTTGCCGATTTTGAGCCCGATGATTGCAGGAGCGATTCGCCAACCCCGGCAGGTGGCCATCTTCGATGTCGGCGGTGACAATGCCGGCGCAACTGTGCTGTCAGCCCTGTTTGAGGTGTTTAAAGGCCGAACCTACCACATGTTGCAGGTGATCAATCCGATGCGGCCTTACACCGATTCGGTATCCGGTTGTTTGCGGATTAAAAATGAAATTGAAACGGCTTCCAGAATGACGGTCAACGGTCTGATTGGCAACGCTAACCTGATCGCGGAGACATCGGCCGAACATATTGTCGACGGTTATGCGTTTGTCTCCAGAGTGGCCGATCGCAGCGGTTTGCCGCTCCGATTTATCACCGCCCCCCGGCAACTGCTGCAGCGTATCGACCAGAAACGTTTCGGCTGCCCGGTGCTGACGATTGAAAGACAGCTGGTACCGCCCTGGATCGCGGCCCAACAGATTTGAACTGCGCCAACTCTTTTTTATAAACTCGTAGAAAGTCTCAAAACCTTTTCAAAGGTCATTTGGACAGAGGCCAGGCAGGCGGTAAGGCTCTATCCGGCAAAGTGGGGTGCCGGGGTTTTGGATGCTGCAAAAGTTGATTAAAATAAACCAATAATTCTAACACATGAACCGAACCGGGGGGGAGTAAACGCTTATGGGCTATATCCATGAACTCGATAGCGATCGATGCAAAGGCTGCGGGCTTTGTGTGACCGTTTGTCCTAAAAAGGTACTTGAGATTTCCGAGCGTGTGAATACCAAAGGGTATTTCCCGGCGTTCCAGGCACGACCGGAAGATTGTATTCATTGTGCCATTTGCTGCAGCATGTGTCCGGATGTGGCCATAACCATCAGTGAAGTCGATGAGGAATCGGCCCAAAGCGGAAAAGTGGAGGAAGGCAATGGGTAAAATACTGATGAAAGGCAATGAAGCGATCGGCGAGGCCGCCATTCGGGCCGGATGCCTGAATTACTTTGCCTACCCGATTACGCCGCAATCGGAGGTGGCGGAATATTTGGCCCGCCGGTTGCCCGAGGTCGGCGGGGTCTTTTTACAGGGTGAAAGCGAAGTGGCCGTATCTTACATGATTTTGGGCGCTGCCGCATCGGGTGAAAGGGTTTTTACCACGTCATCGAGCCCGGGTATCAGTCTGATGAGCGAAGGTATCAGCTATATGGCCGGGATGGAAGTTCCGGCTGTCATTGTAAACATCATGCGGGGCGGACCGGGTTTGGGCGGCATCCTGCCATCCCAGGCCGATTACCTGCAGGCCACCAAAGGCATCGGCCATGGGGATTGCCGTTTGCTGGTGATGGCGCCGGCCAGCGTTCAGGAAGCTGTGGAAATGACCATGGCGGCCTTTGACCTGGCCGAAAAGTACCGTAATCCGGTCATGATCCTCGGTGATGGGCTGATCGGGCAGATGATGGAGCCGGTTGAATTTGGCGAAGAGCTGCAAACCGATCCGGCCAACAAGGACGATTGGGCGGTCAATGGCATGGACACGCGCAACAGTTCCAAACGCAATTTGATCCGTTCGCTTTACCTTGACCCGGAAGTTCTGAACCGGCATAACCTGAAGCTGAAGGCCAAGTACGACAGGATGCAACAGGAAGATATCCGCTTTGAACATTACAATGCTGACACGGATTACCGGGTGCTGGTGGTCAGCTACGGCACGATGAGCCGGGTTTGCCGAACTGCCATCGATCAACTGCAGCAAGAGGGTGTCCTGGTCGCAATGATACGACCCCAAACCCTTTACCCGTTTCCCGAGGATGCGATTGCGGCAGCCGCGTCCAAAAAGAGTTGTCGGGCCGTGGTGAGCATTGAAATGAGCATGGGCCAGATGCTGGAAGATGTGCAGCGAGCGGTGCGCGGCACACAGCCGGTCACCTGGTATGGGAAATGTGGTGGTGAAGTTCCCACACCCGAAGAAGTCATAGCGTTCCTTCGGACCACCGCCGGTTAAAACAATCGGCATTCGATATGCCAAGATCGTTTCCAAACCAATAGACTTACCAAGCAAGGAGTATGCTAAATGGGCAAGACATTTGCTAAACCCGAAGCCCTGTCCGATCAGGTCACCCATTACTGCCCCGGCTGCACGCACGGCATCATTCATCGGCTGATCGCTGAAGTCATCGATGAACTGGGCATTCGTGGCCGTACCATCGGAGTCGCCCCGGTGGGTTGTGCTGTCTTGATGTACAACTATTATACCTTTGATTTCATGGAGGCTTCCCACGGGCGTGCTCCGGCTCAGGCGACCGGCATCAAACGCGTCCGTCCGGATCTGGTCGTTTTTACCTACCAGGGCGACGGTGATCTGGCCAGCATCGGCATGAGCGAAATCGTGCATGCCGCCAACCGCGGAGAAAAGTTTACCTCCATATTTATCAATAACGCCGTCTATGGAATGACCGGCGGACAGATGGCCCCGACGACAATGCCCGATCAACGGACCACAACCTCGCCTTTTGGGAGAAATGTAGACGATGTCGGCATGCCGGTTAAAGTCTCCGAGCTGCTGGCCTCCCTGCAGACCCCGGCTTACATCACGCGCCAGACTGTGCTTCAGCCAAAGTACGTTAAGCGCGCCAAAAAGGCGATCACCAGGGCGTTCAAGTACCAGCTGGACAATCGGTGCTTCAGTTTTGTCGAATTGGTCAGCACCTGTCCGACCAACTGGGGTCTCAGCCCGATGGAGGCCATAAAATGGTCCGAAGAGAATATGTTGCCCTACTATCCTCTGGGTGAGCTCAAGACACCGGAGATGGCCGAAACTTAGTACACACATTCGTAAATATGGTGACGTAATCATTGAATTTGGAATCCGCGGGAAGATGGGCAGGTCGTTAAGCTTCAGCGCTGAAGTGGGTCATTAATGGAAGGTGAGGAGGGGAATAATGCAAAGCGAAGTGATGTTTGCCGGATTCGGGGGGCAGGGAATTCTATTGAGTGCCAAAATCCTTGCCCATGCCGCCATGGAGGAAGGCCGCGAGGTGGCCTGGGTGCCGTCTTATGGTCCGGAAATGCGCGGCGGCACGGCCTATTGCACCGTGGTGGTCAGTGATCGGCTGATCGGCTCACCGATCATCCGCAACCCGATGCATCTGGTTGCCATGAATCGACCATCACTGGAAAAGTTTGCCCCGATGGTTAAAGCCAACGGCGTTATTCTGGTCAACAGTTCTCTGATAACCATACCGGCCGGTCGAGACGACGTCGACGAATTGCGGGTACCTGTAAATGAGATTGCGGTTGCGCTGGGCAATGTGCGCTCGGCCAACATCGTTGCCATCGGCGCCTTTGTGGCCCGGAGCAACCTGGTGACATTGGAAACATTGCAAGAATGTGTGCGCAATGAATTTTCCAAAAAGGAAAAATTGATACCGTTGAATATGGCGGCCCTGGAAAAAGGATATGAGGCCGGTCTACCCAATTAAAACAAACGTTGCCTGAAAAACACAGCCACATGAGCCCCTCCGACAATAATGCTCAGGGCGCGACCGGCGAGCGGTTGTTGATAACCATCGACGGTCCGGCCGGTGCCGGTAAGACCACTGTTAGCCGACTGTTGGCCCAACGGCTCGGGTACACCTACGTTGATACGGGCGCTTTGTATCGGGCCGTTGCAATTGCGGCCCGCAAAAGCGGCGTCGCCGCAGACGACGATGTCGCTCTTGAAAAATTGTGCACCGGTTTAAATCTGGAACTCAGGCGTGAAGGTTCGGGACTGCATCTGATCCTTGACAACCAGGATATTACCCATCTTGTCCGCACACCCGAGATCACCATGCTGGCTTCGGCCGTATCTGCCCGTCCGGTGGTCCGCAGCTATTTGCTGGAATTGCAAAGAGAGCTTGGGCGGTCCCGGGGCGCGGTGTTCGAAGGGCGCGATATGGGCACCGTGGTCTTTCCGGATGCCGATGTTAAGTTTTACCTGGATGCATCGCCCAAAGCCAGGGCCTACAGGCGATACCTGGAACTCAAATCCAGGGGCTCGCAGACCCTGGTCGAGGTGGAAAAAGACCTGTTTCGCAGGGATCATAATGACAGCACGCGCAAAGCCGCTCCGCTCAAGCCGGCACCCGGTGCGATCAAGATCGACTGCACCGATCGCAGCGCCGAACAGGTTGTCGCGCACATGCTGGTGGTTATCAATCAGCTGACACCGTCTGAAAAATAATCATTGTATTTTATCAATCGCTCTGATAGTTACACTTGATTGTGCAACCAAGGGGTACTGTTGCGCAAAAATACACGGCTAAGGGGGTAATTCAGTACATGGAAGATTTGGGCAAAAATGATGACACCGGTCAACCGGAAGAGACAGATTCGAAGATGTCGACAGAGGCAGAGACAGAGACAGACCCGGCAGTGGATGAAACATCCCCTGTAGAAACATCCGACGCGGCTCCTGAGGATACCCCGTCACCTGAACCGGAAGCAGGCGATACCGGTGACAGCATGGAAAACCTGATGGACCTTTATGAAGAAAGTTTCAAACGGTTTGCCGAGGGCGAAGTTGTCACAGGCAAGATTATTTCGGTCGATAAAGACCATGTTCTGGTGGATATCGGCTATAAGTCTGAAGGCCAGATCCGTATTCACGAGTTCAAGGATACCGAAGGCAACATCAATGCCGCGGTGGGGGATGCGGTCGAAGTTATGGTTGAATGGTGGGATGACGAGGAAGAAAGGGTTATCCTTTCCAAAGAAAAGGCAGCCAACGTAAAGGTCTGGGAGGAGATCAAGAAATCCTACGATCAAGAAGACAACATCGAAGGCACGATCACCAACCGTGTCAAAGGTGGTTTTTCGGTCGACATCGGCGTTCAGGCTTTCCTGCCGGGATCACAGGCAGATCTGCGACCCATTCGCAACCTGGACGAAATGGTCGGCAAGTCCTTCAAGTTCAAAATTCTCAAATACAATCGCAAGCGCAGCAACATCGTGCTGTCCCGGCGGGCGATTCTTGAAAAGGAACGCGAAGAGAAACGAGCAGCGACGCTGTCTTCCATCCATGAGGGCAAGGTCGTTGACGGTATTGTCAAAAACATTACCGAATACGGCGTCTTTGTTGATCTGGGCGGTGTAGACGGGCTTTTGCATATCACCGACATATCCTGGGGGCGGGTCAAACATCCATCCGAACTTTTCAACATCAGCGATCCGATTACCGTTAAAATTCTCAGTTTTGATATTGAGAAAGAAAGAGTTTCTCTGGGAATGAAGCAGCTGTCGCCCGATCCGTGGACGACCGCCGCCGAGCATTACCCCGTGGGCTCGAAGGTAACCGGTAAAGTTGTCAGCCTGACCGACTACGGCGCCTTTGTGGAACTGCAGGAAGGCATCGAAGGACTGATTCATGTGTCCGAAATGTCATGGACACGCAAAATTCGGCATCCTTCCAAGGTGGTGTCGGTGAGTGAGGCGGTCGAGGCCGTCGTGTTGGATATCAAACCGGATAGCCGGCGAATTTCACTGGGAATGAAGCAGGTCGTTCCGAATCCGTGGGATGTGATCAGTGAGAAATATCCGGTCGGTACTACCATCGAAGGAAAAATAAAAAATATTACCGATTTCGGTCTGTTCATCGGTATTGATGAAGGAATTGACGGCCTGGTCCATATTTCCGACTTATCCTGGACCAAGCGGATTAAACACCCGTCCGAACTCTATAAAAAGGGCGATATGGTTCAGGCCATCGTTCTGGATATCGAGAAGGATAACGAGCGGTTTTCACTGGGTGTCAAACAGCTGCTATCCGATCCCTGGGAAACGGTATCCGAACGCTACGAGGTGGGCAAGGAGATCACCGGCACCATCACCAACCTGACCGATTTTGGTATTTTTGTCGAATTGGAAGAAGGGATCGAAGGCCTTGTGCACGTATCGGAAATCAGCAAGGAAAAAATCAAGACACCCATCGGCAAATATAATGTGGGCGATTTGCTCACGGCCAAGGTGATGAATATCAATACCCAGGAGCGCCGCATCGGTCTTTCGATCAAGCGTCTTGAAATGGAAGACGAGCAGGCCCTGCTCAGTGAGTATGTCAACAACATGAGACCCGCCACTTCGACTTTCGGAGAGATTCTGCGCGAAAATCTCCAGGAAAAGATGAACGAAGACTAACGCGGCTCGAAATATGAATCAAAAAGGGTGTCCTCTCGGACGCCCTTTTTTTTCGGTTTGAATTAGATGCAGGTTCCGGTTATAATCAGATCAAAAGGAGAAATTGAAACTTGGACGGTAAAAAACTGATCTGGTACACTGCTAAAGGGCTCTCCTTCGCCTGCATCGCCGGCATCATATACAGTCTTTTGTGTTTACGGGGAATCTGACCGGCATCTATCGCCACCAGTATGGTGACGCGTGTTATTCCACTGCTGGTCCTTTATTATATTTTCGATCTGGTCGCAAGGCAGGTTTGCCAAACTCAGGTAAAATCCGATAGTTAAGGGACGTTGTTAACAGGGGTGACAAGTTTATGTCGCTCGCTAAGCACAAACTGAATACGGAGTCCCTCTGGCAGAAATCGCCAGACAGCTATGAATTGCTACATCAGCAGTATCAAAAAACACAGCCGAATCAATAGTTAACTGGGTCAACAACGTCCCCTATATTGAGCAAATTCCAGCATCCGGTTTTCAATTTTTACCATTAGCTATCAGATCCAAACTATGAGCTCGCGTCGCAGGCGTGTCATCCAAACTCCAATACCCTCATTTATTTTTTGCCATCCAGAGCCCAGTAAGCCCGAGTATCAGACCAGTGATTTCTATGGTTAATATCTGAAATGTCAGCGCATTGTTGGTTTGGTCGACAATAATACCCATCGTCCGGGCCACAACCGCCCCGGCATATGTGATGGTCATCATGATCAGGCCCGCAATGATGAACCGTTTGGAGAGGGCCGCCATGGAAAACAAACAGCCCATCGCCAGCATCAAGCCGCCATGAAAGGCGCGCATCTCAGTAATTCCGGCCGGATTCAGAGCCGATAGCGACAGGTTGGCCATCATCGCGCGAGGGTCGGCCAGGAAGACAAAGCCATAATATAAGTGCAAAATCCCGTTGAGGGCTAAAATCAGGCGGGCCAGGATTGATTTAAGGTGCAACTTTACGTTCTTTTGAGCATCGATCATTTCTGAAAGCCCCGAATTTAAACGCGTGCAAGCATGAGATGGACTCAAGCACACATTAAATCCAATGCTAAAATCCATGCCATGGCTTTATCTGGTTTTTTTTTACCACGGACTACGGACCATGGGCGGCCGACAGCGGCCAAGGCGCTTATCTTGGCTCGAAAATACTCACATCCCCCAGACCGGCGCGGATCACTTCGGGAATATCGTTGATCAGGGATATGACACTGGAAGGTTGGCCGGAAACCGGACCGCCGTCGATGACAACGTCAATCCGATTCTGAAAATAATCGTGCAGCAGGGAAGGATCCTCGATGATCGATCCATCCGGACCGGTGGCGCTGGTGGTGATGATCGGGTTGCCCAGTTCCGTGACCAGGGCATTGCAGATGGTTTCATCCGGGACCCGGATGCCGGCTGTTTTGCGTTTGGTTAACATGATCTTGGGAACCAGCCGTGACCCTTCGAGGATGAAGGTAAACGGGCCCGGCAGCAGACGTTTCATCGTTTTGTAGGCATAATTGGACACTTTGGCGTAGACACTGATGTTTTTCAGTCCCGAACAGATGAAACTGAATGGTTTGCTTTTGGGGCGCTTTTTAAGCAGATATACCCGTTCAATGGCCTTTTTGTTCATGATATCGCACCCGATACCGTAGTGCGTATCGGTCGGATAGGCGATGATGCCGCCTTTTTTTAGAGAATCGACGGCCTGCCGGATCAGTCTTTCCTGAGGATTATGGGGGTTGATTTTTATCAGCATATTCATATCTTGGAAACATTTGGTCGCGAAGATAAACTACTTATTACCCGGCCTCCCGGTTGTCAAGCCGGTAAATAAAGATTGCTAATGCGGGTCCCATTTGGTATTGCCTGCCTTTAAAAAATCAGACCGATATTGGATCGATGTTCATTTACGGAGGTATGCGATGCATAAATTAATACCGGAGGAAGCCTATTCATTTGATGATGTGCTCTTGCTCCCCAACTATTCAGATATATTGCCCAAAGATGTCGACACGTGCACGCGGGTGACCCGGAAGCTGGCCTTGAATATCCCGCTGGTCAGTGCTGCCATGGACACCGTCACTGAAGCCAGAACCTCAATCGCCATGGCGCGCGAGGGAGGCATCGGTTTCATTCATCGAAACATGAGCATCGCAAGCCAGGTGATGGAAGTCGACCGGGTCAAAAAGTCCGAAAGCGGCATGATCGTCGATCCGGTCACCATTCATCCGGAGCAGCCGGTTCACGAGGTATTGAAATTGATGGCCAAGTATCGTATTTCCGGAGTACCCGTGACCAAAGGTGTTCAGTTGATGGGCATTGTTACCAACCGGGATCTGCGATTTGAAACCGAAATGGATAAACCGGTCGCCGATGTGATGACCAAGGAAAACCTGATCACGGTCTCGGAAGGGATAACTCTGGCGGAATCAAAAAAACTGCTGCACAAACATCGCATTGAAAAACTATTGGTGGTTGACCCGCAAGGGCGCCTCAAAGGCATGATCACCATCAAGGATATCGAGAAAATAAGGAAGTATCCCAATGCCTGTAAGGACCGCATGGGGCGCTTGAGAGCCGGCGCGGCGATCGGAGTCGGTCCGGATATGCTGGAACGGACCGATGCCCTTCTCAAAGTCGGTGCCGACGTCATTCTGATCGACACCTCCCATGGTCATACGAGTAATGTGATGACGGCGGTCGAAACCCTCAAATCGACATTTCCTGATATCCAATTGATTGCCGGAAATGTGGGAACCGAAAAAGGTGCCGAAGATCTGATTAAAACCGGCGTGGACGGTGTCAAGATCGGGATCGGCCCCGGTTCCATCTGCACGACCCGCATCGTGGCCGGTGTCGGTGTGCCGCAGATGACCGCCATTATGGCATGCCGGTCGGTGTGTAAAAAATCCGGGATACCGCTGATAGCCGACGGCGGAATTCGATTTTCAGGCGATATTACCAAGGCGATCGGCGCCGGTGCAGATGTGGTGATGATTGGCGGGATGTTTGCCGGAGCCGAGGAGACACCGGGTGATGTGGTGTTTTACCAGGGGCGCAGCTATAAGGTGTACCGGGGTATGGGATCCATTGAAGCCATGAAAAAAGGGAGCAAAGACCGCTATTACCAGACTGAAAACGAAGCCAACGACAAACTGGTACCCGAAGGCATTGTCGGGCGGGTACCCTACCGGGGCAGCCTGTCGAGCAATATTTTTCAACTCATCGGCGGCTTGAAAGCCGGGATGGGATACCTTGGTTGCGGCACCATCGCAGCATTGCAGGAAAAGGCCCGCTTTGTCAAAATCAGCGCAGCCGGAATGCGCGAAAGCCACGTGCATGATGTGGCTATTACCACCGAAGCACCCAACTACCGGTTGGAGTAGGTTGATATCTTTCCCTATCCGGGCAGTCTCGAAATATTCGCTGGAGACGGTTTATTTTCGAATTGCGTATTACCGCTTTTGCATGTTATATTCCGATGCAATTTTCAGGTTTCGGCATAATAAAATGACAGCGCTTGCTCAACTTCAGGCACTTCAGGCATTTTAGCGCACCCTGGCCCAGAACTGGCTACTGATCGAAATTCGGAAAACCTGGCTCATGAAGATGAGCTTTACATATACTCTCCAGTATTCGCAAAAGCGCCAGGGCAGGCTTCAGGCACGTCTTTCCGCACTACCTGCCAAATGCCCGAACTGCATGGTTATCATAAAAATCATTCACAAATAAAAACGAACTTTCCTGATACCTATGACAACCCAAACGCCCGATTTTGTCCATTTGCACGTCCATTCCCAATACAGTTTACTGGATGGAGCGATTCGTCTGGATCAACTGTTCCAGCAAGCATCTGATTTCGGTATGCACTCTGTGGCTCTAACCGATCACGGAACCATGTTCGGGGCGGTCGAATTTTACCAGAAGGCCAGCGGCACAGGTATCAAACCGATCATCGGCTGTGAATGTTATGTGGCCCCGCGGCGCCTGTCCGATAAAACGCCCGAAGATAACAAAGGTCTTTCCCATCTGGTTTTGCTGGCTAAAAACGAGGAAGGCTACCGCAATCTGTGCAAGATGATTTCCATCGCCCAGCTTCAGGGATTTTATTACCGGCCGCGGATCGACAAAGAACTTTTGCGCGAACACCGCCACGGCCTGATAGCCCTGTCGGCCTGTCTGCATGGGGAGATACCCATGCTTGTCAAGCAGAAACGGTTGGAAGCCGCCGACGCGGCGGCCCGGTTTTATGCTGATTTGTTCGGTGAAGACCAATTTTATCTGGAAGTCCAGAATAACGGTATCGATATTCAGGAATCGGTCAACGAAGCGCTGCGCGATATGAGCAGCCGGCTCTCTATCCCGCTGGTTGCCAGCAACGACTGCCATTACCTGCAAAAGGATCATGTGCGGGCCCATGATGTACTGCTCTGTATTCAAACCGGAAAGACCGTCCATGATACGGATCGTTTCAAATTCCGTACGGATCAGCTGTATTTCAAATCGCCGGCCGAAATGCACGCTTATTTCAAGGATTACCCGGGCGCCATCGAGAACACGGTCGATATCGCCAACCGCTGCCAGGTTGATTTTGATTTCAACACCTATCATTTCCCCCACTTTGAAGCGCCACCGGAACATACCGAGGAAACACTGTTTGAAAAGAAAACGCGGGAAGGGTTTGAACAGGTTTTTGAACAGATTCGTCGTAAGCATCCTGAAGCCGATCGGCAAGCCTACCAGGATCGGCTTGATTATGAAGTCGACGTCATCAAGGATATGGGATTTGCCGGCTATTTTTTGATCGTTTCCGACTTTATCAAGTATGCCAAAAAAAACGGCATACCGGTGGGGCCGGGCCGCGGATCTGCGGCAGGCAGTCTGGTTGCCTATTCCTTGAGTATCACGGATCTTGACCCGCTGGAGCACGGGTTGATTTTCGAGCGCTTTTTGAATCCGGGCCGCAAGAGCATGCCTGATATCGATGTCGACTTTTGCATTAACGGTCGGGAGGATGTGTATAAATATGTTCTCCAAAAATACGGCGGCCAGGATTATGTCGCCCAGATTATTACATACGGAAAACTGAAAACCCGGGCCGTCATCCGGGATGTCGGGCGGGCTCTGGATATACCGCTGCGGGAAGTGGACGCCATTGCCAAAATGGTGCCCGATGTGCTTAATATCACGCTGGATGAGGCCCTGGAACAGGAACCCCGTCTGGCCCGGATGGCAGCCGATAACCCGCAGATTGGTGAGTTGATCAGAATCTGCCGTACCCTGGAAGGATTGCCCCGGCATGCATCGGTGCATGCGGCCGGGGTTGTCATCGCCGATCGGCCGCTGGTGGACTATCTGCCGCTGTACCGGGGGAAAAAAGGCGAAGTGGTTACCCAGTTCGATATGAATATCGTCGAAAAAATCGGTCTGGTCAAATTCGATTTTCTGGGTCTTCGCAACCTGACGGTCATCGCCAAGACCCTGGATTTGATCACCAGCCAGGGTAAAGAACCGCCGGATTTGAATGATCTGGATTTTTCCGATCCGGGCACCTATCGTTTGCTGGCAGCCGGAGATACAACCGGGGTATTTCAGCTGGAAAGTTCGGGTATGAAAGATCTGCTGGTGCGTTTGAAACCCGAATGCTTTGGCGATATCACCGCCCTGGTCGCGCTCTACCGGCCCGGACCGATGGAGAGCGGCATGATAACCGATTATGTCGACCGCAAGCACGGCCGTAAAAAGGTCGCCTATTTTCTGTCCGATCTGGAGCCGATCCTCAATGAAACTTACGGGGTCATCGTATACCAGGAACAGGTCATGAAAATAGCCGCCGAGCTGGCCAGCTATTCAATGGCCGAAGCCGATGACCTGCGCAAAGCCATGGGCAAAAAGATTCCCGAGATAATGGCCAAACACCGGCAACGGTTTGTCAGCGGTGCGGTCGACAACGGCCATGCCAAAGATAAAGCCAACCAGCTCTTTGATTTGATCGTCAAATTTGCAGGATACGGATTTAATAAGTCCCATAGCGCCGCGTACGCATTGATTGCCTACCAGACAGCCTATCTGAAGGCCCACTATCCGGTCGAGTTCATGGCGTCCCTGCTTACCTGCGAAATGAACTCCATCGATGGGGTGGTAAAATTTATTGCCGAATGCCGCAGCCACGAAATTCCCGTGCTGCCGCCCGATATTCTGGAAAGTGACAAAGCGTTTACGGTTTCCGGTGAAAAGATTCGGTTTGGTCTGTTGGCCGTTAAAAATGTTGGCGAAAGCGCTATTGACGCAATTATCGAAGCCCGTGCAGAATCTCGTTTTACTTCGATTTTCGACTTTTGTGAACAGGTTGATTTCAAACGGGTCAACAAGCGCGTCATCGAAAGTTTGATCAAATGCGGCGCATTTGATTTCACCGGTGCACACCGTTCGCAGATGCTGGCAGCCATCGAAGAAGCACTGGAATACGGCCAACGCCTTCAAAAAGAAAAAAATGATCCCCAGATGGGGCTCTTTGATACCGGCGGCGGTAACAGACCCCAGATCAATACGCCGGCACTGGCGAATATTGCCGAGTGGGATGAAAAACAGCTGTTGACCTTTGAGAAGGAATCCCTGGGGTTTTATATTTCGGGGCATCCGCTCAATCGCTTTGAAGATTCGATCGACAAGTATACCAACGCCAACGCGGTGACCATCAAAGAGCTGGCCGATGGCGGCAGCGTGCGAATCGGCGGTATCGTGACCGCCACGAAAACGATCCAAACCAAACGCGGCGATCTGATGGCGTTTGTCACCATCGAAGATATGCACGGATCGGTGGAAGCTATCGTGTTCGCATCGACGTATGCCAGTGTCAGCGACCAGCTTTTCGACGACCATCCGATATTAATCCAGGGGCGGGTGCAAAAGGATGAAAAGGCGGTCAAGGTTTTGGCTGAAGAAGTGATACCGCTGAAAAAAGCTGAAGAAGTGTGCACCGCCAGCATCCATTTTAACCTGGAAATAACCCGTACCGACAAAGAACACCTGGTGGCGCTGCAGGCCATTTTCGATCGTTTCCCGGGCACCAGCCCTGCTTATCTGCATCTGCAGATCCCGAGCCAATCCGAGACCGTCATAGCCATGGGAGACCACATCAGATTGCAAGCCGGTGCGGCCTTGACCAAAGAAGTCAACAGCCTGTTCGGATATCCTGTGGTTGAAACCAGATGCAGCACGATTACCAGTTCGCAGCGCAATAACGGGCCCAAATGGCGCCGACGCTGACACTGTGTTCTGCGAGAAGACCATTTTTGTTCGATCCTGAATTTATCGTTATCTTGTTTAGAATTTGACAGCTTCACGACACCAGGGAGTAACATGGTATGAATGATGGGATGGCCAATGTTTATCCAGTTCTGCTGGCTGGTGGGACCGGAACCCGTCTCTGGCCGGTATCAAGGGAGCTGTACCCCAAACAGCTGGTTAATTTTACCGGAAACCGCTCCCTTGTGCAGGCAACCGCCAGAAGGCTGGTGCCGCCGCTGGCCGCCGAAAAGATCCGGCTGGTCTGCGGCCGCGAACACGTTCACGAAATCGCCCGGCACATGGAAGAGATCGGGATTCCGGCCGAGGGTAAAATTCTCACCGAGCCCTGCGGCCGAAATACCGCCCCGGCCATCTTACTGGCGCTGCTAAATATCCTGAACCAGTCCGCCGATCCAATCATGTGTGTGTTTCCGGCCGATCATGTCATCCGGGATATCGAGACCTTTCACGCCAGACTGAAAGTCGCGGTGGGCCTGGCCGATCAGGGCTTTATCGTTACTTTTGGCATTCAACCCGATTATCCGGAAACCGGCTACGGTTATATTCAGGGTGCGGCGCCCCTTGGCGATGGTGCCCGGGTCATCGAACGGTTTGTGGAAAAACCGGATCGAAAGACGGCCCAAAAATATCTGCAAGCCGGTAATTTTTTCTGGAACAGCGGCATGTTCACTTTTCGGGCGGCGGTCATGCTGGAAGAATTCCGTCTGTTGCAGCCCGCATTGCTGGCCCGGATGCAGCAAATGGGCACAGCCGCAGACCCGAGTGAGGCGCAGTACCGACAACTGCCGGATATATCAATTGATTATGCCATTATGGAGGCGACGCGCAAAGGCGCTGTGCTGGCATCTGATTTTGGATGGAGCGATATCGGGTCCTGGAAATCATTGTATGATTTTTTGCCTAAAGACCCGGATGAAAATGTGCTCGATGGTGATATCATCGCCAAAGACACCCGCCACTGTTTTGTTCTGGGGCATGAGCGTCTGATCGCCACCAATCATCTGAAAAATGTCGTCGTGGTGGAAACACCCGACTCAATTTTTGTTTCGGACCTGGGCCGCAGCCGTGACGTCAAGTCAATTGTCTCCCGCCTCAAAGAAAGAGGGCGGGTCGAATATCACCATCACCGCACGGTTCACCATCCCTGGGGCAGCGCGAACTTGCTGGAACATTCCGGTGATATCGAAATAAAACGGCTGGTGGTTTTTCCCGACCGTCAATTCGATTGCCCCACCAGCCCGGACGCCTGGCAGCAGTTGACGGTTATCAGCGGGCAGGCCCGAATGATGGTGAAAGGGCAGGATCAGCCGCTGTTATGCGGCCAGAGCTGTGTGCTGCAGGACGAAGAATCGGCCGTATTTGTCAACCCGGACAGCGAACCGCTGTGGCTGATGCATATCATCATATCCGGCCAATCGGCGCTGGATTGCAAAGCGAGAAAGTGAGTGTCTGGTGTTAGAGCAGTTGTCATAAATACGTTCCGATTGAATTTGATTACCCACTGTGTAGGGGCGGGTTTTAAACCCGCCCACAAAGCTTTGCGATAAACACCAACAGATTGTAACGGAATATAATTCTGAAAATCACTATATGAATTCGGACGGATATTCAAGCGGGCAATTGGGAGCCCGGCATTTAAAGGAATAAAAAAATGAAAGTACCGCTGCTCGATCTTAAGCAACAGTATGCCACAATCAAAGAAGAAATTCGCAAAGTAACCGAAGAAATTTACGCAAGTCAGTATTTTATCCTGGGGCCGCAGGTGGAACGACTGGAAAAACAGGTGGCCGAATACTGCCAGGCCGAATATGCCGTGGGGGTGTCTTCGGGCTCGGACGCATTGATTATCGCCCTGATGGTGGCCGGAATCGGTGCCCAGGACCTGGTCCTTACCACCCCGTACTCCTTTTTTGCCACAGCCGGCGCCATTGCCCGGGTTGGCGCCCGACCGGTATTTGCCGACATCGATCCTGGTACTTACAACCTGGCGCCGGTCGAGATCGAGCAGGCCATCGAAAACTTGAGTGCCGATGAGAAAGCGCGTTTGAAAGGCATCATTCCGGTGCACCTTTACGGCCAATGCGCAGAGATGGACCCGGTTTTACAAATTGCCGCCCGACACGGCCTAGTCGTCATCGAAGACGCCGCCCAGGCCATCGGGTCTGAATACAAAGGCCGCCGGGCCGGCTCGATCGGCGATTTTGGCTGTTTTTCATTTTTCCCTTCCAAGAACCTGGGTGCTTTCGGCGACGGCGGGATTGTGACCACGTCCTCAGAAAAGCTTTACGATGGATTGAAAATCTTTAGAAACCATGGTGCGGCGCCCAAGTACTACCACAGGTTTATTGGCGGCAACTTTCGGTTGGATGCGCTCCAGGCAGGGATTGTATCGGTTAAATTAAAATACCTGGACAACTGGAGTCGGGCCCGGCAGGCCAATGCCGAAAACTATCGCAAACTGTTCGCTGATGCCGGTCTCGAACAGATTGAACTTCCGCTGTCGATACAGGATCGGCATATTTACAATCAATTTGTTATTCGTGTGGCCCACAAACGCAATGATCTAAGGCAGCATTTGCAGCAGTCCGGTATTGGATCCGAAGTCTATTATCCGGTACCGCTGCACCTGCAGGAATGTTTTAAGTTTCTGGGTTACGGCCAGGGGGATTTCCCGGTATCCGAAGCGGCCGCCGACCAAACCCTGGCATTGCCGATCTACCCTGAATTAACCGATGATCAGCAGGCTTATGTAGTAGACAGTATCAAAAAGTATTTTTCCTGAAGTTTTTTTCCCTGATCAAGGTCGCTGAAATTGTCTTTCATACGATGTTATTCTGATTGACAGTTTTATTTGCATCCTTGCGGGAGAGGAAAAAAACTTGGGAATTAAAAAAAACAATAGGGTCGGAAATTCTTCCGACCCTTCATTTTGCATATTTCGTAAAAGCCTCCCGCGCTTCAGCCTCGATCTGTTCCGCCAACCCCTGATATCGGGGCGAAAAATGAAACAGACTGTATTGTCTGACATTGGCCCGACCGGCAATGGTGCCGGCCTGTCTGGCCGTCAGGTGGTTCTTGCGGATCGCTATGTCACGGTCCTTTTCAACGAAGGCCGCCTCGATGAACAGCTGGTCGGAATCACGGACAAATGCAATGATGCGGTCGATGTTTGCAGCTGTGCCGCCGGCATCGGCGATATAGCTGATTTTCTGACCGGGCGTTATGCGGGCTATCTTTGCGGCCAGTTTTCCCAGTTCAAAAACCTTTTCGGCCTGATCCGGGCGGTTGCCGCCGGCCGTAAATTTCGAATCCGGATCACGCTCCAGGTACAACGCCGCCTTAAATCGCTGCAGCCACGGTCCGGTGGCCAGCCCCAGTTCCTGCAGACCCTCCTTGCGAATATTCACGTGAAAGCGTTCTTTCATACTGTAACCGAGACAGGGGATAGCGTGATCGATCCGCAGCGTGGAGACGGCAAGGGCCGGTTCGGCATGCAGGACGGTTTCACGGGCGCGCAGCCTTGGCGATTCATCGGCCTGAAAACTGTTCCGGCAGTTTAAACTGACCGAATAAATCCTGTCCGGGTGGATTTCGTGAATGTGCAGCGCCAGATGGTTGGCGTAATTGTGGAGCAGGTTCCAGGTGTAACCGGCCAGCTTCCCCCGGACGTTTTCAATAAAACCTTCCGGTCCGAAAAAATGAACTGCCTTATTGCGGCCGAGTATCAGACGCAGGAAATGATCAAAACCGATAAAATGATCCATGTGGGTGTGCGTGACGAAAATATGACTGATTTTAAGAATGTCCCGTGCCGAGAGCCGGGTGATATCTCCCAGATCAAACAGAATCGCACGATTTTGGAATTGAAAGGGTATGTAAAGTCCGGGATCATCAAAGGGGCCGTTGACCAACCTGGGATGAAAAGACGGGTGCATCAGTAAGGCAGGATTCTTTTAACTTGCTGATTTATGCTTGTGTATATTTGTTCATCCGAACCGTAAATGTCGACGATGTCCTTATGATTGATAAGCTTTTCAAGTACAAATGCCGTCACGTAAATGCTGACAATATGCGGATTGTGGACCAGATTGCGAACCGGTGCGATCGCATAATCGACATCGAACTCATCGGCCCGGGTCAATCTTTCCAGACACTTGTCGATTTGTTCTTCAATGGCATTTTTGTTGGTGGTTTCCACCAGATTTTCTTCCACAAGTTTCATGGAGATTGCGTTAGCCAGAACTTCATGATGGTCGCGCAGACTGTTGATGGACATGCGCCGACCATGCTCTTTGGATGATTCAATTTTTGACAGGATACTTGCCTCGCGTGTACTGGGTCGAAAAACTTTGGCCATGACGACACCTTCATTTTACATCGGGTTCAAAAGTGAATAGTACCGAATCACAATGGGCAAATCATAACGACAAGCGACTTGAATTGCAAGGTAAAATTACGAAGGCGGGCTGGAAAAAAGACACCTAAAGGTTCGGATCGAAGAAGCCGATAACATTAAGGAATCCCCTGAGATGATATTTAACCGCGACCATGGGATCAGGCCGATGGCCCTGATCGATATCCTCAACGGGTGCAAACCAAGTTGTCGCAAGGCAGCGTAAATACAATCGGATGGCAGGCATAGATTATGAAAGAGGCAGCGCAACAGATGGAGACTGAGAACCCGACATTAAATCCCCCCCCCGAATCGGACGATACGGGATGGGGTGAAATTGTGAACATCCTGATTAAGGAAAGCCTGTTGACCCGGGAGCAGGTCGTATACGGCCGTCGGATATTATCCAAGGTAGAGGGCCGACGAACGCTGCTGGATATCCTCAAAGATCTCAAATATATCAACAACGAGCAAATCCGCGCGGCCATCCGGGACAACCGGGTCTCCATGCGGATCGGCAGCCTGCTGGTGGAACTGGGATACATCAGTGACGCGGATTTACAGCTGGCATTTGCCATTCAGGAGGAAGAAAAACCGCGCCGGAAACTGGGCGAGATCCTGGTAAAGCACAATTTTATCGATGCGCGTGAATTGGTCGATGTCCTGTCCCTGCAAATGGGCATTCCAGTTATTGAACCGGAATTCATGGAGATTGATAAAGAACTGGTCTCCATGGTGGCGCCAAACTGGTATGATTCACACAAACTTATGCCCATCGGCCGCCAGGACGGTCACATCCTGGTGGCTTTTGCCGATCCGCTGGATCGCAACGATAAAGAAGCCGCCGAACGGATCTTCGGTTCCAATCTCACCCCTGCCATTGCCCTCGAGGGCTCCATTCAAGCAGCGCTTCAGCGCTATCAACGCGATCGCAAGAGTTCGTTGACCACGTTGGATGAAGATTCGGCGGTGGGCATCGTCAATGCCATGATTCTGACAGCCATCAAAGGGCACGCCAGCGATATTCACATCGAGCCGCTCAAGGACCGGCTCAGGGTGCGCTTTCGACAGGACGGGGTCCTGTGCCCATATAAAGACTATCCCACCGAACTGGTTCCGGCCCTGACCAGCCGGTTGAAAATTATGTGCGAGGTCGATATTACCGAGCGGCGCCGGCATCAGGGCGGTCGAATTCTATTCGATTACGCCGAAGGTCAGCTTGATTTGCGCGCATCATTTTACATCACCGTGCATGGTGAAAAGATTGTCCTGCGTCTTTTGAATCGGCAAAATGAATTGCTGAATCTCAAAGAAATCGGCATGGCCCCGCGGATGCTGGCGCAATACAGCGATTTGGGTCTGGCTTTGCCCAGCGGGGTCTTGCTTATTACCGGGCCTACCGGCTCGGGCAAGACGACCACGGTCTACAGCTGCATTAACCAGATCAGTACGCCCCAGATCAGCATCGTGACGGCTGAAGAGCCGGTGGAGGCGCTGGTTGACGGCATTGCCCAGTGCTCCATTAATCCGAAGATCAATCTGACATTCGAAGAGACCCTGCGCCACATAGTTCGTCAGGATCCGGATGTGATCGTAATCGGTGAAATCCGGGATAATTTTTCGGCCAGAATAGCGGTTAACGCAGCCTTGACCGGCCACAAGGTGCTGACAACCTTTCACACCGAAGACAGTATCGGCGGTCTTATTCGCCTGTTGAACATGGAAATCGAACCCTATCTGGTATCTTCTACGGTGGTCTGCGTTCTGGCCCAGCGATTGTTACGCAAAGTCTGTCCGGACTGTCAGGAACCCTACCAGCCCAGCGCTGATGATTTGCGTCTGCTGGGTTACGGCACCGCTGATATCCTGACCGGCGATTTTAAAAAGGCGCGGGGCTGTCCCCAATGCCGGCATACGGGATACCGGGGGCGTCTGGGTATATTTGAACTGTTGCTGCCGGATGAAGTGGTTCGCAGCGCCGTTTTGGATCAACGTACCAGTCAGGAGATTCGACGGATCGGCATTGAATCGACCGGTATGGTGACCCTGCTGGAAGATGGGATCGCCAAGGCGGCGATGGGACTGACCAGTATTGAGGAGGTATTAAGATGTCTGCCGCGAATGCAAAAACCAAGGCCGCTGGCCGAACTTCAGCGTCTCCTGGGGTGGTAAACGTGACCAAAAGACTGTCATTGCTGGAAATTATCAACAACTATCTGGATTCGGACCAGATGCGGCTGCCGCCCTTTGACGCAACCTCAAAACGCATCCAGGGCGAGGCCATGAAGGAAACACCGGACACCGATTTGATTGAACGTCTGGTCATCAGAGATCAGGCCCTGACCGGGCAGGTCCTGCGGATAGCCAACTCGGCCTTCTATAAAGGTCTGGTGAAGGTGTCGACGGTTAGGAATGCGATTTTAAGGCTGGGCGTCAATGAGGTCTCCAACATCGTTACCCTAGTTTCCCAGCAAGAGAGCTATAAATCTAAGGATCCGAAGATCAACACGGTATTGCGAGAATTGTGGAAACACTCGCTGGGGTGTGCCATCGGCGCCCACTGGATTGCCAAGAACACCGGATTTGCCAATCTTGCCAGTGAGTCTTTTTTTGCCGGGCTTTTGCATGATGTCGGCAAGTTGTTCATCATGGCAGTTCTGGAGCAGCTGAAACAGTCCCAGGAAATTGATGTGCAGCCCGCTCCGGCCCTGCTGCACGAAATTATGGCCAACCAGCACAGTCAATACGGTTTTGATTTGATGAAAAACTGGAACCTGCCCGAACATTACTGCCATATTGCCCGCGATCATCATGCCGAAACCATCGATCCAAAAAACTACTTGCTGCTGATTGTTCGCGTTGCTGACAAAGCCTGTAACAAAGCCGGCATCGGTTGTGAGCCGGACGCTTCAATCGCCCTGTCCGGGCTTCCGGAAACCAAAGTTCTAAATCTGACCGAAGTGGACCTGGCCAAACTGGAAATCCACCTGGAAGATGCGAATTTATTGGGTTGAAGACTTGACAGTCAAATTACTGCCAAACACTCCACTTGTCTAATGAGAAGTGATTGTTGTCTTTTGTTTGTATGACGTGAGAACTTGGATGCGGTGTTGCATATTTACTAAACCCCAAATAACAAATACTAAACACCTTTTGAGGTTAATATCTGTTTATCTTTGCTCTAATTCCCGCTCTCCAATTAATTGAGGGGTCGGGGAATTTTTTTTGCAAAGCCTTGATATGAGCGGAATGAATGATCGGCAGCGCAAGCGTGCCCTGTTTGAATGTAGTAGGGAGCGTTATGAAAGAACAGCGTGGCTATAAGGCTGTCAAGGGATTCGACCAATATTCGCTTATAAGATAATTCCTTGTAAATATTGACAATATACTGTTCTTTCGTTATGGTCCCTTATGCATAAGTTTGCACGCTGGAGTCGCTGACTATTCATGTAGCGGACGCATTTTTAAAAACACTCCGACCCCTCAATTAATTACATGCGCACATCTTCCACCACCAGTTGCGCATTTTTCCTTCCATTCCAGTAATTCCACTGCACCCGGAAAGCCATCGAGCCAATTTCAACCTGCGGCCCGGGCGGGTCCATATCCGTGTTAAACTGTATCGCCTGAAAGGTTCGTCCGCGCCCCCGACCCGTCTGTTTCAACCAGAGTTGCAGGTGCCGATCGCCAACTACCCGGGATCTAACGACCGTGATGTTTTCAGCCATCAGGACCGGTTCCCTGTTTTGCTGGCCGAAGGGTTTGAGGGTCTCGATTTCGGTGATCAGAAGATCACTGATTTGATCAAATTGCACGACAGTGTCAATCGTGAGGACCGGACTCTTTGTTTCGGGGGCCAGATCCCGGCCGCAGATCTCATCAAATTGCCGGCGGAAAGCCTTAATATTTTCTGCTTTAACCCGCAGGCCGGCCGCCATGGCATGCCCGCCAAATCCAACCAGCGAATCGGCACAGCCCTGCAGCGCCCGGTATAGGTCGATTCCGGGTATACTGCGGGCCGATCCTTTACCGATGTCTTCCCGCACGGATATGACCACAACCGGCCGGTGAAACTGCTCTGTCAGCCGGGCGGCCACGATACCGATGACACCTTCGTGCCAGTGCGCCTGAGCCAGCACGAGGCTGTTTTGCAGCAGCAGTTCCGGCTGGCTGTGCAATCGCTTGCGGATCTGCCGCAGCATGTCGTCTTCGGTGCTTTTACGGTTCGAATTCAGCTCGTGCAGGTTTTTTGCCAGAGGCCGGGCTTCAGTGGCATCTGCGGCCATCAGCAATTGCTGGGCCGTGGCGGCATGCGCCATGCGTCCGGCGGCGTTCAAACGGGGAACCACGCGATAGGCCAGGTCCTCTTCACTGACCTTGCCGGCCTCGATGTTGACCAGTTTGAACAGCTCATCGAGACCGGGCCTCTGGCCGCCCTGTTGCATCAAGTGCAGACCCGTGCGGGTCAATACACGGTTTTCATCGATCAACGGAACCGAATCGGCAATGGTTCCCAGAGCAACCAGGTCACAGTATAATTTTAGATTCGGTTCCGGCTTCGAATCCCAGTATCCGCTTTCGCGCAGGTGTTTACGCAAACATATCAGCAGCATAAAAGCGACTCCGACACCGGCCAGGTGATCGAATCCGGCCGGGCAGTCGGCCCGTTTGGGATTCACCACGGCGATGGCATCAACCGGTACGTCGGTTATACTGTGATGATCGGTCACAACAACATCCACACCGCCGGCCCTGGCGCGGGCAATGGCCTCATGGTTGGATGAACCGCAGTCGACCGTGATCAAAAGATCGACGTTTTGCGGCTTTATGCAGGTATCGATGTGAAACTGCTGCAATCCGTAGCCTTCCTCGACACGGTGGGGAATATGCGTGCAGACATTGGCACCGGCCTGCTTTAAAAACTGATACACCAGGGTTGTGGCTGATACGCCATCAACATCGTAATCGCCGAAAATCAATATTTTTTCATTTTTGTTCAGCGCGGTGCTGATACGGATGACCGCGGTATCCATATCCTTGACATTGAATGGGCTGCGCAGCTGGGCCAGGGAGGGATTCAAGTATGGGTGCACCTGTTCCGGCCCCGAAAAATTGCGATTGGCCAGAATGCGGGCAAACACCGATGTGCATCCCAGTTTGCGCTGGAGCTGTTCGACCGTGTCCGGTTCTTGCTCCATTATGTGCCAGCGGGTACGCATGGTGCGGCCTTTTTTGGAATTGACCCGGTGGACAACTAACACCTTTGGGTTAACTGATCGGGGTATAGCCGATTGTATCGTTCAGGACAACCTTTAAAGGCCGGCATGGAATTGGGCAACCACGCGCTATGTTATTTTTATTGAAATAAACGCTGATGTGTTTATACTAAAGGGGTGCTATCGCTATTCGCAGGCCTGTAAAACGGCCTGAAAACACACTATTTCGGATTGCAGACCATTGCGTTGCCAGGAGCTATATTTCCGGGTTGATCGACATCAGATAAGTCTTCTGAGATTCATTTTCGAAGCCTATGACGGCATTGGCATGATCTCCACCCTGAACCCGGAAAAAGGGATCATTGTGATACGGGTTGCACCGGGTTGTGAAACGGATGTGGATAACCTGCTGGTTTCCCTGTCCGGGCAGATCCGGATGGAGCCCCGGGACGGGCCGACCGATCTGCCATAATGCTTCGGTGCCAGGCCATTGCCCGATGTTGAGAGCTTGACTATGAGTGCTGTTAACTCTAAAAAACTGTATATTCGCACCATTGGGTGCCAGATGAACGTTTACGATACCGAACGGATGGCAATGTTGCTTTCCCGGTTGCGGTATCGCCGAACGGACCGCCTCGAGTCGGCCGATTTAATCGTTGTCAATACCTGCGCCATCCGAGCGAAAGCCGAGCAGAAAGTATTCAGTTTCCTGGGACGGCTGGCACGCCTGAAGCAGAACAATCCCGGTTTAATCATTGCTGCCGGTGGTTGCGTGGCGCAGCAGGAAGGTGCCCGCATGCTGGAACGGGCACCTTACCTGGATGTTGTTTTCGGTACCCATGCCATCGGCCGCCTGGCCCGCATTATCGAACGGGTCGAAAAGGAGAAATGCCGCATCGTCGATATCGACATGTCTGCCGGTGTCGAAGAATTCGATACGATTCGCAATTTCAGGGATGATGGCCAGGTTACCAGTTTTGTGACGATCATGCAGGGCTGCGACAATTACTGTACATACTGTGTCGTGCCCCATGTCAGAGGTCCGGAAGCCAGTCGTCATCCGGAAAAAATCGTGGCCGAAATAAAGGATCTGGTGCGTTCCGGCATTCGGGAAGTCACTTTACTGGGACAGAATGTCAATAGTTACGGCCAGAAAGAAGGTTGGTGCGATTTTGCCGCTCTGCTCCAGCAGATCAACCGGATTGACGGATTGCTGCGAATCCGGTTTACCACCTCGCATCCCAAGGACCTGTCTCCGGAGCTTTGCCGGGCTTTCAAAAACCTGGATAAATTATGCCACCATATACACCTGCCGGTTCAATCCGGATCAAACCGGGTGTTGCAGAGAATGAATCGCAAATATACCCGCGAACAGTATCTGGACAAAATTGAGCAATTGCGCAGTAATTGTCCGGACATTGCCATTACTTCCGATTTCATTATCGGATTTCCCGGCGAGCGGCAGGCAGACTTTGACCAGACCCTGGCCTTGATTCGACAGGTGGCATTCGATGGTATCTTTGCGTTCAAGTATTCCGACCGACCCAGCGCACCGGCGCGGCAGTTTCAGCCCAAATTGCCGAAAGAATTAAAAAATGAGCGTTTACAGATCCTGCTGGACATTCAGGATGAGATTACCCTTGGGAGAAATCAGTCACTGGTCGGAACTGTTCAGCAGGTGCTGGTGGAGGGGCACAGTAAACGCAACGTCAAGAATGATATCGACCTGTCCCCAAACAGCTTGCAATGGACCGGACGGACCTCTACCAATAAAATCGTTAATTTTCTTCTGGACGGGTCTTCTGCCAAAGATTCACCGGCCGGCGCACTGGTCCGGGTGGAAATCGAAAAAGCCCTGGCGCATTCACTATGGGGGCGGCCGACCGGTGTCGATACGACCCCAACATATCTGAAAGGAGAACGCAGTTATGCTGCATAAAGTAAGCATAGCGGGTCTTACCATGGATCCGACCTCCAATACGCCGATTATCATTTTAAAATCAGAGCAGTCAGACCAGGCGATTCCCATCTGGATCGGGCTGTTGGAGGCGACTTCGATCGCTTCGGCCCTGCAGAATGTCAAATTTGACCGTCCCATGACGCATGATCTGTTCAAGAATTTTACAGATTTGCTGGACATCGGCGTTATCAAAGTGGAAGTCTGCGATCTCAAAGACAGCACTTTTTATGCCCGCATTTACTTTGAATCCGATGGAAAAAGTTTCGATATGGATGCCCGCCCGAGTGATGCCATTGCGATAGCCCTGCGGTTTGAGGCACCGATCTATGTCGATGAAAAAGTCATAGAAAAATCACTGGCCGGTTCGGATTCAGCCGAAATTGCGGCCGATGAAAGTGAAGAAGGGAAAAAATGGGCCGACTATCTCAAAAACCTGTCACCGGAAGATTTTGGCAAATACAAAGTGTAAGATGTCCCCGACTCGAACTGCCGGGGATGATGCCCCGGTATACCCATTAGCGCAATTGACCCATCGATGAATGAAACCAACCGCTTTGAGCTTGTTTCCGTGCACGGCGGCCACAGCGCCCAATTTTGCAATCACGCCCATAATTCACTGGAAGAGATCATCCAGGCATACGTTCATAATGGCTTTTCCTGGGTCGGCATCACCGAACATGCGCCACCAATAAACGATCGGTTTTTGTATCCGGACGAGGTAAAAGCCAACCTGAATGCCCGCCTTTTGAAAAATCGGTTCGGTCAATACATGGATACCGCTCGCGCCCTTCAAAAAGCGTATCGGTCGCAGATAGATATTTTTATCGGGTTCGAAACCGAAACCTACAGCGGTTCCATTGAATATATGGATGCGCTCAGGAGAAAATATGCGCCCGACTATATCGTGGGATCGGTGCACCACGTAAATGATACCTGCTTTGATTTTTCACCCGATCTATACCGACAGGCTGTCGAAACCGCCGGTGGACTGGACGGCCTGTATGAACGCTACTTTGATCTCCAATACCGGATGATTAAGCGGCTGGAACCCGATGTGGTGGGGCATTTTGATATTGTGCGCATTAACGACGACAGTTATACCGAGCGGGTTAAAAAACCGCACATCTCCGAGCGCATCCGTCGCAACTTGAATCTGATCGCCGACCTGGATCTTATCCTGGATTTGAATGTCAAATCATACGCCAAAGGTGCTGTTGAGCCTTATCCCGCATGCCAGCTTGTCGAGCAGGCCCTCGAGTTGGGCATCACCCTTGTCCCCGGCGATGATTCGCATGGGGTCGATAGCGTTGGCCTGAATCTGGTAAAGGGCATGGCCTGGCTTAAAAAACTGGGCGGCTCGATGAATTGGCGCCGACCGGGATCCCCGGCTGATAAAAAGCAGCCCCTATAAAATTCTTTAAAAATCGGCGTAAATCAGAGATCTGAATATATGCGGACGTGCTAATCCATCTGTTTTACCTCAATATGTTCTTAATATGTTTAACACTTTTCTGATTTGTAAAAAAAATATTCTTTTCAGGAAGTTGGGGTGTGGTAGCGAAAAAGTGTGATTGATTTCAGCTCTCTAGGACCGACACCGCCGGGTGCCGGTATCTGAAATAAAATGACCTAATCCGATTTGACGACAGTTCCCCCGGTATACTAATCATGGCCATCCGGTTGGAGTTCTCCCTCTGCACAGGGGGGCTGCAGTAAGATATTTTCTTTCGAATCCACTATTACAATTTAACTGAAATTCCGGTTCAAGCGGTTTGGATGCGTGTTCGCGTTCGCTAAAGGTTTGCCTCTTGCCGACGGGTTGATACGGGGAAATGCCATGGTTTCTGTGCTTGTGATTGACGATGAAGAGTTTATTCTGGATGTTCTCCAGTGCTCCCTGATGCAAAATGGATTTTCTGTAAAAACCGCCTCAGGCGGTCGTGAGGGTATCGAAAAGTTTGAAAGGGGCAATTTTGATCTGGTGATCACCGACATTCGCATGCCCGATGTTGACGGCAACAGCGTCGGCAAGCATATCCGCAGGTCCGAACGTTCCCGGACCCCCATTATCGGAATCTCCGGCACACCCTGGGTCTCCAAGGATACGGTTTTCGACAAAATTTTATCGAAACCTTTCAAACTGGATGCTCTGGCCAACACCATCCAATACCTGGTTGCAGCACGCAGCGTTCATCACCCCAGTTGTTAGCCCGACACCCCTTTAGGTATTGTATGACGCAATGCACAGGCACAAAGCAATCCTGCCCTGGCAAGGCGGTGATGAAAATTCCAAAGTAAAAAATCCAAATCCCAAATATAGTACCTGAATTTTGCACGCAAATCAGCGCTATGAACACTTTGCAGTAATTTTCTATTTTTACTGCAGTATTTTAAGGTCAATCTAACGGATAATTTTTTCTTTTATAATTACTTCTTT
>Ga0126335_1000091_pt1 | contig 39671 bp, 32 predicted proteins | sample OlaspJWI45metaG_FD_108409 | JGI IMG/M metagenome (GOLD analysis project Ga0126335, IMG submission 108409) | Marine gutless worms symbiont microbial communities from Oahu, Hawaii - Olavius sp. 1 OAHU.JWI-45 metaG | ecosystem: Host-associated > Annelida > Digestive system > Unclassified | place... | reverse complement strand
TGGTGCTCAGGCGAAAAACGGGGTCGTTATGTCAAGATTATTTTCATTGCTCAGATAATTCGAGATCCGATCTGTACCCAGTTCTGGGCCAGGGTTGTGGAAGCGCTTGCGCGCTGTCAAATATTGGAAACTTGAAACTGGAAATTTGAAATTGGGGACAGGATAATTTAGCAGTCTGGGAATTTTTACAGCAAACGCATACCAGCAGCGGAATGAATAGTTGGCAGCGTAAGCGTGTCCTGCCCCGGGCGGGATTTGAATGGTTTAAAACCCTCGCTTTCAGTCAGCGTCACAATTTTCTGCGGCGAGCTGTCAACTTTCAACTGTGATTTACATATTGATCCGGAAACAGTATCCGGTCGACCAGTTCGCACAGGATGTGGGCGATGGTAATCTGGGTTTCCTGAATGCGGGGGGTGTCATCGGAATCCACCGGTAGGACCAGATCGGCGATTTCGGCCATTCGTCCACCGCGTCCGGTCATGGCCAGTGTATGCAGGTCCATTTCCAGGGCTTTGTCCAGGGCCGCAACGACATTGGGTGAATTTCCACTGGTGCTGATACCCCAGGCGATATCGTCGGGGCGGGCCAGTGCGGCGATCTGTTTGGAAAAAAGTTGATCGAAATCATAATCGTTACCGATGCTGGTTAAAATCGAGGTATCGGTGGTTAGTGCGATTGCGGCCAGCGGCGGGCGCTCTATTTTGAATCGATTGACCAATTCAGCGGCAATGTGCTGGGCATCGGCAGCACTGCCGCCGTTGCCGAATATCAGGATCTTGTTGCCGGCAGCAATGCAGGCGGCCAGTCGATCCGCGGTTTCGATAATCCGATCCATATATTTACTGATCGTCTGCTGTTTAACTGCGACACTGTCTGCAAGTATTTTAGAGATAATTTGTTTCACTGTATGCTTTCCGTTCCCAATTCGATCGCCCGGTCCAGCTGTTGTCTGGCTTCGTCTGCACGGCCTGTGTCTTGCAGGAGGCAACCCAGACGATGCCGGTACAGTCCGGAGTCCGGCGCAATGGTGACGCTCTGGCGGCAGAACAATTCGGCGATCTCCGGATCTTCTCCCCCTTGATGGTACAGCCATCCGAGTCCGGAAAGCGCGGCGGCATCATTGCCGTTCAGCTGGATCGCCTTTTTGAGCGCCTTAATAGCCCTTGATGGCTCTTTTAGAGCCAGATAACATTCTCCCAATGCCGAATGGGCCAAAAAAGAACCGGCATCCAGGGTAACCGCCCTTTCAAGGTGCACCCGGGCCTGTTCAAACTGACCATCTTCCAGATGAACGCGACCCAGCTGGAATACCAGCTCGTAAATGTCGCCGTCTATCTGACGGGCTCTCAAAAAATAATCCGTAGCTGTCCGGCGATCGTTGCTTATCAAGTGCACCAGGCCGATATTATACAATAACATGGCTTCATCCGAATCGATCGCCAGCGCTTGTTCAAAGACCGCGAGTGCGTCGCTGTAACGTTCCAGCACCCCAAAGGTAACGCCCAGGCTGTTGTTCAGGTTACTATTGATCGGATCGAGTTGCAGTCCTCTTCTAAATTCTTCCGCCGCGCCGTGATAGTCGCCCCTGTCATACAGCTGGTCACCGCTGATATTCAGGCTTACGGCGTCCAGAGCGACCAAACTGTCCGGACCGAAAAAGCGGGCGTGTTCCAGGGCTTTATAGGCATTTTCGAATATCTGATTCTTTTTGTAATCCAGGCATGGATGCTCGGCTATACCGATGGTTAACGTATCACTGCGCAGGCCGGCCAGCCGACGTTTTACCTGGCGGGCGATGTCCACACCGCTCCGGCCGTCTTTTTCCCCAAATACACAGGCGAATAGCGGGTAATCCAGAATACCCCAGCGACCGTTTTCGTTCTGGCAGATGATCTTAATGGCTGCGGCCAGGTCTCTGCGGGCGGCCGCCAAAACCTTCACACCGTCTTCCTCCCGATCCATCTGCGAAACCGGCGAATCGATCTGTATGATCATCGCCGTCAGCCTGGTTGTCGAATCGAATTCTGACAGGCTATTCTGGATGAAATTCTGTCCTGTCTGAAGATCGGCATAGATCGCCTTCAAATCTGATTCCAGTCCCGGTTGTTTTTGAGGGAAAATGGCAGGTTTTTTCCTGGGAGTGGTTTTAAACAGTAAAAATTGGCGGTTGGCGCTGCGCTTGCGTTCAATATCACTGCGTTGTTGAATCATCTTCCAATCCCTTGATGAGAGCGCTGAAGGCCGATCGAATCAGTTCCGGTTCGCCATCCTGAATCGTTCGCATGTCCAGGACGTAATATTCGTTTTCAATCCGGCCGATGATCGGCGGATTGTTGGCGCGCAGTGTTCGTTCGATTGTATTGGCCGAAACCCCCGATATTTTCAGGCCGATTCCGCGCGATGGGAGTTCAAGCAGCGGCAGGGATCCGCCCCCGGCCCGCGAGACCAGCGCCTGCTCGGATATTTCCAGTCGGGCAGAACCAATGTCCTGCAGGAGAGATACGAGATGGTTGGTCCTTTTTTGAATATGTTCCAGTGGCCGGGTCAACATGCGCAGGGTCGGGATTTTCTGAACCGCTTTTTCGGGATCCCGGTAAAGTCGCAAGGTGCTTTCCAGCGCGGCCAGCGTCATTTTATCGATTCGCAGGGCCCGGTTGAGCGGGTTTTTTTTGATCTGTTCCAGATATTCGCTCTTTCCCACGATGATACCGGCCTGCGGTCCGCCGAGCAATTTGTCGCCGCTGAATGTGATGACATGGGCGCCGGTAGCCACGGACGCCTGAACCGTCGGTTCTTTGACCAGCCCGTAGCGACTGAAATCGATAAAGGTGCCGCTTCCCAGATCTTCCATGACTGCAATCCGGGAAGAATTTCCCAGGTCCACCAGTTCGCTCAGCCCAACTTCGGCCGAAAACCCAACCACACTGTAATTACTTTTGTGGACTTTGAGCAGCAGGGCCGTGTCTTCATCGATTGCTTCGGCATAGTCCTTCAGGTGCGTGCGGTTGGTTGCACCCACTTCCTTGAGTATGCCGCCGCTTTTGGCCATAACGTCCGGAATTCTGAAAGATCCGCCGATTTCCACCAGTTCTCCCCTCGAAACGATGACCTTACGCCCTCTGGCCAGAGTTTCCAGGGATAAAAGAACCGCACCGGCATTGTTGTTGACCACCAGGGCGGATTCGGCGCCCGTTATTTCACATAGCACATCTTCCACGGCACTGTAGCGCGAGCCGCGTCGGCCGGCAACCAGATCAAACTCGAGATTCGAATAGCGGGCGGAAATTATTTGCAGATTTTCAACGGCTGCATCGGCCAGCAATGAGCGGCCCAGATTGGTGTGCACCACGATCCCCGTGGCATTGATGGTGCGCTGCAGATTGTAGGCCATTGCCCGGCCGGTTTCGGCTTTGACCTGGCTGAGCAGAGTACTATCCGAAATAGCGTTTTTGGCAAATCGATCGGAATCATTGAGAATTGTTTTCCGATACGCACCGATTACCTGACGAATACTGTTGGTTAAAACCGAGCGGGGAATATCAGCGAAATAAGAATCATGGCGTGTTAATTCGAGAATATGATCGACGCCCGGTAAATTTCGAAGCATCTTTTGCTGCTGTTCTGAGATTTGCATAATAGTAATGACCAACCCGGTGCCGTCAGGCGGCTTCGATGGCTCCTTCGGGCGACACTGAAAAAATCTGATCCGGAATCAAATCGACTATTTCCGGGAATCGGTCTGTTTCAAGACCCACTCTGAGCATGGCGGCGGCGATCAACTCAGTATCCAATCGTTCCATTTCAAGGCCGGTGCTGAAGCGCGACATGAGCAGATCGGCCAGGTAAACGACGATTGCCAGTTTGCCATGCCGGGGCGCTTTTTGAGGTTGATGATGATATTCGATAACTTCCCGCAAAGAGTCCGGCAGGGACCACATGCGAGCCAACCGGCTGCCCACCTCGGTGTGATCATGGCCGAAGACCTCTTTTTCGATATCGGTGAAGTTGTCATTGCCTTCATTGAATATGCGGTAAAACAGCGGGTAAGCGTCAGCAATGTATTGATCCAGTACCACTTTGCCGATATCATGCAGTAAACCGGCCGTATAGGCCAGCGTGGGGCGAGTTTCTCCGGTGAACCGGGCGATTTTTTCAGCGATGACTGCAGTTCCGACCGCGTGGTGATAAAGACCGCCCTGACAGAGGGAATAGCCCTGGGTCGTTGGATTGAAATAGGTTTTTACGGCGGCTGAAATGACATATTTTACGAACAGCTCCTGTCCCAGATAGACGAGGGCATGATCGAGCGATTCAATTTTTCTTTTCTTGGCAAAAAGGGCCGAGTTGCAGATTTGCAGCGTTCGACCGGTAATTACCTGATCCTTTTGAACTTCCGAGGAGATCAGGTCAATATCATAGGTTTGCTCGTCTATAATGCGCATGACTTTGAGCGCGACCTGTGGGATCGGCTGAATTCGCGTCATGGCCATTTCGATCTCTTCCGGATCCGGCGTAATGACGGACGCATCTGCATCATACAGGTTTGAACCGAACGGTTCGATATGATAGGCCCCATTTTGCAGATTCAAATTTAGAGTACAGGTAAAAAAGCCCCCCGTTTCGGAGTGTTGCACCGGTATGTTTTCCGCGTCAAGAATCCGGCGAACAACTTCGACCGTTCGCCCGCCGATATTTAACGCCAGATCCTGATCGCTCAAAGGTCCCACAAGAGCTCCGCCTGCAATGACCGCCTTCAGGTGATCCTTTTTCGCACCGGCATCGATCACGGCCTGGATAAATTCGGGCACACCGGTCACGGCATAACGCCGACTTTCATGGGTCGAATCCGGATTGAGCGGTTCCGGCAAAAGTATGTGGATCAATCCGCCGACCATTGACTGGTCGTCGTATAGGCTAACACCGACGCAGGTACCTAAATATGCCTGTAACATCATCGGCTTCGAAGACCCGACATAGAACTGCCCGGCCGCCACACTGTAGTTTTGCATAGCAGACATTTTCAATCACGCATGTTAGGGTTTATCTTATCAAATCCGTATTAATACCATTTAAATTGCTATTATATCAATAAATATTTGGTTTTAATACCCGGTAGTTAAAATTATATTTTATAAGTCGGGGCTACTACGTTGGCCCGTTAGCCCGCGGCCCGATAGCCCGTGGCCCGTTGGCCCGTGGTCTGTTGACCCGTTGGCCCGTCAGCCTGTTAGCCCGTTTTCCCGTTTTGCCGGTGGTCTGTTGACCCGTTTGTCTGTCACCTGCGGCCTGAGGGCCTGGTTAGACCATCCGCCAATATGGAAAGCACAGAACGCCGGGTTCGGATTCTTTACAATTGGTTCCAATTAATGTAAATACAGACCCCTGAAAAGTATATAGTAGATGTCAAAAATGTGTTCCGTTTAGATGAATGCCATCGAGACGGTCTGCACAATCTCAGGACCCATATCGAAACGTTATTATGACAAACGCTCTAGACTTAAATTATACGCTCTGGCTTCACCGGGAACAGGCCAACGGGCCACGGGCCAACGGGCCACGGGCCAACGGGCCAACGGGCTAACGGGCCAACGGACCAACACGGAGATGTGCCATGCAAAATGTGCTGATAACCGGTGGCTGCGGTTTTATCGGATCAAATTTTATCCGATACCTCTTTACCAATTCCGGCAGCAGCTCGCCGGGGGTTTTTCAAGGTCGGATCATCAACGTTGATAAATTGACATATGCCGGGAACCCTCAAAGCCTTACAGATGTCGAAACCAGGTTCGGGGATCGCTATGTTTTCGTAAAGGCCGATATTTGTGATCATGCGGCTGTTAAAGCGATATTCGAGCGCTATCCGATCGATGCCGTGGTTCATTTTGCGGCCGAATCCCATGTGGATCGATCCATCGTGGCACCGGATGAATTTATCCGCACTAATATCCGCGGCACATTCCACCTGCTTGAGCTGGCCCGTGAGTATTCAAACAATCTGATTCGGTTTCACCACATCAGCACCGATGAAGTATTCGGATCGCTGGGTGAGGGCGGGTTTTTCACCGAGCACACGCCCTACGATCCCTCCAGCCCCTACTCTGCTTCAAAGGCGGCCTCGGACCATCTGGTCCGGGCCTATTCCCGCACCTACGGTCTACCGGTGACCTTATCCAACTGCTCGAATAATTACGGACCGTTCCAGTTTCCCGAAAAACTGATACCGCTGATAATCCTCAACGCCCTGGAAGCTCGACCCCTGCCCGTATACGGTGACGGCATGCACGTCAGGGATTGGCTCTACGTCGTCGATCATTGCGCGGCCATATGGCTGATCATGCAACATGGCTCAGATGGTGAAACCTACAATGTCGGCGGACGTTGTGAAATGCACAACATCGATGTGGTCAAACTGGTTTGCGATCTGTTGGACAGCAAACAGCCGGATAGCGGTATTGGATCCCGCCAGGAGTTGATTCAGTTCGTCAAAGATCGGCCCGGACATGACCGCCGCTATGCCATCGATTGTTCCAAGCTCCAAAATGAGCTCGGTTGGTCACCGGCCGAGTCTTTTCAATCCGGCCTGGAGCGCACCATCGACTGGTACCTGGATAACCGGCAGTGGGTCGAACGGGTCAGAAGCGGTGAATATCGTAAATGGATAGAAGCTCATTATGGCGAAAAGTGACGAATGTGAGTATCCGGAAACCTAAAACTTTTTTATAGGAGTATTTATCCGTGAACAGCCGAATCATATTGCCCTTGGACCATGTTCCCTACGACAGGGCTGAAAAAATAATGCAACGCACGGCCGGACTCGTATGGGGTTATAAACTGCGGCGCAGCATTCTGGAACAGGGGCTGGGGGTGATTGCCGGAGTGAAGAAGTACGGGAGGGTCATGCTGGATTTCAAACTCTACGACATTCCCAGTGCCATGACCGAGTCGTTGAAAATGCACCTGGATGCCGGGGCGGATATCACCACCATCCATTGCACGTCCGGCTACGAACCGGGAGCCGAAGGGCTCGCTAAAACATCGATTGCCGGCGTCTCTATTATTACATCCATGCAACCGGAGCAGTTTATAAATTACTACCGCGGTGACAGCATAACGCAGATGGTCGTCCGGATGGCCGGTGATGCTGAATCACGTTACGACTATCTGGTCTGTTCTCCCAGGGAATTGCAGCAGATCCGACATGTCAAAATAAAGAAGATCTGTCCCGGCATTCGCCCGCGGTGGTATTTGCAGGCAGACGATCAAACCCGCACCGCCACCCCGGCCGAAGCGGTGCGCAACGGCGCCGACCTTCTGGTCATCGGCCGCCCGATTCTTTCAGCCGATGATATCGTTGCAGCTCTATACAGAACCAATGCCGAAATAACGGACAGCCTGTAACGGGTCCGGCAATGGAAAAAGGTTCGGAGTTCGGAGTTGTGGAACGATCTTCTGACAAACCCTCTAACCCGAACATTGCATGAAATCTTTCCAGCAATTGACAAAAACGGAACAATGTAATGGGTTTATATTTAAATTTGGCTTAATTAACCTGGGACCGCTTTGTTACGCCCAACCACTGATAAAAGCACTGAAAACATAACACCCTGCGGGCCAAACGGAGACTCCCATGGCCGGCGTTATTCGAGGTTCGCGGTAGACGGACTAAAGCTTCACCAGGTCCATGAAAGTCTCCGTGTGGTGCAATATCCGGGCTAATGTGTACAAAAAGCGAATCGGGGCAGGCGTTTGAAGCCTGCCCCGATTCGCTTTTAGAAACAGAAGAAATTCCGATAGACGATAATACCGAACAACACCAGTCCTAAAACCAAAACAAGAACCAATTGATCCGGACTGAATTTTCGCATCGTCAGCGGCAGTTTTCCTTATCTTTCTACGTCCAGGCCAAAGGCGGTGTGGAGAACCTGCACCGCCAGTTCGGTATACTTTTCTTCGATGATGCAGGATATCCTGATCTCGGATGTACTGATCATGCTGATGTTGATGTTCTCCTTGGCCAGGGTATTGAACATGATTGAGGCGACACCGGAGTGGTTGCGCATGCCCACACCGATGACCGATACCTTGGCGATGTTCCTGGCACCGTATACTTTATCTGCACCGATTTCTTCGGCCACCTTTTTTTGGATTGCGATAGCCTTCTCGTAGTCGGCCTCGGGAACCGTGAAGGTCAGGTCGGTCTGGCCACCGGCGCGGGTGTTCTGGATAATCATATCAACGATGATGCCCGCATCGGCAATGGGCGTAAAAATCTTGGCGGCGACACCCGGCTGGTCGGGGACTTTTTTCAGGGTGATGCGGGCCTGGTTTTTGTCATGCGTAACGGATGTGACGAACAGTCTTTCCATGCCGTTATCTTCGTTTACGACCATGGTTCCCTCCTCTAACTTAAAAGATGAGCGCACGTGCACCGGTACATTATATTTTTTGGCAAAGCCCACCGAGCGGATCTGGAGTACCTTGGCCCCCAGGCTGGACATGTTCAGCATTTCATCATAGGAAATCCGATCCAGTTTACGCGCCCGGGGACAAACATTCGGATCGGCCGTGTAGATGCCATCGACGTCGGTATAGATTTCGCACAGGTCTGCCTTGATCGCGGCCGCGATGGCCACCGCCGAGGTGTCCGATCCGCCGCGGCCCAGCGTGGTGATATTGCCGGCCGAATCACATCCCTGAAATCCGGCTATTACCACAATGATGCGGCTGTTTACCAATTTTTCGATTCGAGTTGTGCTGATATCAAGGATGCGCGCATTGCCGTAATCACAATCCGTTCTGACTTGAGCCTGGTGGCCCATCAATGACTGGGCCGGATAATTCATGCTATTGAGGGTTATGGCCAGCAGGGCCGCGGTGGTCTGCTCTCCGGTGGCCAGCAGTACGTCCAGTTCCCGCTTTACCGGACGGGCATTGATGCGAGCGGCCATATCGATCAGGTTATCCGTGGTCCCGGCCATGGCCGAGATAACGACAACCACATTGTTGCCGGCATCATAACTTTGAGCCACCCGGTCGGCGACATTCCGGATGCGCTCGAGATCGGCAACCGAGGTGCCGCCGTATTTTTGAACAATAAGGCTCATGTTGTCTCCTTTAAACTGTTTGCGATCCGCCTGAGTCGATTTACAATTTCAGAACCGAAGGCTTTCAGGATCATCTGCCGCGACCGATCGTCCACAATAGACATCTGCACCGCAAGGTGTTCTTCCGGAAGGTCATCCGCCAGTCTTTCAGCCCACTCGACAGCGCAGACGCCCTGACCGTGAAGTACTTCATAAAGGCCAATTTCATCGAAGTCAACCTTGTTTTCAATTCGATACAGATCGACATGATACAGGTGCAGCCGCCCCGGGTATTCGTTGATCAGCGTGTAAGTCGGGCTGGTGACGATGTAATCCGGCAATATTTCAAGCCCGGCTGCCAATCCCTGTACAAAGGCTGTTTTGCCACTGCCAAGATCGCCCGTTAAGGCGATTAAAAGCCCATCGAAAGCTGCGCTGCCGATTTTTCTGGCCAGATCGCGGGTTTCTTCGGGTGATCGGCTTAAAAATTCAAGTTGGAAGCCGGGTGTTGGAGACATGGTTAATTTTGTACTCGTCATGTGATCTATTTAACAAATAATTACTTTGTATTCAGTTCCATGTGCTTATAGATAAAAGTTAAGAGTGTGCAATTCGGAGTGCGGAGTGAAGCATTCGCTTTGCTCCGACGATGTTTGAAACTGGAAACTGGGGAAAAGTTTCGAGTTACGAGTTGAGGAGTCGCTGCGCTCCGTCATTTAAATTAGTAGGACACAGCTGAACACTGATTCTCACAGAATTTAAAAGTGTTGAACTTTATCTGGGTCTTGATAATAAGACCTGACGTGCCAAAGGCATACATTAAATCTAATATCTCGTATCATTCGGTCAACAAGTTTGAAATCGACAGAGCGCAGCGACTCCTCAACTTTAGGCACTCCGAACTCCGCACTCCGAACTTTTATGCGGGCAACGGCTTCAATCTCAATTAAATATTTAAGCTGTACTTCAGTACTCTTTTAGCTTACCCGACACCGCTTTTATCTCCAACGGAATACGATTCATGACTTCGGTTGCCAGGTAGCCGACCGGTCCGATGATATCCTGCAAGCTGTCAGCAGCTGCGCCATGTAAGTAAACCCCCAGCTGGCAAGCCTTTTCTACGCTGTACCCCTGGGCAATCAATCCCGCGATTACACCTGTCAGCACGTCCCCCATGCCACCGGAGGCCATGCCGGCGTTTCCGGTGGGATTCAGATATGCGGTTCCGTTCGGATGGGCGATAATCGTGCGGGCACCTTTCAGCACGATGTGCACATCAAATTTTTCGGCAAATTTCCGGGCACAGTTGATTCGGTCATCCTGCACTGTTTTGACGCTTGTTCCCAACAACCGGGACATCTCACCCGGATGGGGCGTCAGGACCACCGGCGCCTGTTTTGACCTCAAGATTTCGGTATCCGTAGCCAGGTTGTTGAGACCATCGGCATCAACCACCATCGGTACGGTACATTCTGACAACAGGCGTTGAACCAGTTTGCGCGATTGGGTTGCCAGGCCAAGTCCGGGACCTAAAGCCAGGCACTGTTTTCCCTCCAACAGGGTCTTTACGGTTTCAAAGGCCGTCTCCCCCAGCACACCGCCCGGCAATTCCGGAAGCGGGCTGGTCATGGCTTCCACCAGCTGGGCTTCCAGTATCGGGTTTAAGCTCGAAGCGATTCCAAGCGTAACCAGGCCGGTGCCGGCGCGGATGGCCGACATGGATGTCATGGCAGCCGCACCGGTTTTCCCGGCCGAACCGGCAACCACAAGCAAGTGTCCGGTGCGGCCTTTGTGAGCCTCCGGATTTCGCGGTCTGATGATGGCGCTAATTCGCCGGTCTGTGAGCAGCTGCAGCCGGGGTCCCACAGCTTTAGCGATATGCGGCGGGATGCCGATATCGACGACTTTCAGCGCGCCGCAAAGCCGGGTGCCCGGGTAAATAAAATGTCCGATTTTGGCAAAGGCGAAAGTAGCGGTCGCGTGGGCCTGCATGCAGACACCGCAGATCTGACCGGTATCCGAATTTAGCCCGGAAGGCATATCCACGGCAAACACCGGTTTGTTCAGGTCGTTGATAAAGACGATGACGTCTTTTAACCATCCGCGTACGTCAGATTTCAATCCGGTGCCGAGAATTGCGTCGATGAAAATATCGTGCGTTTGCATTTTTGCCTGCAATTTTCCGAAAGCAGCCGCGTCAGGCACTTCAATCACCGGCACATTCAAGGGTTCCAGAAGGTCAAGGTTGGCAGCCGCATCACCGCTGACCTTCGATCGATCTGCAAGCAGGTAAACCGTTACATCGATCCGTCGATGGGACAAATAGCGGGCGATTACATGACCATCCCCCCCGTTATTGCCACGGCCGGCAACCACGGCTACCGATTTTCCGGCCAGATCGGGGAAGCGTTCGAGCAGAAACCATGTGGCGCCGCGACCGGCTGCCTCCATTAGAACCCGACCCGGTATGCCGAACGTTTCAATCGTCCGGCGATCCATGGTTTGCATTTCACTTGCGGTAACTATATACATGGGGTAGCTCGCAATTTTAAGGTCCGTTGTCAGTTGTCCGTGGTTATTTGTAAAAGAAAGCACGATGCTGAATATGGGATAAACAAATCTATTGATCTTGGATGGCGCGCCTGCGTCGCGGGCTCATAGCTGACAGCTGATAGCTCATAGGGAAAGACAAGGATTCAGGATCACACGCCTCCGCTCATCGTTCATAGCTGCTAGCTCATGGGAAAAAACAAAATATAACGCGCAGCGTTTCCTTTACCCAGTTTCCAGTTTCGTTCTTTTTTTTTCCATTTTCAAATACTGGTGGAGCGCAGCGACTCCTCAACTTTAGGCACTCCGAACTTTAGCTCACTTTAGGCACTTAAGTTTTTTCTTTACCCTGAAAGCAATCAGTACTGATCTGACCTGACAAAAATCACCTACAACCCGTTAATCAACCCCACCATATCCCTAACGGCACGTTCCATTCCCAGCATGATCGCGCGGGCTATGATGCTGTGTCCGACGTTGAATGTGATGATTTCTTTCAGGCCTTTAAAGGCTTTGACATTTTGATAGTCGATGCCGCCCCCGACATATACCCCCTGCCGCAGCCGCGGGGCCAGTTTGACCGTATCGACGATCAGGTTGAAGGCCTGGCTGCGTTTGTTGCGAGTCGTTGCCGTGCAGAATGATCCGGTATTAACTTCAATAAAATTGGCCTTGCAGTGGTGGGCCAGCTTTATCTGCTCAGGGACCGGATCGATGAAGATTCCGGCCGGAATCCCGCTGTTTTGCAGGTTGCCGATCGTGTCTGCCACGGCCTCTTTATGCACCATAAGATCCAGTCCGCCTGTCTCGCTGAGCTCTTCGCGTTTTTCCAGAACCAGGATAACCCTATCGGGTTTGATCTCCAGGGCGCTGCCGAGCATCTCCGAGGTTGTGGCCATTCTTAATATCAACTGAGTCTGCACCACCTTGCGCAATATCCGTACGTCCCGGTCCTGAATATGCAGGCGGTCTTGCCGCAGATGAACGATAATCGCTTCCGCGCCGGCCATTTCCGCAGACGCGGCAGCCGGAACGGGATCGGGATAAAATTGTTGCCGGGACTCACGCACCAGGGCAACTTGGTCGATACAAACGGCCAGACCAGGCATTGAGAACTCCTTGTTTAGAAAAGATGAACATCCAACATCGAACATCGAACGTCCAACGTCGAATGAAAACTGAAAAAGAAATACGTATCTTTAATGACGAATTGTTATTTCACTTGAGTCATTTTGATGGACGTTAGTAATCAACAAACTTGAGATGCGTAAACAATCGTCTATCAGTACTGTATATCACCATTCAAAATTGGATGTTGGACGTTCGATGTTTATTTTTTAACATTTAGAGCGTTTGTCAGAATAACGTTCCGATATGGGCAGTTTTCGAGTTTTGTGTGGGTTGTCGATAACGTCTAATCATCCAAACGCTCTAAAAGTTTTTTATCATTAAAAAAAACTGTACTGAGGGTGAGTAGACAATCCCGATGGCATTCAGCTGATCGACCGTAGCTCAAACAAACAATATGATAGACAGCGCGCAAGCGCTTCCACAACTCCGCACTCCGAACTTTTTCCGTAATTGTTCCGGCTTGCTCTTCAACTGGTGTAAGGTCTATCTAAACGGAACAGAGTTATGACAACTGCTATAACCGTGAGATCTTATGAAAATTATTACGATCGTGAGGGTTTACGACGTAATTTAGAGCCCCGAAATTATTTCCATCAATTTCTCACTCTTGGCATCCATCCGGCGTGCATCCCCGGCGCTGGTGATGTGGTCGTAGCCGAATAGATGCAAAATCCCATGCACCAGCAACTGATCGAACCGCTGCTCGAAATCGAAACCGGCCTGTTCACTTTCGCGGCGGACCGTATCAACGGATATGACTACATCACCGAGCAGATGTGGGGATATTTCCGTGTATTGACCTTCCTGCATCGGAAAGGCGATCACATTGGTTGGGCCGGACCGGTCCAGGTACTGCCGGTTGAGTTCCGCTATCTGGGGGTCATCCACAATTACAATGGAAAGCTCTCCCTCAGGACTGTCCAAGGCGTCTAAGATGTCCTGGGCTTTTTTCCGAATGCTCGCTTCTGGTATCCGGATGTTTTTTTGTCTGTTTTCGATCAGAATTCCCATCTTTTGCTTTCCCGGTGGCAGCCAAGCGCGGTTCGGGATAGTCGACCCGAGTGTGATGAATGGCATTGAGGATTTTGTTGAAACTCCTGGCAATATTGTGCAGATCCTTGAGCGTCAGTTCGCAGTGGTCCAGCTGGCCGTCTGAAAAGGCCTTGTTGATCAGATTTTGAACAAGCCCCTGAATCCTGGAAGGCGTAGGATTGGAAAGGGTGCGCGAAGCCGCTTCAACAACGTCGGCCAGCATGACCAATCCGAATTCCTTGGTCTGAGGCCTTGGACCGGTGTATCGAAAATCATCGATATTGACGGCATCTTCGCCTTTCTGCTGCAGGGCTTTGTCGTAAAAAAAAGAAATCAGACTGGTTCCGTGGTGCTGCTGGATGGCATCCATGATCAACTGGCCCAATTTGTATTCCCGGGCCATTTCAACACCGTCTTTAACATGGGACAACAGTATCAGGCTCGACATCGAGGGGGCCAGTTTATCGTGCCTGTTTTTTCGGTTAGATTGGTTTTCAATAAAATACAACGGTTTTTTAATCTTTCCGATGTCGTGATAATATGCACAGACTTTTGCCAGCAGAGGGTTGGCACCGATGTCGGCGGCGGCGGCCTCGACCAGGGCGCCAACGACCATGGAATGGTGGTATGTGCCCGGGGCTTCGATCAGAAGACGTTTGAGAATCGGTCGATCCAGGTTGGCTAATTCCAGCAGTTTAATATCGGTCGTGTAATCAAATGCAATTTCGATCAGCGGTCCGATGCCGGCCGTCACAATACCTGCCAGAATCCCGCCCATGAATGCATACGCCCAGTCCCAGATGAGCTTGGTGCCGGAATAGTCGAGCGTGTAAATGTCTATGGCCGTGACCAGCAGAACGTTCAACAGTCCCAGTTTGGCGCCCGCTTTGATGAAGACCTTGCGTTCACGACAGTCTTTGACCCAGTAGGACGCCATGGCACCGTTAATGAATAAATAGATAAATATTGTGAAATTAACATGATAGATGATGGCCGTGCAAATTGCCAGTATCAGCGCAAAGGGCAGCGCCAGAGGCAGGCCTAAAAACAGACAGGTGAGCATGGGGCCGGCCGCCAGCGGAATGCCGAAGATAATCGAAGACGCGGCTATGTTCGTAAAGGTCTCAGACAGGATTACAGCTACCTGGGCCAACAGCAGGAAAACAACCAGTATGCAGGCTATAAAGACCAGGCCCTTGTTCTGCTCTTTGGGCGTATTTGCATAATTGCTGTAGTGCAATAAATAAGACGTGACCAGCAGGCATATAATCAGCAATGCCGCCCCGGCGCTGTTGATCAAAACTTCTTTGAATTTTTTCTGGTCCTGCAGGGCATTGAGCTTGAGCAACTGCAAGCCCGTAATGCGTTCGCCTTCGCGCAGCACCATCTCACCGGCTTTTATTTTAGACAGGATCGGCTTAATGTCACCGGCCGCCTGTTGGCGGCGATCCTCGGTTTCACTCCGATTGAGAGTGATATTCGGCTGAGTTAATTGCTGCACGAAATCGACGATCAGGTTACGGATGGTATAGTCGTAATCCTTGAGCATCGGATAACCGATGACACGGGCCATGTTCTTGGCCTGATCGAGGCCGTAAAATTGTTTCAGGTTAACAACCGCCCTTTCGTTTTTGGTGGCAAGGTCTCTCAGGATAACGCCGTTGCTGGATTCCCGCAAAAATATGGTCTTGCTGGTGACAACACCGTTGTCCATGATGCGGGCCAATATTTTTATGATCAGGCCGGCTATTTCTTCCGAGAACTCCTGATCCAGTAGTATGCGGTAAGCGCCCCTGCCGACCTCGATACCCAGGTTTTTGGCAAAACTGTCTTTCAATTCCCAGGCTTTTTGGGTTGCCGTTACTCCGATTGGCCCATCAATAGTCGACAGTGGCCCGGCTGCGGGAGGATCTATGTTTTCAAGCGGCTGGTTTTTGCGGACCTCTGTAAAGCCGGCCCGCAGGTCCTGGAATGCCCGGGCAACCCGGTCGTTCAGATCGGCGGACAGGGACGTTTCATAATCATATACAGTTAAAACGGCTTCCTCGGCCCGCCGGCGATTTTCGGCGGTCGCATCGATATCTTCGATGAAAAAGTCTTTGGGGGCTTTGATGTCGCGTTCGGCTACATCGCCCAGATGGTATTGAGGCTGGGTTATGACCAGATTGGGGAACAACAGGCAGATAAATACAACTGTTACACCGATGAGCAGACTCCACCGAAAACGTAAACTGCTGTCAAATACTTTCCAATTTGATTTTTTATCCAGAATGAGTTTCATGATCCGTTAACCTTGCCTCGGCCTAAGCGACGGAGCCCTTTTTCTTATCATTTTCAAGGTCTTCATAAGCCTTGATGATATCTTGAACCAGGCGGTGTCGCACAACATCGATTTTGGAGAAAAATACGAACTGTATTCCCCCGATTTTCTGCAGAATATTTTTAGACTCGATCAGTCCGGACAGTTTCTCGGAGGGCAGGTCTATCTGAGTGATGTCACCGGTGATGACGGCTTTGGAGTTGAACCCGAGTCGGGTCAGGAACATTTTCATTTGTTCGGAGGTGGTGTTCTGGGCTTCATCCAGGATGATAAACGAATCATTCAATGTGCGGCCTCGCATGAACGCTATCGGCGCCACCTCAATGACACCTTGCTGCATCATATTGGCTGCTTTATCAAAACTCATCATATCATGCAGGGCATCATACAGGGGCCTTAGATAGGGATCGACTTTTTCTGCCAGATCCCCGGGCAGAAAACCGAGGGTTTCACCTGCTTCCACTGCCGGCCTTGTCAAAATTATGCGGCTCACATGGCCCTTGGTTAGTGCTTCGACGGCCATCGCCATTGCAAGATAGGTCTTGCCGGTCCCGGCCGGTCCGATGCCGAATACGATGTCAAACTTACGAATGGCATCGATGTAATCTTTTTGAGCCGGGCTTTTGGGTGTAATAAAATTCTGTTTGGATTTTACATAGACCACGTCCAGAAAGATTTTTTTTTAAATCAGTGCGGTGATCTCTGCTCAGCACGTTTACGGCATAGTCAATATCGTTGGAGTGGATTGGATATCCGTCCTGTATCAGAGCGTATAATTGCTCGAGAATATTTAGGGCTAATTGAGCGTCAATCGGATCGCCCTGGATAAATGCTGTATTGCCGCGCGCGCTGATCGTCAAATCCAATATGGCCGACAGCTTTTTCAGATGGCGATTGCGTTCGCCAAAAAGCTGCATGGCCGTTTGATTCTCATTGAATTCTACCTTAAGTGGTCCGTTTTCAGCAGAATCTGTTTGTTTTGTAATTTGATTGTGTTTCATATTATAAACCACTATTTATATCATAGTTTTTTAAATGATTGCAAATCCCAATTAACCACTCCTTGCACCGGTTTAAAAACACCTTGACTCACTATGGTCGCTCTGTTAAAGCAACCGGCTGATACAGCAGACAATTTTGATGCCGATGGCATGGTCGTGGCGCAATTCTGATTTGACGCGGACCAGGATAAAAAGCTAAAGGTAAGCGTGAAAGAGAGTAATGAATCCATTTGATATGCTCATAGTTGCCATTCTGGCCTTCTGCGTAATCCGGGGTGTTTTCAGAGGCCTGGTCAATGAGTTGTCATCAATTGTTGGGGTGCTGGCCGGATTTTATGCCGCCTATTCATATTATGTGCCAATGTCAAAAATCCTGTTGCGCTGGATGGCTGATCCGGCCTACGCCAATATCCTCAGTTTTTTGATCATTTTCTGCATGGTATTTCTTATTGTAGGCATTACCGGGGTAGTGATCAAATACGCACTCAATATTGCCTTTATGGGATGGTTTGACCGCGTTTGCGGTGCCTGCTTCGGTCTGATCAAAGGCATCCTGATCGTTGCGGTGTTGTTCCTCATTTTTACCACCTTTCTCCCCAAAGGGGCGCCCATGGTGAAAAATTCCATATTTGCGCCCCATCTGGCCGTACTGTCTGAAAAACTGGCCAAAGTTGTACACCAGGAGATGAAGCAGGAATTCGGAATAAAGATCAAAGATCTAAAAAAAAACTGGCGTTTAAAATAACAGCCGGCTTTATGCTAAAGACATGACAACAAAAAAAGGTATTCCCCTGGATTTGGAGCAAAATCCAATACAAGCCCTCTTAAGACTGATTGAAATTCTGCGAGGTAAAGCGGGCTGCCCCTGGGATCGAGAACAAACACCCCAATCCATATCTGTTTACCTCACCGAAGAGATCTTTGAGTTGGCGGAGGCTATCGCGGCCGATGAAACTCAAGACATCTGTGAGGAACTGGGTGACGTGCTGTTTCAGGTTTTTTTTATAGCCGATATTTTCAAGGAGAATGGCAGCTTCGACATTTCCACGGTGGCCAGTCAAATAATCGAAAAAATGGTTCGGCGGCACCCGCATGTATTCGGCCCGGATAAAGTCGATAACACCGACCAGATTCGCACGCGCTGGCACCAGATCAAGCAGCAGGAAAAGGCCGCTAAAATAGAAAAGTCGGCTCTCGACTCGGTTCCGGCTAAATTGCCGGGCCTGATGCGGGCCTATCGGATTTCCGAGCGTGCGGCCAGAACCGGTTTTGACTGGCAGAATACCCTCGGCGTGATTGAAAAAGTTGAAGAGGAGTGGGCTGAATTAAAATCAGCCATTGCCGAACGCGACGATGGCCAGACGGCCGATGAATTCGGCGATCTACTATTTACCCTTGTGAATCTTGCCCGATTCTTGAAGCTTCATCCTGAAACATCGCTTTCCGATGCCACCAATAAGTTTGTGTACCGCTTCAACAGCATGGAAAAACTGGCCGACGCACTGGGGCAGCGGGTCGACACCTTATCACATACGCAGCTTGACGCGCTCTGGGAAGAAGTCAAGGGCCGCGAAAACGACCATGGATCCGAGTCCGATTCATAAGGTCGTCTCGATGCCCCGGGAGAGTGTAAATCATCTACGCGGCGCATCCGGACCTGATTTTGATGGCTCCGATCGGGATTTGGTCCTGGGAACGGCAATTCCGGGGGCCCGGACACAGGCGGGTTGGGCCTATGGAAGGGTGCGGCAAACTCAGTTGCGGTCATGTTCGAAAGGGTCAGCTGGCACTTATACGACTGCATCGGGCTTATCCGATTCGAGTCAATTGAAGCTGTATAATCTTGCGTCAAATCAGGTTCAGCGCAGCCTGGCCAGCCAACGATCACCAGCAAATCTTACGTACGTGCGTCAGGCAATTTCACCGAAAGGAACATAGCCCGGCGGCGTCTTTTTGAGCAGTTTGCCGTGCTCATCGTATTTTTCCACCACGACCTGGCCTTCCTCGATGCGGTGTTTGGTGTTTGTATTTTGATCTTGAGCCGCATTTAATTCCGATTTTGGTGCATTATCCGAGGCTTCTACCGGTCTTTCCTGCCTGATCTGTTCGGATTTCTCTTCCTGGATCAGCTGGTTATTGTACGGACTGTTGTGATTGGCTCGCACGACCTGTTGAACCGATGCCTCACCAATTGCGTTAATCATATGAACCCCCTTCCAAGTTTTCTCCATTCGCAAGCTCGAGATGTTTGCGAAAATTCATTTGGCGGGAATTTTCAAACGTTTACGAGTTACTAAAGAATATTTACATGTAATTTAATTGGCTATCGCTAAACACTATCCTTCTTCATTGTCCGACCAATGCTTCCCGGGTCTGACTTGCGCCGCAAGCCGGGGGGCCGCCGGTAGACGGCATCCCGTTTGGTTTATTCCCGGGTCGGGTCTGGAATCCCATCAGTCTGCTGAAGGCTCTGGATTTCCAAGTCTTTTGCCCTCGGCCAATTGCTCTAAGCGCTTCATGAGCAGCGTGGCGTCTTCAGTCGACAGAACATTCGTCATTTTCTCTTCGTTGGCACCAATGACATTATAGACGAACGATTCCCGGTCACCATTTTCCGAGTCAATCTGACGATCGAGATTCTCCCGCAGTTGATCGATGAAACTTTTTTCTTCCGTTTCCGCGCGATCGTCATTGAGCGTTATTCTGGCAACGATTTCCTCAGCGACCTTGTTGATGACACTTTGGCGGCGTCCCTCATGGGAAATGCTTATAGAGTCAAGCACGGGCTTGTTCTCAGCCGTTTGGTGCCGCCCTGAAGACCGGTTCTTGCTTAACTGACTGGTGTAGACTTTCAGGACATTATGTATTTGATAATTCGAAATGTACATAGCGATATCCACCTTGACTGGGTTATCGGTCGGTCAATTGAAAAACTTTAGTAATAATGTAATAAATTGGGCGATTTTTTGATAGGTATCTGGAATGTATGTAAATAAAATTGAGGTGACGCTGCGCTCGGTCAAAAATGTTTTAAGTTATATGATTTAAATTTTAATTTGTGGCATAGTTTGCATGCTGTCTTTTTTATAATTTTCTATGAGCTATCAGCCATGATCTTACACCGCAAGCGTATCACTCAAATCCTAAATTCCAAATTCAAAGACGATTTGGAAACAGGTATCCGGCAGCATTCACCCGTTTTCTGCTCCCTAAATGATGTACATTATATGGGGCATTCAAATAGACAGAATTCCTTGATCCAGTATCAAGTATCCAGGATCAAGCATCGATCCGTTTCGGCCCCGGGCCACCGGCCAACGGACTACGGACCACTGACAACGGACCGTTCAGACGGAGCGCAGCGACTCCGCAACCCGCAACCCGTATTACCGCAGATAGGCGGCGTGGGTGATACGGATGAAATGACGATGACTGGCAAAAGCGATCTCTGGAAGTTGTGCGATCGGATAATAGGCTGCTGCCGAGGCGTCATCGCCGGGTTGCAGGTTGCCGGAGAACTGCCGGACCAGGAATCCCAGCATCAGGACGGTGTCATAGGCCGGACTTGGATTTGAGGTAACGCCTAAAAGTCTTTCAATGCGGCCGCAAAGGCCGGTTTCCTCTTTTAATTCGCGCAAAGCAGCCTGTTCGGGCCTTTCGCCCAGTTCCATAAATCCTCCGGGCAGGCACCAACATCCGGCTTTGGGTGCAACATTTCGTTCGACCAGAAGTATCTGGTCGTTTTTGAGGACGACAGTGCAGGTTGCCGGGATCGGATTTTCATAAACCGGCCCGGAACATGGCTCGCAGTAAAGTCGATCGGCCCCCTCGCACCACTTGCGAATCAGACGATGGCCGCAATAAGGGCAATACGTTTTCGAAGGGGTCATCAATCGTCAAAATCTCCGGCTTCGCCTTTGTCGGAGGTAATTGTGGACGCTTTCTGGATAACCTTTGCAGCAGTCCAGTCATCCGGATTTTCCGTGCGTTCGGCTTTGGGTCCCGGATCGTAGCCTCCGGTTTGCAATATGGCCTCAATTGCCAGGGATGCCGTGTTTTCGGCGTTGAATACATTGACCATCATTTTATAGGCAAATTCCTCGACCCGTCTGGCCATGCGTTGCCGTATTTCGGCCGCCTGGCTGAGTACTTTGTTTTCAAATGGCAGATTTAATTTTTTATAATTGCCACTTTTCCAGGACATCGCCTTGGCGTAATCCACCATCTCCTGCCACAACGCTTCGCTGAGACCTTCATGCGGCACTTTTTTAAAACCACCGCTGTCATCCAGGATGGCATTGCCGAAATCATTTACTTCCAGGCCCCAGGACACCATCTGCAACGCAGTGGCAACGTTGGCCTTTGTCGTGCGTGTCTGATCGGCGATCTGTCGCAGTCGATCTGAACTGTTACCGGATGTGCCGTGTTGGGCGCCTGAGATTGCATACGGTGTCAATGCCGCATGGATTTGACGCGTTAATTCGACCTGAATACCCATGCCGCTGGCTTCGATGCCGTGGGTGGTGCCGTTATTCAGGGCGATCCAGTCCGGTAGAATATTGTGGGCGTTCAACCCCTGGATCAAAAACAGGGCCTCTTCGACGGTCGACAATCCAGTTTTCCCTTTGATTTCGCCAACTTCAGTTTCCAAACCGGCCCAACCGGGGATAACCGGATTTATTTCGATGCTGGCCATCAGGTTTTGATCGTCCGGTAAGTGCGACGCATCAATGGCAATCGAAGTGATACCCGCGTCAAAGATACTCGGGATCTCAATTTTAGCCGCTGTCACGTCGGCTTCACCTTTAATACCGTAATGATCGGCATGCACTGCCACCGGAATGGTGATGCCCAGTTCATTGCATACCGCATCGACCTGCCTGGCAATATTCCAGTAGTTCACAGCGCAATATGCACTGGCCCCGCCTTCTGATTTGGCAATTTCGATGATCAGAGCCGCATTGGCGCGCTGGGCGGCCTGCAACACACCGCGAATGACAATCAGACTGCGTCCATTGGCGGCCATCGCAATGGCTCTGCCTTTGGCCAGCATGGCCCGATCGATAAATTTTCCGCTAACGATCAGGGCTCTGGAATTGGGAAAACACTTGACAATATTGGGCGGGCGACCGACCTTCAAGGCCGATTCAAAATCCTTAGCGGTGCTGCGGGTCTCTGGCATAACTACTCCTTCCTTTATTTTGGTTACATCATTGGTGCATTGATAGATTGTTTTGCCGATGGGTAAGATGGAATGTTGGACGGCCGAACCCAAACTATTTACAGGTTAGACATAAAGGTCGATCAGTCGACCGACGGGTGTTTGAGTTACCTTTATTACCCGGCGAGCAGGGCCGTAGGTTTCCAGATCGGTTTCCGGGAAGTGTGCTGGGTTTGATAGATGTAACCGAAAATCCCTGCCGGTGGCTCCGTGGTCAGCGATTTTAGGGACAGCCGCTGTTTTCGCGACCGGTTGCGCAACCAGTGCTCCGGAAGGAAAGTAGGGCAGCAGCTTGATATTAGCCGAAGGTCCCATTTGGTTTCAATGACCTTTGGTAGCGAGCGTATTTTCCGTCCCGCCAGCGACGGGACTGCAGGTTACGCTTTAACACCTGTTATAGACCGGCACATGACCGTGCATTTATTCAATCTTCTTCTGTTTGTGGACTTTTTTTCAATTTTTTAGCGTTCAAGTCAATGATTTTGGCATTGTAGGCCTCGACGTCGGAAGCATACACCTGCCTCTTTTTATCATGCGCCTGTAATTTTTTGTTCAAATCATTGACGCTCTGGTTATATTTTTTCACATCATCGGCAGTTTTAGCCGTTTTTCGCATTTGTTCAAGTCGTGAGTTCTCCTCTATCAGGCTTTGGTATTCTTTGTCCAGTGCTTCTTTGCGTTCATCCAGATTATTAAGCTGATTTGCAAACTCAGAAGCCTTATCTTCGGCCTTATCATTGCCGGCCTGTTTGTCGTTTTTCGGTGCGCCGGCATCCTCGTCGGTCTCTTCCGGACTGACCGACTCGGTATAACCTTTCACATTCGGCCGTTGATCGACCGGAACTCTGTTAAAATCATCCGTAAAGTGAACATTTCCGTTTTCGTCGAAGTATTTATAAAACTCGGCCGAAACTGATACCGGGTAACAAAATAAAAGCATGAGCAGGCAGATGCTTATAGCGCGCATACCGTAAACCTCCTGAAAGTCAATGGCAAGTGCTGACCTACTTAAGATCGCAAATTTATCCAAGATAATCATAACATCTCGAAACAATACGATTTTATCATATTTAGCGTCATTATGCAAATGCAGGGCGCCCTGGTTGCAGCCGCACAGGCAATTTTGAACATTCACCGGGACCTGACACATTGGTGTTGCAATGCGACGAAATTATTGATTATTAGAAACAACTGATCATATTAAATTGACACCGGTTGTGTTAGAATGGCACCAAAGGAGCGATCATGCTAAGCGAAAAAGAAAAGCTGGATACGCTGACCCACCTTACCATCGAGTTAAATCAGGTTCGAGATCAGGATATTTTGCTGGAACATGTTCTCACGCAGGCCAGACGATTTGTAAATGCGGATGCAGGTTCCATTTATATCGCCGATGGTGATAAACTCAAGTTCACCTACACCCAAAACGATACCCTCCAGGAGCGTCTGGCCAAAGGCGAAAAATTAATATACTCAACCTTTACACTGCCCATTAACGAGCAAAGCATGGCCGGTTATGTTGCCACCACCGGCCTGCCGTTGAACCTGCCGGATGTTTACCGCATCGACCCGGCGCTGCCTTACAAATTCAGCCGCGAGTTCGACGAGGCTTCCCGATACAAAACCTTTTCCGCCCTGACCCTGCCGCTAAAATCCGGCAACGGCAATATTCTGGGTATCCTTCAAATCATTAACGCTCAGGATGAAAACCAGAAATTGATCCCATTTTCAGGCAAAGATGAGCGCATGATGATGCACTTTGCCAGTATTGCCGCGGTCGCACTGGAAAGGGCCCAGATGACCCGGGCCATAATTTTGAGGATGATCAGGATGGCCGAACTGCGCGATCCCAAGGAAACCGGAGACCATGTCAATCGCGTGGGTGGTTTTGCGGTTGAATTGTATGAAAAATGGGCGCTCAAGCGAAACATGGATCCCAAACAAATTGACAACAACAGGGATGTATTGCGTATGGCCGCAATGTTGCATGATGTCGGCAAAGTTGCTATTTCTGATCTGATCCTGAAAAAACCGGGCCGTTTCAATAGTGACGAGTTTGAAATAATGAAACAGCACACCCTTTTGGGCGCTCAACTGTTCCTCGGGCAGCAATCGGATTTTGACGATGCCGCCGCCCAGGTTGCTCTCACGCATCACGAGCGCTACGATGGCAAAGGTTATCCCGGGCATATTGATATTGAGTCCGGCGCGCCGCTACCCGGTTTTGAAGATCATGACGGCAAAGTACGCGGTAAAAAAGGTGACGAGATACCCCTTTTTGGTAGAATCGTTGCCCTGGCCGATGTTTATGACGCCCTGTCAACGGCCCGGATATACAAGGAGGCCTGGGATGAAACCCATGTACTGGGCACAATCGAAAAAGAGGCAGGGTACCATTTTGACCCGGAACTGGTGGAACTATTTTTTTCCAGCATCGACATGCTGCGATCCATTCAAAAGCGTTACACAAGTTGAGAAAGGTTGTTTGATAAAATGTTCAAACCACTAAAATGGGTGACCGTTATCGGTGTCCTGCTGCTGATGTTCGCCTGCAGCACCAAACCGGTCGTGGTCACCGAACCTGAGCCGGTCGACGGCGGGGAGCGGCTGTATTCCCAGGCTGAAAATCTGTTTCAAACCGAATCCTACGTCAAGGCCCTGAGCCTTTACCAAAAATACGTTCAAAACTTTCCGGATGGGCCGTTTGCTGCCGCTGCGTTGATGAAAATGGGAACCATTCAGACCGGGCAAGGCGATCTTGAATCCGCCCGTCGTAGTTTTGAACGGGTGATTAGCGATTTTAGTGAAAGTCCGTTTGGGCAGGATGCCAGTATTGCTCTGTTAAATGTTGACTATCAAGATGGCGCTTACGAAACCGTCATCCAGCGCGCCTCGGAACTGCTGGAAGAATTAAAGGCCAAAGCGGCCGTGGCGCAAATCTATCTCATCCTCGGTGATACCTACATGGCGCTCGGCGCCCCGGAAGATGCCATTTTCTTTTATACCATGGCCCTCAAGGAAGTTGATGTTGAAATGACTGCCGCTGTTTCCGCCAAATTCCAGGAAGCCGCAGCCCTGCTCGATTCGATCAGCATCGAGGATCTCCTGCTGCAGGTTCAAGAGCCGGTCCCGCGTTCCTATCTCCTGTTCAGGCTGGGGCAGGCATACGGAGACGAGGAACGATATGGGGAAGCGGTCCGTGTCCTGACCGAATTCGTTGATACCTATCCAGACAATGAAAATGTTGAGATTGCCTACGAGCTGATCGATACATTCGCAGAGAAAATGGAATATGCGCGAACAACTGTCGGATGTCTGCTGCCGTTAAGCGGGAGGTATAAAATCTATGGTTTTCGTGCCCTGAAAGGCATCGAATTTGCCCTGGGGCAGCTGTTGGAGCGCACCGATGCGCCAATTCGCCTGATCGTCAAAGATTCCGGTTCCGATCCCGAACAGGCCGCCCTGGCAGCCCGGGAACTTGTTGAAGAACGGGTTGCCGCAATCATCGGGCCGATCGTTACGGCTGAAATTGCGGCCGAAATTGCCCAGGATAACGGTATTCCGATCATAACGATTACCCAAAAAGAGAATATCACCAAACTGGGCGATTTCGTCTTCCGTAATTTTCTGACCCCTCAGATGCAAGTCAAGACGATTGTCGGCTATGCGACCGAAAAATTGGGGCTCAGCGATTTCGCAATTCTTTATCCCGAAGAGAAATACGGCCGTACTTACATGGACCTGTTCTGGGACGAGGTCGTTAATCAAGGCGGTCGCATCGTCGGTCTCGAATCCTATAATCCCACCCACACCGATTTTGCCGATCCGATAAAAAAATTGGTGGGAATCTATTATGAAGTGCCCGAAGATTTAAAAGAAGAAGAGCCGGAGAGCGAAATACCTGAAGAAGAGTTGAACCCAAAAGGCCGCAAAGAGGAAGAAGAGCCCGATGCCATAGTCGATTTTGAGGCAGTTTTCATACCGGACTCTCCAGCCAAGGCCGGTTTGATCATTCCCCAGCTGGCATTTCATGACGTGGAGAACGTTTACCTGCTCGGTACCAACCTGTGGCATTCGCCGAAATTGATCGATATGGCCCAGGATTCTGTTCAAGGCGCCATCATGACCGATGCATTTTTTTCGGAAAGCAAATCCTTTCGGGTCAGGCGATTTGTATCACAGTACCAGAAAATCTACGGTGAGAAGCCTGGTTTTATCGAAGCGACCACGTATGATTCGGCCTACATGATATTTGGGCTGGTAATCCGGGAGGATATTCTTTCTCGCAATGTATTGAAAAAAGAGCTTTTGAATCTATCGGATTTCCCGGGCGTCACCGGTAACACCACCTTTGACGAGAAAGGTGAAGCCCAGAAAAATGTGAGCTTGCTGCGAATAAAAGGGAATCGGTTTTTGGAACTGGCCAGGTAGTGTTTCGTTACAAAATTATCAAGACTCAGGCTGGGATTGGAGCCGTTGTCATAAATACGTTCCGATTGTATTTGATTACCAACTGTGTAGGGGCGGGTTTTAAACCCGCCCTTAAAGCTTTGCGATAAACACCAACAGGCTTGGAATTTATTCTCCTCCGCTGTTGATCAGAATAGATGTTGCTGAATTCGGGACACAAGGTTATAAGCAGTTTTTCATGGGCCCCTGTCCGGTGGCCTCCAGCACCGTGCGCCACAGCTTGCCTGTGGGTGTAACCTGCTTGCGTTTGCCGGCCGATATGGCCAGCGGTACATGCACGAAATAATTGTTCCAGTGGCTGATCAGCATCTGGCTCTTGCCCGCCATACCCGCGTGCACGGCATCCCGGCCCAGAAAACCGCAAAAAACGCTGTCGTTGGCATTGGCCGGCAGACTGCGGATCATGTAACTGGGATCAATATATTTCAGGTTGATTTCGATGTTTTTCTTATTGAAATAGGCCTTAATCTGATCTTTTAGAAAAACGCCGATATCCTTCAGACGGACGTTTCCAGATCGGTCGCGTTCGATACCGGCATCTTCAAAATACTTCTGTCCGAAACCTTCCGCCACGACAGCCACGGCATGACCGCGCAGCTGCAATCGATTTTCCAGCTGACGTAAAAAACAGTTATCGCCCTCCAGGTCCACCTCGATTTCCGGGATTAAAACGAAGTTGCAGTCCTGCTGGGCCAGTGCCGCGGTGGCTGCGATAAATCCGGAATAACGGCCCATCAATTTGATTAAACCGATACCGTTCGGATAGGATTGGGCTTCGTTGTGGGCGCCCGTGATGGCGCGGGTGGCCACGTCAACCGCTGTGTCGAAACCGAATGAGCGGGACACCATGTAAATATCGTTGTCGATGGTTTTGGGGATGCCAATCACAGCGATTTTAAGATTTCTCTCGGTGATGGCATTAGCAATTTTCAGGGCGGCATTCAGGGTGCCGTCACCACCGATCATAAACAGCAGGCCGATATTCATTCGCTCCAGACTATCAACAATTTCATCGATCGACTGCGGGCCGCGGGATGATCCCAGTATGGAACCGCCCATATCCAGAATATTGCCAACCTGATTCGGGCTCAATTCAATGATATCGTGGCCGTAAGCCGGGATAAATCCCTGCAGGCCAAAGCGAATACCGAATATATTACGCACGCCGTAGCCATAGAAAAGTTCAAGTACGATCGACCGTATGATGTCATTTAGGCCCGGGCAAAGTCCACCGCAGGTAACCAATGCACACCGCAGTTTGCTGGCATCAAAATATATTTTTCCCCGGGGGCCGGCCAGTTCGAGTCCGGGCGGTTCGATTCCCTGGGCGAACATCTCTTTTAGATTTTCGACATGCACATCCACCGCCACGCGCGAATCATCGGAGACGAAAGCGGTCGCTTCTGTGAGGCCGGCACGCAGGGTCTTCGGAGAAGTGATTTTCGCAGGTCCCAGAGTTGGAATGGTCGTATCGAGGTCTTTAAATTCCATTTTATTTCCCGTTAAACTTTAATTGGCCTTTTCCGAGAATATCGTGCAGATGCAGAATTCCTTGCGTGTTTCCATCGGCATCGGTGACGGGCAGTACGGTGATCTGAAATTCTTCCATCGTATTGAGCGCATCATAGGTGGGTGAATCGGTACGGACCGTGCGCGGCTTCTGGGTCATCACTTCTGTGACCGGCAAGTCTCGGATTGAATAATGCTTTGATATGGCACGACGGACGTCACCGTCAGTGACTATGCCGATGAGCCGATCGTAATCATCGACTACCAGTGTGGCGCCTAAACCCCGGCGATTGATTTCTGTTACGGCCGCAACCATGTCCGCGCTGTCCCGGACGGTCGGTACCGGTTCACCGCTGATCATAAAATCCGATACATTGGTGTTGAGTCTCTGGCCCAATGCACCGCCGGGATGATATTTTTTGAAGTCATCGGCGTTTATAGCCTTACGCTCGACTAAAACGGCCGCCAGCGCATCCCCCATGGCAAGTTGGGCGGTCGTGCTGGCCGTGGGTGCCAGACCCAGCGGACAGGCTTCGCAGTCCACACCGGTATCGATGACGACATCACTCAGTCTGGCAAGGGTTGAATTCATCTTGCCTGTAAAAGCGATAACCTTGCAGCCGATGCTGCGAATGCTGGGGACCAGCATGTTCAACTCATCGGTTTCGCCGCTGTTGGACATCGCCAGCAGCAGGTCGTCTGGACTGACCTGACCCAGATCGCCGTGCATCGCCTCAACCGGGTGCAAAAAAAACGAGCGCGTACCGGTACTGTTTAATGTGGCAACGATTTTTTTGCCGATCAGCCCCGATTTGCCGATACCGGATACGATTAAACGGCCGTTGGAACGGCAGATCAAATCGATCATTGTCGTGAAATTATCATCGAGGCGGTCGATGAGTTTCAAGACCGCTTCGGCCTCAATTTTAAGCACCTCAATGGCTTTTGCCGTGATCCCGGGGCGATGACCTGCTCCCGCACAAACGCTTTTGCTGTCAGGGCCAGCACGGGTGCTTTCAGGACCGACGCCGTTTATTGTCGATTCGGCAATCATCAATCATCCGCCTTTCTGAAGTTATAAGAACTTTTGGTAGTTCATCAATATTAAGACACTGATTATAACACAGGATAACTTATAATCAACATTTGCAACATTTTCCAATTTTTTTGTTGACAAAAAATACGAGGCCATTTATATTTCATCTTCTAAGCACTAAGCAAAAGTTTGCCCGTTTAAGGCCGGAGAATTATGTTTTCCGGTTTTTTTATGTTTTTTCATTAATATTCCGAAAAGGGGGTGGTTAAAATGATTTGTACAACGATTAGAGAGGGAAAAGAATGCCCTTTCATGACCAAAGCAGGTTGTTCCTACAAAGGCGGGATTTGCCACGAAATCGTAGAGCAGTGCAAAGGCTGCAATCGTGCGGCGGAATTCGGTCCAGGCTGGTACTGTGCGGCTTGCCCCGACCCGGCCATTAAGTGGAAGGTTGGAAAATGCAACATGGCATCGCATGTTTCCAATACCGCCGGGGCCAATAAAGCCAAGGTCAATCCGCTCAAGGCTTCCAAACGAGCCCACAGATAAAACAGCTATCGATTTAATGGTGAACCCCGCTCGATTACGAGCGGGGTTTTTTTGTTGCTCAGGAATGGGGTGCAGAAATTGCCGTCAAGGCGCTGGTCTCCTTCGGGCTGCAAATAAAATAAATTATTCGCTTGCCATTATCACATTAAATGGTTATTGTCTCATGTTTAACTCGGCTCAGTGTTGGATAGGCGGGGCAGTTTCTTTCTGCAGGAACGATTCATTTAATCAATGTGCCATCCTCCAGCTTGAGACTTTGAGAATTCTACGAAAGGAGGATGTTGTCATGATAAATGGAACTGTTAAGTGGTTTAATGACCGCAAAGGATTCGGTTTCATTGAGCAGGAAGACGGACCGGATGTATTTGTACATCACTCAGCGATCAACGCTACTGGTTTTAAATCTCTCAATGACGGAGATAGGGTTACCTTTGACATAGAGCAAGGCCAAAAAGGGCCTGCGGCTGCAAACGTCACCGTTATCTAATCAGTAATTTCGACCGACTGAGGGCATTGCCTCGCTGTAGGAGGTAATGCCCTTTGATTTTTTTATGGTGTTAACCTGGGCTGCGCCGATGCTTGTTCCTCGTCCAACAGCTCGGCTTTAACTGGCGTTGCCACCGCCTGCAACTTATCAATCCATTAAAGACGGAAAGGCTCAGTTATGAATATCTATGTGGGCAATCTATCCTATAATGTGACCGAAACCCAGCTGAGATCAATGTTTGAAGAATTTGGTCAAGTCGAAACCGCCAAAATAATTATGGATCGATTCAAGGGACATTCAAAAGGATTTGGTTTTGTTGAGATGCCAAGCAATTCAGAGGCAGATACGGCCATCAAGGCCTTAAACGGTAAATTCATCAGCGATCGCAATATCAAGGTCAATCCTGCGGATCCGGGCGGCAAACGCAAAAAACGCAAGTTTCGTAAAAGAAGATACTAGCGCTAAAACGAACGATCGACGCGGGATCGATGATGGTATCATTCATGCTCATTCAAGAGGATATAGCCAAAAGAAACTGGAAACTCTGAAAAGCTGTTCTGTCTTTTTTATCTTTTACTCACGCAAACAGCCGCCTTCGCTAATAGCTTCCGACTTCGTTAAAACTACAACGCGAAGTCGGCGCGCCAGGCGCCAGGGCGCAAAGAAAAAAATTAATTCTTCAATTCAAAAATTTCTCATTCGGGCAGTAAATTTGTAATTGACGGAGTGCCGCGACTCCGCAACTCGTAACTCCGAACTCATAACCCGCAACTTTTTCCCATTAACCAGTATTCACTATCGTTCCCATACACCCTAAACCATGCACCTTATACCCAGTCCGCTGTACCCGCCACCCCTATCTTTCCCTATGAGCTTTGAGCTATCAGCCATGAGCTCGCGCCGCAGGCGCGTCTCCCTGTCGCCCCGTCACCCAGTCTCCCGGTCCCCCTGTCTATCCTATAATTTTGTATCCGGAGTCTGTTTCCAATTTCCAATTTCGAATTTCAAGTTCCATCACCGAGTTTCACTTGACATTCTTCCTTCCAAAACAGTAATAACTCTCGGGCGTTATTCACTGGTTCCTGCGTGTGACAGCCGTATGAGCCAAACTGCAGAAAAAATAAATCGACTTTTCAATCTATCGGCATAGGTGGTATACGCCTGACGGCTTGATCAGGCATGGCCAAGAATCGAACTATGGAGGCATTGATCGTCATGAATCCCATCGCAGCGGAACTGAACCGTATTATTCAGGCGCATAACCCGTATCTGCTGGAAATGCTGTCAGGCATTGGCGAACACATATTTTTCCCCAAAGGGATTCTTACCCAGAGCGCCGAAGCCAGAGAGAAGGCTTATCGCTTCAACGCGACCGCCGGCATTGCCAGGGAAAAGGGCCGCACCATGCACCTGAAATCGGTCATGGAAATGATCAACAATCTTCGGCCCGAGGAAGCGCTAACCTATGCACCCTCATTCGGCATTCCGGCACTGCGGCAACTCTGGCATGACCAGTTAATCCGGAAAAACCCTTCACTCAGGGAAAAAACGATCAGCCTTCCGGTCGTTTCCAGTGGTATCACCCACGGCATTGCCGTTTTTGCCGATTTGTGGGTCAATCCGGGCGACACCGTCATTGTCCCGGAGCCCATGTGGGGCAATTACAATATGGTTTTTTCTGTCCGCAGGGGCGCCCGTGTGGTTCAGTTTCCGATCTTCAATACGGATGGCGATTTCAACCTGACAGGTTTTGAACAGCAGATCCGGGAACAGGCCGAAAAAACCGGCAAGGTCATCGTTGTACTTAATTTTCCGCATAACCCGACCGGTTACACGGTGAGCCGATCGGAGGGTCAGGCAATTGCTGATAGTTTAAGTGCCGCAGCTGCGGACGGTGCCAATGTACTCGCAGTTACCGACGATGCCTACTTTGGATTGTTCTACGATGATCAATCCCTGAAAGAATCGCCCTTTGCCCTCCTGTGTGGCCGGCACCCGCGATTGCTGGCCGTAAAACTTGACGGCTGTACCAAAGAAAATTTCGTCTGGGGTTTGCGGGTCGGATTCATTACCTATGGGGTACATGCAGATGGCGATACGGCGCCACTTTACGACGCTCTGGAGAAAAAGACCGCCGGTTGTGTGCGCGGCACCATATCCAACGCTTCCCAGTTGAGCCAGATCATTTCGCTCAAAGCGATGCAAAACGAAGGTTTTGCAGGAGAAATAGCCGAAAAGTTTGAAATTCTTAAAGCCCGGGCGGCGCGCGTAAAGGCCGTGCTCGATAATCCCCATTATCAGGAAGTGTGGGATGTGTTTCCATTTAATTCGGGCTATTTTATGTGCCTGCGGCTAAAAACTGCCCGGGCTGAAACGGTGCGCACCTATCTGCTGGAGAACGACGGTGTTGGAACCATTGCCATTGGCCAGCGCAATCTGCGGATTGCTTTCTCCTGTGTGGAAGAGCAAGATATTTCTGAATTATTTGAAATTATTTACCAGGCCGTGAAGAAAAATAGCCCTTAGAGGAGATTAAAATCTTCATAGACAATAGAAAGCATTGGATTGTACCTGACGCATGTCAATTTCCAGTAGTATAAAAAAAAGTTTGAATCTTAAAAAGCGAACCGGTAGGTCATTCGATCTGGCATATGCCGGCAAGTGGACAGTTTACTTTGTGGCGATCGGAATTATTGCCGGACTGGGCTCGATAACGTTTCATTATCTCTGTCAGATCGGTATTCACTTCTTCATGGATTTTATCGCCGGCTACCGTCCGCCTTCTCCAGCCGGAGAGCACCATCTGATAACGCCCACGGATCGGCCTTTCAACCGCTGGCTGCTGCTGTTTCTGCCGGCCTTCGGCGGCCTGCTGAGCGGGTGGCTGGTTTACACCTTCGCACCGGAGGCCGAAGGGCACGGCACGTATGCGGCCATAAACGCTTACCACAATACCGGCGGCTACATCCGCGGCCGGGTGCCGATCATTAAAACCATTGCATCTTCCATTACCCTGACCACCGGGGGATCCGGCGGCCGGGAAGGGCCGATTGCCCAGATCGGCGCCGGCTTTGGCTCTTTTTTGGCGACCCGGTTTAAACTTTCGGATCGCGAACGACGAATCATGATGGCCGCCGGCATCGGTGCCGGTGTCGGTTCCATTTTCCGGGCGCCGCTGGCCGGAGCGCTTTTTGCCGCGGAAGTACTCTACCGCGATCCTGAATTTGAATCCGAAGTAATCATTCCGGCCGGTATTTCATCGGTTGTGGCCTATTGCCTGTTCTGTCTGAAGTTCGGCTGGGGCTCGCTGTTCGAATCACCGGATTTTGTTTTTCGCAACCCGCTTGAACTGGGGCCCTATCTCGTACTGGCCTGTGTGCTGGTTGCGATTGGATACCTTTACGTCAAGGTGTTTTACGGCGTGATCGACATCTTTCACCGCTGGAAGATCCCCAACCACATCAAGCCGGCCATCGGCGGTCTTTTAACCGGTATTGTCGGCTTCTGGTGGCCGCACACGCTGGCTTTCGGATACGGTTATGCCCAAATGGCCCTGACCAGCGAATTGACCATTCCATTTTTACTCACACTGGCCTTTGGCAAGATCCTGACGACCTCTTTTTCGATTGGATCCGGCGGCAGCGGCGGGGTATTCGGACCATCGGTTGTCATCGGCGGGGCCATGGGGGGTGCCGTGGGTCAGGCCTTTCACAAAATCATACCGGGGACTGTGACCGAACCCGGTGCTTTTGTCATCGTCGGAATGGCCGGATTCTTTACCGCCGTATCCAACACGCCCATATCAACCATCATTTTTGTCAGTGAAATGACCAACTCCTACCATCTGCTGCTGCCCAGCCTGCTGGTCTGTTCGGTGGCCTACATGAGTGCGCGGCGCTTTACAATCTTCCACCGCCAGGTTAAAAGCAAGGTCGACTCGCCGGCCCACAGCGGCGATTTTTTTGTTGATATACTCCAGACAATTCAAGTCAAAGACCTGATGGAGCATGTCAAAAAAGTGCAACTCATTCCCCAGGATATGACCTTTTCAGAATTCAAAACCTATTTTTCATCCACCAAACAGCACTATTTTCCGGTCATGGACCAGGACAAACGTCTGGTCAGCATTTTTTCCATCAATGACGTGCGCGCTGTCCTGTTTTCCCAGGAGATCGAAGACCTGGTGGTCATGAAGGATATCGGCACGAGCGATATCATCGTGACAACACCTGCCGAGGATTTGAACACGGTCATGGGCAAATTTACCATCCGAAACATCGACAGCCTGCCGGTGGTCCAGGACGACGATCACAGCAATCTGATCGGAATGCTGCGCAGACGGGAAGTGATCTCCTTTTACAATGATCAGGTTCAGAAAATGAAGTCGGGGGACGCCTCAGCCCTGGACGCCGATGCTGCAAAGCCCGCTGATTGAATGCCAGATACTTGAAATTTTGCCATCGTTATTTATTTTAAGATGAAACATCAAAACAGGCCCACCGATAGGAGCCGGATCGACGATGTCGGCAACAGGTCGTCTATCGCAGGGTTACGTGGCCTTATTACCAATCAATACCTGGTGAAAACGGCAGTTGTTCGCCCGAAAACTCAGGGAGACTTTTCACAGGAGGGGTACCATGAAACCCAACAACGAAATTAACTCAGACGTGATCAGCGACGACGATATTTCAGAAGGAATTCATCTTTGCTACATTTATAACGATGATGCCGAGCGCGAAAAGGCCATGGCATCTTTTTTTGCACGCGGCCTGGCCAAAGGGGAAAAAATAATGTGTATCGTTGATTCGGTATCACCGCATGATGTCAGGAAGCATCTTAAACATATGGGAGTGGTGGTGGAGGACGCCGACGCATCATTTTCTACCGCAGAAAACGATGCGTCCTACTGCCCGCAAGGGCGTTTTTCTCCCGACGATTTGCTCAAGGGTGTCGGCGATTTTACACGAACCGCAAAAGCGGCCGGCTTCAACGGTACGCGGATCAGCGGGGATATGTCCTGGGCGTTACGGCATAATATCGAATTGAAGGATTTAATGGAGTATGAGATCAAGGTATTGGATTATCTCAAACATTGCCCATTTACCGCCATTTGCGAATACGATGCACGCAAATTCGACGGGGCAACAATTATGGATGTTTTAAGCGTTCATCCGGCAATGATCATTCGCGGGCAAGTTGTCAAGAATCCGTTTTACATGGCACCGCAGGAATTATTATCTCGATTGCACGACAGATGAAAGTCTCCAAACATACCGAACATCCAACCCACGATGCGGAGGTGATCGGCAGGTTTTTGATCGTGCAAAACGCTTTGTATGCGATCTCCGAAGCCAGGGGGATGGCTGAGTTTGTTTGCCAGGCCTTGAGAGATGTGCCCGGCGCGATAGACGTGGTAGTTTGCATAAAACGGCATCAAATACACGCTGCACCATCACGACAGATCGTTCACTTTGAGCCCGTGCATTGTCTTTTGTCTTCCACTGAACCCCCGTACATAAAATCAGAGCAAAAAGAGTCCTGCCTGCCGGAAGAATTCAGCGGCTTCAAACACCACAAAATTCAAACGATCAACCAGGTGTACGGCTGCATCTTTATCGCCCCGGATGATGAGACCACTTATTCACCTTACCGGCCGTTCATCGACAACCTTGCCAACCATATAGCTGTAATTCTGGAAAACCGGGCGCAAGAGGCATTGCTCAAACATCTCAATCAAGATCTCAAGCAGGAGGTGCGTCAGAAGGAAGCGGCACAGCAAGAACTTCTCAAAGCCAAAGCGCATTTGGAGCAAGAAGTTATTCAACGGACACAGGAACTCTACAATGCCAATCAATCGCTCTCGTCACAGATCGAAGAACGCGAGCGCATCGAGAAAAACCTTCTTGAAAGCGAGAAACGCTTCAGAGCAATTTTTGAACAGGCGGCTGTGGGCGTAGCACTGGTTGAGTCGGGAACCGGGCGCTTTGTTCGCGTAAATCGGAAATACGGCAAAATCTTAGGCCTTTCCGAGACAAAACTGTTGACCGGCACGAGCCAAGAAATGATTCACGCGGATGATTTGCCGTTCTATCGTGCCCAAATAAAATTGCTGCTGGAAGGCCGGCAACGTGAAATCGCCATGGAAATACGCTACCTCCGGCAGGACGGGTCCATCACCTGGGCCAACATGACGGTATCGGCGATGTGGGCCACCGGGCAACAACCGGATTATCACATTACGGTCGTCGAGGACATTACCGATCGCAAAAACGCGGAAAAGGCGCTTGCGGAGAATGAAATGCGCTACCGCGATTTGTTCAACGAGACGCCCTTTATGTACATCGTAACCCGTGAAAGCGGCGCGAAGTCGATCATTGGCGATGCCAACAATTTATTCCTGGAAACACTGAAATATTCACGCGAAGAAGTCTTGGGTCAATCTTTGGAAAAATTCCATACCCCCGAGTCAATTCAAAACATCGAAAACAGAAGGGCACGACGCCAACGCGGCAGCAAATTCGAGGCTGAAGAACGAACACTGATTGCAAAGGACGGTGAGATAATCCATGCCCTGCTGAGGGAACTGCCGGATGTCGATGCGTTCGGAAATACGCTGGGTACACGTGCCATGTACTTGAACATTACCGAGCGCAAATCCTTTGAAATTGAAAAAAAGAACCTGGAAGCCCAACTTGTCCGCACCCAGAAAATGGAGGCGATCGGTTCACTGGCGGGAGGAATTGCGCATGATTTCAACAACATTCTGTTTCCACTGATGGGGTATGCCGAAATTTTGCAACAGGAAATTCCAGCCCAGAGTGAACTGCAGGATCATCTAAATCAAATCCTCAAAAGCGCCAATCGGGCTAAAAATCTCGTCGGACAAATTCTAACCTTCAGCCGCCAGGCCAAAAAGCAGGTACGACCGCTAAAAGTCCAATTGGTTTTAAAAGAAGTTCTCAAGCTTATGCGGGCCACCCTGCCTTCAACTATCGACATTAAAGAAGAGATCGATCCCAAGTGCGGCCTGGTCGTTGCCGATCCCACCCATATGCACCAAGTGGCAATGAATATCATGACCAACGCTTACCATGTATTGGAGGAAACCGGTGGCACTATCACGATCGGTTTGCATACGGTCAATCTGCCGACCGGCAAACATACCGACCCACGGTTGCCCCCCGGATCCTATGTGTGCCTGAACGTTGCGGACACCGGAGAAGGAATGGATCCCATCACACTGGAAAAAATCTTTGACCCCTATTTTACGACCAAGGCCAAAGACAAGGGTACCGGCCTGGGCCTTTCGGTCGTACATGGGATTGTGAAAACCTATGGGGGTGAAATTTGTGTGCAGTCGGGCAGCAGGCAAGGAACGGTGTTTGACATCTATTTGCCGTGTTCAACAGGCTCGGATGAACAGCCACACAGAAAAGAAGCGCCCCTGTTGCAGACCGGCAATGAGCGGATCCTGGTGGTGGATGACGAGGAACTGATAGCTCAGATGGTTACCAGGGCACTTGATATTTTCGGATATACCGTTGAATCGCGGACCAGCAGCGTCGAGGCCATGGCCACGTTTCTATCGGCACCGGAGCGCATCGACCTGATTATAACGGATATGACCATGCCTCACATGACAGGCGAAAAACTGGCCATCGAGGTTAAAAAAATACGTCCGGATGTACCCATCATCTTGTGTACCGGATTCAGCGAAAAAATGACCCCCGAACATGCTAAGAACCTCGGCATCGATGCCCTTTTGCTGAAACCGATAACGCTTTCTGATCTGAGCCGTACGATCAGGAATCTACTGGATGCCAGGTGATGCCAAGCCTGTGAACGGTGTCGTTTTGCTCCAACTAAACTGCCTTCGCCTTCCAGGGGAGGGTAGTTTAGTGCTATTTTAAATTATGGTGTTCGTGGATGGAAGAAAGCTCGGATCTTCGAATCGATCGACCCGAAGGGCGCGCAAATTGGTAACGCCCTGGTGGTGCGGGACCCGGCTATTTCGGATGCGTCTGAGCATGGCCAGACCTTTTAGCAGGTTGGCGGGCGTGCGCCGCGCACCGGGAAGCAGGTGCGCGGCGCTTTACATTCTTCCATCGCCAGGTTAAAAGCAAGGTCGATTCCCCGGCCCACAGCGGCGATTTTTTGTTGATATTCTCCAGACAATTCAAGTCAAAGACCTGCTGGAGCCTGTCAAAAAAGTGCAACTCATTCCCCAGGATATGACCTTTTCAGAATTCAAAACCTATTTTTCATCCACCAAACCGCACTGTTTCCCGTTTGAGTGGCAGGCGCAGCTTGACGCCACCGGGAGGGAGGATACCTTTGTCCTGCGAAGCGACCCATACAAAACGAGACTGCGATTTACTACCCTTGTAGGCGGAAACCCGGAAGCGGTGCACATGGAAGCTGCAGCTCATCAAGCGCTGCTCAAATATCTTGCTCGGCTCAGCCGACCACAAGGCCAGACACCCCCGGTCGCGCAGTGCCCGTCGACAGGCCAGAATTCCTTTGTGACCGTACAGGCGACGGTTTCCTGAATCTGTCATTTCGCTGGGACCGTTATCGATATCCAGCAGGATGGCATCGAATCTGCTCCTGGAGCGTGAGATAAGCTCGACGATATCGCCTGTCTCGAGCTCAACTCGTTCGTCATCCAGCGGCTGGCCGTTGAGCCTCCCGAAAAATTCACGATTCCATTCGACTACAGCACCCAGCAGTTCACTCACCACCACTTTGGCGTGTGGGCTGAGCATATCGAGAGCCTGGCGCAGGGTGTATGCCATACCCAGGCCTCCGATGAGTATGCTGGGCGCCTTGCGACCTGCCAGATGAGCGCAACCCAGCCGAGCCAGCTCCATCTCCGACCGATGTTGGCGACTGTGCATCAAATCCTGACCGTTGATCTGGATCGAAAAATCACGGTCATGTTGATAAAGCACCATCTTGCCCCCGTCCGGGGTCCGGGCTTTAGCCAATTTTACTCGCGGTTTCATTTAATCGACTTACGTTTCCGTCTTTTTAAGTTGTTCATAAAAAGGCTTGGTGATCATGGAGGGCGTTAGTATCGATTATGGTCTGCCCGGATGATCGCGAAGGAGGATCGTCTTTAACTCTTCAGGGGATATAGCCAGTCCATCTCCAGTGGGTGGTTGGACGAAGCCGCTACGCGGCGGAAAAAAAATTCAAATTGGTATATAGCTTCTTTAGTTGCTCAATTCCGGGCACAATTAAAGAAAGGAGTATACCATGGACCAAGCGGAAACCAAT
>Ga0126335_1000090_pt1 | contig 39685 bp, 31 predicted proteins | sample OlaspJWI45metaG_FD_108409 | JGI IMG/M metagenome (GOLD analysis project Ga0126335, IMG submission 108409) | Marine gutless worms symbiont microbial communities from Oahu, Hawaii - Olavius sp. 1 OAHU.JWI-45 metaG | ecosystem: Host-associated > Annelida > Digestive system > Unclassified | place... | reverse complement strand
TTATGATTTCAAAGAAAATAGGTTGCTTTGAGCGAATTGAATAATTCTATAGGTGGGTCAACTCGGTTGAGTAAAGGCGGGTCAGTTTAAATGAGCGTCAAGGGCCCTGGGCTCGGTCTGCATCATCCTGCTGTGGATTTTTTATTCGTCGATCGCCCTGCTTTATTCCGTCGAGTTCCTGTATGCGCTGCATCTTGGCCCCTACAAGACATGGGATTGGGAGGCTACATCCAGAAGTATCCACAAGGGCAGACGTACACGCTAGATCCAACTCAAAAAGATTAGATGTCCAGCGTAGTCGGGAGGATGGAAAGACTGGATTATGAACCAGAAACCATCTTGGAGTCAGGTTCCAAAAAAGCCAGCTTTTTTAATGCAATTAGATTGCGCCTTAATCCGCCGATCCTTATAAGGTGGTTTTCAATACCAGGAAGGACATATTAAGCTTATCTTCAGCCTCATTTTGCAACATTTATCATGTAATTTCTGAAAGTTAGTTCGGTGAGACCCCGAAGGTGGAAATCCCTTTTCGGGGTTCAACAAACGGCAATCGCGGATTGTGTGCAGGTGTATAGTGTATCCCGAGATGTAGCAGGCTATAAACCGATCAGCGGCTCGCTGGCAGCCAACCACTGTTTAATGGGTATGGCCGATGAAGGGCATTGTGGCAAAAGCCAATCGGCTGCCGATTTTCATGAATGATAAGAATTTTGTCGATAGGCATCCGGCCGCAGGAAAGAATTGAAAATCCAAGCCGGATTGACTTCAAAACATCCCCAAGAGGTCGTTAAACAAATCAGCCAATCGTTTGGTAAGATTTTCACGTTCGAAATCCGGAAATTCCCGCACGCCGGTATTTAGCGTCTTGTTCTTCCACTCATGATACTTATTAAAAACAAACTGTTTGATTCCCGCCGCGTCCTCGTCGTGGAACATAACGCCGGTGTTTGTTTCCTGGATGATTCTAGACGCGTCCCCTGCCACCGGACCCACGCCGAGAATTGGATTGCCCGTGGGAAGATAATCAAAAAGCTTTCCCGTTATAATATGCTCTCGCATGGGTACTTCATCAACGGTTAAGAGAAGAATCTGCGATTCGTAGAGAATGGGCAATAAAGCTTGATGAGATACGTAGGATTCCAACGAGACGTTATTTTCAGGCATCGTCTTAAGGATCTGGCGCTGCACTTCTGGACTGATGTGACCCACAACCCGGAATTTGAAGTCTTTGGAGAATTCTAAATTGTTGTCAAGCAATTCCTTGACAGCCCCTAAAAGGGTAATTGGAAATCGTCGCGGATAGATGGTGCCAAAATAGGAGAGATGAAACCGATTAGAATCGCCACAGTTTGTTTGGCGGTCATTTCTATCGTATCCGTTAGTAATTACATAACATTTACTTTCTGGCGGAAATGTTATTTTTGAGGCTAACAAATCCTTCAGGTGTTGGCCTACGCAGGTGAGACGATCGGCACTCTGCAAGACCTTTCGCTCCATCAGACGATTGATCTTTTTCACAATGGGAAAGCGGGGTACCGTGTTGTAATGGAGATTCTCCAACCAGGGATCTCTGAAGTCAGCAATCCACGGCAAACCAAATCGTTTCCTGATGCGCAAACCAATCAAATGGGTTGTAAAAGGTGGCGCAGAGGTAAATACAACCGCAGGATTTTCTTGTTGAATTGCCCTTTCTGCCATCTGGCATGCATTTCTAAACCATCCGATGCGTGAATCAGGGATAAATAAATTAAGCCGTATGTATTCCCCAAGTTTTTGTAACAATTGGTATCTGTCTTTTACAACTCTCCTTTTCGGATTTGCCGAGTTCATAGGCTTTCCGAGAAGCCAGTAATAAAGAATATGAGGTTCCATGGTAACTGCACGATATACCTTACTTATGTTTCTAACATCAGCCAACAGGCTTGAATCGGTGCTCGGATAGTTACCATTCCTGACTGTCAGAACAATGGGTGTCCATCCGAACTTAGGAAGGTACTTGCAGAATTTTGCTGTTCTTTGGACGCCGGCTCCCCCGGCAGGCGGCCAATAATACGTAACAATGAGGACCTTTTTGTTTTGTTTTTGATTGTGGGCCATACTAGGTAATACCCGGTAATCTTCATTGGTTGCAACATACCCCTGGATGGTGTTGTCACAACAGGCAGATCATGGCGTGAATGCTATCTAAATGCGAGTTAATTATCCAATTCAATCAATGTCAGTATATACTTCGTCGCACTGCTGCCAGGCAGAAAGATAATTGCTTATTTCTGGGCGCAAATCATAATATGCCAGCCCAGTCGACGAGAAAGGATGCGATAAAGCCAACGTGGCGTGAGACGAAATATCTTTCCGTAGCCCTCTCCATAAATGAAGTCCAAATTGGCCGTGCAGCTTCTAAACGAATTGAAAAGTGTACGCACCTCAGATATCGTAAACCGACGCACTACCGGGCAGAATTCGTTCCTATCTTCAAAGGGAATACCAGTGAGGCGATGGACAATTTCATTCAATGATCGGCGGTTGTACAACATGATTCTGGCCTCACCCCCTGGCTTAAGTACCCTGTATACTTCTGCGATGCTTTTTTCAGTGTTGGCTACGTGGTGCAGCACACCGAACGAATAAATGTAATCAAAAGTATTATCAGGAAATGGCAGAGAGCAGGCATCTGCCACGTTAAAAGAGCCTGGAAGACCGTGGCGCTGGAAACGCTCCTTCGCAGTATAACTACCGATGTGGGTGAGATCTATTGCTGTTACGCGTAGGCCATGTTTTACCATTCTGAAAGTGTCCAGGCCAACGCCGCTTCCTATTTCTAATGTCGATTTACCGCTCTGCATAGACATAATCCAAGGGAGCAAATGGCGGTGTGAACGATATCGCTGATTTTCCAGATCCAAAAAATATCGCTCTTCTCCTCGTGCATATCCGCTAACATCACTGCCCATAATACGTTCAGCATTGACATGCCGCGTCCAGAACGCCTGGATTCGTTTTGTGAGTTCTCCCTTGCCGGAAGAGTCTGATGATTGCATGTGATTCATAGCCTTTTCTATTACCTCAGAAGCGTAAAATTTGCCAGTGCTCTTAACATCCGTTGAGTTGAGTTGATAAGAATTCCCTTTTCGGGTGTCGAAAGACGGCAACTCGCCGATTGTGAGCCGTTGTAAAGTGTAGCTCAAATGTAGCGGGTCCGAAAAAATCGATCAGCGGCCCGCAGTCATGGGAATAGCTTGTATGGCCTGGCGTTCGCTAACTTCTACGTCGTCTCACCCGATTCAGAATGGACCATTTCTTGAGGCTGAAGAGGGTGCCCGCGGGCAGACAGCCCACGTGCATGTTGTTGAAGCGCAGCATGTCGCCTTTGGCAACGGCATGGTAGTTGGATCCGGTGGCATGCACACTGTTGACGATGGTGACCATCCCCGAACCGATTACCTTGAATTGCATATTGGGATAGATCATGATCCCGGTATCCTCATCCAGGCCGATGCCTTTGCGGAAGTGGCCGCTGATGAGCAATTGACACAGCCGGGCAAATCTGCGGCGGGCTGAAAAATGGGTATCGATGACCACGCCGTTGATGAGACCAAATCCTTCTGAATATTTGATCGAGCCCTTTTTGTATCCCCGGCGATCGCCATTGTAGAGGATGAGATTGCCGGCGGCGGCGGCTCCGGCACTGGTACTGGCGATGTGCAGGTCGCCGGAATTGAAGCGTGCACACATACGGTTGAAAAGTTGAGTGTGGTTGAGGACATCAACCAGTTTGACCTGATCGCCGCCCCCAAAAAAAATCAGATCGGCCTCTTCCACGGCTTCGAAGTATTCTTCACGTTCGGTTTCGTCTCTGTAGCGGATGTCCAGACAGTTGACTTTGTCGACACTCAAATCACTAAAGGCGTCACGGTAGCTCCGGTATACGTCCTGGGGATAAGCTGAGGCAGTGGGGATGATGAGGATGCTCCTCGGGCGTGTTTGTTCCACAAGGTGTTGGAGGACGTGTTTGTCCTTCTCTCGATCTTCAGCCCCGCCGACAAGAAATAAGTAGCCTCTTTTCATTGATTCGGTACCTGATCTTCCTTTTCGTCAAATGCATTGAGCCGTTCGATCACCTGTTCTACCCGGCCGGACATGATGCAGACCAGATCGTCCTTCCGGGCGATGGATAAGGCCCGCTCAATGGCCTGACCTTCATCGGCTATTTTTTCAAACGACGCGGCTTTGAAACCGGATTCCAGGAATGCCTTTTCCACGATGTCCATCAATTCGCCCGGTTGCCTGCCGCGCAACTGTTTGTCTTCGTAGACAATCGCATGTTGGCAACCGGAGGCGATCAATGCGCTTATTTCACTCAGATCTTCATCCCGTCGATCACCAACCACATCAAAAACAAACAGGCAGCGGTTATGACCCAATCGGGAGATCAGGTCAATGATATTTTTATAGGCCGGCGGGTTGTGGGCGTAGTCCAGCATCACTTCGAAATCGTTGATGGAAAAAAAGTTGGTCCGCCCGGGGGTTTGGGAAGGTGATGGGAAAAAAGATATCAATCCATGCCGGATCTCTTCATTCTTCAAGCCCATGGCATGCCCCACAGCCGCCGCCAAAGCATTTTGAACATTGAAAAGGGCACGACCCTCCAAGGTTATGGGCATGTCCACCGCCCGGGCTATGGGTGTGGCCGAGGCACCGGTCATAACCGTGATGTAGCCGCGATCATAGACAACGGCCGTATGTTCACTGTCAACATGGGATTGGATAAGCGGGTTTGACGGGCGCAGCGAAAAATAAATAATTTCTTCGCGGCAGTATTGGGCCATGTTAAGGCACTGCTCATCGTCGGCATTCAAAACGGTAAAGCCGCCTTTGCGCACCATTTCGGCCACAACCGCTTTGACCTTGGCCAGATCTTCGACGGTGTGAATTCCCTTGAGAGCCAAGTGGTCCGGCTGCACATTGAGAACCACCCCCACATCCGCCATATTATACCCGAGCCCTTCGCGAATAATACCGCCGCGGGCGGTTTCCAGCACGGCACAGTCAATCATGGGATCTTTCAAAATAACCTTGGCCGAATAGGGGCCACTCATGTCGCCGCTGGCTATCAAGCGATCTTGTACGTAAATGCCATCGGTGGTGGTCATCCCCACCTGGTATCCGATGCTCTTGAGCATGTTGGCGATCAGACGAACCGTCGTGGTTTTTCCATTGGTACCGGTAACAGCGACTATGGGGATGTCAGAGCGGGCCCCTTGCGGAAATAACATATCGATGATGGGCCGGGCCACGTTGCGGGCTTTGCCTTTGGCCGGTGCCAGATGCATGCGTAGCCCCGGAGCGGCATTCACCTCGATGACGGCGCCCCCCACCTTGGCGATGGGCTCACTCAGCGTGGGCGCCATCACATCGATGCCGGCGATATCCAGATCGATGATTTGGGCAATGCGTTCGGCCATAAAGCGATTGGTCTTATGGACGCGATCGGTGACATCTTCGGCGGAACCGCCGGTTGAGAGATTGGCGGTCAGCTCCAAATGAAAGGTTTGGCCATCTTCCAGAACCGTTTCCATTGTGTAATCGGCTTTTTCCAACAAATGTCTGGTGACTGAGGAAACCTGCAGACGGGTCATGACATTCTCGTGGCCATAGCCACGGTCTGGATTCTGGTTTTCAATATCAATCAATTCAGCGATCGCATGTTTTCCATCGCCGATTATCGAAGCTGGTAATCGCTTGGCCGCAGCCACAAATTTCCCACCCACTATCAGCAACCGGTAATCGCTGCCGACCAAATGCTGTTCGACAATGACCTTGTTGCTCATATCCTTGGCCCGCTCGAAAGCCTCCACCAGTTCGGCTTCATTGGTGAGGTTGGTGGTAACCCCTTTACCATGATGGCCGTCATGGGGTTTGACGGTCACGGGATATCCCAACCATTCTGCATCTTCGATGGCGCTTTTGAGTTTGCGCACCACCGTGCCTTTGGGAACGGGAATGCCGGCATCTTCCAGCATTATTTTGGTGAGACGCTTGTTGCCGGCAGTTTCAACACCGATGAGGCTCGTGTTGGAGGTCATGGCGGCCTGGATGCGTTTCTGGTATTTGCCCTCACCCAACTGCACCAGGTTGTAATCATCCAGACGCAGCACCGTGATATCGCGACGCTCGGCCTCGCGGACGATAGAAGCAGTGGAGGGACCCAGATAGTGATCGTCATGAATATCCTTTAGATCGTAAATGGTGTTTTCCAGATCATAGGTCTTTCCGCTGAGGATGCAGTTGACCAAAGCAACGGCTTCAATCCCGGCATAAATCCCGGCATCCTCAACCCAGTAGCTGAAAATAACATTGAAAGTTCCGGGGGCGTCGGCATCCACGGTTTTGCCAAAACCAACATCCATGTAGGCGATATACTGGAGCTCCAGAGCGATATGCTCGATCACATGACCCAGCAGGGTACCATCGCGCATCCGCTTGATGAAGCCGCCTTTGACTCTCTCTGAGCAGCGGTGGTCTTCCAAGCTGGGAAGCTTTTCCAACAGCTTGTCGACAAAGCCTTCTATCTGGTTGGTGAAAACCTCGTCGTATTCACCCAAATCGATGGTCATGACGATCACCGGGCGGTAACTGTAAATGTTGGCGCCCCGCAAGGCTCTTTTATCCAGTATCTTAATCATCCTGCTCACCATTTCTTGTAAGTGGATTTAAGGCAAACGCCGGTCAATCTTCCGGGATCTCAATTATCGGCATACTATCTTATTAGCGACCACGAATTGATTTATCAACACTATTATCAGGTTGGTTGTCGGGGATCTTGAGTCATCCGTTCCGGTCCGCGTGACGCCATGCAGGAGATGCGTTGCGGCAAGAGTGCCAACACGGCAAGCAGGGCGATGACCATGAACAGCCCGGTCAATAGACCGAAATAGATGCTGGGGATAAAACTGGAAATGACCAAGCTTGCAAAACCGATAATAACCCTAGTAGGTCACTTCAAAACTTTCATAGTCACCCGTGTAATCTTCCCGGGTAACGTCCACCTTGTCTACACGCGCCATCCGCGGTCCCTGCCGACACCACGCCAGGAGTGATTCGACAGCGTCCTCGGGGCCCTCCATGACCGCTTCAACCGTCCCATCGGGCAGGTTGCGGACCCATCCGACGGCGCCATACTGCCGGGCGGCCTTCTGGGTTTCCAGACGGAAAAACACACCTTGTACACGGCCATGAATAATGGCGTGCACCCTTGCATTCGCTTCCATGCTGACCTCCCCTAAAGGTTTGTTATCCGGTCTCGATTAACTGGATATAGTCGTCTTCAGAGATGACCTGCGCGCCGGCCTTGGCGGCCTTGGCCAGTTTGGCGGCGCCCACGTTTTCCCCGCAGACCAGGTAGTCGGTCTTGCCGCTCACGGCCGTCTGCACCCTGGCACCCAGCGCCCGGGCCCGGGCCTGCATTTGTGTACGGGTCCCCTGCCGCATCTTGCCGGTAAACACAACACCTTTGTCTTTGATGGGGCTGTCTATCTTCTCTTTTTCGACTGCCAGCGGGGTCCGGATCAGGTTGAAATTCAGGTTCAGGATATGCCGGAACGTAGCCTGAACGGTCTTAAGACCAGCGGTGATCGAACGGCTGGTAATATCGCCGAATCCGTGAATCTGAACAATATCCTCCGAAGTCAACTCCGGTAGAGATTCCAGACGAAAGTATCCGAGCAGTTTGCGGCTGTCGCCTTTGCCCAGGTCAGGGATTCCAAAAGCCGCCAAAAGGCGCCAGTCTTCGACCGCCTTGTTCCGGCTGGTAATCACCGCATCGGCCAGGTTCACGGACTGGACCGGGCCGAATCCCAGGCGGGCGAATTCATCCGCCGTCATGGCGTAAATGCGCTCGAGGCCGTCGTAACCCCCGTCCACCAGTTTCTCCACGGTTTTCAGACCGAACCAGTCGGCCGTGCCCAGGGTTCGAAACCAGTATACAATCCCCTGGATCACCTGACAACGGCAGAGGGAACTGTTGGGGCACCGCAGGAAATCGTTTTGCCATTCCAGGCGGGTGCGGCAAGAAGGGCAGCGTTCGGGTAGCGCGACTTCGACGGCCGGCGTGACAACCCGCTCGAGTTTGGGAATGACTTCGCCGCTGCGGATGATTTCGATCTCGGCCCCCGGCCCGATCTGCAGCTTGCGGACCAGGCCGGCATTGTGAGCGGTCACCCGCCGTATGGTGGCCCCGGACAGGTTGGTTGGCGCCACTGCCATCACCGGGGTTACATTGCCGGTTCGCCCGACCTGCCAGGTAAGCTTCTCGACGGTCGTTTCTGCGGTCGCGCCTTTGGTCTTGATGGCGATCTGCCAGCGGTAGTGATGGCTGGTGGCCCCCATGTAATCTTTGAGCCGGTCATCGACCACTTCCGCCACCAGACCGTCCAGGGGATAGTCGCAGCCGGCTAACAAGTCGGCCCGGATGGTATCGAGGTCACCTACCAATTCGACCCCGCTGCCCTCCCAGGCCGGCAGATTCATGTACGGCACGAAATGGACCGCTTTGTCCGCCAGGGCTTTTTGCGCATGCTCGTTAAGCCGGTCGGAGGTGATGATGCCCACGACCAGATTGCGGGGATGTTCGAATTCCCCTTGCATGTGCGCTTCAAAATAGGATTTGAGCATCACGATTTCGCCCAGGCCTCTTCCCCGTCCGCCATCCGGAACAATCCCTTTTTCAAAAGCACTGCTGATCTCGTAGCCCACTTCCCCATTGCCCCGGGAAACGAAGATGTCGCCGTCATCCCGGCCGGCCAGACCATCCAACTTAACGGTTACCCGGAACCGGATATCAGTCAGACCAATCTCGGCCGCGGCCTTTTCCACCCGGGCGACGAATCTGGCCAGGGCCTCTTTGGTGTAAGCTTTCTCGGTGGACAGCATGGGAACCGGATGGCGAATCTCGCGCCGGGTGGAAAACATTTCGGGCTCGACCCGGTGTAAAAAGGGATGGCCGGGGTCAACCGCCCGCAGCCGCTCAACCAGTTCATCGTACTGGTGATCGCTGATCAGGGGCTCTCCCGCCCGATAGGCCTGGTTATACTTCTCCAGTGCGCTTACCAGTTTTTCAACGCTATCCATCCTGCAGATCCTGTGGTTGTGACCATACCTCGAAAATGGCATTCACTGCTGATTGGCGGCCGGCTGTAAAACGGCTGTCCCGAAAACCCGGCTGCCAACGCATATCATGCAGGCGATCGGACGTAACCAGGACACAGCAGATGACAACCGAACGAAATTGCGCTGCGGAAAAAAGAGCCGACACTTCCATTTCGACCGCCAGCGCGCCCTTTTCCTGAAAGCGCCGCACCTGCTGTTCGGTTTCGCGGTAGATGGCGTCCGTCGTCCAGACTGTACCCCGGTGACAGGAGCTGCCGGCCTGCTCCAAGGCGGCGATCACGCGTTCGGGCAAAGCTCCTTGAGGGCACCTTACCGACGCCGCCTGCTGGCCGTAATGACGGGAGGTACCTTCATCGATGAAGGCCTGCTCCGGAACGATGATATCACCGATCGCTACACGATGTGAAATGGAACCGCACCAACCGAGAAAAAGTATTTGCTTCACGCCCCAGGCTACCAGCGTATCCAGCAGGGCCACGGCATAGGGCGCCCCCATGATCGGCCCCACCAGGCTGACCCGCCCGGCACCGCAGGTACCCAGGTAATGGCGGCTCATAAAAAGGGGGCGCTCCGCCACGTCCCCGGCGTTTTCCAACCCGGGGAGAAGGCGTTTGAGATCACTCGTGCTGCTGACCAGGACGGCCATCTCGCCCGGGTCCGGCGTATTTTGCGTTATGACCGGGTTGACGATGGCGTCAAATGTTAGATTCAGCGGTTTTGGGCACAAGGCGTCGGGTCTCTCCCTTTTTTAAAGCGTAGAAAGCGCCAGGCTCGGAGTGGGACCCCAGGCATGACGCCTAATAATTTGGTGTTAAAATTATATTGGAAGCTATCTAAAAATTTGAAATTTGGTTCAAAGTCAAGGCGGATGGAAAAAGCAAACCGGAGGAATACAACGGTATTTCGAGGATTTGGTTTTTCCCTCCAACGCCGAATTTGGGCCAAAGGGCCATTTTTAGATAGTTTCTACTGGGGGCCTGCTAATTTTTGCAGTTCTTCTTTGACCTCATCGATCACATCGTAAAGCCATAGAACATCTTCAATCGTCAAGCGCCCGGCTTTGACCGGCGCCCGGGGTGATCCATCTTTCTTTTTCAGGATCCGGGGTCCCACCTGAAGCTTGGCTTCCCCTTCTCCATAACGGTGAATAGCCAGTACCAGTCCGGTTTCTTCGCATTTCCACTCTTTCAGTTTTTTATCCATTTCAGGATCGTACGGCATAAGTCCCTAACCTTTCATCACGTTGATATCTTCGTAAAGTCGGCGAACAGGCCAAACAACCCGGCGATGCTACCCAACAGGGCCAGGCGGTTGGCACGCACCTTGTCATCATCGGCCATGACCAGCACCTCATCGAAAAAGGTATCGACGGCCGGTCGCAGGGAGGCAATCGCTTTCAAGGCCTGGTCGAAACCACCGGTTTCCAGACGGTTCTCCACATCTCGTCGGACGGCCTGAAAAGCGTCATATAGCGCCTTCTCAGCAGCATCCGTCAGCAGGGCCGCATCCACGGCCGCCCCGGCAGCGACACCCGATTTTTTCATGATGTTGGCCACGCGCTTGAAAGCTGCGGCCAGCGGTTCAAAGTCGGCCGCGCCCTTGAGGGTCTCAAGCGCCGCCACCCGTTTCCAGACATTGGGCAGGTGATCGATGGAAACGGCCGTAACCGCTGCGACCGCGTCTTTGGAAAACCCTTCGTCCACCAGGATCCGTTCCAGGCGGCGTTGTAGGAACACATAGATCTGATCCGCTACCTGCCCAGCATCGCCTTCGACCTTGTCGCCGAATTGCGCAAGTCCAAATTCGATCAGTGACCTTAAGGAAAAAGCCAGTTCGCGGGACCTCATGATCTGGAGAATGCCGATGCCCTGGCGTCGGAGGGCGTAGGGATCAGCGGCCCCGGTGGGCACCAGACCGACTGCAAAGCAGCCGCAGATGGAATCGATCTTGTCGGCAATGCTCAACAGTGCACCGGTGATTGTCCCCGGCAGCGCTCCGCCGGAGTGGGTCGGGCGATAATGCTCTTCAATGGCGGCGGTGACTTCGTTGTTTTCGCCGGCCACGGCGGCGTATACGCGCCCCATGACACCCTGCAGTTTAGGAAACTCCACCACGACCTGGCTGACCAGGTCCGATTTGCACTGCCGGGCAGCCCGGGCCAGGTCAACCTGCAGCTGCTTGTCGCCTTTGACGGCCTCCGCCAGAAAACCGGCCAGGCGGCCGATGCGTTCTGTCTTGGCATACATGGAGCCCAATTTGGCCTGGAAGAGGACACCCTCCAGTTTGGCCACGCGATCTTCAACCGGAACCTGGATATCGGCATTGTAGAAAAATTTGGCGTCACTCAAACGCGCCCGCAGAACCCGCTCGTGCCCGGTGGCCACCAGCTTCATGTCGCGCGTGCGGGTGTTGTTTACGGGGATGAACTTGGCCATGAGATCTCCTTGGGCATCGACCACGGCAAAGTACTTTTGGTGTTCCCGCATGGCGGTGATGAGCACTTCCCGGGGAACCTCTAAAAACTCGGGTTCGAAACTCCCCGCAGTGGCAATGGGATATTCGACCAGATTGGTGACGATGTCCACCAATTCAGGATCTTTCAGGACGGTCCCGCCTGAAGTCCTGGCTTCGGCGGCAATCTGTTCGGCCACCATGGCTTTGCGTTCGGCGATATCCACAATAACCCAAGCCTCCCGCAAGGCGTCGAGGTATTCATCGGGGTGCTTGACTTTTATCTTTTTGGGGTGCATGAAACTGTGCCCCCGCGAGTACCGGCCACTCTTCACATTACCGACTGTAAACGTCAATACCCGGTCACCCAGGAGCGCCACAATGGAATGCAGCGGACGGGCAAAGGCTATATCCAGGTCCATCCAGCGCATGGTTTTCGGAAACGGCGTGCCGAGAATAATCCCCGGCAGAATCTGCTTGAGAACCGTTGCCGTGGCGACCCCTCGTTCAACTTTTTTCGCAAAAAGGTAGGTCCCTTTGTCCGTCTCCTTGGTCTTGAGCCGGTCTACCTTGATCCCGACTTTCTCGGCGAATTTTTCAGCGGCCATGGTCGGCCGACCGGTGTCATCAAATCCGATCTTGGCAGGGGGCCCGAGCATTTCGTTGGTGACCGATTTCTGTTTGGCGGCCACATCCGCCACCATAACCGCCAGGCGCCGCGGCGCTCCATAGGTGGTGATGGTACCGTGATCAATACGTGCTTTTTGCAGTTGCGTTGCAAGGGTTGCAGATAGAGCCTTGAGAGCGGGTTCGATATACCCGGCCGGAATTTCTTCAGCCCCGATTTCAAGTAGAAAGGTAGTCATAAGTTCCTCATCGTTTTATCCGCACCGCGTTTAGACCACGGGGCGCGGTATTTAGACGGTTATCTTTTAGCGCCCTTCCAGGGTGCCAGGGCGCTACGGTAGGTCCCGGGGACCTGAAAATCGTACTACCGGTTGAGCAGCGGGAACCCCATTGCTTCCCGCTGGGCCAGATAGCCCTCCGCGCATAGCCGGGCCAGATTCCGAATGCGGGCAATGTACCCGGTTCGCTCCGTTACACTGATAGCGCCGCGCGCATCCAGCAAATTGAAAGTGTGGGAGCATTTCAACGTATATTCATAGGCCGGCAGTACCAGGTTTCTCTCCTCCAATATCCGCTTGGCCTCGTTTTCATATTTGGTGAAGAGATCGAAGAGCACATCCACATCGGCCACCTCAAAATTGTAGGTGGACTGTTCCACTTCCTGCTGGTGATGCACATCTCCGTAGCTAATATGTTCGTTCCATTTCAGGTCATAAACGTTGTCGACGCCCTGCAGGTACATCGCGATCCGTTCGAGGCCATAGGTATACTCCACACAAATCGGTGAGAGTTCGATACTGCCCGCCTGCTGAAAATAGGTGAACTGGGTAATTTCCATACCATCCAGCCAGACTTCCCATCCCAGTCCCGAAGCACCCAGGGTGGGTGACTCCCAGTCGTCCTCAACAAAACGGATATCATGCTCCAGGGGATCAACGCCTAAAACCTTCATGCTGTCCAGGTATAACTCCTGAGAATATTCCGGCGATGGTTTCAGGATCACCTGGTATTGGTAATAGTGCTGCAGCCGGTTTGGATTTTCACCATAGCGGCCGTCCGTGGGCCGCCGGGAAGGTTGCACATAGGCCACATTCCACGGTTCCGGTCCCAGTGATTTTAGCAAGGTGGTATGGTGAAAGGTGCCGGCCCCCACCTCCAGGTCATAGGGCTGGGACAAAACGCAGCCATATTTACCCCAAAAATTGTTCAACTTGGAAATTACATCCTGAAAATTCATTGAATAGCCTCAAATAGTATATGGTTAAGAATTAACACGCATTCCCTGTGAATCGACGGTAAAATCCAGCAGCGCCGCCGAAGCGACTGTTGCGACCGCGGCTGCCCATACCGGCTTGAGTTTTTCGATATCGGCCCGCCGCCCTAAGGCCCAGACACAGCCCCCGCCGCCGGCCCCGGTAAACCGAGCGCCGCAGCCGGACTCCCGGGCAGCGGCACACAGGCGGGTGCCCAGATCGTCGAGTACGTCCGGTGTCATCTGCGACCGGATGGCCGCTTCACGATTCATCCAAATCGCGGCGCCGGCCGCATCGCTCTTCTTCATAGCATCAACAAAGCCCACGGTACAATTCACAATTTCAGCCCACGCCGACCTGGTCCGGGCTTTAAGAAACTGGGTAATCCAGCGGCTGTTGATGTTCCGGGATTCATGCGGCTGTCCACAGTAGGCGAGCAGGACCCTTTTTTCAAACCAGTCAATACCATCGTCCACCAGCAGGGCTTCCCGCTTGTATTCCGTCCCGCCCGGTCCGGCCTGCCAATGCCAGGCATGGATCCCGCCGAAAGCGGCCGCCAGTTGATCCTGGAGTCCGCAGGGAACCCCGGCAACACCGGCCTCCACATGATGCGCCAAGCCGGCGGCCTGCCGGCGATCCAAACCAGCGGGCTGCCCGGTCGCTAGGAGCAGATCCGCACAGGCCGCTACCAGGGCAACCGCGGCAGAGGAAGAGCCCCCCAGGGCACTGCGTGGCGGCGACGTCGATTGTATATCAATATGTACCCCGGTCAAAGCAAAATAGCCCGCCACCGCAAACATCAGCCCCAATGGGTGGTCGAACGGGACGCTATCCGCTTCAAAGTCAGCCTCGGCGAAACCACGTGAGGAGACCTTTACCCGACCATCGGCATAGGGCTGCAGCCGAATCCGGGTGCGCAGGCCAACCGCCGCGTTGAAGGTCAACGGGTTCAGGTGCCGGAGCGGGTAATGCAGCGTGCTGATATCAAGGGTGCCCCCCAGATCAACCCGCACCGGCGCCGACGCCTCTATGGGCCCGTTATCTTCTAGATATTTTCTTACTGATTTGTACATAAACGTTGTGTTAAGTGCTAGGTTTTAAGTGTTAAGAAAAAACCTCTAATTCGCCGTTTTGCGCTTGGTTTTGTCATAAAACATAACACCTAAAACTTAAAACGCTTAGAAGCTATTTCAAAAATGTATATTGGTTTAAGGTCCCGTCTACGCTCTGCGAGCTACGCCGGGCAAGCAAGACAGCCAACAGAGTTTATCAGCCATAGCATCAGTGAAGGCTGAAGATTGGGCCAATAGACTTTTTTGAGAAGCTTCTACTGCCTCATTTGCCTCAGAAACTTCAGGCTCTTAGGTTCCTTGCCGAGGTGGTACGGCACGAATGCCTCACACAGAGCCAACCCCTCGGCCAGAGCCTGCTGTGAAAACTGCAGCCGCAGAGCCTTGTTGAGCGATCCGATTTGAATCCAGACCAGTTGCTTCAAGGTCCCCTTTGAAAGGGTAGCCCGCCGGTCGCCATGGGCGCCACACCCCCCGCAGACAATGCCGCCGCCGGCCAGGCTGAAGTAAATCTCCCGTGATCCCAGCCCCGCTAAATCCAGTCCGCAGCGACTGCATTGGGAAAGGTTGGGCGCCAGACCGGAAAGGGCCATGAACCGGATTTGAAACAGAATTGATAGCGCCCGATTGCCGAACCTGCCCTGGTCCAGCTCTTCCAGAACCTGGGCAAGCAACTGGAAGATCAAATCCTGGCGATCGTACTCCTCCATCCAGGTATTGACCAGTTCCGACCAATAGCTGGCATAAGCGGTCTTGATGACATCCGACCGGATATTGGCAAACGGCTGGAGAAGTACTGCTTCCTGCAAAACCGGCAGACCTCTGCCGCGCCCGGGTTTGATCACGGCTTCCAGGGCGGTGAACAGTTCCAGGATTCCGCCGAATCGCTTGACACTTTTCTTGGCGGCTTTGGCAATCACCGACACCTTGCCGCGGTCAAGCGTAAACAGGCTGATGATCAGGTCGTGGTCCCCGTAGTCAATTCTTTTGAGAACCAGTGCGGGTGTGGTGTAGCCTGACATCAGTTTAGATACCAAGTAGCGTTGTTGCGATCATAAAGTAGAAGTACACGCTGATGATATCGATGGAGGTGGTTACAAACGGACCGGTCGCTACCGCCGGATCGATGTTGAGCCGGGCAAACAGCATCGGCACCATGGACCCGACCAGAGCCGCCACCGACATGGAGGAAATAACCCCCAGCCCGACCGAAAGGGCAAACGCGCCGGTACCAAAACTGGCCTGGGCGACCATGCCGATGATAATGCCGTAGACGATCCCTAATATCAAACCGACGGCCAACTCCTTGGATACAACAGTCCACAGGTCCCGGACATTGAGGCGTCCGGTGGCCAGCCCGCGCACGACGATGGTCGAGGACTGGGTCCCGATATTACCCCCCATCCCCATGATCACCGGGATGAAAGCCGCCAGATAGGTCAGCGTCTTCAAACTCTCTTCAAAATATCCGATGATAAAAAAGGCCAGGATGCCGCCCACGCAACTGGCAAACAGCCAGGGCAGCCGGATACGGGTGCTGCGCACCACCGACTGAGTCTCGACGAACTCCTCCCCGGCTCCAGCCATCTTCAAGATATCCTCGGTCGCCTCCTTACGTAAAATATCGATAACGTCATCCACGGTGACGATACCCACCAGGCGGTTATTCTCATCCACAACCGGAACAGCCAGGATATCGTAGGTGGAAACGATCTTGGCAACTTCCTCCTGGTCCATGTCCGTTTGCACGGCGAACACGTCGGTCGTCATGAAGGCCTTCAGGGGCGTCTCGGCCGCCACCACTACCAGCTGTCGCAGCGAGCTGACCCCGACCAGCTTTTCATATTGATCAACGACATAGAGGTAGAAGGGCATTTCGACATCCACGTAGTCACGCTGAATTGATTCGATTGCCTCGCGCGCCGTAATGTCTTCACTCAGGGCGATAAAATCGGGGACCATGATACCACCGGCGGTATCGTCTCCATAGCGCAGCAGATCTTCAACCTCTTCGGAACCCTCCTTTTTCATTTTCTCCAGGATGGCATCCGCTTTTTCCTCGGGCAGCTTCCCGATCAGGTCAGCGACATCATCGGCCGGCATGGTCTCCATGATGGTGACGATCTCGTCAACGGGCATCGCATCGATCAGTTCCAGCAGGTCCACATCTTCCAGTTCACTGAAAAGCAGACCTTTTTGTTCGACATCTTCGATCAGGGCAAAGAGCCGGTGCTGCTGGGACAGCGGTAGTGACCGAAAGACGACGGACAGGTCGGCGGCGTGCGTTTTATTGACGATCTTTCTCAGGTGCACGGTTGCACCGCGTCGCAGCAGGCGCTTGATACTGTCGTACAGGACTTTGTTTTTGTCGCCAATCATCGCAAGTATCCCTGTTCAGGGGGTGTTAAACTAAACCTTTGTAAATTCCCGCTTTTGTCCCCTTACTGCGTTGGACTCAAATTTTAATCCTCGAAATACTCAATGTATTCCTCTGGTTAAAATTTCCGTCCGCCTTGGACTGCAACAAAACTGGGCATTTTTCAAAGGTCCTTAAACGTGTCAGCCGCACTCTGGATCAAGGCAACTGCAGGGTGACCACCTGCCCGCTTTTGCCCGGTATGCGTACCGGTTCGCCATTGTAATTCAACTGGATGCCGGTCGCATTGCCAATCAACAGGTTAAAGCTGTTGTCGGCCTCTAGTTCAAGGGTGTCACCGGGACTCAGGCTGTATTCTGTGGTGGTTAAACTGTCGGTGATCACCTTGAGCCAGGTATTTTCAATTACCTGGATCTGGATACGCTGCCGGGATTGGTCAACGGTTTGCTCAGCCGGCAGGGTTGCCTTTGGGGTGGCCGGGGTGGCGGCCGGCGATGTCTGGACAGACGGGATCACTTTCGCTTCCTGCGGCTCGGGCCCAGCCGGCGGTTCCGGCACCGCGGGGCTAAACTTCTCCACAGCAGGTGGTTCGACCGGCGGCCGCGCGGTTACCTGTTCCTCGCCGTTCACCGCTGACATGGTACGCCAAACCCATACACCGGCAATCGCCATCAGCATCAAGATGCCCAGGAAAAACCATCCCTGCCAACGGGTGGGCGGGCGCCCGCCGGCCAAATCAGTTCTGGGAGGGCTGCGTTCACCCAGCTGTCGGCAGCTTTCAACGAATCCTTTGACAGCGACATCACCATCCGCATCTACAACCCGGGCATAGGCCCGAATGAACCCTTTCACAAATACCTCTGCGGGCAACCGACTGTGGTCCTCTTTCTCCAGGGCCGCGAGGGTATCCTTGCTGATCCTGGTCTGCTCGGAAATCGTGGACAGCTTGATCCCTTTTTCCAGGCGGACGGTTTTGAGATAGCTTCCAAAGGCTGGTGATTTTTTCTCTTCCATGATGAATTGGTTCCCGTGGCTAACGAATAATCTGTATATGTGAATTTTCACGCAGATCGTCTAGCCATTTTTCAAACCGTTTATCCACCAGTTCGTTGAACATTTTCTGCTGGATGTCCGCCACAACATCGTCGAATTGCTTGCCGGCGCCGGCCTCTATTTTGTGCACGTAGAATATCTGAAAGCCGTTATCCGTTTCGAGCAGCCCGGTGTATTCGCCCTCTTTCAGTTCACCGACGGCGGTCTGTAATTCCGGGGACAACACCCCATATCGAAACATGCCGATATCATTGGCAACCAGGGGTCCCTGGCCGGCGGCTATTTCTCGGGCAACTTCATTGAAGGCTTCCCCGGCGCCCAGCCGTGCCAGCACTTTTTCCATCTGGTCCCGCCCGGCCCTTATTTCCGATTCGAATGCAAACTGCGGCATGGTCGTCATGATGTTCCAGAGGTGAATTTTTTTTTCTCCCCGGAACTCTTCGGGATGGCTGTCGAAATAGTCCTGGGCATCTTCACGGGTAATCACGATTTTGGAGCGCACGGCCACATTCACCAGACGGGCCCGCAGCATTTGTTCCCGGATTCTCTTTTTCAGCGATTCCAATGTCATGCCCTGACGGGTCAAATCAGCGAGCATCTGTTCTTCCGTAAGGGCATTTTTTTGTTTGACCCGCTCAATAGCATTGAGCACCTCTTGATCATCGATAATGATACCGAACTTGCGCACTTCCTGGTCAGTCAATTTTTGGTCCACCATGGTATTGATGATATCATCGCGGACTTTATACATCATTTTCTTTTCTTTTTCAGGTGGATAACCCATTTTTTCAATCCGGTCGGTATAAGGCTTTAATTTTTCGTTTAACTCCGACAGGACGATGATATCGTCATTTACAATGGCCACAATGCGGTCAACCACTTCAGCCTCCTGGCCGGCCCGGGCGACCGGGATTATAATGCCGCCCAGACAACTCAGACTCAGCCAGAAAACCAGAAAACACCGCAATGTAGGGGGTATGAATTTGACTTCGGTATACATCGCTTTCTCAAACGGCCATCATAACAAAAAGCCGTTATTTTATATTGTTATGAATTTTTCTGTGTTATCAGCTCCCATTGTCGGGAGTTAATATCTATGGTCACGCTGCGCCGGTTGGCTTTCATCCACTTAGCGTACGCAACCTGAACCTTTTGGTTCTTCAACATCCTCAATATCATGGCATCCGAGATCTCCGGCCGCCGGTCATCTGCGTCCGGCCGGGTGTCCGCGGGGAACTGCTGAGCATAATATTGGGCGACTTCATCGGCGGTAATGGTAATTTTGGCTTCAAGTTCAGACTGAATGAACTTACGGGCGACCAACTGCCTTTTCAGTCTTTTTTTCCAGGCCTCAAAAGAAACCGCCGCCTCCAGGAGCATCTCTTCGAAGACCCCATCGGGATAATCCGCCTTAATTTTCTGGACTTCCCCGTCAAGTTCGGCATCCGAGACCACGATCCCGGCTGCGCCGGCCTTTTCAAGGAGGATCATCTCTTCGATCAACTGGTTCAACAGGCGCAGCTTTATATCCGCCACTACCTCAGGATCCATGGTATCGCTGTGGGAGTAAGCTGTTTTCGAAATCTCGTACACCTCATTGAACTCAGATACCGTCAGCGTACTCCCCCCCACCTTCACCAGGTAGGCATCCACCGGTTCGGTCGGCGCCTGCATGCAGCCCGACCAAAGCAAGCTGCCCAGGTAGAGAGCGACCACTGCCAGAAACCGAATTGCAAAGACACCATTGTGTGACACACGTACCATGTGACCTACCGTAAACTCTATAAAAAACAAACTGTTAAGCGTTAACACATTGGGCAATCTCTTTCAAGATGTTTTTGGATTCGGAAAGCTGGCCATAGATTCGCCCCGGGGTCAGTCGGGCCCTGAGTACATGGTCAGGCGTCAGAGAATAAATGTTCGGCTGGTCAACGACCAGATCTACGATCGCAAAGGGTCTTTTTTGGTGCAGTTCGGAGCACCAAAGGGCCAGGATCCCCCCGCCCAGATCCAACCGGCGAATTCCGGCATCGATGGCCAACACCCGCAGCATGATTTTCAGCAGCAGGTTTTCAACATCACCCGGCAGGGGACCGAAACGATCGCAAAGCTCTGATTTATAATCTGAAATCTCGCGTACTGTTTCCAGTTTCGCCAGTCGCCGGTAGGCTGTCAAACGCTGATCGATATCGGTGATATAGGCTTCCGGGATGTGGGTTGACAGGGGCAAATTGATCTCCGGATCCAAAGGCTCCCGAACCGGATTGCCCTTTAGGTCGGCCATGGCCTCTTCCATCAGCTTCAGAAAGGTGTCATACCCCACCGCGGCAATATGCCCCGATTGCGAAGCCCCCAGGATCGATCCACCCCCACGGATCTTGAGATCGCTCATGGCTATCTGAAAACCGGCTCCCAGATCACTGTGCTCCATCAGGACCTTCAGCCGCTTACGGGCATCGGTGGTAAGAATGCTCTCCGCTGGGATGAAAAGATAGGCATAGGCCTGTTCGTCACTGCGCCCGACTCTACCGCGCAACTGGTAAATCTGGGCCAGACCGAACCGGTCGGCCCGGTTGACCAACATGGTATTGGCATTGGGGATATCCAGTCCGGACTCGACAATCGTCGTACAGACCAGCAAATCGATTTTGCGGTCGGAAAACGCCATCATGACGTTCTCAAGGTCTTCGATCGCCATTTGGCCATGGGCCGTGTCGAGTCTTACTTCCGGGACCAGGTTTTTAAGCCGGGCGGCCATGGAATGGATGGTGGCGATATTGTTGTGCACGAAGAAAATCTGGCCGCGCCGGGCAATTTCCTTGCGGATAGCGTCGGCCACAATGGCATCATCGTATTCACTGACATAGGTCACGATTGGCTGGCGGTGCTCCGGAGGTGTGGAAATAATGCTGATGTCGCGAACACCCATCAGAGACATATGCAGGGTCCGGGGAATTGGTGTCGCGGTAAGGGCCAAAACATCAACGATACTACGAAAGCGTTTTAGCTTTTCCTTGTGCTTGACCCCGAAGCGCTGCTCTTCATCCACGATGATCAGACCGATATCTTTAAAGGCGATGTCTTTTTGTAAAAGGCGGTGGGTTCCGATCACGATATCCACCCGGCCGTCTTTGAGCCCGGCCACGATCTTGCGTTGCTGGGCGGGTGAGCGAAACCGGCTCAGGCAGGCGACGTTCACGGGGTAGCGCTTAAAGCGTTCCTGAAACGTTTCATAGTGCTGCTGGGCAAGGACCGTGGTGGGGACCAGCAGGGCCACTTGTTTGCCATCGTTGACCGCGATGAACGAAGCCCGCAGGGCCACTTCGGTTTTTCCGTAGCCGACATCACCACAGACCAGACGGTCCATAGGGGTCCCGGCATTCATATCGGCAATAACATCATCGATGGCCTTCACCTGGTCGGCAGTTTCTTCGTAGGCAAACGCGGCTTCAAAGTCACTGAAATAGCTGTCAGGGCGGTCAAATGCATGTCCTTTTTTGACTTTCCGTTCCGCGTAGAGCCTGAGCAATTGACCGGCGATTTTTTCCACCGATTTTTTTACGCGGCTGCGGATGCGTTGCCAGGTCCTGCCGCCCATTTTATCCAGGATGGCCGCGACGCCTTCGACCCCCATGTATTTTTGAATCATGCCCATGCGGTCCACCGGCAGGTAAAGGCGGTCGTCGTCCTGGTAGGTAATAAGCAGAAAATCGTTGGTCACCCCTTCGAGGACAAGCGTTTCCAGTCCCAGGTAGCGTCCAATGCCGTGGTGGGCATGCACGACCAGGTCTCCCTTTTTAAGATCCTCGAAGGTCAGCAGCTTGGTCGGGGAGGTTTTCCCCGGGCGGTGGGGGCGGCGTTTGCTCTTGCCGAATATCTCCTGCGCGGTCAGCACGGCCAACTGGACATCCGTCCAGACAAAACCCGTCTCCAACGGCCCGATGCACAGGTGAATCCTGCGATGGTGAGAATCTCCAGGCAACGGCATCTGGTGGGTAAAATGCGCCGTTATCTGATAGTGCCCCAGTAATGCTTCCACCCGTTTGGCCTGGGATTCCGTGCTGCAAACCAGCACCGGGATGCAGTCCCGGTCGAGAGTGCTATTGATCCAATCGACCACCGGCTGGAACAGGTGATCCGTGTCCAGGCCCTTTTCCAGCTCGCGTCTCAAGTCGATGTTATCCATCACGGTAAAATGCAGACGCAGGGGTTCCGGCGTGGCTGGATCAGCTTGCCTGAACATCTCCAGCGTATCCAGCACCAGTGGGCCGGCGGCAGCCAATTTAGCCTGCACCGCCTCCCAGTCGTAATACAAGGTGTCCGGGGCGGCACAAATCCGCTCTTTGTGGATGGCCGTCCGATAATTTTCATTCACGCGGGCGGTGAACTTCTCGGCCGCAGCAGCCAGCGCAGGCAGCGTGTCGGTAATGTACAGCGTGTCGGGTGGCAGATAATCGAACAAACTGTCTAAATTTGCGTAAATGAGCGGCAAGAGGCCCTCGATACCGGCGAACAGACCTTCATCGCGGATACGATCGCTGATTTCACGCGCCCGGGATGCACCCAGGTCCTGTGCGGAAGCCCGGGTCCTGATCCGGCTGACCATATCGGGCAGGTCTTCTTTTCTGAGGATCACCTCCCGGGCCGACAGGATGATGGCCTCGGATAACTCACCTGTCTTGCGTTGATTGTCCGGCGAGAACGTCCGGATGGCATCGATGGTGTCGCCGAACCATTCCAAGCGCAAAGGTTCGTCATAGAGGGGCGAAAAAAGGTCGATCAAACCACCCCGCACGCAGAAATCCCCTGGCTCTTCTACCAGGGCGGCATGGGTATACCCGCCCGATATCAGCTTTTCAATCAACAGATCGCGATCCAATTCTTCACCGGCCATTACCAGTTCAGCAAAGCCGACGAGTTCTTTTTTCGGCGCGAGTTTTTGTAGTAACGCGTCAACGCAGGTCACCAGCAGGACAGGTTGCCGGCTCTCTGTGACGGTGAACAAGGTGCCGATCCGCTGGGCGGCGGTCTGGTTGTGGTAGCCCAGCATCTTGTGCGGCAGGATATTATAGGGCGGAAATGAATACAGCGACGCCGAGCGATGCCCCAGAAAAAAGTCCACTTCACCGGCCATCCGCTCGGCCTCTTTCAGCGTGGCCGTCACAACGCACAGCGGCCGCCGCACCTGCGTGTGCAGCCGGGCAACCAGCCAAGCCTTGGCAGATCCATAAAGGCCGCTGCATTCAATCGTTCCGGCTGCTGTGGAAGCTCCCGCCAGCAGGGCGTCAAGCGATGTTTTCTCTTGATTTCCAGCCATAAATACAGTAATTGCTCACCGACTAGAAGGTATCTCAAAAAACGGATTTTGGTTCAAGATCAAGGCGGGCGCTACATTCAAACCGGAGGAGTACTTTTCAGTACTTCGAGGATTTGAATTTCGCGCCCAACGCAGATATTGGGCCAATCAGTCTTCGCCAAAGGCTACGCCCGACATGAAGACTTTTTTGAGGTAGCTTCTGGCCACCGTAGCTCAGTTGGTAGAGCGACGCACTCGTAATGCGTAGGTCTGCGGTTCGACTCCGCACGGTGGCTCCATGAATACCTAAGGGGTTTCAGGTTCATATTTGCTGACCTGAAGCCCCTTTATTTTCGCCCCGGTTGTCGCTCAATTAAAGCGCACCCTTTCTTTCCCGGTAGCGAGAGTGTTGATGTACCCAGAACCCCGGCCTAAAATCAAGGAAAACTTATAAAAACCTTGATTTCAGGCAACGGGACGATATGATTGGCGAATTGCCGTGACAGGGCATACTTATAGCTCACACCGCCCGACATCAGGAGGACCATGAAACTTACCATGCAAACCGAAAATACGCTACCCGGTAAACTGAATCGTGCTTCCCGTTGCGTGTTGGCCCTGGCTCTATTTACAGCGACCGGGCTGCTATTCTGGGTGGCCGGCTGCGGATCGGCGCAGGTCTATTCCACCGTCAACCACCACCAATTTTCGCTCTCCGGTGATGAACTACGCACCAGCGGCATTGCTTTCATCACCCCTTCGACCGTTACCGGACAGGAGGAGGAAAAGCAGGCGGTGGCCTTCACCTTTGTCGAAACCCTGAAAACCGAACGTCCGGATGTCAAATGCGTTTCTTTGCCTGAGACCTTAAGCGCCATCAATCGGGCCGACCTGGGCGAAGCCTACCAGCGCATGTTCGCTGAGTACAAAGACACCGGTCTGTTTAACAGCAAAACACTTTACCAAGTCGGAGAGGTGACCGGGACGCGTTATCTGGCACAGCTGAAGCTAGCCGGTTTCAGCCAGGGTTCTTCCGGTCGTTTTAGCGTATTCGGCCTCCGCCTGATCGAAACCAAATACGCCAAGCTGCATTTGTTTTTCCAGATCTGGGATGCCAAAGACGGCAGCATTGCGTGGGAAGGCGTGCAAGAATTGAATTGGTCTGAAGAAGAGATCAATGAAGACGCGGTCTCACTCCAAACAGTCATCGGCGAAGCCGCCCGGAACTTAGCCAAGCGTCTGCCGGAATAACCAGAAGCGGCTTGAAAACATGCCCTCGAGCCCAATCTTCAGCCTTCACTGAAGCTATGGCTGATAAACTCCCTTGGGAAGCTTGCTTGCCTGTCAGGCGAAGCTTCCAGCGTAGACTGATCCTGCGACTTGTCCTGCGTCTTGTCCGGCGTCTTGTCCGGCGTAGCTTGAAAAGCGAAGACGGAAGCTTGAAAAGCGAAGACGGGACCTTAAACCCAATTGCAAGCTTTCAAACCGCTTCTACCTAACTACTGGAAGGAAAACGGACTGCGCCGCTCCTTGCCCTCTTCCCGCCGGGGTGGCAGGCTCACGGAGATTTCCCGGTTTTCCCCAAACCGGATCGTCACGTCGCGGGTTTTCGAATACCAGATCCCCACCTGTTCACCTTCCGGATTGCGTATGGTTCCACCATAGGTTTCCGGGGCGTGGCCGATCTCATTGGTCATGGCCGCCACGCGTTTTTTCAAGATCGCCTCCGTTAACTCCGGCATGGCCGACCAGGAGCGGTTGGTTTGGGTATAATCTTTGCGGATCCCCAGCAGGGCACGCGGGTTGTTCTGTCCACCGGCATAAAAATAATGGTAATCCGGTAAGACGCGAGCTTGTTCAAAAAGACGGTCGACGGCCGTGCTCGGATCCACCCGGCCATATTTTCCGAGGCAACCGGCGGCCATCAATAAAATCATGACCGCGAGCCAGGGCCGAGCCCTCACCAGAGTGCCGCCGCCCAGAACTTGTAAACGGTGCATATCCCCCTCCAGTAGCGCCGGCACTAGCTGTATTTCTGCATGCCATACTTTTCAGCCAGCGCGACGCGCTTTTCATCACCCAAAGATCGCATGTAAGCCTTCCATCCGGGACACCAGCCCGCATGCCAGCGCCAGATCCGGCCTAACAGGGATTTTGGATTGCGGTCGTACTTGGCCCGAAATGCGCAGGTCTCACAATTATGCTTCGCCATGACCACCCTCTCCTCTTGTAAAAATACAGTAAGTCTCATCCCGGACGCGTCAACCGGTCATCGGCTCGATCAGCGCCCTACTGATACGAGTCCCTTGAAAAATGCCCAATTTTGTTTCAGTTCAAGGCGAACGAAAATTTTAGTCTGAGGTGCCAGCGAAGCCAATGCCCATCGTGGTAAATACTTGAAGTATTTCGATGGCTAAAATTTGAGTCCAACGCAGTAATGGAACAAAAGGGGGTATTTTTCAAGGGGCTCGATACATGGCTTCAATGTAGTCACGAAACGCCTCATTGACAATCTTCCTTTTAACCTTCATCGTGGGAGTTACTTCGCCATCTTCCTCGTACAATTTTTTGGGCAGAATGGTAAATTTGCGGATGTTCTCCACCCGCGCCAGGGTCGCGTTCACTTGGTCGACCTCGCCCTGGATCAGGTCAATGACGGCCGGGCTTTGCGTCAGATCCCGGTAAGTGCTGAACTGGATCTTGTGGTCCTGCGCAAATTTGATCACATTGTCTTCGTCGATCATGATCAGGCAGGTCAAATATTTGCGCCGGTCGCCGATCACCACGGCATCGTTGATATATAAACTGGCCTTGAGCTTGTTCTCAATATACTGCGGTGTGATGTTCTTCCCACCGGCAGTCACGATGATATCTTTCTTGCGATCCGTGATGGTCAGGTAGCCGTCTTCATCCAGGTTCCCGACATCACCGGTGTGCAGCCAACCGTCCCGAATCGTCTCGCGGGTCCCCTCCGGATTCTGATAGTACCCTTTGAACACCCCCGGTGACTTTACCAGGATTTCGCCATCCGCGGCGATTTTAACCAGGGTGTCGGGCAGCGGCTTGCCCACGGTCCCGAATTTCACCCGGCCGTCCGGTGACAGCGTGGTGACCCCGGTGCCCTCAGTCTGACCATACCCTTCAACCAGGTTGATGCCGATGGCCTGGAAAAATTTGAGCACCTCGCCCGAAATCGGGGCAGCCCCGGAGTAGGCCACCCGGATTCTTTCAAAACCAAGGCGCTCTTTAAGTTTCCGGAACACCGCCAGGCGGGCGAGGGTGTAAAGTATGGCCAGTCCTTTCGGAACCGGCCTGAAATTCATTTTCAGCCGGGCCCGGGTATCGCCGATAGACAGGCAAATTTTGAAAACAGCGCGTTTAAACCAGGTGGCATCGGACATTTTAATCATAATCGCCGAGTAATACTTTTCCCAAATACGGGGCACCGCATATCCCACGGTGGGGGAAACCTCGACCATGTTGTCCGTTACGGTATTGGGCTTTTCGACAAAATTGACTGTGTAGGCCGAATTGATATGCACAAACACCGAAAAGAGGCGCTCAAAGATATGGCATAGGGGCAGAAAGGATAGTACTTCGTCAGATGGGTAGATCTGATTGGCCTGGCTGACCGCCCGAGCCATCCAGGTGACATTGCGGTGCGTCAACATGGCCCCTTTGGGCGGTCCCGTGGTCCCGGATGTATAGATGAGCACACACAGGTCTTCAGGGGCAACGGTCTCCATGCGGGCATCCAACCGTGTCGACTGCGCGGACTCGGCTTTTGCGCCGATCTCAAGCAGCTGCTCAAACGTGAGCACCATGGGATCTGAAAATTGCCGCAGGCCCTCGGTATCCCAGACAATCACCTTGCACAGCGTAGCGGCCTTATCTTTAAACTGCAGCCATTTATCCAGCTGTTCTTCATTCTCAACGAACAGGAACCGGGATTCTGAGTTGCGAACAACAAACTCGACCTGCTGCCAGGCATTGGTGGCGTATATCCCAACGGAGACACCGCCGGCGCACTGGGTCCCCATATCCGCGTAGACCCACTGATGGCAGTTGTCGCCGATGATGCAAACACACTGGCCTGCTTCCAGCCCCAGCTCAATAAGGGCCTGGCCGACACAGCGCACCTGCCGGTAGTAGTCCTCCCAGGAGATGTCGTGCCATAATCCAAGCTCTTTTTTACGCAGGGCCACCCGGCCGCCGCCGGCCTGGACAGTGTGCCGGAAAACCCGGGGCGTCGTTTCGGCCGTCTGCGCCTGCGGCTTGTGATTCAGCGCCATGCCTTCTTCCTTTTCCACCGCTGGTACCCTTTTGCCGAGGTTTGGGTACGTACGCCCATATAGAATTCCTGTACGTCCTTATCGGCCACCAGGTCGGCAGCCCGGCCCTTCATGACGAAACGGCCGTTCTCCAGAATCAACCCGGTATGGGATATGTCCAGGGCCATGCGGGCATTTTGCTCCACCAGCAAAATCGTCACGCCTTCGCGGTTGATGGTTTTGATGATCGCAAAAATCTCTTTGACCAAAATGGGGGACAGGCCTAATGATGGTTCATCCAGAAACAGTAGCCGGGGCCGGCTCATCAGGGCCCTGCCAATGGCGAGCATCTGCTGTTCGCCCCCGGAAAGGGTTCCCGCCCATTGCCGGGCGCGCTCCTGCAGAACCGGGAAATAGCCGTACACCCTTTCAAAATCCTTCTCGATCCTATCCCGGTCATGACGCGTATACGCTCCCATGAGCAGATTTTCGCGCACACTCAGTTCTTCAAATACCTCCCGGCCCTCGGGCACAAACGATATCCCCCGGCGGACGATCTTTTCGGTATCCAGACCGTCAATCCTGCGGCCGGCAAAGGTGATGGCCCCCTTGTCCGGCTGGTCTTCGATCAACCCCATAGCAGTTTTCAGGATCGTGGATTTGCCGGCGCCGTTGTTGCCCAGAATTGTCGTAATGGTGCCCTCCTCCACGGTAAGCGACACGCCTCGCAAAGCATAGATCAGGTCGTAGTAGGTTTCGATATTCTTTATTTCGAGCAGGGCATCCAAAAGTTTCGTCACCTAATTCAGAGATCGGGAGTTTTCATACTAAATGCCCGTCATCCCGGCGAAGGCCGGGATCCAGTTCATACCCAGAAACACCCCTGGATGCCGGATACGTCATCCCGGACTTGATCCGGGACCGGCATAACGATAAAAACTACCCGAATGCTCACCTATTTATAATGATTAACACGTACTGCCTATTGGAATCATCCTTTTGGCTGCCATTCTGGGAAGCTTAACGACATCGCATTCATCACAATAAGAATCATCTTCCATCGTAGCGGACGCTGCCGCCCGTCGGCATCAAGCCTCCTTTGCCTCCGTTCCCAGATAAGCCTGCAGGACTTCCGGATGGCGGGCGACCTTAGCGGGACTGCCGGTGATAATCGGCTGGCCGAAGTTAATCGCTAGGATCCGGTCCGAGATATCCATGACCATGTTCATATCGTGTTCAATCAACAGGATCGCGATACCCAGCTCATCCTGGATGTCCTTGATCCAGAAGATCATATCCTGCTTCTCTTCGGTATTCATCCCCGCACAGGGCTCGTCCAGCAGCAGGAGTTCCGGTTCCAGGGCCAACGCACGCCCCAGTTCGATGAGTTTCTGGGTCCCGTACGGCAGCGCGCCGACCGGTTTATTGCGCACGGCCTGCAGATCCAGAAAATCGATAATTTCTTCTACCTTTTGGCGGTGCCGCACTTCTTCCCGACCGGCATAAGAGTGCCGGCCCCACAAAAACATCCCGCGCAGCAAACCGGTCTGCATAAAAATATGCCGGCCCAGCATGATATTCTCCATGGTATTCATGTGGGCAAACAGCTCGATGTTCTGGAAGGTCCGCGCAATCCCCAGGCGGGCGATGCGGTCGGGCTTTTTGCCCTGCAGGGAAACCCCCTTGAAAAAGAGGGTTCCCCGATCCGGTCGGTAGAGCCCGCTGATGCAGTTGAACAGCGTTGTTTTCCCGGCCCCGTTGGGACCTATCACCGCGAATATTTCACCCTTATCCAAGGTGAGCGCGATATTGTCCAGGGCCGTGAGGCCCCCAAACGAAATGCTCAACTGCTCTATCTGGAAAAAAGCGTTCATCAGCGCATGGTTATCCAATCAGTCAACTTTTTCGCCTTGCCGCCCTTCAGGCACTGCACCAGAAAGGTGGCGTGGGTGCCTTGACGGCTACTGGGATCCTTAGGATCAAAGGGCTTGTAGTTCACCACGGGGCCGACCCCCCTGAAATTCCGCAATCCCTCCAGCTCCTTGACCAGGCGTTCCCGGGTCAGATCCCGGCCACAGCGTTTTAAGGCTTCCACCAGCGGCTCGGCAAAAATGATTCCGGCATAATAGAACAGCCCCCAGCGCTCCTTTGGCGCGGCGAATTTGTCGTAGGCCTCGGCTTTGTATTTCTGCAACAAGGGGTTGTCGGAGTCGGGTAATTCACCGAAGGTCGCGCAGATCACCCCCTCCCAGAGCCCTTTGGAGATGTGGATCATCAGGGGGAAATCCGAGCAGGTGCTGGTGCTCATGAACTGGGGCGCGAACCGCATGGCCTTGCTGGTGCCGACCAGGCGCACGGCATGACCGACGCTGGTCCACAGGAGCACCATATCGGCGTTGGATCGACGCAGTTTCATGACGTGCGGCTTCATATCAGTATCCTTGAATTCCACCGGCACCAGGGCCACCGGCTTAAGGTTGTGGGCCGCAAGTTCTTCGATAGCACCCTTGAGGCCGTTTTTACCGTACTCGTCATTTTGAAAGGCGACGGCCACTCTCTTTTTCCCCAACGTCTCCACCGCGTACCGCACCAGGGTTCTGGCTTCCGTGTAGTAAAGCGGATAAACCGTAAACAGATACTTCTGGGGCGGTCTGATCCAGTGCAGGGATCCGGCCGCCGGGCCAATCCAGGGAATCTTGCGTTCCATTAGATAATCCTTGACGGCCAGCCCCGGAGAAGACCCCACGCCTACCACCCAGGCAAATATGCCGGTGCCTTCCTGTAGCTCCTTGACACCGGCCTTGGTTTTGGCCGGGTTGTAACTGTCGTCAAAGCTGTGGTACACAATTTTACGTCCATGGATGCCACCACTGGCGTTTATCATTTTAAAGTATGCGTCCGTTCCCCGGGGCACAGAGCCCCAGGCAGCCGCAGGCCCTGTCTGCGGCCCCCAGGATCCGATATGAATCTCCGTGTCCGTCACACCCTCTTCTGCCAGAATGCCAGGGGTAAAGCCGAGAACCAGAGTCCCTGCCAGCAATAAAACTACCAGTAATCGTTTCTGCATATCCCCCTCCTTTAGTTTAGGTGACCATCAATCACTTTCGCTATCGGGATTCCAATCGAAATCGATACGCTGATCGTCAGTATGGTTTTCTCTTTTCGATACCGATTGCGATACAGATTTTGATTTCGAAATAGATCTTGTACTAGTTATTTTCTTAGAAGCAGTCTCAAATATGGATTTTGGTTCAAGTTCAAGGCGGGTGGACAGTTCAAACCGGAGGAATACTTGGTAGTATTTCGAGGATTTGAACTTTTCACCCAACGCCGAAATTGGGCTAAAAGACTTATTGGAGACTGCTTCTATACTTTTTTTACGTAGTGCCTGGCAAACAACCCGCTCGGTTTGAAACACAAAATGACGACGATAATGGCAAATGCTACGACGGCCTTGAACTCGATGGAAATGTAGCCGCCGAACAGGTTCTCGATGATACCCAGCAGGTAAGCGGCGATCACGGCCCCCGGCAGGGAGGTCATGCCTCCCATGACGGCTGCCGCAAACCCCTTGAGCATGGGGTCCCACATCATGTAAGGGTGCATGATGGTGGGCGCGATCAGTAGCCCGGCGAGGCAGCCCACAAATGAGGAGATCCCCCAGGTCATCATCAGGATGCGGTTGGTACGAATCCCCATCAGCTTCGCAGCCGTACTGTTCTGCTGGGTGGCCTTCACGGCCAGCCCCAGTTTGGAGAACCTGAAAAAGAAAAAGAGGATGAGCATAACAATCAGCGCCACCCCCAGCGTCAATAATTCCAGGGTGCTGATAAAAATGTCACCGATCACCAGGCTGTCATACGGTGATATGGGAAAGGGCAACGTCTTTTGCTCGGCTCCAAACTTCCAGGAGACAAATCCCAGCAGGATCATTTCCAGGCCGATGGTAATCACGATCATACCCAGGATATTGGGCTCCTTGGCCCGGCGCAGAATCGCAAATTCCAACACACAGCCCAGCAGCAGGGCGAAGACCAGGGCGCCGGCAAAGGCCGTATACCAGGCTGCCCCGAATGAATCGATCAGCATGAAAGCGAAAAAAGACGATATCAGAGCCATCTCGCCCTGGGCGAAATTGGGAACCTCCGACGTTTTGTAAATAATCACCATGGCCAGCCCAATGAGGGCATAGGTACTCCCCACAGCAATGCCACTAACAACCATCTGCAGAAAATCGATCATAGGAACTGTTCTCGTATATCAGGCGATCTTTAGAAAAACCCAGCAATAGATAATTTCATGCCTTACTTATAAAAAAGTGCCTAAAGTGAACTAAAGTTTGAAGTGAGCTAAAGCCTGCCCTGGTGCGTTCGCTTCCTCTGTTTTTAGCGTCACATGAAAATTTCAGTCTAACCATTCTGAAAACCGCGCCGGTGTTCGGTCTGGGCCAGGGTTAAAGTATTTTGCCAACTATATAAAACCAGAAGAGCATAGCGACGCATCAACTTTAGTCACTCCACACCCTTTCCGACTACAACTATTTCATGACTCGGGGAGGGTCTCACTTAATACCCGTCATCCCGGCGAAGGCCGGGATCCAGTCTATGTAAAGGAAACGTCCCTGGATGCCGGATCGAGCCCGGCATGACGACAACTAATCCTCGATGCTCAACTAATTAGCACAACCGTTAGACTTTATTACGTATGCCCATCAGCTTTCCCCACCTAGAAAGGCCACGTCCGCCAATACTTCTTCATCCGGATCCACACCCCGTAAATCCCCAAGGGCTCAAACAGCACAATCAGTACCATGATCAGACCAAATACGATAAATTGGATATTGGAGACTCCGGTTATGGAAAACCAGGATTTTGAAAGTGTTTCCAGCCACACGCCCAAATAGGGGATATCCAGAATGTTGCGCAGCCGCAGGTCGAGCCAGCTGAGCAGGCAGGCACCGGCAATGGCTCCCATGATAGAGCCCAGGCCGCCGACGATCACCATCGCCAGGAACATGATAGACATCATCAAGGTAAAAATTTCAGGTTCGATAAAACGCAGTACAAACGCATACAGACCACCGGCCATCCCGGCATAGAAGGCGCTGACAGCAAACGACAGGGTCTTGTAGAGGACCAGATTGACGCCCATGGTTTCGGCCGCCAGATCGGCATCGCGAATCGCTATGAAGGCCCTGCCTACCCTGGTTCGGACAAGGTTGCGGGCGGCGGCCGTCAGCAGCACGGTCAGGGTCATCAGCAGGTAGTAGAATTTCACATCCGTATCCAGGTGCCAGCTCCCTATGGTCAGCTCCGGGGCGTGCAGCCCCTCGCGGCCGCCGAACAAGTCCAGGCGGCCAATGACCTGGGTGATGGTCAGTCCGAACCCGAGTGTGGCGATTGCCAGGTAGGGTCCTTCCAGCCGCAGGGAAGGCAGGCCCAGCAAGAAACCGAACATGGCGGCAATCAGGGCGGCCGCCGGCAGCGCCACGAGAAACGGGAAACCCGCCTTGGTCATGAGGATGATGGTACCATAGGAACCGATGGCAAAGAAACCGGCATGGCCCAGGGAGATTTGCCCGGTATACCCAACCAGCAGATTCAGGCCCGTGGCGACGATAACGTTGATGGCGATATAGTTGGCCACATAAACGTGATAGTTTTTAACCATCAACGGGTAGGTAAGCAGAAACAGGAGCAGAACCACAAACCAGAAAAGGACCACCCCGGATGTAAAGAACTGAACATCCTCATAGTAGTCTCTTTTCATATCCATGGATGCTTGGCTCCCGTAGATGAGGGTATGCGGCCCTTTGCTTCAGCCGGGGAATTGATACCTGAAGAAGCGCACAGCCAATTGTGCCGCATTCATATGATGAATTTCAATTATTTCTAATGCAAGGTAAGACTTAAGTCAAGCATACAGCCGCGTCGACCCACCCCTGGTCAAGCGGGCAGTCTCTGGATCAATTTTTCCAAGAATCTTGATTTGACCTGTCGACTGGCCAGAAGCTGCTTGACGGGCGGTAGTTTCAAGATCGCCCCGAGCAACGCGCTCATGGCGCGATGGCTCCACATCACCCGGTTGTCAAAAATCAAATCCTGCAGACAGTTGCGCTCGATGGCCATCACCACCGCCCGGTGGGTTCCGTTCAACGGCGGTATGACCCGTGCAGGTCGCGGCTGCAAGCGGACGTTCCGCCCCGGGCAGTTGCGCGCACATACGCCGCAGCCCAAACAGGTTTCAGGATCCAGGCGGGCGATTTTTTGCCGGCCATGACGGGGGTCATTGGCTGACACCAGGGCCAGTGCTTCCACGGGGCACACGGCCACACATTGGCCGCATCCTTTGCAGTGCCCGGCATCGAGCGCTGGGACAAAATGGGTGGTATGGACCGGTTTGCAAAAAGCAAACCGCCGGGCGGCCAACAGCGCCTCGCAGCAGCAGCCGCAGCAATTGCAGATGAAATTGACATCCTCCCGTATGTTTTCGCCGAATTGGACCAGATTTTCTTCGTAGGCGCGTCCCAGTAGATCCAGGCATTCAGTTACCTCCACCCGACGGGCCACGCCGTGCTTGATAAGAGAATACGCCGTGCTGTTAAAGGTCATGCAGATATCCTGGGGAGCATCACAGGCCCTGTTCAGGTGGCTCATTTTGTGTCGGCAGTAACAGATGCCGATGGAAATGTGGGCGGCTGATTTTATCACGGCAGTAGCCCGTTCATAATCGAGAACCTGCAGGGCGTCCTCAACCGGCAGCACGGATTCATTCACGAACACGCGTCCCAGCTGGGTCTCACCGCGGGTGAACAACTCCCGAATAAAGTCCTCCTCCACATTCAGGTACTGATAAAACAATTCACTGAGCAGTTGCTGATCGATGTCGTCGCGAATCCGCATCAAGGAGAATTCAAAAAATCCCGCCATGGGTGGAAACAGGCAGTAGTGGGTCTGCCCCTGCAATTCCATGTCGATGAGGATGCCCCTGTCGGCCATTTGATCCAGGGTTTGCCGCGCCGCGTCCGCAGACGTTTTCCAGATGTGGCCGGCTTTGCGCGCCGTAAACGGTCTGATGGGCAGACGGGCAACCAGCGCGGCCTCCTGTTCCGAAAAGAGGATCGCCAGAATACGGTAGAGCAGCTTTGACGGAGGTGCTCCCTGGGGATGGCGGTTGAGCCGATCCACCAAATGGGCATAACCGGTTCTCAAGGTTGCGTGCGCCATAGCTCCATCCGTAAGTCAAATGGTCACATTGGGTTGGCAATCTGGCCTGTATTGGGTAACTAATTAACATTACAACATAAATATATAAACGACAAGCCTTGCCGTACCAAAAAGATGAACTCCGGACAGGGCAACTGGAAGATAAACGCAAATGACTTGACAATTAGTTCTAATTACGCTTAACTTCATTTAAGTATATTTAAAATAATGTCTCGAAATGGGTACCTTGCCAGGTTCTAAAACCTGGCGCTTGCAGGCCTTGAAAGCTTGACTAACACCACTGAAATCCTTATTTATGGTGAGTTAAAATCATGAAGGCTACAGGGGACATGCCGCCGACCTGGCGGTACCACAACGGGAGTGTTATGAACAACCTGGATGCAATTGAAGGCTCGGTAAAATCGATCCTGGAAAAACTGCACGGCGTATGGATCGACTCCCATCTGGATGATTCCGAGTACATCCGCAATACCCGGGCGGTCATTGAAGCAACGGACCGGTATATCCAGGAAAACAGGGAAATTACCAATGCCCCTAATATATTGACCCAGGTCTTGCGTCAATTTGCCAAGTCTCTATGGCTTAATCACAAAACGACTGTTGAAAAAACCACCGCCGGTGACAGCGACGACAATGGCGACTACAGTGAATACTGTTTTGATTATATTTATGAGCACGGCGTATATCCACCCTGACCGGAGAAAGCACGAGTATGGACGAACTGGAAGAGCTGCAGATCAAAGCTGAAATTGACGAAATCGCCAGAAAAGTTGAATCTATTATGCACCGCATAGAAAACGGGGATCCCGGAAGGCCCCCCGCACCAGACACGGATGCCGAATCCGGCACCGAAAGCTAAAACCATCTCAAAAAAAGTCTTCATGTCGGGCGTAGCCTTTGGCGAAGACTGATTGGCCCAATATCGGCGTTGGACGCGAATATCAAATCCTCGAAATACTATTAGTATTCCTCCGGTTTGAAATTCACGTCCGCCTTGATCTTGGACCAAAATCCATCTTTTGAGATGGTTTTCGATTTAATTGGGAACTAGAGGCGTCAGTCCTCAGGTGGTAGGTTTTGGCACTGGGTAAGGCCAATTTGATTTGATAATCTGCCAGGTAGAAGCGTTTTCAGAACTTTCAATCGGGCTCAAGGTCACGGCGGACGCTTGGTTTAAACCGGAGGAATACTAATAGTATTTCGAGGATTTGAACCAAGTGGCCAACAAAGAGATTGAGTTCGAGGGGAGGTTCTGAAAACGCTTCTATGTGATGCCATACTGCTTCATCTTGCTGAGCAGGCTGGGATGGCTGATCTCCAAAAGCCGACTGGCCTGGCTCCGGTTGCCGCCCGTCTTCTTCAACGCCTGGGCGATCATAATCTTCTCCAGTTCCCGCCGGGCCTCTTTCAGCGAATCCCCTTTGACCAGCGAACCGATGTCTTGCTGTATCGCGTCAGGGCCAAGACTGTCGGGCAGGTGCTCCGGCCGCAGTTCCGGACCTTCGGCCAGAACCACGGCGCGCTGGATGACATTCTCCAGTTCACGCACGTTGCCGGGCCAGGCGTGCTCCAGCAGTAGTGACATGGCTGCCGGTGCGATGCTCTGGATGGGCGTATCCAACTGCGCACTGAATTGCTCCATGAACAGGCGGGCCAAAAGCGGTATATCCTCACCCCGTTCGCGCAGCGGCGGTAACCTGATCGGCATGACGTTAATCCGGTAGTAAAGATCTTCCCGAAATAGTTTCTTCTCGATTTCATCTTTCAGATTACGCGCCGTGGCGGCCACCACCCGTACATTCACTTTTAGGGCCCGTGTCCCGCCGACCGGCCGGACCTCGTTCTCCTGCAATACCCGCAGCAGTTTTACCTGCAGGGCCACCGGTAGTTCGCCAATTTCGTCCAGAAACAGGGTCCCACCGTCAGCCTCCCTGAATAGCCCGCGGCGAGTTCGGTCCGCCCCGGTAAAAGCCCCTTTGACATGTCCAAAGAGTTCGCTCTCAATCAGGTTTTCGGGTATGCTGCCGCAATTGACGGCAATCCAGGGTTTTTGCGACCGGGGGCCGGTGAAGTGGATACCCCGCGCCACCAGTTCCTTGCCGGTGCCGCTTTCGCCGGTAATCAGGACGGTCGTATCGAAACGGGCCACCTTCTCGGCCAACCGGAACATTTCCCGCATTGCCTTGCTTTTGGCCACCATATTGCCGAAACTTGATCTTTCCTCTATGGTGCGCAGCGTTTGACGCAGCCGGATGTTCTCCCGCTTGAGTCTTTCCCGCTCCTCAGCCTTCTTCAGGACCAGGTTGACCTCATCGGATTTAAAGGGCTTGGAAATATAGTCATAGGCACCTCTCTTCATCGCTTCTAATGCCGTTTCCACGGAACCGTAAGCCGACATCATGATAACGGTGGAATCGCTGATCCGGTCGGCAGCCGCGTCCAGGAACTGCAGCCCATTCATCCGGGGCATTTTGATGTCACACAGGATAAAGTCGTACTGGGTCCCGGAAACCTTTTCCAGCGCCTCTTCACCATTGGCGGCCGTCGCGACCTCAAAGCCTGAATTGATCAGCAGAGAGGTCAGCATGTGGCGCATGTTCTGCTCATCGTCGATAACGAGAAGTTTGCGCGCCTGTAGGTTGTCGGCTTGAGTCTCTCTGCGGTTCATGGGGTGGTATTCATTTCGGCACATGGGAAGGAAAGGACAAACCGGGTGCCTTTTTCAGAGGCGGCCTCGGCCCGGAGGGTGCCGCCGGTCTCTTCCATGATCATAAAGCAGACCGACAAGCCGAGTCCGGTGCCTTTGCCGGGTTCCTTGGTGGTATAAAAAGGATCGAAGATATAGTTCAATTGATCGGCCGGGATACCCGGTCCATTGTCCTCGACTACAATCTGCAGATGCTGCCCGCTACCGTCGTTGCCTGCGGTGTTGCGGCTGTCAATCCGGATATGGCCATCTGCCGCCGTCGGTTCCAGTTTGATGGCGTCGGCGGCATTGATCAAGAGGTTTAGAAACACCTGCCGTAGGCGCTGCGGATCGGCCTGAATAACGTCCTGCCCGGCAGTCAGGTGACTGCTCAAGGTGATCTCTTTCATCATGGGCTGCTGACGCAACATCCCCACAATCTCCTCCACGATTGCATGCACCGGCACATCTTTTATCTCATCCTCGGCGGGCCGGGCGAAGTCCAACAGTTCTCGGATGATGTCGTTTACCCGTTCAATTTCGCTCTGGGCCCGTTCGATATAATCCAAGCGCTTATCATCCGTGAGATTCTCCTGGCGCAGCAGGTCCAGGTAACCCAACACAATCCCGATGGGATTGCCGATCTCGTGGGCGATGCCGGAAGAGAGCCGACCGACGGAAGCCATTTTTTCGGCGCGCAGCACTTCTTTGTGGGCCTTTTTGAGCTCGGCATTGGCCTGTTCGAGCGATAGAACCGTCGATTTCAATTTCTTTTTGTCGGCGTCTATGTTTTCAAGCATGCGGTTGAGTGAGCGTGAAAGCCGGTTGAACTCGCTCTCGGCGTCATCCGAATGAAAGAGCAGGTCCCCATCGGGTTGAAATTCATCGGCCCTTCTGACCAGTTTCTGCAACGGCTTACCGGTAATTTGCCAAAGTCGGTAAACGCCAAAAAAGGTCAGCAGCAGGGCATTGATCAGGATATAATAAATGATGATTTTCTGGGTTCTCTTGAGGCTGGCATAAGTCGGTTCCAGGTCGAACACCAGACAGATGGAACCCACCGGTCGCTTGCCGGCCGAAACGGGACCGGCCACAACCATATACTGCGACCTTTCGTAGAATCCGCTCCAGACGGATCCTAAAAACTCCAAAATAGGTTTTTCCTGGGTGACGGCACGATCGGCATACCGGGCTAGTTCTCTTTCCCCGGGACACCCCCGGCCCCATTGGTAGACCCGCTGGCGTTTGTCTTCCAGGCGGCCGCAGATAATCTGGGACTCTTGTAGAACAGATTTGATCTGCGGAGAGATCCCGGTGAGGTTCCGGGCGCCGTGCAGATGTTTATCTTCGGTAAACGCCAGGGCTTCAAGCGTAGCAAGGGCTATCCGGGCTTTGTCGGCTTCAGCCCTGATCAAAGCCTGACGCGTAACCATCATGATGACGAAATCCAGCAGAAACATCGCCACCAGCAGGATGATCAGAAGATTGAGGGCAAATTTTGCTTTTAGTCCGAATCGCACTACCCGACTCCCCGGCCGGCGCCATCAGCAGGCCTGACTGGCGTACCGACTGCTGTGGCCGTTTCCGCCGAAAGTACCACATCCCTGAAATTAAGGCAAATTTTGGGAGCGTTGCTCCAATTTCATTGGAGCTAAGGGTTCGAGGTGCCAAGGGGCCGAGGATACAAAACACCAAGGGTTCGAGGGGCCAAGGGGCCGAGGGTTCAAGGGTTCAGAGGTGCAAAGGTTCAGGTATAAGGAATATCACGGAGTCAGGGGTCCAGGCTTCGCCAAGGCTTCCTACTTCGCTCAATGAGCTTCGCAGGACAAGACGCCCGGCAAGCAGGAGTCGGGATTATTAGGTAGAAGGTCGAAAACTGAAGACTGAAGAGAGCTTTCGAAAGCCTTAACCTTGCTTGTGAGGCGTAGCTCGAAGAGCGAAGACTTAAACCGGGAACCCAGAACGGGGAACCTGAAAGAAAGATGCCGTTTGCAACCCCAAAACTTGTTGTGCCTGCACAGGTGGTAGATTTTAGTTCAGGCCAAGGCCGCAGCCATTTCACAACCGGAGGCGTAGGTGTCCTACGTTGAGGAGGTAGCGTCAAGAATCTTTCGCACTTTTGATTTGGTGGCCCATCGGTTAAGCTGCGACTTCTTCTTTTTTAAGTTCCGTTAGCAAATTCATATTCAGATACCGTCGTGTTCCCCAGC
>Ga0126335_1000089_pt1 | contig 39784 bp, 25 predicted proteins | sample OlaspJWI45metaG_FD_108409 | JGI IMG/M metagenome (GOLD analysis project Ga0126335, IMG submission 108409) | Marine gutless worms symbiont microbial communities from Oahu, Hawaii - Olavius sp. 1 OAHU.JWI-45 metaG | ecosystem: Host-associated > Annelida > Digestive system > Unclassified | place... | reverse complement strand
CCGGTCCCAAAAGCCGAGTTGTTCGACGATATTGGCGCCGATGACCGGATGCTCTTTAATTTTTTCAAACTCTTCAGCTGTCAGACGCCCCGGTTTAAGGAGAATGTCGTCACGAATGCCGATCTTGCCGATGTCGTGCAGATGACCGGCAAAATTAAGGATATCCAGTTCTTCCGAACAGCAGCCCAAAGCTTTGCCAATGGCGATTGAAATACGGGTGACACGCGTAGAATGCGCCTGTGTGTAAGCATCGCGCGCTTCAATGGTGTTGACAAAGGCGTACAGGGTGGCAAACAGATTTTCATATATGTTTTCGTAAAGTGCCAGATTTTCAATTGCATTGGCCGCGTTTTGAGCCATAAATGAAAGGTAATACAGATCTTTTTCTGAAAACTTAGACTTTTTTTGCTGATTGGCGGCCACCAGCACGCCAAAAACTTTTTCTCGAATTTTAAGCGGCGTCATCATCAACGAATAATAATCGGCAGGCAGCCCCTGGGAACCATTATTTTCGGATACCAGCAATGGGATCTGGTCCACCGCGATCTCCATCACCATGCCTTCAATGGATCGCGGCTCCCGCCGCCGACTATCTTCTCCAGACGTCGCGGCGGGTTGCGAACACCCGACCGGGTGCAATGTTGCAGAATCTTGATAATCATAGGTGTTCGAGGTGACAGCAACCTGAAATGGCCGGTTGACCGTCTCGTTGATCACGAAAAAGGACGCGACCTCTGCGCGTGTGATTTCGGTGGCCAGATCCACAAGGCGTTTGAACACATCCATGGTCGACCCGGTTTTACCGAAATCACTTAATATCTTATTGAAAACATTGAGCTCCTCAATTTTAACCATCAATTCGCGGTTCAGTTTTTCGAGACGTGCTTTGCCTTCGACCTCCTTTTGAAGCAACACGTTTTCGACAAAAAGACCGCGCTGGGAAAACACACGCCGAATGCAAAGCTCCATTTGATTTAAATTGACCGGTTTAATTAGAAAATCCACAACACCATTTTTCAATGTTCGAATGGTATTATCCAGAGACGGGAAGCCGGTCATGATGATGACCGGGATGGTGTTATCGAATTTACAGATGTGTTCGGCCAGTTCCAGTCCGTCCATTTCGGGCATGTTAATATCCGTAAAGCAGCAATCGATCTTTTCGTTTTCAATTACTGTTACGGCTTCCAGGCCATTTGAGGCAGTGTGGACCCGGTAGCCTTTTTGCTTGAAATATTGACTGGCAATGGCCAGAATACTGTCTTCATCATCGACAAAAAGGATTGTTTCCAGTTTTTCCATAGTTTCTGTCATGACGTTTTTCTCAGATTGGATGGTTGCGTTAAATGTTTAAACTGAAATCACCAATGGCATTATCGGCCATTTTATAGAAAACTGTAATAAAAATTCAAAGGCTTGCATCGGTCGGCAGCGGACGGCTCGCAAGGTCTATTGAAAGCCGAAATGACAGGGTGGTTTCAGATAGGTGGTGCCTTTGAAATTTTTATTCCTGGAACCGTTTTACGGTGGCTCCCACAAAGACTTTGCCGATGGTCTGGCGGCCCACTCTCGCCATCAGATAGAGCTTGAAACGCTGCCGGCCCGCTTCTGGAAATGGCGGATGCGGGGGGCCGCTTTACAATTTGTAAAGCAGGTCAAACACCTGCGCGATTTTGACGGCCTGATAACCACCGATCTGATGAGTCTTTCGGACTTAAAAGCGCTTGCGGGAGCCAATTTCCCGCCCAGCCTGGTCTATTTTCACGAAAACCAGCTGTCCTACCCTCTGGCACCGGGCGAAAGGATGGACTATCAATTCGGTTTTACCGATATGACCACCGCCCTGTCGGCTGACCGGGTCCTGTTCAACTCCAGGCACCATCACGCTGCTTTCTTTGAAAAACTACCCCGGTTTATTCAAATGATGCCGGACTTTCGGCCTAACTGGGTTCTTGAGGCCATCCGAGCCAAAAGCAGGGTTCTGTATCCGGGGTGCCATTTTAGCGCTGATCCGGATATTTTTGACCTTCCGGCGGATGCAAAAGAAGCCCTGCCGCTGATCATCTGGAACCACCGGTGGGAATTCGATAAAAATCCGGATGTTTTTTTTTCAGCACTGGAGGAAATCGATCGACGCGGGGGCAATTTTGAACTGGTGGTGATGGGGGAAAACTTCCAGGCCCAGCCAAAGGTGTTTAATGCCGCTCAAAAGCGTCTGGGCCGCCGCATACGGCAGTTCGGTTATGTCGATTCACGGGAGAGTTATCAGAACTGGCTGAAACGGGGGGCGATTGCGATCAGCACGGCCAGACAGGAAAATTTCGGAATCGCTGTCATCGAGGCGATGCGATTCGGCTGCCTGCCGCTGTTGCCCGATCGACTTGCATATCCGGAGATATTGCCGCGTGCATTTCACCAGCGCTACCTGTATGATGGCCGCGCGGATTTGATCACAAAGCTGGAAACGCTGCTGCGCACGCATACACAGCATCTCGATGACCGCCGACAACTTTCAGCGGCCATGTGTCGCTATGCCTGGAACCGGCGCATCGGCGCTTTCGATGCCGAACTGGAAAATCTGGTTCGTTCGTCGATCCCTGAACAATCTTGACGAATTATCAACCAGGCTGGCAGGTGATCGGTAAAAGGTTTAAGGTTTAAGGTTTAAGGTTTAAGGTTTAAGGTTTAAGGTTTAAGGTTTAAGGTTTAAGGTAAAAAAACCATTCTTGATCTGGCTGTCAACGTATTAAATCGTTTCATTTCACGTCATATTTATTTCATGCAGTCTGGAAGTGAGATTTCAAACACAAAACACCAAATACTTATTTATAATATTCCTGAATCAGGACCCAGTACGAATGCAAAATCGGATTGACCGCCCCTTAAAAATCTGCCTGCTCAGCTACCGCAGCAATCCCCATTGTGGCGGCCAGGGCGTTTATCTAAAGAATTTAAGCAGTGCGCTCGCCGATTTGGGACACCGGGTGGAAGTCATTTCCGGTCCTCCGGACCCGTGTCTGGATGCAAATATAACCGTTCATCGCCTGTCCAGTCTGGATCTGTATGATCCGGCCGATCCTTTCCGTTTGCCCACCGCGTCGGAGTTGGCCGATCCGCTTAACCTTGCCGAATGGTTGGGCGTATCGACAATGGGATTTCCAGAGCCCTTCATTTTCGGACTGCGGGCCTACCGGTTTTTAAAAAGCGCAGGATTCCGGTACGACATCGTGCATGATAACCAGAGTCTGTCTTACGGCATCTGGGCAATGGGTAAAAAACTGCCTGTAACCGCCACAATTCACCATCCCATTACCGTGGACCGCGATATCACGATCAAAGCCCAGGCCAAAATATGGCAAAAGATGAAGCAATGGCGCTGGTATTCATTCATCGGTATGCAAAAACGCGTGGCACGCACGTTATCGCACATCATTAGCGTGTCACATCAGGCAGGCATTGATATCGGCAAAGCCTTCGGCATTTCCCGGGACCGATTCCGGATCGTCCCCAACGGCATCGATGTCGGTCTATTTCGCCCCCTGCCCGGCATCAAACGCGACCGGCACCGCATCATCGTCACCAACAGTGCTGACACCCCCCTCAAGGGATTGGACTACCTGCTGATCAGTGTGGCTAAAGTCGCCCAAAAACACCCGGTCATGCTCTATGTTGTAGGGAAACCCAAAAAAAACGGACGGATCCTGCGATTGATTCGCGATCTTGATATCGGAGATCGGGTGCGCTTCACCGGCCGCATAAACGCCTCTGAATTTGTTCGCCAATACGCCCGCTCCGGTTTGGCCGTTGTCCCGTCGCTCTATGAAGGCTTCGGTTTACCGGTGGGTGAAGCAATGGCCTGTGGCGTGCCGGTGATATGCACCACCGGAGGCGCTCTGCCGGAAGTGGTGGGAGATGCCGGCCGGCTGGTTCCGCCGGCTGACGTGGATGCCCTGGCGGCAGCCATAATCGAACTGCTCGAAAACCCGGAAACAGCTCAGAAACTGGGGCAGGCCGGCTATCGTCGCGTACAGACGCAGTTTACCTGGAAAAATGCGGCCGAGCGCACGGTTGACGCCTACCGGGAGGTCATCCGTGATCACGGTCGACTTTAAACGGCTTTCGATCCGGCCGGGTGATCGGATACTGGATATCGGCTGCGGATCCGGCCGTCATACCTGCCAGGCCTATCGCCTGCCGCAGGTCCGGGTCACCGGTGCGGATATCCACTTCAAGGATCTTGTGGAAGCCCGCCGGCGCCTCATCCTGTACGGTCAACTGGGTGAACACGGCAATGGCAGCTGGTCTCTGGCAGCGGCCGATGTGACCGCCCTGCCCTGGAGAGACAACCTTTTCGATACGGTTATATGTTCCGAAGTCCTGGAGCACATCGGCAACCACCGGCGGGCTGCCCGGGAAATTGTGCGGGTATTGAAACCCGCCGGAACCCTGGTGGTCAGCGTTCCGCGCTACCTGCCGGAAAAAATATGCTGGGCGCTGTCCGAATCATACCGCACCAGCAGCGGCGGTCATATCCGCATATACCGCACCCGGCAGCTGATGCAGCTGATCGAGTCAGCCGGGGCCGGTAAAAGAGCGCAGCACCATGCCCACAGCCTGCACACGCCCTACTGGTGGCTCAAATGCCTGCTGGGACCGCAAAGCGACGCAGCCAAACCGGTCCAGCTCTACCACCGTTTCCTCACCTGGGAAATCATGCAAAAACCGAAAGCGATCCAATTTCTGGATAAACTGCTAAATCCACTTCTGGGGAAAAGCGTGGTGATGTACTTCCGGAAGAAATGAGTTCGGAGTGCGAATTTCGGAGTGCGGAGTTAAGGTGTGCCTTCGGCACGTCCGTTGTCGGTTGTTCGTGGTCCGTTGTAAAAATAAGACACGGATAAACACAGAGCTTAACGGATTCGTTAGCAAAAATTTAAAAAAAGGCAGTATTCCTTGATCGAGGAATTCTGTCTTTTATATTTTTCTTGGCGCCTTTGCGACTTTGCGTGAGGCCTTTTTCTCTAAACGCTCGTATCAAATAGGGCTGTTTCTTATTGGTTCAATCCGGACTTTTTTTCGCCAGGCGGCCCGGCTGGATTCTGGATCAAGGAATTCTGGTTATTTTTCTTTGCGTCTTGGCGGCTTTGCGTGAGGAAAAAAATATTAAAATGGATAGAAGACTCAACTCCGTCGCTGCAGCACCCCCAGCGATCCGGTCATCGGTCGGGATTCATAAAGGCCCGATGCCAGGGCCCGCTGATAAACCAGATAAGGCCCCTGCCCGCCTTGATCCGGCTCCTCGAAAATATCGTGAATAAGCAATAATCCCCCCGGTACAAGATGCGGAGACCAGGCTTCGAAGTCACTCAAGACAGTTTCATAGGCGTGCCCGCCGTCGATGAAAACCAGATCCAAGGGTGTCTGCCAGGACCGGGCGGCGACCACGGAGGAACAAACGATCGGAACCACGGTATCTTCGAGTCCTGCGGCCGCCAGGGTGCGGCGAAAGGCCGGGAATGTGTCGACCTGACCGGTCGTTTTGTCGTAAAGTTCGGGATCAAAATACGCTTCCCCGGGCTGCTGCTCTTCGGATCCGCGATGATGATCGATCGAATAGAGAATGGCCCGGTTTTGACGGCAGGCGCTGCCCAGATACACGGTCGATTTACCGCAGTAACTGCCCACCTCAAGACAGGGCCCTGTTCGACTGGCCGCCAGTGCCAGATCAAACAGCCGTAGACCTTCGGTTTCATCCAGGAAACCTTTTATCGAAATGACAAATTCAGGGTCCGGATACTTCGGTTTGGGTGTGTCGAATTGGACAGGATTTTCAGACATCATGATACTGTAGATCAGTGCCTAAAATGCGCTAAAGTGCACTAAAGTGCCTAAAGTTAATGCGTCGCTCCGCTCCATCGGATATTTGATTGCTTAACATAGTGACTCGATACTGGATGCAACAAAGCAGCAAGGTAAAACAAATGAACATAGATGTCCACGGATAAGGAATCTTACAAGAAAGATAGCGCGTTAGCGCTACCACAACTTTAGGCACTTTAGCTCATTTTAGGCACTTTAGGCACTTTTTACGTTTAAGCATTTATCATACGATGACCGCTGCCTTGCACAAATGAACCTGAATCTCAATTTAGGATAAATCCTCATACCCCCGCACGAGCACATCGCGCGGTTTGGAGCCGTCGGCCGGTCCGACGATGCCCTCTTTTTCCATGACTTCGATAATCCGAGCGGCCCGATTGTATCCGATGCGCAAATGCCGCTGGATCATTGATATGGATGCCTGCCGGGTCCTGGACACGAGAGCGACCGCATCATCATACTTCTCGTCGTATTCCGCAGCACCATCGTCAGTGACCTGAAGCGCCTCCACTTCGGTCACCTCTTCGATGTATTCGGGCGGTTTCTGGGCTTTTAAAAACTCGGTAATCCGGCTGATTTCAGGTTCGGTGATATAAGCGCCGTGAATCCGCTGCAGCTTGGCCGCTCCCGGCGGCATGAACAACATGTCGCCATTGCCGAGTAAACTCTCGGCGCCGTTGGTATCGATAATCGTCCGGGAGTCGGTCTTGGAGGAGACCTGAAAGGACAGACGGGTCGGAAAGTTGGCTTTGATAATACCGGTTAATACATCCACCGATGGCCGCTGAGTGGCAATGATCAGGTGCAGCCCGGCCGCGCGGGCCATCTGGGCCAGGCGCATCAAGGCAACCTCGACATCCCTCGAGGCCACCATCATCAGGTCCGCCAGTTCATCGATAATAATGACGACAAATGGCAGTTTGTGGGGTTCTTCGGAAGCCCCTTCTTCTTTTTGGATTTTGCCTTGCTCGATTTTGCGATTGTACTGATCAATGTTGCGGGCCTTTACTTCAGACAGGATTTGATAACGCCGCTCCATCTCTTTGACAGCCCAGAACAGCGCATTGGTGGCTTTCTTGGCATCGGTCACCACCGGTGTGATCAAATGCGGAATACCGTCATAGCTGGAGAGTTCAATCCGCTTTGGATCGACCATAATAAGTTTGACCTCGTCGGGCAAAGCCTTATAAAGCAAACTGCAGATCATGGTGTTCAGGGCCACGCTCTTGCCGGCGCCTGTCGCCCCGGCGATTAGCAGATGCGGCATTTTGCCCAGATCCGTCACAAACGGGTTCCCGACAATATCTTTCCCCAGACAAATGGTCAGCGGCGATTTGGAGCGATCAAATGCATCCGAAACAACGATTTCCTTGAATTGTACGATTTCCCGGGCGGTATTGGGTACTTCGATACCGATGACAGCTTTGCCCGGGATCGGGGCGACGATGCGGATACTCGTGGCACGCAACGTGAGCGCCAGGTCATCGGCCAGATTGACTATTTTATTGATCTTCACACCGGGAGCCGGTTTGTATTCGAAGGTAGTGATCACCGGTCCCGGCAAAACCGTCTTCACCTGACCTTTGACACCAAAGTCTTCCAGTTTCTTTTCCAGTAGCTTGGACTGCATGCGCAGGTTTTCATCATCGGCCGAAATGTTCTCCTGGTCCGGATCTTCCAGAAATTTAATCGAAGGCAGTTGAAATCCGTCACGGGGCCGCATGAATTCAAACACTTCCTGCTTGGGTTTGGGGATCGGTTTGATAGGCCTTTTTTCTTTGGCTTTTATATGGATCTCTTCTGCCGGATGCTTTTTACGGTTGTCCAGTCTGGCTTTGCGCTTTTTGGCTTTGTTTTTGCGTTCTTTACGTTTTAAGTAAATTGTGTGGAGACGATCGCCGAAAGCCCTTATCAAATGCCACAAACGCCGCGCAAATGCGATCAGCGAAAATGGCGTGGCCAGGATCAATCCGATGAGCCAGAAGATAATAAGAATAATGACCGCCCCGGAAGGGTTGGAGTAAGTAACCAGAAGTGATTTAAACGGGATGCCCACAAGCCCGCCGGCTGAAAATTGGCGGCCGAAGATTTCATAGTGATGGCGTTCCAGTGCAAACAGCCCTCCGGTTGCGACAATGATAAAAATACCGCCGACTGCGGTGAAAACCATTTCGCGCGGGGGTTTGTTGCCCAGAATTTGAATGCTGGCAATCAACAGCAGAATCGGAATCCAGAATGCACCCAACCCGAACAGACCGATTAAAAGTCCGGATATGTGCGCACCAATGACACCGAACATATTCTGGATCGACCCCACAGCACGCGTATTGTGAACGGACGGGTCCGCAGGGCTAAAGGAAAGCAAGCTGATCAGAGTAAAAATGACCAGAAAAAAAAGTAATATGCCGATAATTTCTTTGCGCATAATATTTCGAACTTAGTACTTTGGATCTTGATTCAAATCAATACGCAGTCTACCGATTTGGAAGTCGATTCAATTAGTCAGTTGTCCGTCGTCAGTGGTCCGTTGCATATGGGCCATGTCTGCTCTTACTTTCTGGTATTCCTTTGGTAGATAGTCGCTAATCATCATTTTGTCTTTATTTACTGGTATATGGCCCATGTCAGTTGTCCGTGGTCAGTGGTCCGTTGCAAATGGGCCGATACCTTTCTGGCTTCAGCCTTGGTTAATAAATATTTGAATCCCATTGTTAATCGTTTGCGGTATCTCCGGCAACGGCCCATGTCCTTGGTCAGTGGTCAGTTGTCCGTAAAAAAGGAAGTTGTCCTTCATTTTTTCATAAATGGTTATTATAATCTTTTTGTTTAAATAGGATTTTGCGGTGCATACCGTACAAAGGATGCCAATCTTGCTCTTTTGCTACGGACAACGGACAACGGACCACTGACTACGGACCATTTTGCCACGGACAACGGACAACTGACAACTGACTATTCTATACCTCCAAAATAAAAGGCAAAATGACCGGCCTGCGGCCGATAGTAAAATAGAAATACTGCCGGAGTGCCGTCTGCATCCGGTTTCGGATGATTTTTATCCGATCGGGCACTTCAGGGCCGACGTCTTCGACTATCTCGAGAATAACGCACTGCGCATCATCGAGCAGATGACCGGTTTCGGTTTCAAAAACAAACCCTCGCGATACAACCTCGGGCCCGTAAATGACAATACCGGTCTCCTCATCAAAGGCCAGGTTGATGACAACCAACCCTTCCTCGGAAAGCACCCGGCGCTCTTTCAGGACACTGCGGCCCACATCGCCGACGCCTTTGCCGTCTATAAGTACCCGCCCGGTTGAAATACGCTCGCGCACCCCCACGCTGTTCTGATCAAATTCGATCACCTGCCCGTTTTCTGCCAGCAGGATTCGATTTTTATCTATTCCTACCTGCTCGGCCAGCCGCGCGTGTAAAATCAGGTGGCGGTATTCGCCGTGGATCGGGATGAAATACTTCGGTTTGGCCAGGTTGATCATTAACTTGAGCTCTTCCCGAAATGCGTGACCGGAGACATGAATTTCGGAAATTTTTTCATATATGACATCGGCGCCGCGTTTGTATATTTTGTTGATGATATTTGCGATCGCTCTTTCATTGCCGGGAATGAATTTTGATGACAGGATTACCGTGTCATCCTTTTTAATTTTGATTTGCTTGTGGGTGCCGGTGGCCATACGGGCCAGCGCGGACATCGGTTCACCCTGGCTGCCGGTGGTGATGATGATAATATCATCATCATTGTAGACGTTGATCTGATCGATGTCTATTTCCATACCGCCGGGAATATTTAAAAATCCAAGTTTTTTGGCCAGGTCGACGGTCACCTCGATGCTGCGGCCGTTGAATACGATCTTTTTTCCCCTTTTGCGGGCAATGTTGACAATATGTTGAATACGCTCGACATTGGAAGCAAACAGGGCGATGATGATACGCCCTGTTCTGCCCTCGGTGATCCGTGCCAGGGCTTCACCAATTTCGCGGGTGGAAATGGTATAGCCTTCCTTTTCCACGTTGGTCGAATCGGAAAACAGCCCCAGAACGCCCTTTTCTCCGCAGCGGGCAAACCGATTTACATCGGTAAACTGCAGTTCATTGAATGTGTGGCTGATCTTAAAATCACCGGTATGCAGCAACAATCCGAGCGGCGTATGAATGGCAAGCCCGACACCGTCAACCACACTGTGACCCACGCGAATAAACTCGATGGTAAACGGCCCCAGTTTCAGCTGTTCTCCAGGATGGACCTCGTGCAGCTGGCTGAATGCCAGCAGATCATGCTCTTCGAGCTTATGGCGGGCCACGCCCAGGGTGAACGGTGTCCCGAAAACCGGCACATTGGCCTTTTTGAGGAGAAACGGCAGGGCACCGATGTGATCTTCGTGCGCATGCGTCAGAATAACCGCCGAAAGCTTATCGCGGTTGAGTTTAATGTATTCCATATCCGGAATCACAAAATCGACCCCGAGCATATAGTCTTCCGGAAACATCAATCCGGCATCAACGACAAACATGGTATCCCCGTACTGAAACACCATCATGTTGAGGCCGATTTCTCCCAGCCCACCTAACGGGATGACCTTTAAACGCACCGGTCGCCCCCCTTGATCTGATTAATCTGTTTACACATCAACAGCCGCACCTGGTCCATTAGCGTATCTTTATTGCGACGGTTGTATTGGGTCGTTTCAATCGGAGCCATTATTTCCAGGGTTACGTTACCGGGTGTGATCATTTTCCGGCCTTTGGGCATGATAGCCCGCGTACCGTCGATGATGAGCGGTATGATCGGAACACCGGCATCGACGGTTAAGACGAAACCACCCTTTTTGAATGATTGGATCCGACCGTCATAGCTGCGGGTGCCTTCGGGGAAAATAAGGACCGACGTGCCATTGCGGATGGTTGCAGCCGCCCGATTCAGGCTCTCAAAAGCGGACTCGCGGTTGGAACGGTCAATACTGATATATCCACACCCCTTCATCCCCCTCCCAAACACAGGAATCCTGAACAACTCGGCCTTGGCGAGCCAGCGAAATTGAACCGGCAAGGCAGCGAGGAGAACCGGAATGTCGAAGTTGCTCTGGTGGTTCGCCATGTAAATATATGAACGGCCCGGCAGGATGTGATGTTGTCCCTTGACGAAAACGCGAATACAGCTGACCCATAATATTGTTTGGCCCCAAAAACGGGCAATCAGATGCGACAGATTGCCCGTTTTACTCAAATATCCGCAAATAATGGTCAGACTGCCCAGCAGGAGCGTTGCCAAAATGGTCCAGGCATATATGATAACCGTCCTGACGGCGATTAATCTGCTTTTGTTGCTCTGCATGCGGGAAGGCAAGACGTTCAGGTTTTGATTTCAAGTTTGCTGAAAATTCGATCAATCAACCGTATCAGCCATTCGCGCTGACCTTGATTGGCATAGCCGATGCAGGCACAGCGAAAGGTGTTACGGGTGCGTACCAACAACTCACATGCAAGCTGATCGGGTGTCAACTCAATCGCAAAATAATAGGGCCGGCATTTGCTGTGCTCAGCCTGGGTCTCGTTCAACAAGTCATCATCGAGCCGAATCCAATAGATGCCGCCCAGTTGGGCCGCACCGAATTTCCGGTCAAAATGTTCCTGCAGCCTGGGGTAATCATCCGGACGAAGTTCATCGATGACATATTGCTTCATAATCTGGTAGAATTAGCACAGTTTAATTTGGCGCGCAAGGGGTTGTTCAGCGGCTGATTGCTGTTTCAGGGGTTAATTTCAACACCCATTTCTTTTCGCTGAGCCCCGCTCAAGAGCAGCGGGATGTAAACAAGGGTGAGAAGAAGTAAAGGCTCCGGGCCCAGAGGACCCGGCTTTGATGTCACCCCGGAGGGGTGGTGTTTACATTCAGACGTCAAATGGAATATTCCAGTATCCCTTGGCATTTTTTCACGGCATAGCCAGTTATCTCTGACCTGGCCCAGGAGGCTGGTTTTCGATTATAATAAACTTCAGGCCGGATGTCTTATTTTGATATCATTTTTGCATCGCATCTGTGGTAAAATGTTGATTCAGAATGCCAATGGGAAACATAGGGTTTGAGGACCCGTCCATTTGAACAGGTACCAATCAATGCGGAATCGATACTCGAAAAGCTTAACCATTACTTTCACGCTGATAATGGCTTACCTGCTGTTGGCCGGATGGGCCTGGTCCGCAACCGTAACACTTTCTTCGGGCCGCCAGGTGGATCTTTCGCCCACCCAGGTCGATCAAATGAAAAAAGCCCCCAGCGTCTACTTTCTCGAAAATCCCTCGCGCAGGTGGCTCGATGGCGGTCTGGATCAGTGGGAGATCATCCAACTACCGCCCGATCTGGGCGGTGGCTTTTTGCTCGGACCGGTGCAGTCCATCAACCGGGCACTGAAACAGGTGGGTGCGCGGCCACCGTCAGTCGAACCACCGCCACGGCCAGCGATGAATCAATTGGATGATGAACTGCGCCTGAAACGTTCACGTTTTGATGCACGTCTATCATTGAGTGCCGGTCTGCGCAGAGATGATTTTGACTGGAACGTGGCGGGGGACAGCAGCGGCAGCAGTCCCAATGTTCGCACGGAAATCGCCTGGGACGATCTGTCTATTTTTCAGCTCACAACCGATTTTCGAGCCGATTTCAGGCGTAAATTTCATCTGCGGTCCGCTCTGGCCTACGGGCGAATCTTAAACGGCCAAAGCGGTCAATCCGATTACCTGGGAGATGACCGTTCAAATGAGTTTTCACGGGTTGAAGCCGGTTCGGGAGACGGCCACACGCTGGATGCATCGATCGGTTTTGGTTATCGATATACCTTCAGCAAAGATCGGATTGGCCTGACACCGCTGATCGGTTATGCCTATAATTCCCAGCACTATAAAATGAACGCTGGATTTCAGACTGTTTCAGATTTCGGCTTCCCGGCGCCTTTGGGTCCCATCGCCGGCCTCAACAACACTTACACAACCCACTGGCGTGGACCCTGGATCGGGCTGGAAGTTGAATTCAAAACCAAGCTGACACCCGCTGCCGTCACGGATTTGCGGACAGTGATCGGACTGGCGTATCACTGGGCCGATTACGCTGCTGATGGCGATTGGAACCTGCACACCACGCTGGGGCAACCCACGGGCTTCGATCACGACGCCGATGGTTCAGGATTGGATGCGACCGCACGCGTCGAATGGATGTTCAAAAAACGCTGGGGCGTCGATTTCGGCTTCATCTATCGCAGCTGGCACGCCGGCAACGGCACGGAAAGAGCCTTTTATAGTGACGGCAGTTCAACCACACGGCGCCTGAACGATGTCAACTGGCTGTCGTATACGGTGGAGGTGGGGATAAAGTATCGTTTCTAAGTGTAGAATCCGAGTAAAAGAGTTGTGGCGTTGCTTCACAGATGGTGTTACGGGTTGCGAGTTTCGTGTTGCGGGTATGTGTGTCGCCCGCCTTGAGCCTTGTCGATAGGCTTCGCTCCGGCTATTAAAAAATGGATTTCAGGGACTTGCATGCCACCCAAATTTCCAATTTCTAATTTCTAATTTCAGAATTAAAAATCCCCATGGCCGCCTGACGGCGGCCATGGGGATTTATGCAAACCGTGGTCGATTAAGTCTCTTCGACGATTATGGCGCCTTCTTCGCAGACTTCCACACAGCTTTCGCAGCCGAGGCATTCTTCGGCGTTGACTGCCACAGATTTGTCATCCTGCATTTCGAAAACTTCCACCGGACAAACATCCACGCACTCTTCGCAACCTACGCACTTTTCCTCATCAACGATAGGGTTAAAGGCCATTTTAATGTCTCCTTTCTTATTAATATTGCACTTGTGTATGGAACACAAACCAATTTTTCGAGTATCGGAAAGAAGTCCTTACATGAATTGGCAAGACGAGTCAAGCCCTCGGGCAGTTTTTTTAGCGTCTGCCCGGTTGGGATATAAAGCCCTGATAACCCTATTAAATTAGTATGTTAAGGCGTCACAGCGTCTTTTGTACCAAACAGATAACGGTATTCAAAATTGATCCGGGGGTTCGATCAGAATGGGTCGGTCCATTTTCGCCATTGCAGCAACGACCAAAAACTGCCCGGGGTGTCTGCCCCGGCATTAGGTAGCCATTTAAGCACCAATGACCCGCGGCAGTCTGCTCGGAGGCCCATTGCGCGATACGCCGGGTCGCCGCCGGCCACGGATTAAGGGCCAGTTCCTCCAATATAGCCTTCAACTCCGACCGCCATCTATTCGCTTCTTGCTCTTGCGGCAGATTATCAGGCAGCGGCAGATCGACTATGACCTGCTCTGCCTCGGGTGCCAGACCGATCAAATGTTCGACAGCCGCACCACTGTCAGTAATCATGATCGGTATATTCTCACTGCCGCTGCGCTGCAACGTTTCTGCGAACAGAAGGCTCCATGGCGCCAGGCGCTCCGGAATCATATGGTCCAACCTCGGATCGCCATGTGCCAGTGAAGTTCGATGGTGTTCTGCATGTGCAGGCGGCGTCTCGCCGTGTAACTGCGCAAACAATCTGTGCTCCATCGCATCGAGCACCTTTAGTTCGGCATTCATTTCCGTGTTCTGGGAATCAAACTGCTGGGCCATACTTAAAAAGACGCTGGCCTGCATCAATTTATCCTTCTGTCTGGCAGAGCCATCATCGGTTTTCGGTTTGGCCCGAATCCGGGACTGAATACTTTCCCGGATTCGGGAGGTCGCACTCTCATCGTATAAGGGCGGCTGCCCATTCAAAGATTGGAAATATGCGGCCCGTAGTCCCTGTTCATCCCGATGCAAGGCGGCCCAGTTTTGATAATTTTTCAATATCGCCTTTACAGACTCGGCATTTTGAAGGCCCGCCGAACGCAATTCCAACCGGCCTTCTGCGACCCGCTTCAGCAGCGCATCGTCGTTTACCGGTTCGCAAGACGGCAGGAGAACAACCGGCCGAAAGCATATCTCAAAAGCGTTTAATACCGTCTCCAGGATATGGGTAAATGGAAAATAGGTTGCATCAATCATTTTTTTCTCACTCTACCTTTTCATCACGCACAATGATGCCCTGTTTCTGCAGCTGATCGCGCAATGCATCGGCCAGTTCCCAATCGCCTCTTGAGCGGGCCTGCTGGCGTTTTTGCAATAATTTGCCGACTTTCGGATCGGCGGCGAGATTATCAAATTCAAAGATATTGAACACCGTATTCAGCTTGCGAAAAGCGTCGATGATTTTTAGGGCCCCGTTTTGATCGATACGTTTCTGGTTGATGAGGGTGTTAATCTTGCGGATCACATTGAATATGGATGCCATGGCCGCCGAGGTATTCAAATCATCATCCATAGCGGTGTTGAAGCCGTTCTTGATATCATACAACAGCTGATCCAGTTCGCCGTAAACATCGCCTTCACGGACCGCAAAAAGACGCTGGATGAAGCAGTTGAGCCGCCGCAGTGACCGCCGGGCTTCCCGCAAACGATCAACGGAAAATTCCAGAGGTTTGCGGTAGTGGCCCAGAAGCAGCCAGTAGCGGATTTCAACTTCCGAAAAACCCAAATCGCATATGCCCGCCAGGGTCAGTGCCGCATCACTGCGGTCCAGTTTTTTCCCGTCCACCAGAACCCTGTCGCAATTGAGCCAGAAGCGGACCGGCTCTCTGTCATGGACGGCAACAGCGATGGCCAGCTCGTTTTCATGATGCGGAAAAATCAGCTCGCTTGCGCCGGCATGAATATCATAAGATTCGCCCAGGTACTTGTTGGAAATAGCCGCACACTGGATATTCCATGAAGGGCGCACATTGCCCCATTCTGTTTTGGTATAGAGGCCTCTTTTCAGCTCCGAAAGGCGGGATCGTTTGAACAGGGTGAAATCACGGGGGTTGTCCTTTTCATATTCATCCAGATCGACGGTAGCGCCAAGTTTGATCTTGTTGAGGTCGATGCCGGACAAACGTCCATAGGATTGCAAACGCGAGATATCAAAATAGAGTGAGCGCAGCTTTTCGTAAGCATAGCCTTTCCGCACCAGTTTGTCTGCCAGCGCAACCATATCGTCCAGGTTGTCGCTGGTGGTTGGATAATGATCGGCAGGCAGAATCCCGAGGCGGTCGCAATCATTTTTAAAGGCATCGATGATCGGATCGGTAAACTCCTTTAAATCTGTGCCGGCTTTTTCAGATCCCTCCAGTGTTTTATCATCCAGATCATTGACATTGATCAGATGTTCGACCGTGTAACCGCGATAGGCCAGATAACGGCTAAGCATATCGGAAAAAACAAACCGGCGCATGCCGCCGATATGCATCCGGGCATGGGCCGTCGGGCCGCAGGTGTACATGCTCACCCTGCCTGGAACCAACGGTACGAAGGGTTGCTTGCTACGCGAGAGGGTATTAAAAAGTGTCAGCTCGACTTTCTCCCGAACGGTGAAAAGCGGGGTACTCAAGTATCGCTCGCCGCCATCGGGCAATATTACCACCAGTATACCCGCTTCCATTTGGGCGGCTTCTTTGACCGCAACTGCCATGGCGGCGCCGCTGCTCATACCAACCAGCAGGCCTTCTTCGCGTGCCAGGCGTCGGGTCATCTCAAAGGCGTCTTCGTCATCGATATTGATTTTTTTATCTAAGCGTTTTTTATCAAATATTTCTGGACAATAGGCCTCTTTCATATTTTTGAGGCCCTGAATTTTATGCCCGAGGTAGGGTTCGACACCGACAATCCGAACTCCGGTGTTATAAGATTGCATCCGGCGGGAGATGCCCATAAGGGTGCCCGAGGTACCCAGCGTGGCCACAACCGTATTGACTTTACCGCCAGTCTGCTGCCATATTTCAACGGCCGTGCCATTATAATGGGCCTGCCAGTTGGCTGGATTATTGAACTGATCGGTCATAAAATAACGCCCGGGATTTTCGCGCGCCAGCCGGTACACCTCTTCGATGGCGCCATCGGTGCCAAGGTGCCCGGGCGTCAATAGAATATCGGCGCCGCGAGCCTGCAATATTTTCTGACGTTCAACGCTCACAGCCTCGGACATGGCCAGCAGCAGGCGGTAACCTTTCACGGCACAAATCAAAGCCAGACCAATTCCGGTATTGCCACTGGTGGCCTCCATAACCGTTTTGTCCCGGGTCAACTCTCCGGACGCTTCCCCGGCCTCGATCATGGACAAAGCCGCCCGATCTTTGGTGGATCCGCCGGGATTAAAATACTCCAGCTTGGCATAAATCGTGACGTTTGAATTGGTATTCAATCGCCGAATCTTTACCAGGGGTGTATTTCCGATTAGATCCAGTATTGAGTGTTCCATAAAAGAGTGCCTAAAGTGCGCTTACGTCTTCGCTGAAGCTACGCCGCACAAGAAAGTGCCTAAAGTTAATGATTCGCTGCGCTCATTCTTTTAATTCAAAAAATGATAAAGTCCTTTTACAGAGCGGGTATATTCCATTTTCCAGTTTCGCAAAGATTATAGAGCGCAGCGACCCCTTAACTGCGAATCACGCCGCGGCGTGACTCACTTCGTACTTATGTGATAAATCTTTGCAATCCCACAGAGGTTCATCTTGGTTTTGCATGGCCCCTCTCATCTAATAATTGCCTTACTCTGGCCAGAATATCCTGGCTTACCTGGCCGGCGTCGCGGGCGGCGTCAATCACCACAAATCTGTCCGGCTCATTTCGGGCGCAGGTGAGGTAGCCATCCCGAACTTTGCGATGAAATGACAGATGCTCTTCCTCGAACCGGGATTCCGATCCGGTTCGCGACCCTTTGGTGAGTTGGCTCCAGGCCCGGGCCAGACCGACCTCGGGCGCCAGATCCAGCAAAAAAGTGATATCGGGTTTCAACTCGCCCAGGATACTGGCATGCAGATGATAAATCAGGGATAGGTCCAATCCCCGGGCATACCCCTGATAAACAACAGTGGCATCGAAAAACCGGTCGCAGATAACGGCCTTGCCGGCTGAAATTGCCGGCCGAATGACATTGTTTACATGCTCTACCCGATCGGCTTCATACAGGAACAACTCGGTCAGTGGATCCATTCCGCGATGTTTCGGATCGAGCAATACAGCCCGCAACTTTTGTCCGATGGCGGTCGCACCCGGTTCGCGGGTAACCACACATTCCCGTCCGCTTTTTTCAATACACTTTTGAATGGGCCTGACCTGGGTGGTCTTGCCCGAACCTTCGATGCCTTCCAGCGTAATGAACATAAGTGCTATCGCCGGTTATCATTTTTAACATAAAGTTTGTGTTATTATCCGTCAGGTGCTGTCGGACAAATAGCAATAGTTCGAAGTGAGCTAAAGTTCGGAGTGCCTAAAGTTAAGGTAGCGCTATCGCGCTGTCATTTTTTATTATTCGAATAGCCACGTACAGATCTGCACCCCATAAAATTAAAAAAGACCGAATTCCTTGAATCAGTTTACAGTTTGAATTTTAGATGGAGCGCAGCGACTCCTCAACTTCGAATTTTAGCTCACTTCGAACTTCAAACTTTCCAGTCCAGTGGAAAATAGTTCGTTAATATACCATATTACTTTTTTAGATCTATTTTCACGCTTTGTTACCCTTATAAAAATGTCTTCCCAGCAAACGATGATAGCCGGTCCAGTTTTCATCGGATGTGTCGGCGGCGACATAATCGCGAATAGCGTTTACTTTGGAATCCATCTCGTCGATGAAATGCAGCAGGACCGCCTCGATGGTTTTGGGCGGCTCCGGGGATCCGAACTCGCGTTCACCATGATGACTGACGATCATATGCTTGATCAGCATTGCCGTCTCTGCAGGGAAATTATCCAGCCGGGCGATTTTATCTTCCACCATCTGGATGGCTATAACAATGTGACTGATCAGACGACCTTCATCTGAATAGTCGATACTGGTCTGATAGGCGAACTCTCTGACCTTACCGATGTCGTGCAGAATAACACCGGCTATTAGCAGATCTCGATCGACATCGCGATAGTGGCCGGCGATTTTATCGGCCAGCACCGCCATGGAAAGTGTGTGTTCCAACAGACCGCCGATAAATGCGTGGTGCATTTTCTTTGCCGCCGGTGCCGTCGTAAAACTTTCGACAAATCCCTGATCGTTCCAGAAGGCGTCAAACAGCTTTTTCAGATGTAAATTCTTCATCGACGCGGTCAGCTGCACCAACTGTTCGTGCATCTTCGCCACATCATGCCGCGTCGCCGGCATGAAATCGGAAGGATCGATATCCTTGGGGGGACAGGCGTTCAAATCTTTAATCACAAACTGCAATTCCCCTCTGTATTCGGAAATGGTTCCCCGGGCGCGCACGAAATCCCCGGTGCTGACCCTGGCCGCAAGACGATCCACATCATCCCAGAGAACGCCCTTGATGCTGCCTGTTTTATCCCCCAGTACAAGGGTTAAATAATTGTTTCCATCCTTTTTCTGTGACATATTTTTGCGTGATAGAACAAATAAATCGTCCACACGCTGCCCGGCTTTGATCACATTCACATATTGTGTTTTCATAACGGCTCGAAATCCCACTTCTGAATCTCATCCAAAAAATCATGGTCGGTCATATCGCACTTGACCGGTGTGATCGTAATATAGTTCCGGCTGAGAGCCCCCCCGTCCAAATCCGCATTTTCATTATAATCGGGTGATTCGCCCCCCTGCCAGTAGTAGTTGCGATTCCTGGGGTCCTGTCTCTTTTCGAAGGTGTCGGCATAAAGGCTATGGCCCTGCTTGCTGACACGGATGCCGGCCGATTCGCCAACCGATTTTCCGGGCAGGTTTACATTTAAAAATGTCCCCCGGGGCAGGCCCCGCTGCAATACGGCTTCTGTCAAAACGGTCACAAAACCGGCAACATCGAAAAGGTGATCGTTGTCAGCAGTTTGGGTGGAAACAGCAATGGCCGGCACCCCCAGGAGCGCAGCTTCCTTGGCCGCGGCAACCGTACCGGAGTAGTGCAGATTTACCCCCACGTTGGGTGTCGGATTGATTCCCGAAATGACCAAATCCGGTGGCTGCTCAAGCAATTCATGAAAACCCAGCTTGACACAATCAGCCGGCGTCCCGCTGACGGCAAAACCGGTATATCCACCATTGATTGTGGTTCGCAAAACACGCAGGGGTTCGTGGAGAGTAATGGCATGCCCGATGGCACTGCGTTCCCGGTCCGGTGCCACCACAGTCACCCGGTAACGATCGGATAACCGACGGTAGATCGCCCACAGCCCTTCGGCATATATGCCGTCATCGTTGGTGATCAGTATGTATTTTGCAGATTTGTTGGTCGACATCGCGTTACCACCATTATAAAAAAGTATTCACCGCAGAGGCCCAGAGCGCGCAGAGAATAATGTCTTACTGCTTTTCGCTCTGCGATCTCTGCGCCTCTAATGAGCGAAGCGAATGGGCGGTGATATGATCGTTGCGTTACTGAACATTTCAACCGCCTACATCTGCCGCATTTGCATCCGGCCGTCAACCTTCAGCTTGACTTTTTGGGTCGAGTTGGCTTTTATACTGCAAATTTGGTTGATGTTCAATATGTTACTCTGTATATTATATCGGTCCATCTTACCGGGATGTTGGTTTGATAATCCCACTTAACCGGCAAAGAATTGACGGTATGATTCTGTTTCGGCTGCTAATCCCACTCTATGTCATTCTGTGCCTTGTCGCAACAGCAGGGGCACAAGCGGTAGAGATGGACAACCTGCTCGATCGGATGTTTGAAGATCAGCCAGACCAGCCCTGGGTCATCGACGCCGATACCCTCCGTTTTGATAACACGATCCAACAATATATCGCCGAAGGCAACGTGGTTATCAGCAAAGCCGGGCGGGAGCTGCGCGCCGATTATGTCCGGTTCGATCAGGCCAATATGCGTGCCTATGCCAGCGGCAATGTGGTGTTGCGCCTTGATGATCAGAAGCTTGAAGCAGGCAGCATCGATCTGGATTTAGAAAAACAGACCGGCGTTCTGACCGATGGCTACCTTTTTATAAAGAAAGACAATTTTCATCTCAGGGGCAAATCGATCCGCAAGGTCGGCGAAAAAACCTATATCCTCGAACAGGCCAGCCTGACCACCTGTGACGGGGAGCCTCCGGATTGGCGCATTCACACCGAAAAACTGAGGGTTACAGTTGATAAATATGGTACCGGTCGCAACGCAACCTTGCGGGCCCGCAACGTTCCGATCCTCTGGACGCCTTATCTGGCCTTTCCGGTCAAAACAAAACGGGAGAGCGGCCTTCTGGTTCCGGAGTTCGGTCTCAGCAACCGCAAGGGATTTTTCTTGAATCAGCCATTTTTCTGGGCCATCAACGACAATACCGATGCCACATTCTATGGTTATTACATGTCAGAGCGGGGCCTCAAGCTCGCCGGCGAATACCGGTACCTGCTCAGCGAACAGACCAAAGGCACCTGGATGTTGGATTTCCTCAACGACGGCCGGATCGATGACGGCACGGGCGATTCGAGCAGTCGATGGGGATTTGAGGGCGACGGTGTTTTGCGCCCCAACCGCGACCGCTACTGGTTTCGTGGCAGCCATTACCAACCGGTGCCGCTGGGTTTTTTTGCCAAGCTGAACCTGGATTTTGTCAGCGACCAGGATTATCTAAACGAATTCAAAGTTGGCTATTCCGGATTCGATGATACCCGCGAATATTTTCTGGACGCTTTTTCCAGGGAGATAGATGATTACACCGACAGCGTGCGCTTGAGCCAGCTCAACTTCAACCGCAACTGGACCCGATTCAACTTTGACATTGATTTTCGCTGGTTCGACGATGTTGTCAAACGACGCCTGGGAGAAGAGAACGACACCGTTCAGCGCCTGCCGTTTGTCGGTTTGGACGGGCTGAAACAATCAATAGCAAAGTCGATTTTTTACTGGGACATCACAAGCGAGTACGACTATTTCTATCGCCAGGACGGCGACCGCGGCCATCGCTTCGACGTTCACCCGCGGCTGTATTTACCAACCAAACTGAAAAATTATTTCGCGTTCGAACCGTCGGTCGGCATTCGCGGAACTTATTGGAATGTCAATCCGGATACCTCCGGCGCAATTCCCGGCGACGATCAGAAAGATACGTTCAGTCGCGAGCTGTACGATATAAGCGCGGAAATGTCTACGGATTTTTTCCGGGTGTTCCGGTTTGACAGCGGCAGTATCGATCGCGTCAAACACGGTATCCGACCGCAAATCTTGTACGAGTACATCCCGGACGTGGATCAGGCTGATTTACCCCAGTTTGACGATCTCGATCGAATTGATGCCCGCAATCTGGTTACCTACAGTTTAATCAATACCCTGACCTCGCGTCGCATGAAACCCATCTTGCCGAATCGACCCAATTTACCCCGGTACGACTATTCTGAGTTCCTACGCTTGGAACTCGCCCAGAGCTACGATATCGATGAAGCGACCCGCAACGATTTGCTGCCCGGTGAAAAAAAGCGCCCCTTTGGCCCTATTCTGGCTGATCTGGACCTGAGCCTTACCAAGCAGATAACATTGGATGCGACCGCGGGTTGGGATGTATATGATCGAAAATTTGATTCGAGCAACATTTACCTGACACTCTTTAACAATCGCCGGGACCGTTTCGGAATCGACTATTTTTACACCCGCGACAGAAGCGCATCGGTTTCGCTCGATTTTCTGATCAACTTGACCGCCTCGCTGGCCACCACGTTTGAATACGAGCAAAATCTTCGCGCTGACCGCTGGCTGAAGACATATGTCGGTCTGCAGTACACCGCCAAGTGCTGGTCGACCGAAGTCGTCTACCGCTCCGAGCCGAACAATACGAGCATCCAATTCCTGGTCAACCTGTTCGGCATAGGCGGTCTGGGCGGCTCCGGCGGATTGCCGTAACGGGGGTTTGACGATCAGGGATTAGGGAGGGAAGACAAAGAAGGGTATGTATGATATAATTACTTTTTTTGTTAGGGTCAGTTGTCCGTGGCCGTGGTCCGTAGCTAGAGAATATGTCCTTAGTCAGTCGTCTGTTGTCGGTAGCAAAAAAAGTTGTCCGTAGTCAGTGGTCCGTTGTCCGTGGTAAAAGAGCAAGACTTGCATCCTTTTCACAGTATGCATCGCAAAATCCTTTTTAGTAAAGAGGCCACGAATGGTTTTCAGAGATATACATGGGTTAATATCTTTTTTATTAACAACGGACCACTGACCACCGACCACTTACATGGGCCATACACCTGTACAACGGGGTCAAGTGATGATTACCATCTATCCGCCATAATTTCACTGGAGAGAGAGACAAGTCTGGCCCATCAGCAACGGACCACGGACATGGGCCGTATTCGGAGATACCGCAAACGATAAACAACGGGATTCAAAAATCTATTAACCAAGGCCGAAGCCAAAAAGGTATCGGCCCATTTGCAACGGACAACTGACCACCGACAACGGACATGGGCCATATTCCTGTAGAAAGACAAAATGATGATTAGCGACTATCTACCAAAGGAACACCAGAAAGTGAGGGTAGAATTGGCCCATTTACAACGGACAACTGACATGGGCCATACACCTGTACAACGGGGCCTGGTGATGATTACCATCTATCTACCATAATATCACTGGAAAGCGAGACCAGGTATAGCCCATCAGCAACGGACCACTGACAACTGACAACGGACTATTTCCAAGTTATTGTTATATATTGCTAACCATTTAAAATTACACAATAAGTAAAAATGAGCACTAACTCCCTCCATTCCGCCTGGTATGTGCTGCACACCAAGAGCCGGTTTGAAAACGTCGTATTCGACGGGCTTTACAAAAAATCGGTTGACGTGTTTTTGCCAAAAATTAATGTGCGCAGCAAGCGCCGGGATCGCAGAATGATGATCCGGGTCCCTTTATTTCCAGGTTATGTATTTGTGCGCACGAATCTGGATCCCTACCATCACCTGGAAATCGTCAAAACAGTCGGCGCTGTTCGTTTAATCGGATCTAAAGAAGGTCCGATCCCGGTATCCGATGACACCGTTGCATCGCTCAAAATCATGGTAACCGCCGATCAACCGGTACAAACCGGCTACCGGCTGCAGCAGGGCGATCGCGTAATGGTTATATCGGGTCCTTTTGTCGGCGTTACCGGCACATTTGTAAGTTATCGTGGCAAGGGTCGGGTGGTTGTCAACATTGATGCGCTGGGGCAGTATGCCGGTGTCGAAGTGGATGAATCCGACATTGAGCTGTTACCGCAAATTTTGTCATAACTGCTTGACTTTTTACCTAGTTTTGGGTTATAAAGAGTATGTTTTATAATATGGACTCAAAACCTTGGATGGACTTTTAAAACCGCTCCAATTCATCCGTCTGGCACAACTGTTAAGGAGGTTGTATGAATAAACTGGAACTTATCTCTGCGCTGAAAAACGAGTCGGATATATCCAAGGCGGAAGCTGCCAAGACAATTCAATTGTTTTTCGAAAGCATGTCCGATGCCATGGCACAGGGAGAGCGCGTCGAGATCCGGGGGCTGTGCAGCTTTTTTGTAAAAACCTATCGAAGCTATACCGGCCGAAATCCCAAAACCGGTCAACGGGTTCAAATCAGACCTAAAAAACTCCCCTTTTTCAAATCCGGTAAGGAATTGAGGGAGAGGGTGGATTATTGACCACGTGGCTGGATTTGCATCTGTCATAGACCAGCAACGGCCCGTACGAATATTAACATCATTTCTCCTGAAAAAAACCCATCCGCACGCCCTCCTGTTCACAGGTATCGATGGTGTGGGCAAAGGCAAAGCCGCTGAAATTTTTGCAAAAGCGTGCAACTGTAAAACTGATCTAGCGCCGGTCAATGCGTCCGACGATACCGGCCGGTCAGATAATAGCCTGCCAATTCCCTGCGGTGCGTGCCGATCCTGCCGCAAGATCGAATCCGGCAACCACCCGGATATCATCCGCATCAATCCTTCCGGCCAGTTTATTCGCATTGACCAGATCCGTGCCCTTGGTGAAATGCTGAGCATGAAGCCATACGAAGCCAAACTCAGGGTTGTCATCATCCGCAACGCCCACACGATGAACCCGGCTGCATCCAACGCCTTGCTCAAAATGCTTGAGGAGCCGCCCCCTCGCACAGCCCTGATACTTTCAGCCCCGCAGACAACTGACCTTCTCCCGACCATCGTTTCACGCTGCCAGCACATTCGATTCAATCCCATCTCCAGGGAGACCCTCGCCCGGGTTTTAAATTCAGAAAAAGGCGTGGAACCGGATCAGGCCCGCGTGATCGCCGCCATGGCCAAAGGCAGTTTAACCCGTGCGGCCGAGATGGGCACTACCAATTGGGTTGACCAGCGCAACTGGTTGATCGAGGCCAGCGGTCTGGATCAACCCGGAGAAATAGCAACGCTGCCGGCAACAGCCCACCTGGCATTTGCGGAAAAACTGGCCCAAAACCGGAAAGACTTGCCTTCGCGCCTGGAAGTGCTGATGTTCTGGCTCAGGGATCTGATCATTTACCCGTTCGATCCGGCCCGGATTATCAACATCGACCTGAAAGAGCGCATCGCCCGCGCCGCCGCTCAACTGCCGCTGCCGGCGTTGATGAACCGGTATCAAGCCATCCAGCAAGCCGAAAAAAATCTTCTGTCAAACACCAATGTAAGGTTGACACTTGAAGATATGACGTTTAAGCTGGCAGGCTTATATGACACTCAGTCGCTTTCTCACTGAACAATCAGCGATTATCAGACGGTGCGTAAAGTTGTCGGTTGAAACCGACCGAAGTGTAAAACGCATGATTTTACTTTGAACGGCCAGCGGACATATCACCATCATTGTCTTCGCCTGAAGGCGAGCGATTTCAAACATTCCCGATAGAGACACGAAATATCTGAGATCGTTAAGGTGTAGTTTTTCCAGAATTGATTAATTCGTGAAAATTCGTGTTAATTCGTGGCTATGAAATTCAAGTGATACAGCAATGAAAAAAATAGTGGGCATACGATTCAAGCCGGCCGGCAAAGTCTATGACTTTGATTGCGGCGCATTTGTTTTAAAGCAGGATGATTGTGTTATCGTCGAAACCGAGCAGGGGCTGGGATTTGGAACGGTTGTGGTCGAACCGACTCCTATCGAAAAGCCAAGAGGAGACAAGCCCCTGAAAAAAGTATATCGGCTGGCAAGCCCCGACGATTTCAGCCAGAAAGCCCAAAATGAAAAAGACCAGAATAAGGCCCATACATACTGCCAGCAGTGCATCGACAAACTGGCATTGAAAATGAACCTTTTCGCCGTTGAAAAGTCGTTTGACGGCAGCAAATTTACTTTCTTTTTTACCTCCGACGGCAGGGTCGACTTCAGGCAACTGGTCAAGATGCTGGTACGCAAATTGGGGGTTAGAATTGAGATGCGCCAGGTGGGTATTCGCCACCAGGCCAAGATGTGCGGTGGCGTCGGCCGTTGCGGCCGGGAAACCTGCTGTTCATCGTTTCTCGACAAATTCGGTCCGGTTTCGATTCGCATGGCCAAAGAACAGAACCTCTCTCTGAATCCGACCAAGATATCCGGACAATGCGGCCGGCTGATGTGCTGTCTGACCTATGAATTTGAGACCTATAAATACCTGAAGAAAGATTTTCCCAGAAACGGCAAAACCGTGAAGACAGCTGCCGGAACGGGCAAGGTGGTCCGACACAACGCTCTGGCCGGAACAATTACAGTCCGGCTGGAGGGCCGCTCCGAGGTCGAGGTACCGGTAAAAGACATTATCCAGGATGAAAGCAGGAAATAAAATGCCAAAACCATTTTACATCACCACACCGATTTATTACGTCAATGCCAGACCTCACCTCGGCCATGCCTATACCACGTTGATAGCAGATGTTGCCACCCGGTTTCACCGGATGCTGGGAACGGAGACCTATTTTCTGACCGGCACCGATGAACACGGTGACAAAATCGTGCGGGCGGCCAGAAAAGAAAATTTGAGCCCCCGCAAATATGTCGATCAGATCAGCGCCCTGTTCAAAAAACTGTGGCCGGAATTGAATATCAGCAACAATCAGTTCATTCGCACCACCGATCCGGATCATATCGCCGTGGTTGAACGGATCCTGCAGCGCATTTATGACAGCGGGGATATATATTTCAGTGAATATGAAGGCAAGTACTGTTTCGGTTGCGAGCGTTTTTACAACGACCGTGAACTGGTGGACGGCAAATGCCCGGATCATGAGACCGAACCGGAAGTCATTAAAGAATCCAATTATTTTTTTAAAATGAGCCGCTACCAGGACTGGCTCATCGATCACATCCAAAACCATCCGGATTTTATCCGACCGGAGCGCTATCGCAACGAAGTTCTGGCTTTTCTGCGCGAACCGTTGGACGACCTTTGCATATCCCGACCCAAATCGCGTCTTAAATGGGGGATTACCCTGCCCTTCGACGGCGATTATGTCACTTACGTCTGGTTTGATGCGCTGCTGAATTACATTTCAGCCATCGGGTATCCGGATGGTGAACGGTTCAGCCAATTCTGGCCCCAGGCGCAGCACATCGTGGCCAAAGACATTCTCAAACCCCATGGCATATACTGGCCCATAATGCTCAAAGCTGCCGGCATCGATACCTACCAGCACCTTAACGTGCACGGCTACTGGAATATCGATCAGAGCAAAATGTCCAAAAGCCTGGGTAATGTGGTTGAACCGCTGGAATTGAAAAACATCTACGGACTGGACGCCTTTCGTTTTTTCCTGATCCGGGACATGACGTTCGGCCTGGACTCCAATTTTTCCGAATCCGCCCTGGTCCAGCGTATCAACTCGGATCTGGCCAATGATCTTGGCAATCTGTTCTCCAGAACCGTGTCGATGGCCCATAAATACTTTCAGGGAGTCGTTCCGACCGTGGACAGCGCCGTGGAGGAGGAATTGACCCTGGAGCTGAAAAATACAGCCAAAAAAGCCATCGAAGACTATGCTGCGGCCATGGAGGTATTCGCATTTCACCAGGCCGTAAAATCCATCTGGGACCTGATATCGTATATGAATAAGTATATCGATACGATGGCCCCCTGGGTGCTGGCCAAGCGCAAGGCCACCCAAAAACAGCTGCAGACCGTCATTTATAACCTCCTGGAGGGACTGCGGATCATAGCGGGGCTGATTTACCCGATTATGCCGGCAACCGCAGAAAATATGCAAAAGCACCTCGGGCTGGACCCGCAGGAACCATTTTATCTGCTGGATCGCTTGCGCTCATGGAAAAGCCTGCTGCCCGGAACCCAGTTGCAAAAATCGGTAATTCTTTTCCCACGGGTTGAAATGAAAGAGAAGAACCTTAATTCAGAACAGGCTGAAGCGCCTGGAAACATGGCAATTGATTTCAAGCCGGAAATATCCATCGATGAGTTTGCTAAAATCGATCTGCGGGTTGCGACAGTGCTCAAAGCCGTAGCGCTCCCGCGGGCCAAAAAACTGCTTCAGCTTGAAATCGACTGCGGCCAAAAACGCACCATCGTTGCCGGGATAGCCGGCAGCTACAAACCGGAAGAACTGGTCGACAAACAAATCCTGGTGGTCGCCAATTTGAAGCCGGCCAAAATAATGGGCGTTCTCTCCAACGGCATGCTGATGGCGGCCAGTGACGGAAAGCGATCGGTTTTGACAACTGTCGACAAGAAGGTCCCCCCGGGCACGGCGCTGCGTTAAAGGCGCCTTCGGCGCCGTCAGTTGTCCGTTAGCCGCTGCGCGGCGTCCGTTGTCCGTTGCAAATGGGCCAACAATTCTTTTTTGATCGGTTTGAGTAAATTGAAATTTTATAACTGTAGATGTCAATTTCGTGAGCTGCGTTAAAGGCCCATGTCAGTGGTCGGTGGTCAGTGGTCCGTTGTAAAAAGTTTATAGCCACGAATTAACACGAATTTTCACGAATTAAAAAAAATAGATAATTTAACCGCAGATGGTCGCTGACCAGGCTTCGTCCCGCTGGCGCGGAACTACGACCCGGCAAGCAAACGCAGACCATAATTACCTTTTCGCTCCGCGACCGCATTAAATAAAGGCTTGAGGTCAATCCCTGGATATACCAAATACTTAATTAATGAGTTAGAGATAGCAGCCATGCGGAGCGAAAAACTGCAATCGCTTCGCGATAAAAACAATATCTGCTTATGCCCAATGTGTATGACCTGACATGTGAAATTTCAATCTCAATACGCTAACGTTTTAACGTGATATACTGCCCGAAGGGCATGCAACTTTTTGCCAGACAAGACTGACTCATTGACTCTGATAATCGGCTAACACGTGTGCACCTTTTGATCGAAACAAATCAAATATTTCATTGTGGCATGCCGGGTCGAAGCCTTGTGCGAAGCCTGGTCGTCTGGCAAAAATTTATTTCTAACATTTCAATGCGTCTGCATTGAGATGCCGTCTGCGTGTGTCAGCGTCTGTCTGCGGTTAATGATTTTTTTGCAACTGACAACGGACCACTGACAACGGACTACATCATTCTCTATGAGCTATCAGCTGTGAGCTATGAGCTCAATGGCTGACAACTGACATAGCCGTGCGCAGCTGTTATCAGGCTATCTGTCACCAAATTTCTAATTTCGAATTTCAATTATGAACTCACCAACCTGCTACGGCATCATTCCGGCACGCTATCAGTCCAAGCGTTTTCCGGGAAAACCGCTGATCGATATTCAGGGCAAACCGATGTTCTGGCATGTGTATAACCGCGCCAGGCAGTGCCGCGATCTGGCCAAGGTTGTCCTGGCAACCGATGACAAGCGCATCTTAAAAGCAGCCCAAGACCTGGCGGTTCCGGCAGTGATGACCCGTTCGGATCATCAAAGCGGCACCGATCGCGTTTTGGAAGCGGCCCGGCACCTTAACGTCGGTGACAATTCGGTGGTACTCAATATTCAAGGTGATGAACCGCTTCTCGAACCGTATATGCTGACCCAGCTGATCCAACCCTTCTCGATCGAAACCGTACAGGTCACCACCCTGGCCAGGGCCTTTGAGCCGTCGGAAGACCGCGGCCCGGATCGGGTAAAGGCCGTCTTTTCAAACACCGGCCGCGCCTTGTACTTTTCGAGATCCACGCTGCCGTTTCAACGCCAGGGAAGATGCGATACCGTGTACCTGCACATCGGACTGTATGCCTTCAGATTGAAAACGCTGGAGCAATATGTGGCCCTGGAACGGGGAAGGCTGGAAACAATTGAAAAACTGGAACAGCTGCGCCTGCTGGAGAACGACATTCCGATCCAGGTGGTTGTTACCGAGCATCATAGCATCGGCGTCGACCGCCCGGAAGATCTGCAGGTGATTGAAAGGCTGATGGGTACTTGATACTGGATCCTGGATGCTGGATATACCGGATAAAAATCGCAGTTGATATTGGATCTTGGACTAAGGAATCCTATCTATTTCTGTTTTTTGAGGACACAGATCAATGCGGATGCACACGGATTTTAATTTTTGGATTCACAAATATTTGAGCAGTCGGGGAGTTTTTCCATCAACGCCTTACCAATAGCGGAATGAATAGTCGGCAGCGTAAGCGTGCACTGTCTGAATGGTTTAGGAAGCGTTACGAAAGAACAGCGCGCCTTGGAAGCTTCGGGAACGTGTGATCAATTTCCGCTGCTGATCTAATGACTTGTAAAAATTGACAATATACTGTTATTTCGTTACGGTTCTTTAACCATGAGTTTGCACGCTGGAGTCGCCGATTATTCATGCAGCGGCCGGATGTTGAAAAACACCCCGACCCCTCATATATTTAAAAATCTGTGTTTATCTGTGTCCTGAGAAATTTATTTGGTGGAGCGCAGCGACTCCTTAACGCCGCACTCCGAACTTTTTATTTTTATCCGACATCAAGCATCAAAAAAGACGGAACACCTTGATCCAATATCCAAGATCTAATATCTAATATCATTGGGTTTAAATGACGGGATCTGCGGTACCGGCTCCAGTTTCCACCATCCAGCATCCAGTTTCCAGCCTAGGTATTTTATTACCATTGACAGATAAATTCAGCTGGACTATGTAATTTAGTACATATTTATGGACAGATATGCCTCAATCACCCGGTTCCGCCTCGATGACTTCAGGCTCCGATCAGATCACCCGGTTCAGCCATACCAGTCTTCAAGCCATTGAAATTATAGTTGAATAATGAGCATCCGAACTTGCGTATAAGTTATATCCGAGTCGGCTCAATAATTGCACATACACAGTTGATACCTGGACCGCTATTGAGTATAATTGGGTATTTAACGATATTTTGTCTCTGGCATGTCGGGCGCATGTTCTTTCGCAAACCACTTCTAAAAACACACCTGCTAAAGATTTGTACAACAATTACGGTCCGGCCATCGATTAACAATTGAGGTATTATAAAATGCATTGTGTCCCCAAAAAGATCACTCAGGGAATCCATACAATAAAATCGGCCTTTGCACTGCTTTTTGCGACAAGGGTCTATTGCGGTAAAAACCCCGCTAACTGTCCCGAGGGTGCAATTATATTGTTTCCATTGCAAACCAATCGTCTGAATTGTGGTTTGGCGGGCATCGTTGCCTTTAAACCGAAAAAATCGAAAAATGACTTTGTAGACTTTGCCTCTGTCCGCCAACGGGTAGATAAGGTCGCAACCCGAACGTTCGAATACTGCCAAAAAAACGATCTGGCCCATGAGGATCATTATCTGGGGGGTGAGCAAACCATCGACAGCCTGCTGGATGACACGCGCCGACTCAAGCGCAACGACCAGTTTAAGGCATTGTTTGAAGATAAAAATCTACGGGCAGAAGTCGACATTCTAAAAAATACGATTGATGAACTGGTAGCAAACGAGTCCCGAACCATGGCCCGTAACATGGGCCGCATGGCATCGGCCGAAGTTGACAGGCTGACCGGGCGACTTGAAACCCTGAAAGACATTGCCTGGTGCCTGGGAACCGAGATCGCCGAAAACATCGACAAGGTCCAGGCCCTGCTAAACGGCCAATCGCGGCCGAACGCTGTGACCTTAGGTATCTACAGAAACATCAATGCGGTCTTGAACAGCATCGATCGCCTGGAAGTGCGGGGCCGTGATTCTGCCGGACTGTCGCTGCTGTTTATTTTGAGTACGGCGCAGTTTAAAAAATTTGAAAAAGAATTGAACCAGGCCGGCCTGGCAAACAAACTGTCAGAACGCGCGTGTGAGGATGTGCTGGTCAATGGCAGTATCGGCATCAAAGAAACAGCGGACCGGACAACCGTCACGTTCACCTATAAGATAGCGGCAGAGATCGGTCGATTGGGCGACAACATTCGTTTCCTGCGCAGCCAGCTGACCGAGGATCCGATCTTCCACCGCCTGTCGACGTACCCGCATATATTTCACACGGTCTCTTCGCATACACGCTGGGCTTCGGTGGGTGCCATCACCGAAGCGAACTGCCATCCGGTGGACAATGAAATGGTTGGCGGTCGAACGCCGGAATGCGGCATCATTCATGTCTGCCTGAACGGAGATATCGACAACTACCTCAATCTTAAAGCCGACCATGAAAGGGCCGGCAAGCAATTCGACAAGCGCATTACCACCGATACAAAAATTATTCCTCTGCAAATTGAAAAGTATATCCAATCGGGGCATCCGGTGGAAGAAGCATTTCGTCTGGCAGTCAATGATTTTGAAGGCTCGCATGCCATTTCCATGCATACAGACCTGGCGCCCGGAAAATTGTTTTTAGCTCAGCACGGCAGCGGGCAATCGATTTTTATCGGACTGGCCGAAGATCACTACATGCCGACTTCGGAAGTATACGGTTTTGTGGAAGAAACCCAGAATTACATCAAAATAAACGGAGAAAAAATCATCGAAGGTAAAAACGGGCCGACCCAGGGCCAGATATACATCCTGGATCAGAGCTCGATGGGCGGTCTGGACGGCATTCGGGCTGTTTACTACGACGGCACACCGGTCGAAATGGGTGCGGAGGATTTGAAGCATACGCAGATCACATCCCGGGACATCGATCGACAGTCATTCCCGCACTATTTCCTCAAAGAAATCAGTGAATCACCGTTGTCGGTCGAAAGAACCATCCAAAACCGCTGGAAGCTGGATCCGGACAATGAGAACCACTACCGGGTGACGCTGGACAGCGCCATCATGCCGGAGTCATTGAAAAGGGCTATCATCGGAGATGCGACTCCGAGCTGCATCCGGCGCATTTACTTTGTCGGCCAGGGGACTGCGGGTGTGGCTGCGCAAGCATGCGCCGATATTCTAAACGCCTACCTGAACGATTCAGCAATGAATGTCAGCGCACTGAAAGCATCCGAACTCAGCGGCTTCAAGCTTGGCGATTCGGATGCCGCAGACAGTATGGACGACGCTCTGGTCATTGCCATCAGCCAATCCGGAACCACCACCGACACGAACCGCACGGTTGATATGGTCAAGGAACGGGGTGCCCATACAATGGCCATTGTTAATCGGCGTGATTCGGATATCACTTTCAAAGTGGACGGTGTCATGTACACCAGCAGCGGACGCGATATCGAAATGTCGGTGGCTTCGACCAAAGCGTTCTATTCGCAAATTATTGCCGGCGCCCTTCTGAGCCTTAACATCGCTGTTCTGAGAGGTCGCCGGGACGCGGACTTTGTGACCGCCGAGATTAAGCGTTTACTGGAAGTGCCCGATCACATGCGAAAAGTTCTGGCCATGCGGGAAAGCATCAAAGCATCGGCCGAGCAGCTGGCGATCGGTAAAACATATTGGGCTGCGGTCGGCAGCGGACCGAACAAGGCTTCGGCAGACGAAATCCGTATAAAACTCAGCGAGCTTTGCTACAAAACCATTTCTACCGATTTTGTCGAAGACAAAAAGCATATCGATCTGTCATCCGAACCGCTTATCATCGTCTGCGCCGCCGGAACCCGCAACACCGTAATCGGCGACATAATCAAAGACACAGCCATTTTCAGGGCCCATAAAGCCACACCAGTGGTCATCGCCGATGAAGGTGAAAATCGGTTTGCCCCTTATGCCGCCGATGTGTTCCATGTCCCGGCGGTCAGTGAACACCTGGCCCCGATTCTCAACACGCTGGTGGGCCATATATGGGGGTATTACGCCGCTCTGGCAATTAATGAAGGGTCACGATTTTTGTACCAATTCCAGAAATCACTGCGTAAAACCCTGAATGCACACACTGACGCCGGTATGAATTTGTATGAAGTCATTCTGGAAAAATCGTTCAAAGAAAAAATAGCTCAATTTTACAACAGCTTCAGACGCAAAAAAGCCGACCGTCGCATGCCCACCATCATGGGGTTGGAGACTGCCTCGGATCTGACATTGCTTCTAAAGTACCTGGCCGGTAAGCTGCCGGTTGCCGATTTCGAGCTGGATTTTGGGGTCAAGGGCACACCCGTTAACATGCTCAACAACCTGTTTGCCTGTCTGGGCGCGGCCATCAACAATATGGCCCGGCCGGTGGATGCCATCAAACACCAGGCTAAAACCGTGACGGTTGGGACCAGTCGTATCGGCGAAAAAATGGAGGGTATCATTTTCGAACGATTGGCCGCCCACAGTTTCAACCTTTCTCAGATGACAAACCAAAATATTTTAGTCCTGCGCAATATTCAGGAGATCATCCACTCGATTGAAGGTGCCATCCGTTATCGGATCGGCAATTTGACGCTGCTGGGTGAGCCAACCGGCGCATCCACGATATTGGTTGAAAAAAAGGAAGGCGTCCTCAACAACTTACCCTCCCGGGTCGAGACGGACTCAACGCTCAAAGGTACCAAAAAAATCATCGTGCGAGAGGGTAACGTCTATATCGGCAAAGGACGTAAAGATGATCGCAGTATCGTTGTTATACCGTTAATTTCCACGTCAGCGGACACACCCAATCTGATCGATCATCTGCTGCTGTTAAACGTTGCCTTTAAAAAAGATGTGCCTTTGCCGATCAAAATCAAAGCGCTGGGCGATAAATTGGAACATATTATCAACATCGTTCAGGAAAACAGTGTGATCTGGAAAGACGAGAACCTTGAAATAGTGCCCACGGAAGAACTGTTTGGCAGATCGGCGGAAAAAATCGGTGAGCATATCGTTTCGGCAGTGGCCTGATAAAAGCCTGAAGCACTGCAATCGCCCAATATCGTCTGATATTATATTTCACCCCGGACAACATCGTGAGCATACAGATCTGCCGAATCATCCATCCGCTGGGATCGCTGTGGTCCGGGTGTTATACATCAATACCGGCTATTTGAAATACGTATTGAAGTAATTGAGCAGTCGGGGAGTTTTCGGCTACAATGACCGTCATTCCTGCGAAGGCAGGAATCCAGAAGTGTTAAACCCGGGTGATCTTAATTCCCACAGACGCTGGGATTGCTTAAAAAACTCCCCGACCCCTGAAGTAATTAGATCACTTGACTGATCCGCCGGTGGCGGAAAACGTTGGATACAACGCCATGCCAACCCGGTTCAACGGAAAAAAAAACAAGAAATACACCCTGCTGGTCGACGAACGCAGATCACATCTCGATCGTCGTTCTGGCGACGATCGACGGATTGCCTACAACCTGGATTATTTTATCAGCGGCGGCCGGGAAAGGCGTAAAAGAAAAGACCGCAGGATGCGCAGTGAACGAAGATCCGACTGGAAATCGGTCAACAAGTGGTACAGCGTTTTTGTGGGTGACAAAAAAAGTAGGCAGCGGCATTCTCTCCGTACGCAGACAGAATGGTTTCCTTTTTTAAAAATTCGAATGGAAGTTATATCTTCTCCGGATACCGGATTCTGGATGCTTGATACTCGTATGAAACTTACCCCGAAATTGTAAGATCCGTCATCCCGGCCAAGGAGCGCCAGCGACGCGAGCCGGGATCCAGCAACATCGACCGTTGGGTAAAAGCCTTGCCGCACTCATATGGATTCCGGATCTCGCCCTGGCGGGCTCGTCCGGAATGACGGATATAAAGACATTGGTAACCAAGATAGCGATTGTAAAGTTTCAGATGCGTTCAATCCGGGCTGTTTTTTCGCCCGGCGGCACCGCTGGATTCCGGATCTCGCCCTGGCGGGCTCGTCCGGAATGACGGGTTTACACCTGTGAAGCAAACCTTGCCGTAATCCGTCATCCCGGCCAAGGAGCGCTGCAGCGCGACGCGAGACGGGATCCGGTCAAACGATCGTTTCATATAAATCCAACCAGTCAGGATTACTACTTTCAATCAATTCCAGTTTCCATTTTCGCTTCCATTTTTTCAACCGCTTTTCACGCGTGATAGCGGACTCCATGCTGTCGTGTAACTCATACCACACAAGATTGTGAATGTTGTATTTTTTGGTAAATCCGTCTATTAGATCATTTCTGTGCTCCCAGACACGCTTTACGAGATTTGAAGTCACACCTTTGCAGAGCGTACCGTTGCGCTTGCTTGCTAAAATATATACGGCTGGCAGTTTATCCACTTTTTTCTTTTCGTATGAAACTTAATCAGTCCGTGGGGTTATTGGTGACAGTCCTATATTCGTCATCCCGGCCAAGGAGCGCGGCAGCGCGACGCGAGCCGGGATCCAGGAAATCGCCCGACAAAAAAGAGATTCCGCCAAGAATAAAAAAGGCAGAAACCTGAGTCGGTCTGCCCTTCTGTTATGCTCATCCGTGCCAATTCATAAACTTGTCCGCCAAATCGTCCCGTCGTCTAATGCGGCGAAGTTCCAACAAAGACGTAAGCTCAAAGAGCGAAGTCTTATCGCAGAGCGAAAGTTAATTTGAATTTGCGTCTGCTGGCCAGGTCGTAGTTTCGCGCCAGCGGAACGAAGCCTGGTCCGGCGAAGCTTTAGCGAAGACGGACCTGTCCGGCGTAGCTTTAGCCAAGAAGGACTTGTCTGTCGTAGCTCGGAGAGCGAAGTCGGACCTGTCCGGCGAAGCTTTAGCGAAGACGGAAGCCTTTGGCGACAGCTGATGCGTGTGAGTTCGCCTGCCCTGTGGAATTTACGCCTTGGTGTAACACGCCGAAGGCGGGATTCAATCAGGGTGGCTATTTATCAACCGACAACTTCCGTTCCAGGGCAGCGGCGATAAACGATCTGAACAATGGATGCGGATTCATCGGCCGGGATTTGAACTCGGGGTGAAACTGGCAGCCCAGGAACCAGGGATGGTCCTTCAGTTCGACGATCTCCACCAGTTCCCGGTCCGGTGAAGCGCCGCTGATGACAAGCCCGCCCTCCTGGAGGCGGTCGCTGTAAGCGTTATTAAATTCATAGCGGTGGCGGTGTCTTTCGGAGATATCGTCCCGTCCGTATGCCCGGTGGGCCAGGGAATCTTTTTCAAGCCGGCAGGGATACGCCCCCAGACGCATGGTCGCCCCTTTTTCCGAGTGATTGTCACGCTTGTGGATGGTCTGGGTCTTCTCGTCATACCATTCGGTCATCAGATAAATCACCGGATGAGGCGTCAATTCATTGAATTCACTGCTGTTGGCCTTCTCCAGCCCGGCCATGTTGCGGGCAATTTCGATCACGGCGATCTGCATTCCCAGACAAATGCCAAAATAGGGTATGTTGCCCGTGCGGGCATGGTTTGCAGCACAGATTTTGCCTTCAATGCCCCGTGTTCCAAATCCACCCGGCACCAGAATGCCATCTGCCTGGGTCAGATGATGGCTGCAGCTGCTGGCGTCGACCTGCTCGGAATCGACGAATGTCAAATTCACCCGGCAATTATTGGCAATGCCGCCATGATAAAGGGCTTCGTTCAAACTTTTATATGACTCGGTCAAATCGACATACTTGCCGACTATGGCAATGGTGACTTCGTATTTCGGCGCTTTGTAGCGTTTGACAAAATTCTCCCAGGCGTCCAGCTGCGGCGCCCGGGTCCAGATATTCAACAATTCGATAATTTTGGCATCCAAGCCTTCCTTGTGAAAGATCAAAGGAACCTCGTAAATGCAGTCTACGTCCTTGGCGGTAATTACCGCATCTACACCGACATTGCAAAACAGGGCTATTTTGGCTTTGATGTCTTTGGAAAGATACCGGTCGGTCCGACAGAGCAGTATGTCCGGTTGAATGCCAATACTGCGTAATTCTTTGACACTGTGTTGGGTCGGTTTGGTTTTCACTTCACCGGCGGTGTTGATGTAGGGCACCAGGGTCAGATGAATAAAAATCGAGTTGTTCTTGCCCGCATCCGTCCGGAACTGGCGGATGGCTTCCAGAAACGGCAGACTTTCGATGTCACCGATGGTGCCGCCGATTTCCACAATGACGACATCCACATCGTCGGCCACCAGCAGAATGCTGCTTTTTATCTCGTCGGTGATGTGCGGAATCACCTGCACCGTGCCGCCCAGGTAGTCACCCCGGCGTTCTTTTGAGATGACCGAATGATATATTTTACCGGTGGTAAAGTTGTTGTTCTGACCGAGTTTGGCACTGGTGAATCTTTCATAGTGTCCGAGATCCAGATCGGTTTCAGAACCGTCATCGGTGACGAAAACCTCGCCGTGTTGAAACGGGTTCATGGTTCCCGGATCTACATTAATATACGGATCGAGTTTCTGGATGGTGACGGTCAGCCCACGGCTTTCCAACAAAGAGCCTATGGCCGCGGATGCAAGGCCTTTGCCCAGAGAAGATAAAACCCCGCCGGTTATAAAAATGAATTTTGTCTGCTTAGCCATCTAAGTCCTCTTATAAATTACCCGGATATCGGTTCAAGGTTCTGTAATTTTGTTGAAATTTTCAAGTGTGCGTCGAATCTCATTTGAATCCTCATTTTCGTTGCGATCGGGGAGAATCGGTCCACTTTGGGGATACAATGATTTTAAATAGTTGATATTAAACGCCTGTGCGCTTAAGTCGGGATCGACTTCGATCCGCTCGATCAAAATGACCCGGGTCAGCAATTCATTCTGGAAGAATTCGATCCGGGTCGGGTACCAGATTTCCTGGAACTTGCGCCATCCCAGATATTGAACTTCCACCGTATTGAGTGTCAGCTGGCCGGTCTGACTGCTGAGAATCCAGCGAAAGGGTTTGAAGGTTTTCTTGTCAAACCACACCTGTGGAACCGCTTCATCCGGGTACTGGGCACCGATAACATAGGCAACCCGGCCTTTGTACCGTCCCAGACTCGATACGCTCACATCGACGCCCAGATCGAATAACCGTTCGGTCAGCAGTGGCCGTGAATTATACAGGAAAATATCTTTATAGAAATCATAGCTTGATTCACGGTCTGCGGAAACGGCACGATCGATGACCGTTAGCGCATCCGCACCGCGTACAACGTGAATGCGCTGAATTTGCGGAGAATCGATTTCCGAACGAAACCCACCCGGGAAAAGGTATAAAACGGTTTCATCAAATTCAGCCGAACGTTCACCGCTGTCGGGATCATAAATTATGAGCTTCTGGGAAATCCGGAGGCGGTTTGCCTGACCGATCTCCTCGAGCATCAGATCAAGGATATGCGGCCCCTGCAAAACATAGGTTTGCGCTACCGGCATGAACACCAGCATGCAAACAGCCAGTGCAGCGCCAAAAATTCGATGGGTAAGTCGCTGAAATATCAATAGTCGTCCTAATTTAGTAAAGAATCCGGGCCCAGAGGACCCGGCTTTGATTGCACCCCGGAGGGGTGGCGGTTACTTACAGACATCCACTGGAATAATACAATAGTGGGCACGTAGTGAAGCTTTAGCGCTCATATTGGAATATTGGGTATCAAAAGCGGTTCTTGTCTGGATTTTAATCGTTGATTAAATTGGGTAATCCCAAAAAGATCTCATCTTTTTAAACCCATTATTCCAT